>OBPM01000129.1_pt1 | contig 11713 bp, 8 predicted proteins | sample 1493981 | NCBI WGS metagenome assembly OBPM01 (sample SAMEA3275485, study PRJEB22092) | marine metagenome | reverse complement strand
GCGTGGTCGCGGATTTGTTGGTGCAGTGTGCGCAACGATTCGAAAACGTTGTAGTCGAGGTAGCGGCGAAACACAAAGGGCAGCACCACGCCGCGCAGCGCCTCGGCCGATGCGTTGACCACCGCACTGCGGGGCGCGACCACACGGCTTTTCATCCAGGCAAAACGCTCCCACTCGCGGCCTTGCACCAGCAAATACTCTTCCAGCGCGTCGAGCGAGACCACACTGGGGCCCGAGTTGCCATTGGGGCGCAGGGCCAGGTCCACCCGGAACACAAAGCCGTGCTCGGTGGTGTCACCAATCAGGGCGTACATGCGCTTGACGGCGCGGGTGAAGTATTCCTGGCACGAGACCTTGTTGCGCCCTTCGCTGTTGCCCCGGGTCTGGCCGTCTTCGTCGTACACATAAATCAGGTCGATGTCGCTCGACACATTCAGCTCGCGGGCCCCGAGCTTGCCCATGCCGATGATCCACATCTCGGCCCGCTCGCCGCTGGCCTTGATGGGCGCACCGTGCAGCGCGTCCAGGTCTGCCGAGACTTGTTGCCAAGCGATGTCGAGCGTGACTTCGGCCAGCCAAGTCATGCCGTGGGTGACCACCGCCAAGTCAGCCTGGCGGCTGCAGTCAAGACTGGCCAAGCGCTCCAATGTGAGCTGGCGCAGCACACGCAGAGCAGCGCTGGTGTCCAGGCCTTGGGCTTGCAAGGCGGCATAGGCCGCATTCAGGCTGTCTCGGCTCGGGGGGCCGGGGGGCAGCAGCGGCAATTCAGCGGCGTAGCGGCGGTGCAAGCGCTGCACAAAGCGCGAATACAAGGACAAATCAAGGGGCAATTGCGCAGGGCAGGGCGCACCGGGGGGTGAAACAATTGAGGAAGCGGGGTCAGAACGTTCGTCCGTGGACTGGCTGCGGGTCATAATTCCTGCTGACTTTCTAATTCATATGTTTGTGCCGTCTTCACCCACCTGGCCCCCCACCGAAGCCCCGCTGCGCCCCTGGCTGGCGAGGCTGGTTCGGCTTGTTTTGTGGGGCCTGCTGGTCGCCGGGCTGGTGTTGGGCCTGGCCTGGGCGACGCTGCATTTTTGGATTGTGCCGCGAATCGCCGAATTTCGCCCTGCCCTGGAAAGCCTGGCCCGCCAATCGCTGGGTGTTCCTGTGCGCATCGGTGGGGTGTCAGCCCAAAGCACCGGCTGGGTCCCGTCTTTTGAACTGCGCGACATCGAACTGCTGGACGCGCACGGCCGCCCCGGGCTGCGCCTGCCCCGGGTGCTGGTGGCGCTCAGCCTGCGCTCAGCCGTGCTGGGGCAGCTGGAGCAGCTGGTGCTGGACGCGCCCGAGCTGGAAGTGCAGCTGACCGCAGACGGCCAATGGCGCATAGCGGGCATGACGTGGGGGGCCACGCCGCAAGGCGATTCGGCCGCCGGTGACTGGTTGTTCTCGCAACGCGAAGTGGTTGTGCGCAGTGGGCGTGTGCACTGGCATGGGCCAGGGTCAACACCCGGTGCCCAAGCCCCCTTGACGCTGCGGGATGTGGATCTGGTGATCCGCAATTCGGCACGCCAGCACGCGCTACGCCTGGATGCCACCCCACCAGCCCTTCTGGGCAAGCGCTTTGTCATGATGGGCCAGTTCAAGCGGTCTTTGCTGTCGGTGCATGCCGCACGCTTGGCCGACTGGTCGGGCCAGGGCTACGCCCTGCTGCCACAAGTGGACCTGGCGCAACTGCAAGCGCAGGTGCCCGCCCAGCTGATCGCCGAAAAGATACCTGTGCCCACCCAGACCCAAGGCCAGGGGAGTTTGCGACTTTGGGCCGACATCGTCCAAGGCCAGTGGCGCGGCGGCGTGGCCGATGTGGACCTGATGGGACTGCGAGCCCAGCTGACCCCCAAGGGACCACCGCTGGGATTCAAGCAACTGTCGGGGCGGCTAGGCCTGCAGCTGCACGCCGAAGGCTTTGTGGCCGAAACCCACAACCTGGCTTTTGTCAGCGATCAGGGTCTGCACGGGCCAGGGGGCCATGTGTCCTTGGAGGTCACCCACGCACAGGCCAGCCGTCCTGCCAAAGGCCTGCTCAAGGCCAGTCAGCTGGACTTGCAAGCCCTGCAAACACTGGCCTTGGGGTGGCCGCTGGATGCATCGCTGAGCCAGACGCTGCGGCCCGCCTTGCAAGAGCGCAGCGTGTCAGGCCGCGTGTTGGATTTGCAAATGCGCTGGCAAGGGCCTTGGCGGCAGCCTGAAACCTACGAGGCACAAGCCTCGGTTCAAGGCCTGAGCTGGTACCCGAAAACGGCCACGGCACAGACCTCGAAGGCTGCCACCAAGTCGGCATCACCTCCCTCCACTTGGCCAGGTCTGCGGGGCATGGACCTGAAACTGACGGTGAACCCATCCGGTGGGCACATGGCGCTGAACGCAGGGGCGGGCAGTGCCGTGTGGTTGCCCGGTGTGTTGTCGCCCGCCATGGTGCCGCTGCAAACACTGCAAGCCAGCGCACGCTGGGAACGCCAAGGGGCCTCCGCCCCAGGCGCCCAACGGTGGCATGTGCCGCAATGGCAGCTCAAACTGGCCAATGCCGACCTGCAAGGGGCCTGGCAAGGCCAGTGGCAACCCGCGCCCAACGGCCAAGGCCCCGGTGTGTTGGCCCTGAAAGGCGAAATCACCCGAGCCCAAGTCTCGGCGGCCCACCGTTACTTGCCGCTGAGCCTGCCGCAATCGCTGCGCGATTACCTGCGCGAAGCCTTGGTCAAGGGCCGATACGACAAGGTGCAAATGCAACTCAACGGCGATTTGGCCAAACTGCCCTTTGCCACACCACAAGAAGGCACGCTGCGTTTTTCTGGCCAACTGAAAGACGCTGTCTTTGACATGGTGCCCACCACCCCGCGCAGCGCGGACGATGCTGCTTGGCCACGGCTGCAGGCCCTGAAAGGCCAATTGACTTTTGATGGCTTGGGCATGCAGCTGAGCGATGCCAGCGCCCGCTGGGGCGAAGGCGACGCGGCGGTCACGCTGCAGGCCTCTTTGGTGGACATGGCCAACATGCACGACGCGCCCGTGCTGCGCGTGCAAGCTGAAAGCCAAAGCAACGCCGCGCCTTGGCTGCGCTTGGTGCAGCAATCGCCCCTCGACAAACTGCTCTCAGGTGCGTTGCGCCACGCCCAAGGCGAGGGGCCCCTCAAAACCCGCGTTGATCTGCGCTTGCCACTGCTGGCGTTGCAAAAAACTCAGGTGCAAGGCAGCGTGCAATTCAGTGACACCCGTTTGCGCGTGTTGCCCGGCACACCGTGGCTAGAGAAACTGCAGGGCACGCTGCAGTTTCACCAAACCGGTTTTGAAGTGGCCGCCTTGAAGGCACAGCTGTTGGGTGGGCCTGTGCGCATCGATGGCGGGCTGCGGCCATCTGGCACTGGAAACAAGCCGCCCGCGTTGCAGTTTCAGGCCAAAGGCCGGGTGAGTGCCGAGGGTTTGCAGGGCGCGCAGGCGTTTTATCCTTTGAACCTGCTGACACAAAACGCCAGCGGGGCAACCGACTACAGCGCAGAACTGGCTTGGCAACAAGGGCAGCCCACGCTTTCGGTGCGCAGCCGTCTGGCTGGCTTGGCATTGCCATGGCCCGCCCCTTTGGGCAAAACAGCGGACAGTGAACGCAACTTGTCGGTCCAAATCCAATCCCGGACGTCTGCACAAGGGCCGCAAGACGAGATCCAAGTGGCGTTGGGCGATGAGGCCAGGCTCACGTATGTGCGTGATCTGAGCGGGACCGAGCCCCAAGTTGTGCGCGGCATCATGGGCCTGGGTGTCACGCCGCAGCAAATGCCCACACTGCCCGACTCCGGTGTCATTGCCAACATGGCCATAGACCGCTTGGACGTGGACGAGTGGTTGGCCCTGGTGCCAAGGGCCAACACACAGCCCAACAAGCTGCAACAAAACGCACCACCAGCATGGCAAAGTTATCTGCCCACCCGCATCGGCCTGCGGGTCAACACCTTGGTGGCCAATGACCGCCGATTGCACCAAGTGGTGGCGGGCGGCACGCGTGAGGGCGCGCACTGGCAAGCGAACATCGACGCCACCGAACTCAATGGCCATGTGGCATTTCGCCAATCCTTCAGCGGACAACCCGGTCAGTTGTTTGCCCGCCTGAACCGTCTGAACCTGCCGCCGTCCTCGGCCACTGCGGTCGAGTCTTTGCTTGAGGCACCGCCCGACAGCCTGCCGGCGCTGGACATTGTGGTGGACGCGCTCGAGTTGCGCGGCAAAAAATGGGGCCGCGTCGAAGTCGAGGCCATCAACACACGGGCCAACGCCACCCCTGCGCCCAACGCGCCAGCGGCCTCCGAATGGCAAGTGAAAAAGTTCAACATCACCCTGCCCGAAGGCAGCTTCAAAAGCAACGGCCGTTGGCTGGCCGCACGCGAGGGCGTCGCCCTGCGCAAAACCGAAATGAATTTTGTGCTCGACACCCAAAATGCCGGGCAACTATTGGCCAGACTGGGTACGCCCGATGCCTTGCGCGGCGGCACTGGCCAGCTCGAAGGCGTGATCAGCTGGCAAGGGTCGCCCCTGACCTTGCACGTCCCCAGCATGAACGGTCACTTTGAGGTGCGCATGGGCCAAGGCCAGTTCCTCAAAGCCGATGCGGGAGCCGCCAAGCTGCTCGGTGTGTTGAGCCTACAAGCGCTGCCCAGGCGTTTGTTGCTCGACTTTCGGGATGTGTTTGCACAAGGGTTTGCCTTTGACTCGGTGCAAGGCGATGTGACCATCGTGCACGGCATGGCCAACACCCGCAACCTGCAAATCAAAGGCGTCAACGCGCTGGTGTTGCTGGACGGCTCGGCCGACATCGCTCAGGAAAATCAGAAATTGCGGGTGCAAATTTTGCCCATCGTGGACACCGGCACCGCCTCGTTGTTAGCGGGCTTGGCGGTGAATCCGCTTGTGGGCTTGACCACCTTTGTGGCGCAATGGCTGCTGCAAAACCCCCTGGCTCGCGCTTCGGCCCAAGAATTTTTGGTCGACGGCAGCTGGCAAGCGCCCCGGGTCACGCGGGTCGAGCCCCGCAGTTCCACGACAATGCGGCCATGACCCCCGATGCGCTCAAGCGCCTGACCCTCACCCTGAAAAAACGCGCCGCCGCTGGTTGGCTGGCGATCGAAGACGCCCTGCCCGGCGGGCGGGGCCGACGGGGCTTGTGGAGCGCCCTGATCGCTTTGGTGTTGGCGCTGCTGGTGACCTTGGTCTGGCTCGCCGGCCGCTACGAAGCCAGCCAACTGCAAGCCGAACTGGAGCGCGACACCGCCGACGCCGTGAGCGATCTGCGCACGCAACTCGCCCGTCATGTGCAAGCCTTGCAGGGCCTGCAATCGAGCCATCCCACCGAGGCTTTTTGGCCCATGGAAGCGCAAGCCTTGCTGCGCGAAAACCGCGACTGGATGCGGGTCGAATGGCACGACAAAGCCATGGGTTTGAAAAACTTTGCCGACTCGCCCTTGCGCAGCCCGGTGTTTGACCGCGCCCCCCGTGCGGAGACCCTGAACGAAACATTGCAAGCCTGCATGCGAGCGCAGCGCAGCAACGGGGCCACTTACTCCAGCTCTTATTTTCTGCCGCAAGCCGATGGCTTGGGTTTTGAAGTCATGGACATGTGCCTGCCCAACACACGAGACGGTCAACTTGTGGGCTTCACCGTGGTCACCTACAGCCTGCAAGAGTTGCTGCTCGAGCGCCTGAACGGCCGCTATGGTCGCCGCAACGAGGTGTCGTTCACCGAGCCTGACGGCACCCGATTGGCCATTGCGGGCAGCCAACGCCGGGGCTTTCGGGTCTTCACCGCACAACAACTGCTGGACCTGCCCGGCAACACTTTGGTGCTGCGCATGGACGGCCGCCGCAGCGAGCCCGATTTGTTCCCCAATGTGCTGACCGCGCTGGTGACCGGCATGTCGATTGCGCTGATTTCGGTGATGGTGCTGCTGGCCAAGGATTCACGCCGACGGTTGAAAGCCGAAAACGATCTGGCCGACGCGCTGGCCTTTCGCAAGGCGATGGAAGACTCGCTGGTCACCGGCCTGCGGGCACGCGACCTCGATGGTTGCATCACGTATGTGAACCCGGCTTTTTGCCAAATGGTTGGACTGCAAGCCGATCAACTGACCGGGCGCAACGCCCCCATGCCTTACTGGCCGCCCGAAATGGTGGACGAGTACCAACAACGCCAAGCGATTCGGCTGGCGGGCAATGCACCGCCGCGTGAAGGTTTTGAGTCGGTCTTCATGCGCCCAGACGGCACCCAATTTCCGGTCCTGATCATCGAAGCGCCGCTGATCAGCGTGCAAGGCCAGCAAACCGGCTGGATGGGCGCGGTCATTGACATCAGCGAGCAGCGCCGCATTGAAGAACTCTCCCGAGCCAGCCAAGAGCGGCTGCAGGCCACCGCACGCTTGGCCACAGTGGGCGAAATGGCGTCCTTGCTCAGCCACGAACTGAACCAGCCACTGGCCGCGATCGCCAGTTATGCCAACGGCTCGCTCAACTTGTTAAAAGACCCGCAGGCCGCGCCCCAAACCCTGGACGATGTGCACATGGCCCTGCGCCGCATCGCCGAGCAAGCCGGTCGCGCTGGCCGCGTGATCAACAGCGTGCATGACTTTGTCCGCCGCCGCGATCAAGACCGCGAAGCCGTTGCACCCCAAGTTTTGTTCGACGCCATTGCCCCGCTGGTCAACCTGCAAGCCCGTAAATTACAGGTCAAGGTGCACACCCGCATCGAGGCCAAATTGCCGCTGGTGCTGTGCGACCGCACCATGGTCGAGCAGGTGCTGCTGAACCTGGCGCGCAACGGCATGCAGGCCATGGACCAAGCTGACCGTGCCGAGCGGGTGCTGGTGCTGCAGGCCCGGCGCGCCGCGTCGAACGCCGAACAAACTTGGGTGGAGTTTTCGGTCACCGATGTGGGCGTGGGCATCACGGACGAGGTGGCGCAACAGTTGTTCACGCCCTTCTTCACCACCAAGGCCGAAGGCATGGGGCTGGGCCTGAGCCTGTGCCGCACGGTGGTCGAACAACACGGCGGCCACCTGGCGTTTGAGGCACTGGCCCCCAAAGGCACCGTCTTTCGCTTCACCTTGCCCGCCATCATTTTGGATAAGATCCCGGCATGAATTTCACCGACGCGCCCACTGTTTTTATTGTCGACGACGATGCCAGTGTGCGTGAAGGCATGGCGTGGTTGCTGCGCACCCGGCGCTTGTTGAGTGTGTCGTTCGACAGTGCCGAGGCCTTTTTGCAGATGTTGCCCACCCAAGCCCCGTCTGCCGCTTCTGGGTCAGCCCATGCGCTGGCCCACCCCCGCCAGGCAGCCTGCATCTTGCTCGACGTGCGCATGCCGGGCATGAGTGGGCTGGCCTTGTTTGAGCGCTTGTTGGCCAATGGCTTGGCGCGGGCTTGGCCCGTGATCTTTTTGACCGGCCATGCCGATGTGCCCACGGCAGTGAGCAGCGTCAAACGCGGCGCTTTTGACTTTTGTGAAAAGCCTTTCTCAGACAACGCGCTGGTTGACCGGATCGAGCAAGCACTGGCCCTGTCACAAGAACGCCTGACCGAACACCTGCAGCAAGAACACCTGCAATCGCGCCTGTTGGAATTGACCGATCGCGAACGCGATGTGATGCAACTGGTCGTCGATGGCCTGCCCAACAAACTGATCGCCGACCAACTCGACATCAGCGTGCGCACCGTCGAAGTGCACCGCGCCCGGGTGTTTGACAAGATGGACGTCAAATCGGCCGTGGAACTGGTCAAGCTGATGCGGGCCTTGGCATGACCACTCGACGGCGCTGGCTCTTGGGGGGCTTGGCCTTGGCCTTGGCGGGCTGTTCATCGGCCCCCACCCGACCACGCCAAGCGTCACGTCGGCCAGCTGGCCCTTACAACAGCGTACGCAACGACTTGGCACTGGTGGCCTTGTCTTTGCTGGACTCTCCTTATGCGTGGGGCGGACGCGGCCCAGCCACCGGCTTTGATTGTTCGGGGCTGGTCGCCCATGTGTACCGCGAAGGTGGCGGCATCCGCGTGCAAGGCAGCGCCGCCGATCTGGGGCGTCAATCGCAGCCCATCGACCGTGATGCGCTGTTGCCGGGCGATTTGGTTTTTTTCAACACCTTGGGCAAACGCCATTCCCATGTGGGCGTGTATGTGGGCGATGGCCGCTTTGTACACGCCAGCAACCCGCGCACCGGGGTGCGCATCGATTTGCTGAGCAACCGCTATTACGCCCAGCGCTTTGAAGGCGCGCACAGCCTGCTGGACTGAGACGCAGGCGTCACCGTGGCTTGTCTTCAGGCGCACTCGGCGCAGCACTGGGTGACGCCTCTTGATCCGAATCCTCTGAATGGGCCTGTGGCAATTCACCTTTTTTGCGGCCGGAAAACATGGTCCACCAGACAATTGCGATGAAGATGAACAAGGCCAGCAAAGCTTCCAGCAAAATCAGACCCATGCAAAAACCCCATTTCTTGACCCGCCGCCCGCATTGGGCCAGCTTCTGGATGGCCGCGATTGTAGGCATGCTCAGCGCCTGTTCGGTTGCACCCGTGGCACAAGACCCGCCCGCACCCGGCCCATCTGCAGCAAACCCCTCTGCGCCTGCGCTTGTAACAGTCGATGACTCGCGCCCCTTGCCACCCGTTCTTGTGCGAGCGCAAAGCCGTTGGGTCCCGGTGCGTTGGTCCGAGCTGCCTGGGGTGGACACCGACGCCGTCAACGAAGCTTGGCCTGCTTGGCTGCAAAGCTGCCAACTTTCTGGCCCGGAGTGGAAACCGCTGTGCCCTGAAATCGCGCAGCTGGCCAACGCCAGCCCCGAACTGCAGCGCCGCTGGATGCGAGAGAAGCTTCAGCCTTACCGCGTCGAGGCGCAGGATCAACGCAACGTAGGCCTGCTGACCGGTTATTACGAGCCGACCTTGGTGGGCGCACGCCGGCCTCAAGGCGCATTCCAAGTGCCGCTTTACGCGCCGCCTGCGCAACTGAGCCCACGCAAACCTTGGTTCACCCGTCAAGAAATGGAAACCTCCTCGGCTGCCCGCGCCGCACTGCGCGGCAAAGAGCTGCTGTATTTGGCCGACCCGGTGGACGCGATGGTGTTGCACATCCAAGGCTCAGGCTTGGTGAACGTGACCGAGCCTGACGGCCGCCAGCGCTGGGTGCGCATGGCTTTTGCAGCGACCAACAACCAGCCCTACAAAAGCATCGGCCGCTGGCTGCTCGACCGCCAACTGATTCGCGACGCGAGCTGGCCCGGCATCAAAGCCTGGATCGACCGCAACCCCTCACGGGTGGACGAGTTGCTGTGGCAAAACCCGCGTGTGGTGTTCTTCCGCGAAGAAGCCTTGCCCGTGGGCAGCCTGCCGCCCGGCCCCAAAGGCGCACAAGGCGTGCCGCTCACCGCCGAGCGCTCGATTGCGGTGGACCGCCGCAGCATCCCCTACGGCACCCCGGTGTGGATGAAGTCAACCGGCCCCCAAACCAATTTGGACCGCCTGGTGCTGGCCCAAGACACCGGCACCGCCATCGTGGGCGCCGTGCGGGCCGACTATTACGCGGGCTCCGGCCCGGCAGCGGGCGAGCTGGCCGGGCGCCTCAAGCAACCCCTGCAAATGTGGGCCCTGTGGCCGCGCTGACCCGGATGCCCAAAACCTGATGACTTTGACCTGCCGCCCCGGCTGCGCCGCTTGCTGCACCGCCCCCTCCATCTCCTCGCCCATCCCCGGCATGCCCAACGGCAAACCCGCAGGCATGCCCTGCGTGCAACTGGACGAACAGCTGCGTTGCAAAATTTTTGGGCAGCCCGAACGGCCTGCAGTGTGTGGGCAACTGCAAGCGGCGGTGGAAATGTGCGGGGCTGTGGAAGATAGCGGGGTGCACGCCCGGGCTTGGCTGATGCGGCTGGAGGCGTTGACGCGGCCGGGGTGATGTAAGGCCACATCAACGTTTGCCCTTGTCATCAGTCACCAACAAGTCATCCCCCCACCCCGCTTGCCGCTAAGCTGAATCCCTTTTGCTGACCTGCGGAGCACAGCCATGGCGTTTGAGATTCCTTCCTTAAAAGACAGCGTTCACCCCGATGAATGGCAGCTGCGGCTGGACTTGGCCGCGTGTTACCGGCTGGTGGCGCTGTACGGCTGGAGCGATCTGGTGTTCACCCACATCAGCGCCAAACTGCCCGAGTCGGTGGCGGGTCAAGACCATCAGTTTTTGATCAACCCCTACGGCCTGATGTTTGACGAGATCACCGCGTCCAGCCTGGTCAAGGTGGACATGCAGTGCAACAAACTGCACAACAGCCCTTTTCCGGTGAACCCGGCCGGCTTTGTGATTCACAGCGCGGTGCACGAGGCGCGGCCCGATGCCGGTTGTGTGCTGCACACCCACACCCGGGCCGGGGTGGCCGTGAGCGCGCAGGCGCACGGCGTGCTGCCCATCAGCCAGCAAAGCACGTTTGTGCTGGCCTCGCTGGCCTACCACGGCTACGAGGGCGTGGCCATTCGCGACGAAGAAAAGCTTCGCCTGCAGGCCGACCTGGGCGAGGCCAATTACCTGATGCTGCGCAACCACGGCCTGCTCACCGTGGGCAAAACCATTGCCGACGCGTTCTTGTCGATGTACACCTTTGAGAACACCTGCCGCATCCAGGTCGATGCGCTGGCGGGGCAAGCGGGACCCAAAGACCTGACGGCGGTGGACCCGCAAATTTTGAACGGCGTGGCCAACGCCATGCGCGTGCAAACCGGTGGCTTGGGCGGCGCGTTTGTTTGGCCTTCGCTGCTGCGCAAGCTGCAACGCGAAAGCCCCGATTACGCGCAATAATTCCAACGCAAGCCATTCCTGAGCTGCAACCCCTGCAAATGATCCCATCTCTTCATTCATCGCCACCCATGATCACCCGTTCTCAACCACACAAGGCCCTGTTTTTATCGCTGAGCTTGGGCTTCGTGCTCAGTGTTCAAGCCGGTCGGCCCTTGACCGTTGACGACGCCAGCGTGAACGATGTGGGCCAAGGCCATGTTGAAGGTTGGTGGACACGCGCACCCAACGGCTCGCGCAGCTGGACCATTGCGCCCGCCTATGCACCCATCCAGAACGTGGAGCTGGGCGCGGGCATCGCGCGTGAACAAAAAACAGGGCTTGAGACCCAAATCATTCAGGCCAAGTTCCGCATCACCCCGTCACAAGACAACGGCTGCAATGTGGGCGCTGTGGTGGGCGCTGCCCGCACCACGGGTGAGGCATCCAAAGCCTATGTGAACGCGCTGTTCACCTGCAACCACGCCAAGCTGGGCAGCCTGCACACCAATTTGGGGGCGCTGGATGTTTCTAGCAGCAAAAGCATCGGCACATGGGGCCTGGCTTGGGAGCGTGCGTATGGCGACATCACCGCCCATGTGGAGGTGTATGGCCAACAACACGACAAGCCCACCTGGGCCACAGGCATGCGCACCAACGTCTTGCCCAGCTTACAGCTGGACGCCAGCATCGGCCGTCAGGGCGGGCACAACCTGCTGACGCTCGGGACCAAGTGGATGTTTTGACAAACACGCACCTTCTAAGCGCCTTCAGGGTTTCCAGCGTTTAAGCAACAAGGCATTGGCCATGACACTCACCGAACTCAGCGCCATGGCCGCGCCCGCCATCATGGGGTTGAGGTAGCCCAAGGCCG
>OBPM01000128.1_pt1 | contig 11782 bp, 9 predicted proteins | sample 1493981 | NCBI WGS metagenome assembly OBPM01 (sample SAMEA3275485, study PRJEB22092) | marine metagenome | reverse complement strand
ACCACCGGCATGTCGGCGCCGCCAATGGCCATGACCATGTGGATGCCGAACAGCAGCGCGATGGCGCTCATCATGAACAAAGGGAACAGGCCTGCTTCGATGCTCTCAGCCTGCAAGAACATGCGGCCAAAGTACACCACGGCCAGCAAACCGGCCAGGTTAAGCCAGTGGCGTGCGGGCAGCAACAAAGGGCTGCCGCCGATGCGGCCCGAGAGTTTGCCAAACGCAGCAATGGAGCCGGAAAAGGTCACCGCGCCAATGAAGATGCCGATGTAGATTTCCATCGCGTGAATGGCATGCGCGGCGCCTTCGAAGCCTTTGGTGGCCTCAGGATCCACGTAGGTGGCGTAACCGACCAGCACCGCGGCCATGCCGACCATGCTGTGCATGAGGGCGACCAATTCGGGCATTTGGGTCATTTGCACCGAGCGCGCGGCGTACAGGCCAATGCCCCCGCCGACGACCAAAGCGCCAATGATCCATGGGATACCCGCTGCGGTAACTTGAGGACCGAACACGGTGGCCAACACGGCCAAGGCCATGCCGACCATGCCGTAGAGGTTGCCCCGGCGTGCCGTTTCCTGGTTGGACAAACCGCCCAGGCTGAGGATGAAGAGGATGGTTGCGCCGATGTAGGCGACCGTGGCCAAGCTTGCAGTCATGAATGTCTCTTTTCTTAATCGGTCGGGGACAGAGCTAAACATCTGTCCCCAAAGTCATTTACTTTCGGAACATCGCCAGCATGCGCTGGGTGACGGCAAAGCCGCCAAACATGTTGATGGCCGTGAGCACCAAAGCCACCGACGCCAAGATGATGATCAGCGTGTTGGGGCGATCAGCGGCCGTGGCGATGGGCGATATTTGCACCAAAGCGCCGATGGCGATGATCGAGCTGATGGCGTTGGTCACGCTCATGAGCGGCGTGTGCAGCGCGGGCTTGACGTTCCACACCACCATGTAGCCCACAAAGCAGGCCAACACGAACACCGTGAAGTGTGACAAGAACGCGGCCGGAGCGTAAGCGCCGACCAAGGCAAACAGCACCGCCGTGACAGCCGCCACGATGAGCAGCTTGCCAGCAGGCATGGGGCCCGATGCCTCGCCGTGGCCGTGCCCTTTTTTGGCGGCAGGCGCAGCAGCGGGCTTAGGGGCGGGCTTGGGGGCCACCACCAAAGGCGGTGCGGGCCAAGTGATCTCGCCGTCCTTGATGACCGTCAGGCCCCGGATGGCGTCGTCTTCCATGTTGACGTTGATCACGCCGTCTTTGGTCTTGCACAGCTCTTCGGTCAGGCGGAACAAGTTGGTGCCGTACAGCGTGGACGACTGGCGCGCCATGCGCGAAGCCAAGTCGGTGTAACCCACGATGGTCACGCCGTGCTTGACCACGGCTTTGCCAGGCTCGGTCAGTTCGCAGTTGCCGCCTTGCTCGGCCGCCATGTCCACGATCACGCTGCCGGGCTTCATGCTTTGCACCATCTCGGCGGTGATCAGCTTGGGCGCGGGTTTGCCGGGAATGAGCGCGGTGGTGATGATGATGTCGCACTCTTTGGCCTGCCGCGCGTACATCTCGCGCTGAGCGGCCTGGAAGCCTTCGCTCATGACTTTGGCGTAACCGCCGCCGCCCGAGCCTTCTTCTTCGTAATCGACCTTGACGAACTCACCGCCCAGCGAAACCACTTGGTCGGCCACTTCGGCGCGGGTGTCGTTGGCGCGCACGATGGCGCCCAAGCTGGCGGCCGCGCCTATTGCCGCAAGTCCGGCCACACCGGCGCCTGCAATGAACACTTTGGCGGGGGGCACTTTGCCCGCGGCCGTGATCTGGCCGTTGAAGAAACGGCCAAAGGCGTTGGCCGACTCGACCACCGCACGGTAGCCGCTGACACCGGCCATGGAGGTCAGTGCGTCCATTTTCTGGGCGCGGCTGAGCGTACGGGGCAGCGCGTCGATCGACAGCGCGGTGACCTTTTTGGCCGCCAGCTGCTGCATCAAATCGGGGTTTTGGGCGGGCCACAAAAAGCCGATCAAGGTCTGGCCTTCGTGCATCAACGCCACTTCGTCGGGTGTGGGTGCGCGCACCTTGAAGACGATGTCGCTGCCGCTCCACAGGGCAGCGGCATCTGGGGCAATGGTGGCACCCGCTTCGACATAGGCCGCATCCGACAAGTCGGCGAGCTCTCCCGCGCCTTGTTCCACGATCACAGCAAAGCCAAGCTTGACCAGCTTGGTCACTGCATCGGGGACTGTGGCCACCCGTTTTTCACCGGGAAAAATCTCTTTGGGCACACCAATGCGCTGCGGCGTGGGGGCGTTTTCGCCATTCTGCATGTCTGTCTCCTCACTCAATCCATCAAAAAAATACGGTTAATCAAGCAGCTTACCCGAAATTGGGACTTTCAGAGCACGGTCAGGCACTGACCGTTCGCAGTCCAAGCATCCGGAATGTTTAATATTAGCAATAACTGATATTTGACCCGGCTTTGCTTCACCTTGGCTGACAAAAGGGGATGCACCGACGCCATGGCCCTGCGCGCACCGATAATCACGGCCATGGACACACGATGGAAACCCAATGTCACCGTGGCCGCCATCATTGAAAAAGATGGTCGCTACCTGTTGATCGAAGAGCACACGCAAGAAGGTTTGCGGCTGAACAACCCCGCAGGCCACCTCGACCCGGGCGAGTCACCCGCCGAGGGCTGCGCCAGAGAAACGCTCGAAGAAACCGCCCACCCATTTACCCCCACAGCGCTCGTCGGCATTTATCTGTCGCGCTTTCAGCGTCCCGCGACCGGCGAAGACATCACCTATTTGCGGATGGCGTTTTGCGGCGACATTGGTGAATACCAACCCCACCTGACCCTGGACCAGGGCATTGTTCGCACGCTTTGGATGACCCCAGAAGAGGTTCGGGCCAGCGCAGACCGCCACCGCAGTCCGCTGGTCTTGCGTTGTATCGAAGACCACCTGGCCGGGCAACGCTTTGCGCTGAACGCGATCCACACCGACCCGGCCGTGGCCGACTTGCCCCCCTTGCCTCCCTCACCCTTATGAGCGAAACACTGCCTACCGAAGCCCTCTGGCTGCTCACGGGGGCCGCAGCGTTTGCCGCTGGCGTGCTCAACGCGATCGCCGGAGGCGGGAGCTTTCTGACCTTTCCCGCGCTCGTATTTGCGGGGGTTCCACCCCTGGCGGCCAATGCCACCAGCGCCATGGCCGTCAGCCCGGGCTACCTGGGCAGCGTGCTGGGCTTTCGCTCCGAACTGCAATCCTTGCCCAAAGCTCTGCTCAGGCGTGAAATGGCCATTGCCGCTGTGGGCGGTTTGATCGGTGCAGGGCTGCTGTTGGTCACACCGGCCAAGGTGTTTTCAGGTTTGGTGCCTTGGTTGCTGCTGTTGGCGACCGCTTTGTTTGCGGCAGGCCCGTGGCTGGGCCAGCGCAACGCGGGCCAAGGCCACCCCGCCTGGCGGCTGCCCGGCCTGATGGGGGTGGCCATCTACGGCGGTTACTTCAATGGCGGCCTGGGCATTTTGCTGATGGCGCTTTACACCTTGACGGGCGAGAGCCGACTGAACACGGTCAATGCCCTGAAAAACCTCAACTCCTTTGTGCTGTCTTTGTTGTCGGTGGCGGCGTTTGCGATCGCCGGCGCCATTGTTTGGCCTCAGGCACTGTGGATGATGACGCTGGCCACCGCTGGCGGCTGGGCCGGCGCTCGCCTGGCCAAGCGTTTGCCCGTGCGCTGGGTGCGCTGGCTGGTCATCGGCACAGGCTTGGTAATGAGCGTGGTGTTTTTTGCACGGCAGTGAACGTCATTGGGGTCTCCATGGGCTGCACAAACGGTGCACATGAACACATCAAGTTCACTTGAACGGCACCTTCTGTCCCGCCGCCACCTGGTCCAGCAGGGCTTGCTCTGCGAGCACTTTGGCCACATACCCACCGTCATCTGTCAAAGCATAGCCGCCCAGATAAAACTTGAGCCCGTCTTCCAATGAACCGCCACGCAACTTGATCGCATCGGCCAACACCCCCACGCCCACCCGCAAATTGGTGATCGGATCAAACGCGGCCAACCTGCCCCCATAAGCTTCGTAGCGCTTGGCGTGAATGCCCGTCATGACTTGCATCAGGCCTTGGGCACCGGCATGGCTTTGCACATAGGGGTGAAAGTTGGATTCAATGGCCATCACCGCCAAAATCAGGTGCGGGGCCAATTTGGCTTTTCCGGACAAAACATGCGCCTCGGCCACCAGCGCCGCCAAAGGCTCGGGCGCCACTTTGTAACGGCGGCCCAACCAAACCGCCACCGCCGCCTGAGAAGGGGGCAGGTCTTGCAAAAGCACAGCGGTGGCCCGCTCGGCGGCATTTTCAGGCAACCACGAGATCAGCACCTGCCTGTCCCGCAGCCAATTGAACAAAGCATTCTCGCTCTGGTGCAACCAATTGGGATGCCACCACAGCGCCAGCACCAAGGCGGCCGTGCCCAAGCCCACCATGGCCAAGCCACTGTGGGTCACGATGAACAAGCCTCGCGCCAAATCGCGCAAAACAGTTCGGATAGGGAGGCACCAAGTGCAGTGAAAAGTCATGAATATGTACCCCTCGGCATTATAAATTTTTAACGCTCTGTCGTGCGGGGCATGCACACGGGATAATTCAAGCATGTCCCATCTTGCACGTGTGGTCGTCGGTCTGTCCGGCGGCGTCGATTCAGCCGTTACCGCCTACTTGCTCAAACAGCAAGGGCATGAAGTCATCGGCATTTTCATGAAAAACTGGGAAGACGACGACGACAGCGAATACTGCTCATCGAACGTTGACTTTGTGGATGCCGCGGCCGTCGCCGACGTGCTGGGCATCGAGATCGAGCATGTCAATTTTGCGGCCGACTACAAAGACCGGGTTTTTTCAGAATTTGTGCGCGAATACCAAGCTGGGCGCACCCCCAACCCTGACATTCTCTGCAACGCCGAAATCAAGTTCAAATCGTTCCTAGACCATGCCATGCGGCTGGGTGCCGAAAAAATCGCCACAGGGCATTACGCCCGCGTCCGGCAAAACAGCCAAACGGCTCGCCACGAACTCCTCAAAGGGCTGGACCCGTCCAAAGACCAAAGCTATTTTTTGCACCGCCTGAACCAAGCCCAGCTGTCCAAAACCCTGTTCCCAGTGGGCGAGCTGCACAAAACCGAAGTGCGCCGCGTGGCCGAAGAGATCGGCCTGCCCAACGCCAAAAAGAAAGATTCCACCGGCATTTGTTTCATTGGTGAACGACCGTTTCGCGAATTTCTGAACCGCTACATCAGCAAAGAGCCCGGCCCGATCAAAGACCCCACAGGCCGCACCATTGGCCACCATGTGGGCCTGAGCTTTTACACCCTGGGGCAGCGCCAGGGCTTGGGCATTGGGGGCATCAAGGCCAAGGGCGCGCAAAGGGGTGCGGGCGAGCACACCCCCTGGTTTGTGGCCCGCAAAGACATTGAGCACAACACGCTGTGGGTCGTGCAAGGGCACGACCACCCCTGGCTGCTGTCGCCCCGCTTGCAAGCCACCGACCTGAGTTGGTGCGCTGGAGAGGCCCCTGAACCGGGGTCTTATGCCGCCAAAACGCGTTACCGCCAAACCGATGCCCCCTGCACCCTGAGCACAGGGGTGCAAGCCGATGGGCAGGCGGGGTTGGCACTGCAGTTTGAGCAAGCGCAATGGGCGGTCACCCCAGGTCAAAGTGCCGTGCTGTACGACGGCGAGGTGTGCCTGGGCGGCGGCGTGATCCAGTCGGCCAGCGCCTGCCCTGGCGATTCAAGCCAAACCCTGGCCTGAAACCTGCCCGATGGGCTAAGCGCCCCAGTTTTACACGTCGGACTGGTGCAATTTTTTGTGGATCTTTTGCCGACTGCGCCAAACAAACCACAACACCAGAGGCAACATCAAAGCCACAGCCATTTCAGGCTGGATCGGCACCCCCGAGGCCTTCAGCCCCTTGAAGCCGTAAAGAAGCAAACTCACCACATAGTAAGAAATCGCCGCCATCGACAAGCCTTCGACAGTGACCTGAAGGCGCAGCTGCAGCTCTTGGCCGCGGGTGAGTTTTTCCAGCAACACCTGGTTTTGCGCTTCGGTGGCAATGTCCACCCGGGTGCGCAGCAAGGCGCTGGTGCGAGAAATCCGCTCAGCCAAAGAAGCCAGCCGCTTTTCGGTGGCCTGCACGGTGGCCATGGCGGGCGACAAGCGCCGCTGCATGAACTCACCCAAGGTCTGCGTGCCCGAAATCGGCCGTTCACGCAGCTCCGCCAAGCGCTGGCTGACCAAAGTGTCGTAGGCCCGGGTGGCAGAAAAGCGGAACCCATGCTCGGCCGTCGCGCGTTCAATGCTGGCCGCCAAAGACACCAGCAATTCCAGCAAGGCTTCGTCACTTTCGCCTTTGCGCTCCAGCAAACCCGTGAGTTCGGCCAGCTGTGCCTCGGCAGCTGACAGCATGGCGGACAGGTTTTTGGCCGTCGGTAAACCGCGCAAAGCCATCAAACGGTAAGTCTCCAGCTCCAGCAATCGCTGAGAAATACGCCCGGAACGTGCCTCGCTGGTCCCCTCGGGTGCAACCACCAACATGCGCTCAAAACCATCGTCACCGATGCGGAAATGCGTCAGGATGCACGAATGCGAAGTCCCCTCTGCCGTGTTGCCCATGCGCGAAGCCAACACTGCACCTTCTCCCAACCAAGCCTGTGCGGTGGTGATCAAGTCGGGCTTGAGCGCATCGGCATGCAACATGCCCAAATGAATCGCCGCCATGGTTTGGCCGGGCAAACCGCGCAACCATTCGGTGCCGGTGGCCACGGCGTTCGCCAACTCGGGCAACTCGGCACCCCAGTGCGCGTGGTCGGGCAAGGGCTGAACAATGGAGTAACGCGTGAACTCAGTGTGCCGCTCCCACTTCACAGTGAAGTGATCGCAGCGCAGGCGCAAGAAGTTGCCCTGCAAACTCGCCAACTCCAAGTCGGCATGGCCGGGCAATTTGCGCAGATGGGCCCATTCCTGCTCGCGTGTCACGCCGTCGTTGAGAAGCGCCACATAAACGATCAAGGCAGGCAGGCGAACACGCGCAGTGGGTCGGGCGTGCACTTCGTTGTGCAGTTCACGCCGTTGACCGTCTTCTGGCGGCAAGAAACAAGAGGTGATTTCGTTCATAAGGTCATTTTCACCGAGCTTTCAACCCCAGTCACGCTGGGCCTGATTCAGGCCAAACGGGGGCCGGGGACTGGCACAGCGGAATCGGGCACCAGCAGTTGCCCCTGAATTAAGCCACGGACTGTGGCCACCAGCAAACTGCCGATCACCAGCGTGATCGCCAGCAACCACCAACCGGCCAGCGTCTGCGCCCATCCTGCCGTGGGCGTCAGGTGCAAAGACAAAGCCGCCGAAGCAGCCAGAGGAAATGACATGGCCCAAAACGTCATGCCAAAGGGCTGCTGAAGGCACCGTTTGAACACGCTCATGGACACCAAGGTGAACAACAAGGCCACACCCCACAACATGTGCACCAGCACCTCGGGCGCCCCCAGCTGGTACCCCGACAAAGCCAACACAGAAGGCGGGGCGATGGTGATGAAGGTGGTCGGCATCAAGCGCAGCGGCCACAACCCAACCAGGCCAATGCGCACCAAAACCAACGCCAGCAACACAGGCCAAAGCACCGCAGCCATGCCGAACTGCGCGGCGGCCCACACCGGGTGCCCCAAAGACACCCCCGCCAAGGCGGGCAGCACATTGCCCACCACAGGAACAAACAAAGCAGGCGTCATCGATGGCCAAAAATCGTCTGCGGTCAATCCCGGCTTGAACCACCGCCGCACCACCCCCACGGTGACCAACAGCAAGCCTGCAGAGCCCGACATCCAAAGCCCATCGGCCCACAAGCTGACCCCACCGTGCGCCCATAAAACCGTGGCCATCAACACCAAGGACGCCGGCAAGGCTGCCACAAACACCTGTCGCATGGGGTGGCGCATGTCGCCGAGCACCGCCGCCGGAAACCGCCACACGCGCCAGACGGTGGCCCCCAACAACACCACCAACACCCCACTGGCCAGCAGCCCCAAAGCGGCCGACACCTGCACAGCCAAAGGACCCCATTGAGGAACCGCACGCAACCAGGCCAATGACAAGCCAGACAAGCCCATGACCATGGCGAACCATGCAAAACCCAAATGCTGCACCGATGTGGGCAAAGCGCGTTCAGTCATGGCAGGGCATTTTTGGCGCAAAAAAAACCGTGGCACAAGCCACGGGTTCTGGACAAAGCCAAGGCTTTCATGTGTCAGAAAGGAATGTCGTCGTCCATGTCGTCAAAGCTGCTGGCAGCAGGCTTGGGTGCGGGTGCTGGTCGTGCGACTGGTGCACTGGCAGGACGGGCCATCGGAGCAGCCGGGCGGCCACCGCCTTCGTAGCCGTCATCGCCGGATGGGCCACCCATGCCCTGGCGACCGCCGAGCATCTGCATGGTCTCGCCCCGGATTTCGGTGGCGAATTTTTCGATGCCGTCTTTGTCGGTGTATTTGCGGGTGCGCAAGCTGCCTTCGACGTACACCTGTGAGCCTTTTTTCAGGTACTGGCCTGCGATTTCAGCCAATTTGCCAAAAAAGCTGATGCGGTGCCACTCGGTGGCCTCTTTCATCTCGCCCGTTGCTTTGTCCTTGTAGCGGTCGGTGGTGGCGACGTTGATGTTGCTCACGGCATCGCCTGAAGGCAAGTAGCGGGTTTCAGGGTCACGGCCCAAATTGCCGACGATGATGACTTTGTTGACGGATGCCATGTTTACTCCTACAGAAGTGATGGATTATGCGGCTTTTAAGCGTGGGGTTGAAGCGGGGCGTTCGGTTGCGGCATTTGCATGAACAAGGCCACCACCCACCACAGCAAGAGGACCGCCAACGCACCCAAAAACAACATCGGGCTGCCAAAACCCTTGACCAAGACGCCCCCCAGCCAGCCTCCCACAAAGAGGCCCAGCGACTGCAATGTGTTGAAAACGCCAATGGCGGTGCCCCGCACCTCGGTCGGTGCCATGCGCGAAGCCAAGCTGGGCAGGGTCGCCTCTAAAACGTTGAAAGCACAAAAAAACGCAAACATCAAAGCCGCCAAGGGCCACAAGTGGGCCGTGGCAAGCGACTCCACGAACAAACCCACCTGAACCAGCGCCAGCAAGGCGATGGCGAACAAAAAGACCTTTTTCAATTGCCCTCGCCGCTCCAAGGCGAACACCCCACCCATGAGTGCAAAAGAGCCCAACACGGCAGGCAGGTAAACCTGCCAGTGGTCGGCTTTGGGCAAACCCGCCTGCACCAACATGGCGGGCACAGGCACCCACATGGCCAACTGCACCGCATTGAGCACAAAAACACCCAAGTTCAGGCGCAACAGGCCCCAATGCGTCAACACCTGCTTGAAACCCCCGCGAGGACTGGCCACCTTGGGTGCAAGCTCCGCAGGCACGCCCCAGACCACCACCGCCACCCCGATCAAAGCCAAGCCACCCGTGACCTGAAACAAGCCCGTCAGACCAATCGCCCCGACCAGCACCGGTGACACCACCAAGGACAGGGCAAACACCAGACCGATGCTCACGCCCAACAAAGTCATCGCTTTGGTGCGCACGCTGTCGCGGGTCAAATCCGCCAAAAAGGCCGTCACGGCTGCAGAAATGGCCCCCGCCCCTTGCAAACTGCGGCCCACCAGCAAGCCCGTCAAGTCGTCGGCTGCTGCAGCCCAAAAACTGCCGAGCGCAAAAATGATCAGGCCCAAGGCGATCACCCTTTTGCGGCCAAAACGGTCCGACGCCATGCCAAAGGGCAACTGCAACAAGGCTTGCGTCAGGCCATACATGCCCATGGCCAAGCCCAACAGGGCCGGGTCATCACCACCGGGGTATTTGCGTGCTTCCAAAGCAAACACGGGCAAAACCATGAACAAACCCAGCATGCGCAGGGCAAAAATCGACGCCAAGGATGCGCTGGCACGCCGCTCCATGGGCGTCATGGAGGAGGACAAGTCGGCTGAGGGTATGGCAGTGGATGGGGTCACGCTAAACAGCCAAAGGCAGTGAATCAGGACTGGCGATTGTCCCTGATTGGCGGCCTCCCCGGCCCGAAACGCGCCAACAGGGATAATCAAAGGTTTTGCTGATCTGGCCGCCCAACGTGAAACTTGCTGACTCCCCTCTCTTGCCTGACGAACCCGAACAAGCGCGGTATCTGGCCTCAGCGCTGCGGCAAACCCACATCAGCGTGCGCGGGGCGCGCACGCACAACCTGAAAAACATCGACCTGGACATCCCCCGCAACCAGCTGGTGGTGATCACCGGCTTGTCGGGGTCGGGCAAGTCGAGCCTGGCTTTTGACACGCTGTACGCCGAAGGCCAGCGGCGCTACGTAGAAAGCCTGTCGGCTTATGCGCGGCAGTTCTTGCAGCTGATGGACAAGCCCGATGTGGACCTGATCGAGGGCCTGTCGCCCGCGATTTCCATCGAGCAAAAAGCCACCAGCCACAACCCGCGCTCTACTGTGGGCACCGTGACCGAGATCCACGACTACCTGCGCTTGTTGTATGCCCGGGCGGGCACGCCGTATTGCCCCGACCACAACCTGCCGCTGCAGGCTCAGACTGTGAGCCAAATGGTGGACGCCGTGCTGGCCCTGCCCGAAGACACCAAGCTGATGATCCTCGCGCCCATTGCGCGTGAGAAAAAAGGCGAGTTCGAGAAAGTGTTTGAGCAGATGCAGGCGCTGGGCTATGTGCGCTTTCGCATCAATGGCCAGACGGTGGAAGTGGAAGACCTGCCCACACTCAAGAAGACCGAGAAACACAACATCGACGTGGTGGTGGACCGCATCAAAGTCAGGTCAGAAGAAGATGCGAAGGCGAGAGACGCCTTGCGCCAGCGCCTGGCCGAGAGCTTTGAAGCCGCGCTGCACCTGGCCGAGCACCGCGCTGTGGCGCTGGAAATGGACACGGGGACAGAGCACCTGTTCAACGCCAAGTTCTCTTGCCCGGTGTGCACTTATTCCATCAGCGAGCTGGAACCACGCCTGTTTTCGTTCAACTCGCCCATGGGCGCTTGCCCCACTTGCGACGGAATCGGCACCATGGCGTTTTTTGACCCGGAGCGGGTGGTGGCCTTCCCCTCGCTCAGCTTGGCCAGTGGTGCCATCAAGGGTTGGGACCGGCGCAACGGCTTTTACTTCAGCATGCTCGAAAGCCTGGCCAAGCATTACCAGTTCGACATCGAAACGCCTTTCGAGAAACTCGCACCCACACACCAGCAAGTCTTGCTGCACGGCTCGGGGCTTGAGGAAATCAAATTCAGCTACGTCATGGAGTCGGGGGCCTCGCAAGGCAAGAAGGTCAGCAAGAAGCATCCGTTTGAGGGGATCATCCCCAACATGACGCGCCGCTACCGCGAGACCGACTCGGCCGTGGTGCGCGAGGACCTGGCGCGTTACCGCAACATGCAGGCCTGCACCAGCTGCCACGGCACCCGCTTGCGACGCGAGGCCCGCCATGTGCGCATTGGCGAAGGCGCACAAGCCCGCGCCATTTACGAGATCAGCCACATCACCCTGGGCGAATCGCAGCAGTATTTTCAGGGCCTGAGCATGCACGGGGCCAAAGCAGAGATCGCCGACAAGGTGGTGCGCGAGATCGCACTTCGCTTGAAGTTTTTGAACGACGTCGGCCTGAACTACTTGAGCTTGGACCGCAGCGCCGACACCTTGTCGGGCGGCGAGTC
>OBPM01000127.1_pt1 | contig 11949 bp, 6 predicted proteins | sample 1493981 | NCBI WGS metagenome assembly OBPM01 (sample SAMEA3275485, study PRJEB22092) | marine metagenome | reverse complement strand
TGCCCAAAACCATTGGTGCGGCTTGCGGCGAAATGCTCAACTCGGCCAACATGGCCTTTGCGCTGTGCCCCTTGCTCACCGATGGCGCGATCGAAGCCTTGCTCACGGCAGGTTCCGATGAACTCAAGGCCACTTACCTGGAAAAGCTGATCTCCGGCCAGTGGACTGGCACCATGAACTTGACCGAGCCACAAGCCGGCTCGGACCTGGCCGCCGTGCGCACCCGCGCTGAGCCCCAGCCCGATGGCACTTACAAAATCTTCGGCACCAAGATCTACATCACCTACGGTGAGCACGACATGGCCGAGAACATCGTGCACCTGGTGCTGGCCCGCGTGGTGGGCGCACCGGAAGGCGTCAAAGGCATCAGCCTGTTCGTGGTGCCTAAATTCATGGTCAAGGCCGATGGTGCCTTGGGCGACCGCAACGACGTGCACTGCGTGAGCATCGAACACAAGTTGGGCATCAAAGCCAGCCCCACAGCGGTGCTGCAGTTTGGTGACAACGGTGGTGGTGTGGGTTTCTTGGTGGGCCAAGAAAACCGGGGTCTCGAATACATGTTCATCATGATGAACGCCGCCCGCTACGCCGTGGGCGTGCAAGGCGTCGCGATTGCCGAGCGTTCTTATCAGCGTGCCGTGCAGTACGCCCGTGACCGCGTGCAAAGCCGCCCGGTAGACGGCAGCTTGCCTGCCGCCGGCCCCATCATTCACCACCCCGATGTGCGCCGCATGCTGATGACCATGCGCGCCTACACCGAAGGCTGCCGCGCCATGGCGGCCACCGCTGCTGCGGCCTATGACGCCTCGCACCACCACCCCGATGCCGAGGTGCGCAAACAGAACCTGGCGTTCTACGAATTCATGGTGCCGCTGGTCAAGGGCTACAGCACCGAGATGAGCCTGGAAGTCACCAGCTTGGGCGTGCAGGTGCACGGCGGCATGGGTTTCATCGAAGAAACGGGCGCTGCGCAGTACTACCGCGACGCCAAAATTTTGACCATCTACGAAGGCACCACCGCCATCCAGGCCAACGACCTGGTGGGCCGCAAGACTGCTCGTGACGGCGGCCAAACTGCCAAAGCATTGGCCGCGCAAGTGGCCCAGACCGAAAGCGAATTGGCGGCTTCTGGCAACGCCGATGCGCTGGCCGTTGCCAAGCGCCTCAAAGCCGCCCGCGAAGCTTTTGTGGACGTGGTCGAGTTTGTGGCGGGCAACACCAAGGCCCACCCCAACGACGTTTTCGCAGGCAGCGTGCCTTACCTCATGTTGGCGGGCAACCTGATGGCGGGCTGGCAGATGGGCCGTGCGCTGTTGGTTGCGCTGACGCCTGAAGCCCAGGCACAAGACGCCGCCTTCATGGCCGCCAAGGTCACCACCGCGCGGTTCTACGCCGACCACATCTTGTCCAAAGCCCCCGGCATCCGCGACAGCATCGTGGAAGGCGCAGGCAGCGTGACAGCGATGGCGCTGGACGCCTTCTGAGTCCCTTGCTGCGGGCCAATGCCATGGCCTTGTCCCGTTGCCAAACCGCTGTTGGTGTGTCCCCACACCGACAGCGCTGACCCCATTGGCCTTACACAATCCTTCCATTTGAGGAGACCCCATGTCCAAGCTGCCCCCCGTTCTCGCAAACCTGCCTTTTCCCGCCATCGCTTCGCCCTTGTTCATCATCAGCAACCCCAAGTTGGTGATTGAGCAGTGCAAGGCCGGTATCGTCGGCTCCATGCCTGCTTTGAATGCCCGTCCTGCCGCGCAACTCGAAGAGTGGCTGATCGAAATCACCGAAACCCTGGCCGCCTACAACGCCGCCAACCCCGACAAGCCTGCAGCACCTTTTGCGATCAACCAAATCGTGCACAAGAGCAACGACCGCCTGGAGCACGACATGGCCATGTGCGTGAAATACAAGGTGCCGATCATCATCACCTCGCTGGGTGCACGCGAAGAGATCAACGAGGCCGCCCACAGCTACGGTGGTGTGGTCTTGCATGACATCATCAACAACAAGCATGCGCACAAAGCGATTGAAAAGGGCGCCGATGGCCTGATCGCTGTGGCCGCAGGTGCAGGCGGCCATGCGGGCGTCAAAAGCCCCTTCGCCCTGATCCAGGAAATTCGCCAGTGGTTCGACGGCCCGGTGGCTTTGTCAGGCTCGATCGCCACGGGCGACGCCATCTTGGCGGCGCAAGCCATGGGTGCAGACTTTGCTTACATCGGCTCGGCTTTCATCGCCACCACCGAAGCGCGTGCCGCCGATGACTACAAACAAGCCATCGTGGACAGCAACTCCGACGACATCGTCTACAGCAATCTGTTTACCGGTGTGCATGGCAACTACCTCGCGCCGTCGATCCGCGCAGCGGGCCTGGACCCCGAGAACCTGCCCGAGTCCGACCCCACCAAGATGAATTTCGGTGGCGACGCTAAAAAAGCTTGGAAAGACATTTGGGGTTGTGGCCAAGGCATTGGTGCCATTGGCAGTGTCGTCAGCACCGCCGAGCGCGTGGCCAAATTGCGCAGCGAGTACGTGGCCGCGCGTGCGCGTTTGGCGCTTTGAAGTTCCGCTGAGCTTGGGCCTCAGCCCGCCTGGAACTTGGCACCCCGAGGGGCGCTGAACGCACACAACGGCCTCCTGCATGGAGGCCGTTGGCGTTTTGACATCTGGCTTTGAAGCGGAGTGCCGGTCAGCTCACCGCTTTGACTTTTTCAGTGATGTAGGCCAATGCCTCTTCCACTTGGTCGATCAAAATCAGGCACAGGTCGCCCGGTGACAGGCGCGACAGGGCGGTGTCGATGGCATTGAATTCACCCTGGATGTCTTGCACATGGGTGGTTCGCAACGCGCCTTGCAAGCCCTCACGCAGCAAGGCAATGACTTCGCCGTCCACGCGGCCGCGTTGACACGCATCCTGGTACAGCAGCACCTCGTCAAAGGCCTTGCCCAGAATTTGCGTCTGGTCGCGGATGTCTTGGTCGCGCCGGTCGCCTGCGCCGCTGATCACCACCACCCGCTTTTGGGCAGGCATGTTGTTGACGGCCTGCACCAGTGCGGCAATGGCATCGGGGTTGTGGCCGTAGTCGGCAATGAGCGTCGCGCCCCGGTAGTCAAACACATTGAAGCGCCCAGGCACGCCTTGGATGTCGCTGATGAAGGTGGACAGGCCTTGGGCGATGGCGTCCCAGGGCACGTCCACAGCCCAGGCTGCGCCCACGGCCGCCAGCACGTTTTCGGTTTGAAAGCCGATCTGGCCTTGGCGCGTCAAAGGCACTTGGCTCAAGGGGATGCGAAAAACCTGTTTGCCCTTTTGCGCCAGGATGGCCCCGTCCTCCACATAGACCACGCGCTTGCCTTGGGCCCGGTGCGTGGCCAGCACGGGATGGTTGGCGTCGAGTGCGAAAAAGGTCACATCGCCCGGACAATGCCGCGCCATGGCAACCACGGCCGGGTCATTGGCGTTGAGCACGGCCATGCCCTTGGGGTCCACGTTGAGCACAATCACCCGCTTGAGCACCGACAGGTCTTCGAGTGTGGTGATGTAGTTCAAACCCAAGTGGTCACCGGCCCCCAAGTTGGTCACCACGGCCACTTGGCAGCGGTCAAAGGCCAGGCCTTCGCGCAGCAGGCCGCCCCGGGCGGTCTCGAACACGGCGGCGTCCACATCGGGGTGCATCAACACGTTGCGGGCGCTGCGCGGGCCACTGCAGTCGCCCGAGTCGGTTTGGCGGCCGTTCACATACACGCCATCGGTGTTGGTCATGCCCACGCGCAGACCTTGCGCTTTGAGCAAGTGGGCTGTCAGGCGCACGGTGGTGGTTTTGCCGTTGGTGCCGGTCACGGCAATCACTGGGATGCGGCCGTTGCTGCCATCGGGGAACATGTGGTCGATCACCGCGTTGCCCACGTCACGGCCTTTGCCAAACGAGGGGCTGATGTGCATGCGCAAGCCTGGTGCCGCATTGAGTTCGACGATGCCGCCGTTTTGCTCTTCAAGCGGGCGCGACAAAGATTCACAGACCACGTCCACGCCGCAAATGTCCACACCCACCATTTGTGCCGCGGCGATCACGCGGGCCGCGACTTCGTGGTGCACCTCGTCGGTCACATCGGTGGCGGTGCCCCCCGTTGATAAATTGGCGTTGTTGCGCAAAATCACGCGGCGGCCTTTGGCGGGCACCGACTCGGGCTCCAGGTCCTGGGCGTGCAGGCGGCCCATGGCGATGTCGTCAAAACGGATTTTGGTGAGCGAGGTGGCGTGACCTTCACCCCGGCGTGGGTCGGTGTTGACCAGGTCCACCAATTGGCGCACCGTGTGTTGACCATCGCCCACCACCAAGGGGGGCTCGCGCCGCGAAGCGGCCACCAGTTTGTCGCCCACCACCAACAGGCGGAAGTCGTGTCCGGGCAAAAACTTTTCTACCATCACGGTGCCATAACGCTCGGCGCTGACATACGCGTTGTCAAACGCCAAGCGCTCGTGGATGTTGACAGACACGCCTTTGCCCTGGTTGCCATCTTGCGGTTTGAGGACCACGGGCAGGCCGATTTCCTGGGCAATGGCCCAGGCTTCAGCGAGGTTGTGGGCCGGGCGACCTGTGGGCACAGGCACCCCTGCTGCGTGGAGCAGGCTTTTGGTCAGGTCTTTGTCTTGCGCAATCGATTCAGCAATGGCGCTGGTGGTGTCGGTCTCGGCGGCCTGAATGCGGCGCTGCTGTGCGCCCCAGCCCAATTGCACCAGACTGCCTGGGGTAAGCCGGCGGATTGGGATGCCCCGGGCCACGGCGGCATCGGTGATGGCACCAGTGGATGGCCCCAGACGCACGTCTTCATCGAGTTCGTGCAGTTGGGCCATGGCGGCTTCCAGGTCAAAACCGATCCCCTGGATGGCGGCTTGGCACAATTGCGTCGCCAGTTCCAGCGCCAATCGGCCGACCGCTTCTTCGGTGTATTGCACAACCACCTGAAACACACCAGGTTCTTCGGTCGGGGTGGTGCGGCTGAACGACACGGGACAGCCCGCGTGGATTTGCAGGCTGAGCGTGACTTTTTCGAGGGCATGCGCCAAGGTGGCGGCCTCACCCGGGCGTTGCCCGTCAAAGGGGCCGACCTCAGGGAAGATGCGCCGCAGTTGCTGCTCGATGGGGTGCTGGGCTGACAAGCCACTGCCTTCGGGTGTGCAGGTGACGATGGCTTCCATGGCGGTGTGGCGGCTCCACAAGTTGGGGCCGCGCAAAGCGCGAATTCGGGAGACTTGCATGAACAGGGTTTCCTGGAGAAGTGTGGGCCGGGTTTCAGGCGGTAGGTGGGGTGCCAAAACTTTTGACGCCGGCCCGAATCAGGTCGGTGCCCATGTCCAATGCCCACGCCGCGCAAGCTGCCACCAGCATGTCGCGGGTGGTCAAGCTGCCCAGTTTCAAAAGACGGGCCACCGCGGGTCGTTGGCTGGACAGCACCAGATGTTCTTTGCTGCCTTCGGCCAACACCAGTTGGGCCTCACGCCAAAAGCCCACACGATGGCCTTGGGCACGGTGTGCGCTCAAAGTGGGGTGGTGTTCGTCGTCGGCATAAAACAGCACGCTGCCGTCGCAATGGTCTGCCAGTGCGGCCACTTGGGGGTCGGCCGCATGCAGCACCGCCGTGCCTTCGGGCAACACCACATCAATTTGGGTGCGGATGTAGCCTGGCATTTTTTCATCCCCGCCGGGGTACAGGTCGTCCAAGCCAGTGGCGCGGGGCATGCGGGTGACGATGCCAATTTGGCAGCGGTCATAGGGCAGGCCTTGGGTCAGCAGGTGGCGGGCATCGCTTTCAAACACGGCCGCTTGCACGCCCCGATTGATCAGCAAGCGCTGCGCTTGCGCCCAGTCCATGGCGTCGCTGGCCTGCAGTTGGCGCTGGTTCAAAAACAGCCCCTCGGCGCACGACAGCCCGGTGTGCAGGCCCTTCAGGTGCAGCAACCAAGCCAGCAATCGGGCAACGCGTGTGGTGTCGCCATCGCCCATCAGGCCCACCACCGGAATGCGGCCGTTGTCATCGGGCTTGAACAAATGCCGCGCAATCGCCTGGCCCACCGGGCGGGCTTGGCCCGTGGCCGGTTTCAGGTGCATCAGCAAGCCCGGGCCGGCATTGACTTCGACCATCGCGCCGCCTTGTGGCCCCAGCGGCTTGGCGATGTCTTGCACCACCAAGTCGATCCCGGCGATGTCCAGGCCCACCACCCGGGCGGCCAGCACGGCTTGGGCCGCCACATCGGGGTGCACCAGGTCGGTCACGTCCATCGACATGTTGCCCGTGCGCATGATCAGCACCGGGCGGCCCGCTTCGGGCACGCTGTCGGCGCTCAGGCCTTGGCGTTTGAGCTCCAGCAAGGAGGTGGTGTGTTCGTCCAGTCGGATGGTGTCCAGCGGAAAGCCTTCTTCTTCACCGCGACGGGGGTCGGAATTGATCTGCAGTTCAATGAGCTGCTGCACGGTGTGCACACCATCGCCCGTGATGCTGGCGGTTTCGCCTTTGTTGGCGGCCACCACCTGATCGCCCACCACCAGCAGGCGGTGCTCTTCGCCCTGGATAAAACGCTCAACAATGACTTCGCTGCCCTCGGCCAGGGCAATGCCGTAGGCCGCTTCAATGTCTTCCTGGCGTGACAGCTCCAGCGACACCCCCCGGGCGTGGTTGCCATCGGAGGGCTTGACGCAAACGGGCAAACCCAGTTCTTGGGCAGCCTCCCAAGCGGCGCTCGGGCTGTCCACGGTCTGGCCTTCAGGCACGGGCACGCCGCACATGCTCAGCAGCTGCTTGGTCAGGTCTTTGTCTTTGGAGATGCCTTCGGCAATGGCGCTGGTGCGGTCGGTTTCAGCGGTCCAGATGCGCCGTTGCCGATGGCCGTAACCCAATTGCACCAGGTTGCCGTCGTTCAGGCGGATGTTGGGGATACCCCGGTCGCCAGCGGCGTCGACGATGCTGGCCGTGCTCGGGCCAATGCACAGGCTGTCCACCATGTGGCTCAGTTTGGCGATTTCGGCACTCACATCGAAAGGCTGGTCGGCGATGGCCGCCAAAATCAGGTCGCGTGCCGATTGCAGGGCTTGTCGGCTCACGGCCTCGTGGCGGGTTCGGATGACGACTTTGTAGACCCCTCGCGGACCGGCTTCGCGGGCTTTGCCAAAACCGGTTTGCATGCCGGCACGGCTTTGCAACTCCAGCGCCACATGCTCCAGGATGTGGCCTGGCCAGGTGCCTTCTTCCAGGCGCTTCAAAAAGCCGCCGCGCTCGCCCACACTGCAGCGGTGCTCCACCAGGCCGGGCAACCAAGCCGCCAGACGCTGCCCGAAACCGGGCAGGGTGTTGGAGGGGCAGTCTTCCAGGTCGCCGATGTCGATCAGGGCCTCGATGACGGGGCGGTAAGTCCAGATGTTGGGGCCGCGCAAGTGGGTCATGCGCAGAATTTGGATGGCGTGTGTGCTCATGCTGGAAGGGCGCAGCGATAGAATCGGCGCTCGATCGTGGTGGCGGCCAGTGTTCTGGTGGCTGGCTCAGGGTTCAACAGGTTCATGGCGTGGACTGGCGGTTGAGACCAGATCGGTGTGTGTTTTTTTCGACTCGCCACCAAGGCGGGCCGGATTCTTTGGGGTTCAGCCTTCATGTCTTCACTACTTTCCTCTGCGCCTTGGCGTTTGGTCGTTCCGGCCGAGTGGCATGCAGAGGTGCAATCGAGGCTGCAACCCAATGAGAACGCAACAGCCTGGCTTTTGGTTGACCTGGATGCGTCCTTGCAGTTCAACAAAGTTGCATTGATTTTGACCGATCAGCGCGTGTTGTCATTTGCCGCAGCGCAAAAAATCTGGCAAAGCTGGCCCTTGTCTGCGCAGCAGCGTTGGCACCAGACTGACCATGCTGGGGTGGGCCAGCTGGCCTTGTCAGATCTCCAAGGCCGTTTGGCGGTCTGGCGCTTCACGCTGGGCCTGCAAGAGTCGGTTTTTCGTTGGGTGGCCCAATTTGAGGCGCAACAGCGCCAAAGGGCCCAAGGCCTTGTGGCTGGTGGGCAAGATTTGGCCGATGGTTCTGCGGCAACCAGCCCGGCCCAAGGGCATGCCGCCTTGTGCCCAGTTTGCCCGGTGTGCCAGGCCAAACTGAGCGAGAGCGATGACGAATGCCCTGTTTGCAGCCGAGAAGACTTGAACCCGCCTTCCACCTGGACCCTGCTCAAACTGTGGCGTTTTGCACGCCCTTACAAGCGGTCGTTGCTGATCGGGTTTTTGCTCACCTTGGCTTCCACCGCCGCCACGCTGGTGCCGCCGTATCTGACCATGCCGCTGATGGACGATGTGCTGATTCCTTACCAGAATGGCGCGCACATCGATCCGGGTTTGGTGGTGCTGTACTTGCTGGGTTTGCTCGGCTCGGCTTTGCTGGCTTGGGGTCTGGGCTGGGCCAAAACCTACATCTTGGCGCTGGTGTCTGAGCGCATTGGGGCCGACCTGCGCACCACCACGTACGAGCATTTGCTCAAACTTTCCTTGGCGTATTTTGGAGACCGTCGCACCGGTGATTTGATCGCCCGCATTGGCAGCGAAACCGACCGCATCAACGTGTTTTTGTCCTTGCATTTGTTGGACTTCGCCACCGATGTGCTGATGATTTTGATGACAGCATTGATCCTGTTCTCCATCAACCCCACGCTGGCGCTGGTGACCTTGTTGCCACTGCCCTTCATTGGCTGGCTGATTCATGTGGTGCGCGAAAAACTGCGCACCGGTTTTGAAAAAATTGACCGTGTTTGGGCCGAAGTCACCAACGTGCTGACAGACACCATTCCCGGCATCCGGGTGGTCAAAGCCTTTGCCCAAGAAGACCGCGAAGCCCAGCGCTTCAAGGATGCCAACGAACACAACCTGCAGGTCAACGACCGGCTCAACCGCGTCTGGTCGCTGTTCTCGCCGACCGTGACGCTGATGACCGAAATCGGCTTGCTGGTGGTTTGGGGTTTTGGCATTTGGTTGGTCTCGGACGATCAAATCACCGTCGGTGTGTTGACCGCGTTTTTGGCCTACATCGGTCGCTTTTACAGCCGCCTGGACGCGATGAGCCGGATTGTTTCGAACACCCAAAAAGCGGCTTCAGGAGCCAAGCGCATTTTTGACATCTTGGACCACGTCTCCAGCGTGCCCGAACCGGTCCATCCCGTGGCCTTGCCGCCCGAGGTCAAGGGCCACATCACGGTGCGCGACGCGGGCTTTCGCTACGGCAACCGCGCCGTCATCCGCCAGCTCAACCTGGACATACAGCCTGGCCAAATGATCGGTTTGGTGGGACACAGTGGTTCGGGCAAAAGCACGCTGGTCAACCTGATTTGCCGCTTTTACGACGTGACCGAAGGGGTGATCGAGTTGGACGGCACCGACATCCGCCAGCTCCAAGTGGCCGACTACCGGCGTCAGATTGGCTTGGTCCTGCAAGAGCCGTTCTTGTTCTTTGGCACCATCGCCGACAACATCGCTTACGGCAAACCCGAGGCGACCCGCGAAGACATCGTTGCTGCAGCACGGGCAGCCCATGCCCACGAGTTCATTTTGCGCATGCCCCAGGGCTACGACTCGCTGGTGGGCGAGCGCGGACAAGGCCTGTCGGGCGGCGAGCGCCAGCGCATCTCGATCGCGCGCGCCTTGCTGATCAATCCGCGCATTTTGATCCTGGACGAAGCCACCTCGGCGGTGGACACCGAGACTGAAAAAGAAATTCAAAAAGCGCTGGACAACCTGGTGCGCGGTCGCACCACCATTGCCATCGCGCACCGTTTGTCCACTTTGCGCAAGGCCGACCGTTTGGTGGTCATGGACAAAGGGCTGGTGGTCGAGGAGGGCACACACGACGCGCTCATTGAAGCCCAAGGTGCTTACTGGCGGCTTTACGAAGCGCAGCAGCGCCAAGCCGAAGCCGAAGCCGTGTTGGGCGGCGCTGACGACGACAAAAAGGTGAGCGCATGAACCCGTTTGATTTGCAACGTGATGCCTTTGGCCGCTGGGTGTTGGCGCTGCCCGACGGCACGCGCCATGAGCCGGTGACGGCGCTGCGCGCTTTTCCCGTGTCGGCTGCCGATCAGGGGGTGGCCCTGATGGACGCCGATGGCCATGAATTGTTTTGGGTGGCCGATGTGAAGGCCTTGCCGCCAGCTTTGCAGGACACTTTGTTGCAGGCTTTGAACGAGCGCGAGTTTTTGCCCGAGATCCTGCGCTTGGAGGCCGTCAGCAGCCTGCTCACGCCCAGCACCTGGACGGTGCAGACCGACCGGGGCAGCACCCAATTCATGCTCAAAGGCGAAGAAGACATCCGCCGCCTGACCGGTACCGTGCTGCTGATCAACGACGCCAATGGCGTGCAGTACATGATCCGCGATTTGGCGGCCATGGACAAACACTCGCGCAAACTGCTCGACCGATTTTTGTAGGTCGGAGCATCGGCTCCGACGTTGGCGGTTTTTCAGCCCACTTTGGGCTGAAGCCGCCGAACTAAGGGGCGCCTCAAGCCCCGAAGAAGCCTTTGAGCTTGTCGGTCCAGCTCTCGCCGCTGGGTTGGTGTTTGCCGCCACCTTTGGTCAGCGACTCTTCAAACTCCTTGAGCAGCTTTTTCTGGTGCTCGGTGAGTTTGACGGGCGTCTCTACGGTGATGTGGCAGTACAGATCCCCCGGGTAGCTGCCTCGCACACCTTTGATGCCCTTGCCGCGCAAGCGGAACTGCTTGCCGGTTTGGGTGCCTTCGGGAATGTCAATGGCCGCTTTGCCGCCCAAGGTGGGCACTTCTATTTCGCCACCCAAAGCCGCTTTGGAGAAACTGATCGGCACGGCGCAGTGCAGATCGTCGCCATCACGCTCGAAGATGTTGTGCTTTTTCAGGCGGATCTCGATGAACAAATCGCCCGGTGGCCCGCCATTGGTACCTGGCTCGCCATTGCCAGCGCTGCGGATGCGCATGCCGTCGTCGATACCGGCCGGAATTTTGACTTCCAAGGTTTTTTGTTTTTTGACCTTGCCCTGACCGTGGCAAGTGCCGCAAGGGTCGGGGATGATTTTGCCTGTGCCTCGGCAGTGCGGGCAGGTTTGCTGCACGCTGAAAAAGCCTTGGCGCATTTGCACTTGGCCTTGGCCGTGACAGGTTGCGCAGGTCTTGGCGCTGGTGCCGGGTTTCGCGCCGCTGCCGTGGCAGGTGTCGCACTCGTCCCAGCTGGGGATGCGCAGCTGCGAGTCCTTGCCGTTGGCCGCTTCTTCGAGCGTGATTTCCATCGCGTAGCTCAAGTCGCCGCCGCGGAAAACTTGACGCCCACCGCCACGCCCGCCTCGGGCTTGGCCGCCAAAGATGTCGCCAAAGATGTCGCCAAACGCGTCACCAAAGCCACCAAAGCCTTCGGCACCGCCGCGCATATTGGGGTCAACCCCGGCGTGGCCGTGCTGGTCGTAAGCCGCGCGCTTTTGCGGGTCCGACAGCATCTCGTAGGCTTCTTTGCCTTCTTTGAATTTGGCTTCGGCTTCCTTGGCCTTGGCGTCTTCCCCCTGATTGCGGTCAGGGTGGAACTTCATCGCCAGTTTGCGATAGGCCTTTTTGATGTCTTCTTCGGTGGCGTTTTTGGCAACGCCCAGCACTTCGTAAAAATCTCGTTTGGCCATGAGGTCATCCAACCGTTAGAACAAGAACGCCGCGAAGGCGATTCAGTGCCCTGAATCGGCTTGCGCGGCGGGACTGCGACCAGGGTCGCAGAGAGGGCGGGCGATCAGCCCTTTTTGACTTCCTTGACTTCCGCGTCCACGACGTTGTCGTCTTGTGGTTGGGCATCCGTACCGGCAGCGGCACCCGCAGCGGCTTGCTGCGCTTGCATGTCGGCATAGACCTTTTCGCCCAGCTTTTGGCTGGCCGTCATCAGGGCTTCGGTTTTGGCTTCGATGGCGTCTTTGTCTTCGC
>OBPM01000126.1_pt1 | contig 12048 bp, 11 predicted proteins | sample 1493981 | NCBI WGS metagenome assembly OBPM01 (sample SAMEA3275485, study PRJEB22092) | marine metagenome | reverse complement strand
GGCGGCATGGTCAAGCCCATGCGCGTGCTCATTTGCGGCATTCCCAACGTGGGCAAGTCCACCCTCATCAACACCCTCAAAGGCAAGCGCGCCGCCAAAACCGGCGACGAAGCGGGCGTGACCAAACAAGAGCTGCGCATCGCGCTGGCCGACGACTTTTACCTGTATGACACGCCCGGCGTGCTGTGGCCGCGCATCATCGTCGAGCAAAGCGGCTACAACCTGGCCGCCAGCGGTGCGATTGGGGTGAACGCGTTTGACGAAGAAGTGGTGGCGCTGGAGTTGCTGAACTACCTGATCGCGCACTACCCACAGGCCCTGAGCGAGCGTTACAAGATCAACGATGTGCCCGGCCACACCGACGAAAGCTTGCTCGAAGCGATCGGCCGCGTGCGCGGCGCGATGCAAAGCGGTGGCCGCGTCAACACCACCAAGGCCGCGCACTTGGTGATCCACGACTTCCGCGCAGCCGCATTGGGCCGCCTGACGCTGGAAACCCCCGAGCAGTTTGCCGTTTGGCTGGCCGAGGGCAAACAAGCCGATGCCGAGCGCGCCGTGCGCAAAGAGGCCTCAGACAAGGGCAAAAAGTCCGCCCGCCCTGCCAAAAAACCACGCTGAGACACCGCGCCCCCCCGCTGCCACCGCGCTGCCACCGCGCTTGGAGCGTCGCCCAGAGCGGTCTTCACGGGTCTCCAGCGACCTCAAAATAATCGAGATTTTTAATCGATGGAATTTTTATCGATTAACATTCGGGTGCTCGCCCGGGTCTGCCCCAGAGCGCGCCAACACGCCCAGGCACCGATTTATTTTTGAGGAAATCCCATGAAACTCATCAGCTACCAGCACGACAACGCCACCCGCTACGGGGTGCTGCTGGACGTGGGCGTGGTGGACATGCGCCACTGCTTGGACGCAGCGCCCGAATCGATCAACGATTTTGTGGCCCTCGCTTGTGGCAACGCGAGCCTGATGGCCAGCGTGGCCCAGCGTGCCGCCAGTGCGCAGGCCTTGCCCTTGGACCAAGTCAAGCTGCTGCCCTGTGTGCCACGGCCCAGCAAAATCATCTGCTTGGGGGTCAATTACCACGACCATGCGGCCGAAGGCGGCAACAAAGTGGCCGACTACCCAACCATCTTTTTCCGTGGCCCATCGTCTTTGCTGGCGCACGGCGGCACCATCCCGATCCCGCCGATCTCGACCTCTTTGGATTACGAAGCCGAACTGGCCTTGGTGATTGGCAAGACCACCCGCAACGTGAGCGAGGCCGAGGCGCTGGATTCGGTGTTTGCCTATGCCTGCTTCAACGATGCCACCTTCCGCGACTACCAGCGCAAAACCACGCAGTGGACAGTGGGCAAAAATTTTGACCAAACCGGCGGCTTTGGGCCCTGTTTGGTCACCGCCGACGAGTTGCCTGCGGGCTGCGTGGGCTTGCACATCGAATCGCGCCTGAATGGCCAGGTGATGCAATCGGCCAGCACCACCGACATGGTCTTTCATGTGGCCCCGACGATTGCCATGATGTCGGCTTGCATGACCTTGGAGCCAGGCGACGTGATCGTCATGGGCACCCCGGCCGGTGTGGGTTACGCCCGCAAGCCCCCGGTGTGGATGCAGCCCGGCGACACGATCGAAATCGACATCGAGGGTGTCGGCGTTTTGCGCAACCAGGTGGGCCTGTTGGCGCTCTGACATGGCCAGCGCTTGGCCGCTTGGCCGCTTGGCCGCTTGGCGGGGGCAGTTTCGGCCCCTCAGTCGATCTGCAGTTGCCGTGCGTTTTCAGACACAGAAATCGAGGTTTTCCGGTAATGCGCCGTGAGCAACTGCACCGCCTCGTCGGTGCGCCCATCGATGGCCGCGTCAAACAAGGCTTGGTGCTCGTCGTGCTCGTGCCGCTGGGTGAAGTTGCGGCTGGCCGCGATCTGCCGGTAACGGTAGGCCTCACCGGTCAAGGTGGCGCAAAAGTCGCGCAGCCAACGCGAGGGGCAGTTGGCCAGCAAGCGGGTGTGAAACTCGCGGTGCAGCGCTTCCCATTGCGGGTTGGGCACGTAATGGTCGACCGCCAAGGACCGTGGCGTGCGCGAAAGTTTGTGCAGCAACAGCACCAGCGCCTCTTCCCACTCGGGCGTGCGCGCCGCCAGCGATTCTCGCAGGGCCAGGCTCTCGACTTGGCAGCGCGTGTCGGTCAGCACCGTCAAGTCTTCCCAGCGCAGCGCAGCCACCTGAAAACCACGTTGGTCGTTGCGCGTGACCAGGCCCTCGGCCGACAGGCGGTTGAGCGCCTCACGCACCGGGCTGGCACCCACCTCGTAACGCCGACTCACGGCGTCCACCCGCAATTTGGCCTCGGGCTTGTAGACCCCGTCCATGATGTCCGAGCGCAAAGCGTCATAGACTGCACTGGCACGGGTCGTGCCGGTGGCGTCGTCGGACTGGGGACTGAGGGCGGGTTTTCTGGCCATGGTTTATCGATTAAAAACTGATTTTATAGGACGGATCATGAAGAACATCACCCGAGACAACCTGACCGACACAGTCAAAAGCAGCTTTGCCCAGATCGACGACGAACGCCTGCGCCATCTGGTCAACCGCTTGACGCACCACTTACACGCCTTCGCACACGAAACCCAACTCACGCACGAAGAGTGGCGTGAAGGCATCGCTTTTTTGCACCGCGCCGCCGAGATCAGCAGCCCCTCGCGCAGCGAGTTCACCCTGATGTCTGACGTGCTGGGCCTGTCCTCGCTGGTCGATTTGTTGGCCGCCCGCCCCGGTGCCACCGAAGGCAGCGTGTTGGGACCTTTTCACACCCGGGGTTCGCCCTGGATGGACAGCGGCAGCAGCCTGATCGGCGCGAACGCGGGCGAGGCGGTCTTGATCCGCGGCCAAGTGACCGATGTGAACGGCCAGCCTTTGCGCGAGGCGAGCCTCGACTTTTGGCAAAACGCCGACAACGGCATGTACTGGCAAATGGACGACAGCCAGCCGCAAGACAATCTGCGTTGCCAGATCAAAGTGCAGGCCGACGGCCGCTTTGAGCTGGCCACCATCCGGCCCCAACCCTATTTGGTGCCCACCGATGGGCCCGTGGGCGAATTGCTGCGCGTCTCGCACCGCGATGCGTGGCGGCCAGCGCATTTCCACATCATCGTGGAGGCCCCCGGTCACCGCAGCTTGATCACCGAAGTGTTTGACGAGTCCGACCCCTGGCTGGACAAGGATGCTGTGTTTGGCGTGCGCGCCTCTTTGGTGTGCCATTACCAAACCGAATCCGACCCGGCCACGGCCGCCCGCATGGGCCTGCCCGCCCAGTACAAGGCCATTGACCTGCCGATCCGTTTGGCCCCACAAGACTGATCGCCAGATCACGGTTTCCTTTTTTTCAACCCCTGCAAGCACCCCCATGGCAAACACCCTCCAGGTTGACATCCTCATCGCGGGCGGCGGCCCATTCGGCCTCATGTTGGCCATTGAGCTGGGGCGGCGCAACATCCGCTGCCTTTTGGTCGATGCCAAGCCCGGCACCGCCTTCAACCCGCAAGCCAATGCCACCCAGGCCCGGACCATGGAGCACTTTCGCCGCCTGGGCTTTGCCCATGAAATCCGCAGCATGGGCCTGCCCCCCGACCACGCCACCGACATTGCTTACCTGACGCGTTTCAGCGGCACCGAACTGGCCCGTTTGCGCTTGCCCACGGCAGCGGCAGCGCCGCAGGCCATCAAAAACATGTCGGGTTCATGGAGTGCGGCCGAGTTGCCCCACCGCGTCTCGCAAAAATACGTCGAAGTCAATTTGCACCGACACGCCCAAGCGCAAGCCAGCGTAGACATGCGTTACGGCTGGCAATTGATGGCGTTCACCGACCACGGCGAGGGCATCGAAGCGACGGTGCAATCGGTGGATGGCTTGCAATCGTTGCAGGTGCAGGCGGCTTACATGGTGGGCGCTGACGGCGCTCGCAGCATGGTGCGCAACCAGTTGGGCATCGCCTGGGGCGGTGCTTCGGGTTTCAAGCGCAAATTCATGGGCGGCAAGATGCTGGCGGTCTACCTCAAAGCGCCCGAGTTTTATGCCCGCAACCCCAATGACCGGTCGTGGATGTATGTGGTGGTCAACCCGCAACTGCGGGCCTTCATCATGTCGGTGGACGGGGTCAGCGAATTTGCTTTTCACATTCAGATGGCCGACGACGCGGCCACCGAGGCCTTGACCGAGGCCGATGCAAGGCGCTGGTTCTCGCTGGCTTTCGGCCAAGACATGGACATTGAAATATTGTCCATGGCCACTTGGTTGGCCGGCCATGCGCTGGTGGCCGAATCGTTCCAAAAAGGCCGCGTGTTCCTGGGTGGCGATGCCGCGCATTTGTTCACCCCAACGGGCGGGCTGGGCTACAACACGGCGGTCGAAGACGCGGTGAACCTGAGCTGGAAATTGGCCAGCGTGCTCAAGGGCCAGGCGCCTTCGGCCTTGCTGGACAGCTATGCCACCGAGCGCCACGCCTTGGCCGTGCGCAACACCGGCTATGCACGCCAATTTGCCGACTCCATTGGTTTGTTCGAAGCAGACCCCGCGTTGGAAGACGACAGCCCAGAGGGCGAAGCTGCACGGGCTGTGGCCTCTGAGTACCTGAACGGGCATGTGCGCCGTGAGTTCAACATCCCCGGCGTGACCTTTGGCGGGCGCTACGACCACAGCCCCATCATCGTGAGCGACGGCACCACCGCCCCGCCCGATGCGGCCAACACCTATGCGCCATGTGCCACCCCCGGTGGCCGCCCACCGCACGCATGGCTGCCCGATGGCCGTTCGCTGTTTGACAGCTTCAACTTCGAATGGACCTTGTTGGTGTTGGGGCCGCTCTCCCCCAGCACCCAAGCTTTTGAAAGCACGGCCCGCGCCATGGGCCTGGATTTGCAAGTGGTGCGCCACGACAGTGCCGAGCTGTTGGCGCTTTACGAAGCCCCCATGACCTTGATCCGCCCCGACCAAATCGTGGCTTGGCGCGGCCACGATGATGCCCAAGCCCAGGCCGTTCTTTCGCAAGCCCTGGGGCATGCGCCGGTTTGAGTATCCTTGTCGGGTTCTCCAATCAACCACACCCTTGACCCCATGCACACGCGCTTAGACACCCCCGACAAAGAAGCCATCGCCCTGCTCCCGACTTTTGAGCGCTTGGGGCTGGACCGCATCACCTTGGTGAGCACAGGTGAGCAAGCCCGCCAAGCCCAGGCGCAATTGATGCAAGCGACTGCGTGGGGTTTTGACACCGAATCCAAACCCACCTTCAAAGTGGGGGAAGCCTCGGAGGGGCCGCATGTGTTGCAACTGTCCACCGCCGAGCGCGCTTGGGTGTTCCAGCTGCACGAGGCCGAGTGCTGCGCCGTGGCCGCCCAGCTGTTGGCCTGCCCCGGCATCGTGAAAGCGGGCTTCGGTTTGGGGGACGACCGCAAGCGCATCGTTCACAAACTGGGCATCGAGCCACAAGGCATTTTGGAGCTCAACACCATCTTTCACCAGCGCGGCTACCGCAAAGACATGGGGGTCAAAGGCGCGGTGGCGGTGTTGTTCAAGCAGTGCTTCACCAAGTCCAAAAAAGCCGCCACCAGCAATTGGGCCCAGGCCCGCTTGAGCGAGTCGCAGTTGGTCTACGCCGCCAACGACGCTTATGCGGCCATCCGGGTGTGGCAGGCTTTGGGGCTTTGAATCCTGCGACAAGCAGGGTTCATCCACTCACCACAACTGGCGCAAAACACCCGCTTGCAAACGCCAAGCGGCGCTGGCCATGGCTTGGGCTTCGGCTTCGTCGTGGGTCACCAACACAGCACGCATGCCGTGTTCGGCAATGTGGTGGGCAAATTCTTCGCGCAGGCTCACCCGCAGCTCGGAGTCCAGCGCCGAAAAAGGCTCGTCCAACAGCAAGCCGCGGGGTTGGGTGATCAACGCTCGGGCCAGGGCCACGCGCTGTTGCTCGCCCCCCGACAGCGTGCCCACGGGTTCTGCGCCCCGCCCCCCGAGACCAAAACGCTGCAGCAGCGCACGCGCCTGTTCACGCGCATCTGCCCGTTTCAGGCCTTGCTCCACCAAGCCAAAAGCCACGTTGTCTTGCAGGTTCAGGTGCGGGAACAGCGCAAAGTCCTGAAACATGAGGGCCAGGCGGCGTTTTTCAGGTGGCCAATCGGTGATGTCCTGGCCGTCGAGCCAGACACGGCCCGAATCGGGCGACTCCAGGCCCGCCACAATTTTGAGCAGCGTGCTTTTGCCGCTGCCCGATGCGCCCAGCAAAGCCACGGTTTGCCCGGCTTCGATGCGCAGGCTCACGTCTTGCAGCAGCGTTTGGCGCTGCCCTTGGGGCCCAAGCCAATGGTGGGTGAGGTGGCGCAGTTCAAGCATGGTGAGGGTTCGGGTGGGGGATGGCGCGGCGGTGTTCCCCGCGCCCTTCGATGAGCCAAAAAACCAGCAGCGCCAGCCCCATGAGCATGGCCGAGAGCACCAGCGCGGCATCCATGTTGGCGCTGCCAGGCCGGCCCAAACGTTGGTAGATCAGCGTGGTCAGGGTCAGCCATTCGGGGCGCGAGAGCAGCAAAGATACCGCAAATTCACCCAGCATGGTGGCCGCAGCAAAGGCCATGCCCCGCCGCAAGGCGGGTGCCACCAATGGCAGAGTCACTCGCACCCACACCCGCACCGGCCGGGCACCCAATGTGGCGGCGGCTTGGGCATAGGCGTCGGGCAAAGCGTCCAGCGCGCCGGTCAGGGCCTTGGCCACAAACGGATAGGCCAGCAAAGCATAGGCCGCCACCAACAGCGGCAAACTGGCCAGCCACTGCGGGTACAGCAGCAACAAGCCAAAGGCCAAGGCCACGGGTGAGACCACCAAGGGTGCATAGGCACTGGCGCGCCAAGCCAGACCCAGGCGAGGCCAGCGCCGCAGCGCGTGGCCCGCCAGCGCGTGCAACAAACCCAGGCCCGTGGCCAGCGCCAGCGCCATGGCGGTGAACTGCAGCGTGTTGCGCAAGGCCAGCCAAGTGTCCGCCTCGCCCAACACGGCCCCGCCTTGGCCCTGCAACACCGCCTGCACGGCCTGCCAAAGCAAGGCCAGCAAAGGTGCACCACACAGCAGCAGCCAAGTGCTCAAGGCCAACCCCCACCAAGCCCAAGCAGCCAGGCCCTGCAAGGGCCGGCGCAGCACCGGGGTGATGCGGGCAGAACTGGCCAAGCGGCGCTCCACCCAGGCATAGCCCCAGGCCACACCCCCAGTCAGCGCCAACATGGCCACGGCCAGCGAGGCGGCGCGGCCCAGTGCCAGTTCATGGGCGATCAGGGTGTAAATCTCCACCTCGACCGTGGCCCAGCGCTGCCCGCCCAGCACCAAGGCCAAGCCAAAGCCGGTAAAGCAATACAAAAAAACCAGGCACAAAGCCGAGACCAGCCATGGCACGAGCACCGGCCATTCGACCCGCCAAAACACCCGCCACGGCGTGGCCCCCAAGGTGCGCGCCACCGCCACCCGCTGGGCACTGACTTGCGCCAAGCCGTCCATGCCTGCGCGCACCACCAAAGACAGGTTGAAAAACAAATTGCCCAGCAGCAGCAACCAGGGGCTGCTTTCGAGCGACCAGCCCGCTTGGGCCAACGGCGCACCCAGCCAGCCACGCGGACCCCACAAGGACAACACCCCCAGCGCTGCCACCAAGGTGGGCACCACAAAGGGCAGCATCAAGGCGCGTTGCCACAGCCGCCGTCCTGCAAAGTCCAAACGGGCCAGCACCCAAGCCATGGGCAAGCCCAGCACCAGACAAGCGACACAAGTGGCCAGCGCCTGCAGCAGCGTCCAGCCCACGCGCCACTGCAGGTGCGCGTCCAGCCACCAGGGCCCGGTGTCCTCAAGCGGCATGCCCGCCAAGGGCTCACCCCACAGGCCTTGCCACAACAGCCGTGCCACTGGCCAAGCCAGCAGCGCCAACGCAAACAGCGCAGGGCCAGCGGCAAGCCACAGCACCGCACGGCGTTGGCGTGCCCTGACGGAGGTCAAAGGCTGGCGCCTCGGTTGTGCGATGTCGCCATTTACTTGAGCACCACCTGTGTCCAGCGTTGCTGCCAGCGGCCTGCCTGCGACTTCAGGTCCGCCAGGGCCAGCGACTCAAAGCTGCGGGGCTCTTGGGCATGTTGCATCACCGGATCGCGGGGTGTGCCTGGCTCGGCGGGGTACATCCACATGCTGGTTTGAAGGGCTTGCTGCACGGCGGGCGCGCGCAAAAATTCGATGAATTTCACCCCGGCCGCGCGTGCAGTGGGGCTGGCACCCTGCAGCAAGGCAGCGCCTTCGACCTGCCGGTACACAGCCGCCGGCATGAACACATTGGCGGTGGGTGAAGTGCTGATTTTTTCCTTGCTGTAAAACACCTCGGCCGCTGGGCTGGTGGCGTAGCTCACCACGATCGGGCGGCTGCCGCCGTTGCGGCTGAACTCGGTGTAGTAAGCCTCGCTCCAGCCTTTGACCACCTTCACACCATTGGCCCGCATGCGCGCCCACCAGTCAAAAGCAGCTGACTCGCCCAAGCCAGCCACAGTGGCCAGCATGAAGGCTTGGCCCGGGCTCGATGTGGCGGGGTTGGGCACCACCAACAGGTCTCGATAGGCCGGGCTGCTCAGGTCTTGCAAGCGCTTGGGCAGTGCCAGGCCTTTTTGGGCAAACCAGGCGGTGTCGATGTTCAAGTTCACGTAGCCGTAATTCACGGGCACCAAGCCCCCCACCACACCGTCTGCACCAGCCGTATCGGCCATGCGCGCTTGGGCTGGGCGTTGGGCGGCTGAACCTGCGGCGCTGGGGAACGGGGCCAAAATGCCGCTGGCCAAAGCGCGGGGCAGCAAGGTGTTGTCTATGCCATACACCACATCGGCCACGGGCGCGGCCTGGCTCAAGATGAGTTTGTTGAGCATCTCGCCCGCATCGCCGCCTTTGATCAGTTGCAGCTTCACACCGGCCTCTTGCTCAAACCGAGACAGCAAAGGTTTGGGCAAGTCAAATGAGCTGTGGGTCATGACGCGCAAGAGGGGTGGGTTTGTGAGCGCTGTTTGCGCCAGCGCAGGGCCTGCCAAGCCAAGCGCCATGGCCCATGCCCAAAAATGTCGTTTCATACGAAATGGCCTTTCATGTCCACAAGCCAGCGCAGCGCATGAACAAAAAACCGAATCGAGCACAAGGCGATTGATGGGCATTTGCATCACGCTCCCTACGCTGGCACAACCCAGATCAGGTGAGAGGGGTATGTCTCAGCACGGCCGTTGTGAACGGCCAGGCACCCCCGGTGAAGACAACGATTGTAGGCCTCCTCGGGGCTCAAAAGGGCATTCAGTCAAACGACACCGCATGTCTGTGCGCCGAACAACAGCTGTCGTGGCCTTCGGACTTACACTGGAACGATCGGTTATTGCGCTGGCCTTCGATCAGAGTGACCGATAGACTGCAGACAACGGCGCAGACCCCGCGAACTTGCTCTTCGCCCGCCAAAGTCCCCACGAGGGTCTTTGGCCTCATCCATGGATCATCAGGAGACATTGTCATGAAAATTCGCACCGTCATTCTCATCGTGGGCTCCTTGCTGATGGCCGGGTTTGCGGCACTCAACCAAGCGGAAATCATGCGCACCACCACCATCCATCTGGGGCTGACGGAAATACAGGCGCCGCTTGGCCTGGTGCTGCTGGGCGCTCTGGTGGTCGGGCTGTGCTTTTTTCTGATCGCCATGCTGCTGTTTCAAACGGGCCATCTGATTGAAATGCGCCAAGTCACCAAAGACGCCAAAGAGCAGCGTGCGTTGGCCGACCGGGCTGAGCAGTCGCGTTTTACCGAACTGCGCCAATGGTTGCAAACGCAGCAACAAACCCAACTGCAACGCGAGGAAACAGACCACCAGGCTTTGTGGGCACGGATCGACGCCCTGGAGCAAACCGTTCTGACCCGCTTGGACGAGAGCCACAACGGACTGGCTGCCGGCATCGGCGAAATGGAAGACCGCATTGAGCGACAAGTGCATGTCGTTCAAGGGCAATTGCCGCACGCACGGCTCACAGACCAGGGATAAGCCCAGGCCAACGCCCTGGGCCGCGCGTTGGCCATGCCAGATGCGCCCCACACGCCCGTTCGAGGGCCGAGCTCAGTTCACCGTTCGTTGCAGCACAGACCGTGCTCGGTTCACCGAGCAGACTGCGTTCATACCTTGGCCTGACGCCCATCTGCAGGTGGTGCGAACACCGCCCCCCAATCGGGTCGGGTCATGCCGTCAAGGTGTCAACGCCATTGAAAAGGACTTTGCATGCAACTTCACCACAGCCCCCACACACTCACCAGCATTGGTTTGGAAGAACTCGTTTCGTCTCAGGCCCGGCCTTGCCTGTCGCTCTACATGGGCACCCACCGCAGTCACCCCAGCAACCAACAAGACCCGATCCGTTATCGCCATCTGGTGGACGCATTGAAAACATCTCTCCACCACCAAGCGCCCGATGCTGTTCACGCCCTGATCGCGCCCTTTGAGGCGCTGGAAAACGACCACGCGTTTTGGGAGCACACGCTCGACGGGCTGGTGGTGATGGGGTCAGCCGATTTTTTCCGCATTTACTTGTTGCCCAGACCGGTGGCCGATTTGGCAGTGGTGGCCGACAGCTTTCACACCAAACCCTTGCGGCAATTTTTGCAATCGGTGGAGCGTTACCAAGTGCTGGCATTGAGCTTGCACAAGGTGCAACTGTTCGAGGGCAACCGCGACAGTCTGGAAGCGGTGAGTTTGGCACCCGAGGTCCCGCGCTCTTCGAGCGACACCAGCAGCGATCGCCAACAAGCGCCGCACAGCTCGGTGTCATCCTACGGCGGCTTGGGCGCTGGCCATTCAGCCATGCACCATGGGCAAGGCGGTAAGAAAGACGGCATGGACAGCGAGGTGGAGCGCTTTTTCCGTGCGGTAGATCGGGCAGTACAGGCGCACCACTCCGATATCTCGGGCCTGCCCCTGATGCTGGCAGCTTTGCCTGAACACCACCACCTGTTTCAGGCCATCAGCCACAACCCGCTGCTGATGAAGCAAGGCCTGCTCATCAACCCCGAAAGCCTGAGCCCCGCCGAATTGCAGCAACGCGCCTGGGCCGTGGCCGCTCCGGCACAACAAGCCCAACAAAGCGCATGGTGCGACGACTACGCCGTGGCCAAGTCCAAAGGACTGGGCAGCGACAACCTGGCCGACGTGGCACACGCGGCCGCAGCCGGCCGTGTGGGCACCTTGTTGATCGAAGCCGGCCGCCTGGCCGCCGGGCGCATCGATGGCACCACCGGCCGCATCGACTATTCCAAACTCGGCTACCCCCGGGTCGACGACGTGTTGGACGACCTGGGCACTTTGGTTGAGAAATCAGGCGGCCAAGTGCATGTGCTGTCGGCCGAACGCATGCCGACACCCACGGGTGTCGCGGCGAGTTATCGCCACTGAAGCCCGCCATGCACAAAGCCACTGCGCCCTTCAATAGCGCCACCCCAAGCCCTTTCACCAAACAAGTAAGCCCATGAAAATTCAAATCAACACCGACGTCAACATCCAAAGCAACGAAGCCTTGACCGCCATGGTCCAAGACGCCATTCACCACGCCTTGTCGCGGTTTGCCGAACACATCACCCGAATTGAAGTCCATCTGAGCGATGAAAACGCAGGCAAAAACGGCCAACGTGACCAACGCTGCATGATGGAAGCCCGCTTGGAAGGCCGCCAGCCCGTAGCAGTGACCGAGCAAGCGCCGGCCATGGCGCAAGCGGTACAGGGCGCCGCTCAAAAGCTGGCCCACCTGCTCAGCAGCGCACTGGGGCGTCTGCACGACCACAAAGAAAAAACATCCGGCCTGCCGCTGTCAGGGACCGAACAACGTACTGTTGAATAACGAGGCGATCAAAGCAGCTGCCGCTCAACAGCGCAGGTGCAGGAATTACATTTGGAATCCCATGGGTCAGCAGCCCATGGGCCTCATTCGATCTTGGCCGCCTTGAGCAGCGACTGTATGTA
>OBPM01000125.1_pt1 | contig 12156 bp, 13 predicted proteins | sample 1493981 | NCBI WGS metagenome assembly OBPM01 (sample SAMEA3275485, study PRJEB22092) | marine metagenome | reverse complement strand
GGGTCAAGGTCACCTCCATCCAAAGGACTGCCATGTACCACCGCAACATTCTGATTGAACAAACCGACCCCGAGCTGTTCGCCGCCATCCAGGCTGAGAACGCCCGACAAGAGCACCACATTGAACTGATCGCCAGCGAGAACTACGCCTCGCCCGCTGTCATGGCCGCCCAAGGCAGCCAGCTCACCAACAAATACGCCGAAGGCTACCCCGGCAAGCGCTACTACGGTGGCTGCGAACATGTCGATGTGGCCGAGCAATTGGCCATCGACCGCATCAAACAAATTTATGGCGCAGAAGCGGCCAACGTGCAACCGCATTGCGGCGCATCGGCCAACGAAGCCGTGTTTTTGGCGTTCCTCAAGCCGGGTGACACGATTTTGGGCATGAGCCTGGCCGAAGGTGGTCACCTGACCCACGGCATGCCGCTCAACATGTCCGGCAAATGGTTCAACGCCGTGTCTTACGGTCTGGATGCCAACGAAGCCATCGACTACGAAGCGATGGAAGCCCAGGCCCGCAAGCACAAGCCCAAACTGATCATTGCCGGTGCTTCTGCCTATTCGCTGCACATCGACTTTGAGCGTTTTGCCAAAATCGCCAAAGAAGTCGGCGCGATCTTTTTGGTCGACATGGCCCATTACTCGGGTCTGATCGCTGCAGGCGTGTACCCCAACCCCGTGCCGCACGCCGATGTGGTGACCTCCACCACCCACAAGAGCTTGCGCGGCCCGCGCGGCGGCATCATCTTGATGAAGGCCGAGCACGAAAAAGCCATCAACAGCGCCATCTTCCCTGGCCTGCAAGGCGGCCCGCTGATGCATGTGATCGCGGCCAAGGCCGTGGCTTTCAAAGAAGCGATGGCGCCTGAGTTCAAGGCCTACCAAGCCCAGGTGATCAAGAACGCACAAATCATTGCCGAGACCCTGACCCAACGCGGCCTGCGCATTGTGAGCGGCGGCACCCAAAGCCACGTCATGCTGGTCGATCTTCGGGCCAAGGGCATCACCGGCAAAGTGGCCGAAGCCGCTTTGGGCAGCGCCCACATGACCATCAACAAAAACGCCATCCCGAACGACCCTGAAAAACCGTTTGTGACCAGCGGCGTGCGCATCGGCACCCCCGCCATGACCACCCGTGGTTTCAAGGACGAGGAAGCCCGCGCCACGGCCCACCTGATCGCTGACGTGCTGGACAACCCCACGGACGAAGCCAACCTGGCTGCGGTGCGCGCCAAAGTGCACGCGCTGACCAGCCGCTTCCCGGTCTACGGCTGATCGGCCCGCGCGATGAAATGCCCGTTTTGCGGTCACCTCGAAACCCAGGTGGTGGAGACACGCCTGGCCGAAGACGGGGATTTCATTCGCCGTCGGCGTCAATGTGGTGCTTGCGAAAAGCGCTTCACCACCTACGAAAAGCCTGAAGTCCACTTTCCGGCCATCGTGAAAAAAGATGGCCGGCGCATCGACTACCAACGCGATAAATTGCGTGCCAGCCTGAACTTGGCCTTGCGCAAACGCCCCGTGAGCACCGAGCAAGTGGATGGTGCGATTGAGCGCATTGAAGAAATGCTGCTCAATCTGGGGGTACGAGAGGTGGCCTCACACAGTATTGGCGAGTTGGTCATGCGCGAGTTGAAAAAGCTCGACAAAGTGGCCTATGTGCGCTTTGCCAGCGTGTACCGCAACTTTGAAGACATCGACGCCTTCAAGACGCTGGTGGACGAAGTGCAAAGCTGAACAACTCAGCAGTTTGAAAGAGCTGAGCGCTCTGCCTTTTCCAAGCGGGGCTTGCCCACCGCGTTGATCACCACCTGCCAGACCACCGCTTGGCCTGACCCACACAGGGTCAGGGTGCCGGCCTGAAATGCACCCGACTTGCTTTGGCTGCGGCCCCCGGGACCATAAGAGACATAGCGGTCCACCCGAGCATTGCCTTGCAGCGACAAAAAAGAAGGCAAAGCAGCATGCACCTGCAAAACCTTTTCTTCGGGCTCACGCAACGCGTTGTCATTGCCATCCACAAACATCACCCAGCCTTGCGCCCAAGTGCCGCTGGTCGCGCAGTCTTCTCGTTCACCACGCACGCACACGGTCACCCGCTGCTGGCGTCGCAAAGCCTCTGAGCGGGCCAGCATCAAGCTGCTCTGCAGTTGTTCCGCCTGGCTTTGCATTTGGTGCTTCTGACGCACACCCGTCAACCCGGGAGCAGCCAATGCCAGCAGCGTGCCCAGCAAGGCCATCACCACCAAGGCTTCTAGCAAAGTGAAGCCTTGGGCCGTCTTGTCTAAAAAGCTTGGCATGCCGTCTCTCCTGTGCTGGCCTTGTGGGGTGCACCCTTGGGGGGTGTTGGGTTTGCCTTGCATCCCAGCGCGCACCTGTACAAGTCATTATTAAGTATTCACAATACCAGCTCATCTCAAGGAGTCGGTCATGCGCATGCCTCGTGCCACCCCCATTGCGCCGGCCCGCATCGACATGTTGGGCTGGACTTTGAGCGAGCTGCTGGTCAGCTTGGCCCTGATGGCCGTGCTGGCCGCTGTGGCTTTGCCCGCCTTCCATGCCCAGCAGCGCCAGGCCCGGCGAATCGATGCCCAAAGCGCGCTGCAACAATTGCAACTCGACCAAGCACGCTGGCGCAGCACCCACGACAGCCATGCCACCGAGCTGAGCAGCCTCGGCTGGCAAAGCGACAGGTCACCCGCTGGGCATTACCAAATCCAAATCGAGAGCGCCACGGCGGATGGCTACACCTTGAGCGCCAGCCCGGTGGGTGCGCAGTCGGCCGACACGGCTTGCCGGCCGATGCGCTTGCAGCTGCTGCACACGGCCAGCGTGGTGCTGAGCAGCGGCAGCGATTTGGCGACGGATCCGGCACGCTGCTGGCGGCAGTGACAACCCCATGAACTGCCCCGTCGATCGGTTAAGCCCCCTGCCCCGCCCGCACCGGTGCGGCCACCCCCAGGGGTGCACACGCTTGGGCCAAAAGGGTGAAACCCTGGTGGGTTTGCTGGTCGGCATGGGCTTGGGTCTGGTGGTGCTGGCCGCTGCCAGCCAAATGCTGGCGCAGCAACTGCAGGGGCATCGATGGGCCTTGCAAGACAGCCATATGCACCACGACCTGCGCGCCGCGTTGGACACCATGGCGCAGGAGCTTCGGCAGGCACAGGGCACAGGGCAAGCCTGGCGAATGCGATCAACCAAGCAATGTGAGGACGCATTTTGTGGCGGTGCAGGCGCGCTGGTGATCCAAGACCAGCGCATCGACTTCGGTCGCGACCGCAACCAAAATGGCCTGCTGGACAACAACGAATGCACAGGCTTTCGTCTGCGCGACCACGAATTGCAGGTGCGCACCGCCTGCGTTCCCGAGGTGTGGACCGACCTGACCGATGCGGGCAGCCTGAAAATGGTGGGTTTGACCTGGCAACTGCATTGCGAGCTGCGCGGCTCCAGGCTGGCACGTTGGGTGACGGTGCAGCTGAGCGCCGAATGGCCGCGTGACACTTCACGGCAGCTGCGCCTATCGCAAACCGTGGCCCTGCGCAACGACGTGCCTGCGTCGCCCTGGCCAACCGCGTGCGGTGCAGCGCCATGAAACACCCGCAACACGCACAAAGCGGGGCCATCACCTTGCTGGTGACGATCAGCCTGGTTCTGCTGGCCAGTTTGGCGGCTTTTTACAGCACACGCAGCGTCTTGACCGATCGCCTGGCCAGCAACAACCAACACCATGCCACGCAGGCTCGCCTGGCCGCCGAAGCGGCACTGGCCTGGGGGCGAGCCACGCTGGCGCAGGCACACACGAACCACCCTGACAGCGCGTTTTTTGGGCAAGCACACGCACAACAGCCCTGCCCTGCAGGCCACACGGGCGCACAGTGGCAGTGCAGCGCCTTGGCTCCCCCGGCTCACCCGGCCATGCCTGGCGCAGTGCTGAAGCTGCTGGTGGCACGCGATGTCGTCGCCTCGCCCCATGTCGCCGAGTTGTTCGCCAGCGCCAGCTTGGCCGATGCCAACAGTCGGGCACAGGTTCAGGCCAGCGTCTTTGTGCCCACCGTGGCCCGCGCGCCCCCTGACGCCAGCAGCGCAGCCTTGGTGGTCAACGGTTGCGCGGGCCCGGCTGCAAGTGCCTCGGTCACGCTCTGTCCGCTCAGCGAAAAGGGCGTCGCCTGCAACGGCCAGGCCGCAGGCGCTGCCGTCCACAGCGTGTGGTTGCCCGATCCCAATGGCGATGGTGTGGTGTCCAGCGAAGAGCGGCGCAGCTGCTTGGCGTTTTTGCCCGAACACTTGCCAGGCGGCGGGGCCTTGACAGGCCCGTCCAGGGCTTTGGTGCGCGACAGTTGCACGGCACGGGCATGGCAAAACGTGCTCGGCGACATCACGCCCGCGCAAGTGAAGGCATGGTCTGACGCGCAAGAACGCCAAGGCCTGCACGCCCAGAGCCAACCCGCGCGCAATGTTTACTGGGTAGACAGCCCAAGCACTTGGACTCAAAGCTTGGGCACGGTCGATGCGCCTGTGCTCTTGGTTTTTTCGGCTTCTGCCTGCGCGCTGCGATGCCCGCACATGGCCAGCGGCGTGCACATTGTGGGCACGGTGGTGCTGCAATCGCAGTGTCAAGACCAAAAAGTCCGGGCATGGCATGCAGGCCTGATCGAAGGGCAATTGGTGGTGGAGTCGGGCTTGCCCGAGTTGCAAGGCGCAAGCCGCATCCAGGCCCACACTTTCGCTCGCCACGCCTACCAACTCGAATGGCCAGCGGGCATGGACGCGACCCGAGTCCAGCGGGTGGCCGGCAGTTGGCGCGAGGGCGCACCGTGAATGGAGCGGCCCGTCGGCAAAGGCCACAGCGTTTGAGGCAGCCTGGCGCAGGCACACGGGGCATGGCTTTGCTAGAAGCGCTGGTGGCCTCGGCTGTGCTGGGCATTGGCCTGGCCGGGGCCACCCGCTTGACCTTGCACGCCCTGCAAACGGCCAGCGACACTCGGCAACACACGCTGGCCACCACCTTGGCCGCCGATGCCATGGACTGCTTGCAATCGGCCCGGGCCGTGTGCGAAATGAACCAATTGATCACGCTGCAAGGCACGGTCTACACCCTGACCAGCCAATTGCGCTCGCGCCCCGGCTTGGCCCTGGACGACATCCAAGTGCAAGTGCAATGGCCCGCGCTGGGCCGGGCACAAGCGCCACCACAAAACGGGAACGGGGCGCAGACCCGTCCGCGCATGGGGCAAATGGTTTTGCACGGCAGCCGCGATCGGGTGCCTGTCTGGGTTGGCGTATCCTTGCCCGGATCTGATGCTGATGAATTTTTGCCGTGATTGTTTCTGAACACCCCATGCGACTCGCCCTGGCACTGGCCGCCCAGGCTTTGTGGCTGACCTCGCCCAACCCCCGCGTGGGTTGTGTCATCACCGCCGCCGATGGCACGGTACTGGGCCAGGGCCACACCCAACGCGCTGGCGGCCCGCATGCGGAAATCATGGCCCTGCGCGATGCAGCGGCACGCGGCCACAGCGTGCAAGGCGCCACCGCGTGGGTCACGCTCGAGCCCTGCGCCCACCACGGGCGCACCGGGCCTTGCTGCGATGCACTGGCCGCAGCCGGCATTGGCCGCGTGGTGTCCGCCATCACCGATCCCAACCCGAAAGTGGCGGGCCTTGGCATGGCACGTTTGGTGCACGCGGGGGTCGACACCGAAACGCTGGCACCGTCCAGTGACTTGGCCACGCAGGCCCGCGAGCTGAACATCGGTTTCTTCCGCAGGATGGAAAGCGGCTGGCCTTGGGTGCGCATGAAGGTGGCCACCTCGCTCGATGGCCAAACAGCGCTGCAAAACGGTCAGAGCCAATGGATCACCGGCCCCGAAGCCCGCAGCGATGGCCATGCCTGGCGCGCCCGCGCCTGCGCCGTGCTCACAGGCATCGGCACGGTGCTCGAAGACGACCCCCAACTCAACGTGCGCGGCTTGTCCGCGCCACGCCAACCCCATCTGGTGGTGGTGGACAGCCGCCTGGACATGCCGCTGACAGCCAAACTGCTGGACACACAGGGGGCAGGCGACCAAGCCCGGCAGATCTGGATTTACCACGCCACCGATCCCCTGGACGCACAACACGCTCACAAACGCGCAGCGCTCATCGCTCGTGGCGTCACACCGATCCAGATGCCCGGCCCCGGCGGCAAGGTGGACCTCGCGGCCATGCTGCGTGATTTGGCACAACGTGAAATCAACGAATTGCATGTGGAGGCCGGGCACAAGCTCAACGGCTCCTTCCTGCGCGAAGGGTTGGTGGATGAATGCCTGGTTTATCTCGCCCCCCAGCTGCTGGGCCCCGGCCAGGGCATGGCCAACTTGCCGGCTCTGACCGAACTGAGTGGGGCGGTGAAGCTGCGCTTCCATGCGGTCGATCGCATCGGCCCGGATTTGCGACTGCTGCTGCGCCGTGACTGAGCTGTCGCGGGGCCGTCACAGAGCCACATCGGAGGCGTCAAAAAGCCTGTCCCTGCGCACCCTGCGACCTCATCCCCACGACCCAAGCCAGCCAGGCCAACGCCGCGTCAAGACCTGCCAGAGACAGCCCGGCCCAACGCCAAGGGACACAATGCGATCCACTATTGCTGGAGCACGACTTGAACATCGCCCACTTGCTGCAACGCCAAGCCCGCATGGCACCCGAGCAACCCGCCATCTTCAAAGGCACACAGGGGGTCGCCACCCATGGCCAATGGGCGCAACGCTGCCAGCATCTGGCACGGCAATTTCAGGCCGCAGGCTTGCAGCCAGGAGACCGGGTGGCGCTGTTCATGCGCAACCATGTGCGCTACCTGGAAGTGATGTTCGCCGCCTGGTGGGCTGGGTTGGTGGTGGTGCCCATCAACGCCAAGCTGCACCTGCGCGAAGCGCAATGGATCGTTGACAACGCCCAAGCCAGCTGGGCTTTTGTAACGGCTGACATCACCACCGATGCGGGCGACCCATTGCGCGGTTTGGCGCGTGTGCTGGACGTGGACAGCCCCCAAGCCGATGCGTTTTGGCAACCCGCAGAACCCCTGACTGAAACACCGATCACCGATCGAAAAGCCAATGATCTGGCGTGGCTGTTTTACACCAGCGGCACCACGGGCAGACCCAAGGGCGTGATGATCACCCACCGCAATTTGATGGCCATGGGCTTGACGTACTTCAACGATGTGGACGCTATCGCGGCCCAAGACTGCATCGCTTACGCCGCCCCGATGTCGCACGGTGCGGGCATTTATGCCATTCCTCACCTCATGGCAGGGGCCAGGCACATGGTGCCGCCCTCGGGTGGTTTCGATCCCCAAGAACTGTTTGCGTTGGGTCAACAGATGGGGCCGCTGTCCCTGTTCGCGGCCCCCACCATCGTGAAACGGCTGGTGGACCACGCAGAGGCGGCGGCACTTTCTGCGCCGGTTTGCGGCCAGTCTTTCAAAACCGTGGTCTATGGCGGCGCCCCGATGTACAGCGCCGACATCCAGCGGGCTTTGCGCGTCATGGGCCCGCGTTTCGTGCAAATTTACGGCCAAGGCGAAAGCCCGATGGTGGGTACCGCCCTGTCACGCCACCACCTGCAAGACAGCACCCACCCTCGCCACCTGGAGCGACTGGCCTCCGTGGGCGTCGCGCAAACCCCGGTGCGCGTCCGCGTAACCGACGCGCAAGGGCAAGACCTGCCACAAGGCGAAGTGGGCGAGGTGCTGATCCAAGGCGACAGCGTGATGGCCGGCTACTGGCAAAACCCCGAGGCCACGGCCAGCGCCATCCAAGACGGCTGGTTGTTCACCGGCGACATGGGCTGCTTGGACGCCGATGGCTTTCTGACCCTGAAAGACCGCAGCAAAGACATGATCATCAGCGGCGGCTCCAACATTTACCCCCGCGAGATCGAGGAGGTGCTGCTGCACGCGCCCGGCGTGGCCGAAGTGGCGGTGGTCGGTGCCCCAGATGCCGAGTGGGGTGAAGTGGTGGTGGCCTTTGTGGTGCCGCAACCGGGCCACCTGCTGGACACCGCAGCACTCGATGCGCTGTGTCTGCGAGAAATTGCCCGCTTCAAACGCCCCAAGCGCTACGAGGTGGTGAGCAGCTTGCCCAAAAACAATTACGGCAAGGTCCTCAAGACGGAACTGCGTCAGCGGCTGAGCTGAACCGCATCAATAATTCAGCGTCTTCACGCCTTGGGCCGTGCCCAGCAAACACACCTGCGCCTTCTGCAAGGCAAACACGCCCACGGTGACCACGCCGGGCCATTGGCTGACGGTGCTTTCGAAGGCGACCGGGTCGGTGATTTTCAGGCCTTTCACATCCACGATGTGTTGGCCGTTGTCGGTCACCAAGGGCTGGCCGTCTTTGAGGCGAACAACGGCCGCGCCGCCCATGGCCGCAAACTGGCGCATCACGCGGGCTGTGGCCATGGGGACCACCTCAACGGGCAGCGGAAAAGCACCCAAAGCAGCCACCAACTTGCTCTCGTCGGCAATACAAACAAACTGCTTGGACTGGGCCGCCACGATTTTTTCGCGGGTCAGCGCCGCGCCGCCGCCCTTGACCATGTGGCCCTGGTGGTCGATTTCGTCTGCGCCGTCGATGTAGACCGACAGACTCTCCACCTCGTTGCTGTCAAACACCGGGATGCCCAGGGCTTTGAGGCGCACGGTGGAGGCTTTGGAGCTGGACACTGCGCCCTTGATCTGGTCCTTCATGGTGGCCAAGGCGTCGATGAATTTATTCACCGTGGAGCCGGTGCCCACGCCAACAATCTCGCCGGGTACAACGTATTTCAGGGCGGCTTGGCCCACCAGGGCTTTGAGTTCGTCTTGGGTCATGGCTTGGGGTCTTTTGAGAAGTGTCAATGGGGGAACGGAAAACGCGGCGAAAAAAGCGAGTCCTTCAGGTTTGAGACAATCGGGCCTTGGCTTGCAACGAGCCCACCGCTTTCACCGTCTGGAATTATCCAATGTCCCTGATCCCTTATTGCTTGGCCCGCCCCTTTTTGTTCAAGATGGACCCGGAGGCGGCACACGACCTGACCATTGAAGGCCTGGCCCGTACGCAAAACACGCCGTTTGACCGCGCTTACCGCCAGCCCTTTGTGGCCCACCCCATCACGCTGGCAGGCCTGCGATTCCCAAACCGTGTGGGCATGGCTGCGGGCCTGGACAAAAACGCCCGCTGCATCGATGGCTTGGGCGCCATGGGCTTTGGCTTTGTGGAGGTCGGCACTGTCACCCCCAAGGCGCAGCCGGGCAACCCCAAGCCGCGCATGTTCCGCCTGCCCGATGCCAACGCGCTGATCAACCGCCTGGGCTTCAACAACGACGGGCTCGATGCCTTCATTGCCAACGTCAAGCGCTCCCAATTCCGCCAGCAAGGCCGCCTGCTGGGCCTGAACATCGGCAAAAACGCCGCCACGCCCATCGAGAACGCCACCGATGATTATTTGATCGCGCTGGCAGGCGTGTACCCGCATGCCGACTATGTGACGGTGAACATCTCCAGCCCCAACACCAAGAACCTGCGCGCCCTGCAAAGCGACGAAGCGCTGGATGGCCTGCTGGGCGCCCTGGTGGCGCGGCGCGAAGAGCTGGCGGAAGAACACGGCCGCCGCGTGCCCATGTTCCTGAAAATCGCCCCAGATCTGGATGAAACCCAAGTCGGCGTGATCGCCGCCACGCTGCAAAAACATGGCATGGACGGCGTGATCGCCACCAACACCACGCTGGCCCGTGATGCGGTGAGCGGCTTGGCGCATGCTGAAGAAATGGGCGGCCTGTCCGGCTCGCCCGTGCTCGAAGGCAGCAACCGCGTGATCCGCGGTCTGCGCGCCGCCTTGGGCAAAGACTTCCCCATCATCGGCGTGGGCGGCATCCTGAGCGGGTACGACGCGATCTCCAAGATCGAAGCAGGGGCCGACGTGGTGCAGATTTACACCGGCCTCATCTACAAAGGCCCGGCGCTGGTCACAGAAGTGGCGAGTGCGCTGCAGCAGATGAAAAGTTGATCACAAACCAGCCTACTTAAGTCCTCACGACTGCACCGGGTGCTCAGCCAGATAGCACCTCAAGGCTTGGTTGATGCGCGTTTGCCAGCCCTGCCCTTGGGCGCGAAAGGCCTCCAAGATGTCCTTGTCCAAGCGGATAGCTACCTGCTCCTTAACGCCACTGCCCGCAGGCCTGCCGCGTTTGCGAGCCAGTGCCAAGCCATGTGCCAACTCGTCAGGCGACGCAGGGCGTTCGTCCTCGTCCTGGCCGTCCCAGACATAAGGGGCTTCGCGCTCTTTGACCTTCAAAGCCGTGATCACGTCTTTACGGCTCATCACATTCGTTTTCGATCCAGACAAGGTAAGCCTCTCTTTCTTCGCGGCTGGCACGGCGGAAACTGATGACCCGGACCGACGCATCCCGCGCCGTGTGCACCACCGTCAAAACAGCCAAAAATCCCATGGCATAGGACATGGACAAGGTTCGTGGCTCGGCGCCGCGAACCACCGGGATGTCCAGCCGATAGCGTGAATCGAGCACAACACCTGCAAAGGCAAAGTCCAGACCGTGCTTGCGCAGGTTGATTTGCCTCTTGGTCTCGTCCCAGATCAGCTTGGCATCCATTGAATTAATGTAGATGCGTTTAATAAAAACGTCAAGGCTTTTGAAGCCTACGGTGAACTGCCCCTCGTTCTCAGTCCTTGAAGTAGACCAGCTGGTGCGTACTCGCCAACAACTGACCTTCGGGGCTCCACAACTCGCCAGTCTGATCAAAATAGCCATGGCGGTAGTTGAGCGCCTTCGCCACGCCCAGCAAATGGCGTGTGCCCACCTGCGCCAGCAAAGCGCTATCGGCATGAAAGTAGGTGGTGAGGGACACCGTACCGATCATGGCCCGGCGACGGCGGCGGATGTAGATGCGTGGGAAAAAACTGTCGCTGATGGCTGCCAAAGAAGCAAAGTCCAGTGCCCGCTCAGGCTCGTCGCGCAACCACAAGGTCGAGCGCGAGTGGCTTTGCTCCTGCTCGTCAAAGGCGCTGGGAAATGCGCCTTCGACAAAACGCATGTCGTAGCGCTGCGGCCAAGCGGGCATCCCTTTGACCGGCATGCGGGGCACCGCATCGGGGGCAGGCATGTTGGCTGGCATCACCGCCTCGACAACCGACCAAGTCTCGCGTCGCACGGCAAACACCGCCGTGGCGGTCGCCACCACGCCGCCCGCTTGGTGCGCCTCGATGATCCAGTGCTGGGTGGAGCGGTTGGTGCGCACAGGCCGCGTCACAAAACGGATCTCCCCATCGGCCACCGGGGCCGCAAAGTTCACGGTCAGGGCCACGGGGTCGCCCAATCGGTCCGGGTGCAGCAAAGCTGACTGCAGCAACTGCGCAGCGGTCGTGCCGCCAAAAGGGCCGATCATGTTGGCGTAAGCAGGGTGGGTCGCGCCCGTGAATTCGTGGGGCGCCGTGGGGCGCAGGTCGAGCGCTTCGTCGAGGGGGTGTATGCGGTCGATGCGGTCGTTCTTGGGCGTGATCATGCGTCCAATGATAGGAGCGCTGGGGCGTCTCACACTGTCCCGAAAGGGATCAAAGGAGCCGGGCGCACACCTCGTCTGCAATCGCCAGCGAACTGGTCAGTCCCGGCGACTCGATGCCCAAGAGGTTCACGAGACCGGGCACGCCGTGCTCGGCGGGGCCTTGGATCATGAAGTCCGCTGCTGCTTCATGCGGGGCGTTGATCTTGGGGCGCATGCCCGCATAGCCCGCCTGCAAAGCACCATCCGACAGACCCGGCCAGTATTTGCGCACCTCGGCATAAAAGGCATCACCCCGGCGCGGATCAACTTGCAGGTCAGCGGGGTCGTCGACCCATTGCACGTCTGGGCCGAACTTGGCCTGACCGCCCAGATCGAGCGTGAGGTGCACCCCCAAACCAGCCTTTTCGGGCACGGGGTAAATCAGGCGAGAGAACGGTGCTTTGCCCGCCAACGTGAAATAGTTGCCTTTGGCGTAATGGGCTTGGGGTAGCAAGTTTTTGTCCAGCCCATCCATGCCTCGCGCGATCGCCACGGCGCTCAGCCCTGCAGCGTTGACCAAGACCTTGCACGCCAGTTCGGTGCCGTCTTGCGTGGTCACCCGTATCGGGTGCGTGG
>OBPM01000124.1_pt1 | contig 12200 bp, 14 predicted proteins | sample 1493981 | NCBI WGS metagenome assembly OBPM01 (sample SAMEA3275485, study PRJEB22092) | marine metagenome | reverse complement strand
CGGGTCATCAGCTTGTGGCTGACCACCTCGGCATCGGCTGGGGCTTCTTTGAGGGTGGAAATGAGAAATTGAGAGGCTTTCATCGCGACGGGCTAACTCAGACAAGGGGATCAGGGAAACATCCAAGAACAAGCGCTGGTGCGGCGTGCATAATGGACACAATACAAAAATTTGAGGTTGATTATGCTTGACCGTGAAGGCTTTAGGCCGAACGTCGGCATCATTCTGCTCAACCAGAGAAACCAGGTTTTCTGGGGCAAACGCATACGCACACACAGCTGGCAGTTCCCGCAGGGTGGCATTGACCGGGGTGAAAGTCCCGAACAGGCCATGTTCCGTGAATTGCACGAAGAAGTGGGGCTCCACCCGGAGCATGTGCGCATCGTGGCCCGAACCCGTGACTGGTTGCGCTATGAAGTGCCGGACCGCTTCATCCGCCGGGATGCTCGCGGCTTTTACAAGGGCCAGAAACAAATCTGGTTCTTGCTGCAAATGGTGACGCACGACCATCACCTGAACCTGCGCGCCACCGACCACCCCGAGTTTGATGCCTGGCGCTGGAACGATTATTGGGTGCCACTCGATGTGGTGGTGGAGTTCAAGCGTGGCGTGTACGAAATGGCGCTGACCGAGCTGGCCCGCTACCTGCCACGCCAAGAGCGTCAAAACCGTTATTTACGTGGCGGCAATCGCGGCCCCCGCGATGGTGCCGAGCACGACAACGGCCATACAGACATGCAACCGCCTCCGCACATGGAACTGCCACCGGGGGCCAGTTTCGATCCCAATCCTCAAGGCTGAGCCTGCTCAACACCCACTGCGAAGTGGGTGCAAGCGCATGTTTCAGCGAGTGAGGATCAAGTTGTCCCGGTGCACCATCTCGGGCTCGGCGGTGTAACCCAGCAAGGCCTCGTATTCATGCGAAGGCTTTCTGCACAACCTGCGAGCCTCTGCGCTGGCGTAATTGGCCAGGCCACGGGCGATTTCAGCGCCCTGTTCATCGCGGATGGCGATGACATCGCCGCGAGAGAAATCACCCGAGACCGCATGCATCCCGATGGGCAACAGACTTTTGCCTTCGGTCAGCACTTTGTGCGCAGCACCCGCATCCACCGTGACAGAGCCCCGAAGCTGCAAATGATCGGCCATCCACTGTTTGCGGGCTTGTTGCTTGGCGGTCTGAGCCACCAGCAAGGTGCCCATGTTGTCTCCCTGTGCCAAGCGCAGCAGCGCATCGGGTTCGCGCCCCCAGGCAATCACGGTCGACGCGCCAGAGCCTGCAGCCCGTTTGGCCGCCAGGATCTTGGTGATCATGCCGCCCCGCCCAATGCTCGAACCGGCACCACCCGCCATGCTTTCCAGTGACGGGTCCCCAGCACGGGCCTCGTGCACAAAGGTGGCCGAAGGGTCTTTGCGCGGGTCGGCGGTGTACAGGCCTTTTTGGTCGGTCAGGATCACCAGCAAGTCGGCTTCGATCAGGTTGGCCACCAAGGCCCCCAAGGTGTCGTTGTCGCCAAACTTGATCTCGTCGTTGACCACCGTGTCGTTTTCGTTGATGACCGGCAGCACGCGGTGCTGGAGCAAAGTCAGCAAGGTGGATCGGGCATTGAGGTAACGCTCACGATCGGCCAAGTCAGCGTGGGTGAGCAAGACCTGGGCGCTGCCCATGCCGTTTTCGCGCAACTTGGTTTCATACATCTGCGCCAGGCCCATTTGACCCACGGCAGCCGCCGCTTGCAAAGCAGGGACTTCGCTCGGACGGGTGGTCCAGCCCAGGCGCTTCATGCCTTCGGCTATCGCACCGCTGGAGACCATGACCACCTCTTTGCCTTGGGCGCTGAGCAGCGCCATCTGGCGGCACCACTCGCCAATTGCGCCCTCGTCCAGGCCGCGCCCTTCGTTGGTCACCAGACTGGAGCCCACTTTGACAACGATGCGGCGGGCATCACACAAGAGCCTAGAAACGTCAGGGGTGGTCATGCTTTGGAGCGTACGGTATGAACAAATTGCCGAGCCAGCGCCCGACACCAATGTTGGGGAACCTATGGACTGGCCTTTTAATCGGCTGGCAGCGCCTTGAAGCGGGGGTCTTCGGCATCGGGCTCTTGCGGCTTGTCTTGTTCCATGAACCGGGGGTCAATGTCCACGACACCTTGCTCAATGACTTGCTGGGCACGGATGTGCTTGTAAATCTCTTTGATCAGCGGCTCGCAACCTTCTCGGGTCAAGGCCGAAATCTGAAAGACCGGACCTTTGTAGCGCATGCGCTTGATGAACTCTTTGACCCGAGTCTCGCGCTCTTCGGCCGGCACCATGTCCAACTTGTTCAGCACCAACCAACGCGGCTTGTTGTACAAGCCTTTGTCATACTTTTTAAGCTCAGCCGCAATGGCTTTGGCCTGCTGCACCGGGTCGACGTTCTCGTCAAACGGCGCAAAGTCGACCACATGCAGCAGCAATCGGGTGCGCTGCAAGTGGCGCAAGAACAAATGGCCCAAGCCCGCGCCTTCCGAAGCCCCTTCGATCAGTCCCGGCACGTCGGCCACCACAAAGCTTTGCTCGGGGCCCACGCGCACCACGCCCAAGTTGGGGTGCAAGGTGGTGAAGGGGTAATCGGCGATTTTGGGGCGAGCGTTGGACACGGCCGCAATAAAGGTGGATTTGCCCGCATTGGGCATGCCCAGCAGGCCCACATCGGCCAGCACTTTCAATTCGAGCTTGAGCTCTTTCTTCTCGCCCAACCAACCCGGTGTTTTTTGGCGTGGGGCGCGGTTGATGGCGCTTTTGAAGCGCATGTTGCCAAAGCCGCCGTCGCCGCCCTTGGCGATCATGATGGTTTCCCCAGGCACCAGCAGCTCATACAGCACTTCGCCGGTTTCGGCGTCGGTGATGATGGTGCCCACGGGCATTTTCAGAGTGACGTCGTCGCCTGCAGCGCCGAACATGTCCGAGCCCATGCCGTGCTGGCCGCGTTTGGCATCGTGGCGGCGCGAGTAGCGGTAATCGACCAAGGTGTTCAGGTTGATGTCGGCAAAGGCGAACACATGCCCGCCACGACCGCCATCGCCCCCGTTCGGGCCGCCGAATTCTTTGTACTTTTCATGGCGGAACGAGACGCAGCCGTTCCCGCCGTCACCTGCGGAGATGTCAATATAGGCTTCGTCAACGAACTTCATGAGATTTCCAGTGTAGCTTGGACGCACGAACAAAGCGCTCGCGAGCCAGAATGCGAAAAGCCCCGGCTGGCCGGGGCTCCTCTTTGCAATGGGCGTGGCGGGCTTAAACAGCCGGCGTCACGTTCACCATGTGCTTGCTGAGTTCACCTTTTGTAGAGAACGACACGTGGCCGTCCACCAGGGCAAACAAAGTGTGGTCTTTGCCGATACCGACATTGTTGCCCGCATGGAATTTGGTGCCACGTTGACGAACGATGATCGAGCCTGCGCTGATCAGTTCACCACCGAAAGCCTTAACGCCAAGCATTTTTGGCTTGGAATCACGACCGTTGCGCGTAGAGCCGCCGCCTTTTTTCTGTGCCATGACCTATTCTCCTCAGGCAGCGATCGCGCCGATTTGCAGTTCGGTGAACTGCTGGCGGTGACCCTGACGTTTCTGATAGTGCTTACGACGGCGCATCTTGAAGATGTGCACTTTGTCGTGCTTGCCATGCGCCAACACCGTGGCTGTGACTGTGGCGCCGGACACCAGGGGCGTGCCGATCTTGAGTTCAGCGCCGGTACCGACGGCCAAAACTTGATCAATCACGATTTCCTGGCCAACGTCCGCAGCAATCTGTTCTACTTTAATTTTTTCGCCAGCGACAACACGATACTGTTTGCCACCGGTTTTTATGACCGCGTACATATTAGACCTCTTTGAATGGAAGTTTCCAAGGGCTAATCCCCAAGGAACCAAAGATTTTAGCACGTCCCACCCTGATCAGGCAAGCCATGCGCGGCCGAGTGTTGACACAGATGGCGAATCACGGGGGTCCCTATAATCAGCCAGCATCTGAAAATGCACTTCCATTGTGTGAACTCTTGCCTCGGCTTTGCCGGGCACCCTTGCCGGATACCCCAAGTTGTCTGCCTCCGAAACCAGCACCGCCGCCGCCCTTGAACTTGTGGCTCATGACATGACCCAAGTCGACCGCGTCATTGCGCAGCGACTCGATTCTGGCGTTCCTTTGGTGGGCGATGTCGCGCGTTACATCATCTCTGCTGGCGGCAAACGCCTGCGCCCCGTATTGCTGTTGCTCACTTGCGGGGCTTTGGGTTACACCGGCAGCCAGCGGCACAACCTGGCGGCCGTGGTCGAGTTCATCCACACTGCCACCTTGCTGCACGACGATGTGGTGGACGAGTCCACCCTGCGCCGTGGCAGGCCCACAGCCAATGAGCGTTTTGGCAACCCTGCCAGCGTGTTGGTGGGCGACTTTTTGTATTCACGCGCCTTCCAGATGATGGTCGATGCCGACAGCATGCGGATCATGCAAACCTTGGCCGATGCCACCAATGTGATCGCCGAGGGTGAGGTGCTGCAGTTGATGAACATGCACGACGCATCGCTCAACGAAGAGGGTTATTTGCGGGTCATTCGATCCAAAACTGCCAAACTTTTCGAAGCCAGTGCCCGTTTGGGGGCCATTTTGGCTGGCAGCCCGAGCGCCATCGAAGCTGCGTGCGCTGATTACGGCCAGGCCTTGGGCACGGCTTTTCAGGTGATCGACGACGTGTTGGACTACGACGGCAGCACCACTGAAATGGGTAAAAACCTGGGCGATGACCTGCGCGAGGGCAAAGCCACCCTGCCCCTGATTTTGGCGATGCAACTCGGCACGCCAGCGCAAAGCCAGACGGTGCGTGAAGCGATTGAAACCGGCAGCGTCGACCGGCTGAGCGAGATTGTGGCCATCGTCCGCGATACGGGCGCACTGGAAGCCACCCGCAACGCTGCGGCCAACGAAGCGCAGCGCGCTGTGGACGCGGCCATGCAACTGCCCGCCAATGACCACCGCCATGCCATGGTGGCGCTGGCCTCGCAACTGCTCAATCGCCGCCATTGACCCAGCGCTTGGCGCCAAGCGCCTTCGGGCTTAACACGGCCCCATCCACTGGCCCGGTTTACAAACTCCAATGAAGTCCGCATGATGTGAATTCAAAATAATTCACATTCAGGGTTTCTATGACAAGCAATGCCACTGCTCGGCCTGCCCCATCTGCCGCCGATGACGCGCCCGTGGTCAGCTATGTGCAGCAATTGCTGGAACAGGCGGTGGCCCTGAAGGCTTCAGACCTGCACTTTGAGCCTTACGAACACCATTACCGGGTTCGCATGCGCATCGATGGGGAATTGCGCGAAATGGCCTCACCCCACATGGCCCTGAAGGACCGACTGGCCTCCCGAATCAAGGTGTTGTCACGCCTGGACATTGCAGAAAAACGATTGCCCCAAGACGGCCGCATGAAGCTGCAACTGGCCGAGGGCCGGGAGTTGGACTTGCGCGTGAGCACCTTGCCCACCTTGTTTGGCGAGAAATTGGTGATCCGCGTGCTCGACTCTGCGCAGGCCCAGCTGGACTTGTCCCGCCTGGGCTACGAGCCCGAAGACCTGGCCCGGTTGATCGCTGCAATTCGTGCACCACACGGCATGGTGCTGGTCACAGGCCCGACCGGCTCGGGCAAGACCCAATCGCTTTATGCCTGCCTGAATTTGCTCAACACACCTGAGGTGAACATCGCCACCGTGGAGGACCCATGCGAGATCCAGCTGCAAGGCATCAACCAAGTGAATGTGCAGGACAAACCCGGTTTGAGCTTTGCCGTCGCATTGCGGGCTTTTTTGCGGCAAGACCCGGATATTTTGATGGTGGGCGAAGTGCGCGATTTGGAGACGGCCAACATCGCCATCCAAGCCGCACAAACCGGACACCTGGTGCTGTCCACGCTGCACACCAACGACGCCCCCGGCACCTTGGTGCGCCTGCGCAACATGGGAACGGCTGCCTACAACATTGCCGCCAGCGTGAGCATGGTCACGGCACAACGCTTGGTGCGCTGCCTGTGCCCGCATTGCAAAAAGAGCGCCTTGCTGCCTGTTGACGTTTGGATGTCGGCCGGTTGGCCTGAGGCTTTGCGCCCAGCCGAGCCCGTGCCTGTGTTTGAGGCCGTCGGGTGCGCACAGTGCCACAAAGGCTTTGCAGGGCGCACAGGGATTTTTCAGGTCATGGCCATGAGCGCAGAGATGCAACAACTGGTGTTGCAAGAAGCCGGTATCCGCGAAATGGCGCAACAAGCGCAGCGCGAGGGGGTCTCGAGCTTGCGCCTGGCCGGTTTGCGCAAAGTGCTGCAAGGCATCACCTCCCTGGACGAGGTGCTGGCCGCCACTGGGGAATCCAGATGAGCAGCCCCTCCTCACCAAGCAATCCGGTGGTTTTTCGCTGGACCGGGCAAGACCCTCAGGGGCAACCCCAGAACGGGCAGATCCAAGCCTTGAATGCCGATTTGGCTCGGGCCCATTTGCGCCGGCAGGGGCTGCATAAAGTGCGCATTCAACGCTTGTGGTGGCGCCAACAGGACACCGTCAAAGCCAAAGACCTGGCCATCATGACCCGCCAATGGGCCGCCATGCTGCGTGCCGGTGTGCCCGTGGTGCAAGCCCTGGGCATGCTGTGCCGCAGCATGAAGTCCAGAGCGCTGATGGAAATCATGACGTCTGTGTTGCGGGATGTCGAAAGCGGCGTGGCGCTGCACGAAGCCCTGGCCAAGCACCCGAGCCAGTTCAGCGGTCTGTATGTGCACATGGTGCAAGCCGGGGAATCGGCAGGCATTCTCGACGCCATGATGGAGCGGCTGTCCCTGACCCTCGAAAAAAACGAAGCCTTGCGCACCAAAATCCGTTCTGCCCTGATGTATCCCCTGACTGTTCTGCTGGTCGCACTGGGCATCTTGGTGCTGATTCTGGTGCTGGTTGTGCCCGTTTTTGAAGATGTTTTTCAGTCGTTTGGTGCTGAACTGCCTTGGCCCACCCAACTGGTGGTGAGCCTGAGCGATGCGCTGGTATTGGCATGGCCCGTGGCTGTGCCCTTGGCTATATTGGCCCACTGGGCCTTGCAGCGCCAGCGCCCTGGCGCAGACCGGGCCAAGCAATGGCTGGCGAAGTGGCTTTTGGCGTGGCCGGTTGTCGGGCCGCTTTGGACCACCGCCGTGGTGGCACGATGGGCGCAAACCCTGTCGGCCTTGTTGTCGGCAGGGGTGCCATTGCCCGAGGCTTTGGGGCCCACAGCACAGGCATGCGATCATCCTGTTTATGCGCACACCACTTTGACACTGCAGCGCCGGGTGGTCCAAGGCAGTGGCTTGAGCGAAGCCATGGCCCAAACTGGGCGGTTTCCAAACATGATCGTGCAGTTGTGCGCGACGGGCGAAGAAACCGGCTCGCTGGACAGTTTGCTCGGCCGTGCCGGTGGCCTGATGGAGACCGAGCTGGACGACCAGATCAATGGGCTGGCCAGTTTGCTGGAGCCTTTGATCATCGTGGTGCTCGGCGGCTTCATTGGGGCCATCTTGGTGGCAATGTATTTGCCGATTTTTCATTTGGGACAAGTTTTTTGACATGAGCGACACGGTTTTGGCGCTGGGATTGGCGGGCTTGTTGGGCCTGATGATCGGCAGTTTTTTGAATGTGGTGATCCACCGGCTGCCACGCATGCTCGAAGCGGAATGGGACGCTTCGCCCCGCAGTGAGCCCGCGCAGCGCTACAACTTGGCGACACCCCGATCGCATTGCCCGCAATGCGCGCACACGCTGGGTTGGCAGGAGAACATTCCCGTGCTGAGTTTTGTGGTCCAGCAGGGCCGCTGTATGCACTGCAAAGCGCGCATTTCAGCGCGTTATCCTGCGATTGAACTGGTCACAGCTGGCCTTTTTGTGTGGGTGTTTGCGCAATACGGTTGGGGGCTCCAGGCTGTTGCCTGGGCTGGTTTTGCAGCCGCCCTTGTTGCGCTGGCCGCCATCGATGCCGACACCTGTTTGTTGCCCGACGCCATCACCCAGCCTTTGGCATGGGCAGGCCTGCTGGCCGCCAGCCTGGGGCTTTCAGGCACGCGCTTGAACGACGCCCTGTGGGGCGCTGCAGCCGGCTACTTGTTCTTGTGGTTGGTTTACTGGCTCTTCAAATGGGCCACCGGCAAAGAAGGCATGGGCCGGGGTGATTTCAAGCTGCTGGCCGCCTTGGGGGCCTGGCTGGGCTGGCCCGCACTGCTGTCCTTGGTCATGATCGCGTCTTTTTCTGGGGTGGTCGGTGGCCTCTGGCTCAAGCTGCGCGGCCAATTGGCCGACAATGGCCAGCTGGCTTTCGGGCCTTTTTTGGTGTTGGCAGGTTTGTGGGTCATGGCCTTTGGCCCCCTGCCTTGGTTTTTGATCTGAACGTCCATGACACATCACACTTGGCGCATTGGCCTGACCGGCGGCATTGGCAGCGGCAAAAGCACCGTGGCGAACTTTTTGGCCCGCCGGGGTGCCGCGATCGTGGATGCCGATGCCATTTCACGCAGCCTCACAGCCCCAGGCGGCCGGGCCATAGCGGCCATTGCCCGCACTTTCGGTGACGAGATGGTCGGCACAGACGGTGCCATGGACCGAGCAGCCATGCGCGAGCGCATCTTCAGTGACCCGCAAGCCAAGCGCCAGCTCGAACACATCATCCATCCCCTGGTGGGCCAAATCACCGCCGAACAGGCGCAAGCGGCTGTGCAAAGCGGCCAGCGTGTTGTGGTGTTCGATGTGCCCTTGCTGGTGGAGTCGGGCGAGCGTTGGCGTCAACAGGTAGACCGCGTGGTCGTGGTGGACTGCGATGTCGAGACCCAAAAGCAAAGGGTCATGGCGCGCAGTGGCCTGAGCGCCGAAGAAGTCGAACGCATCGTGGCGCAACAGGCCTCGCGAGCACAACGCCTGGCCTGCGCTGACCTTGTGGTGTTCAATCAAGGCATCAGTTTTGATGAATTGGATACGCTCGTTGGCCAAGTGGCCGCTGACTTCGGGCTATGATCGGGGCACTGGAAAATGCCGCGTGATACTGTACGAATACCCCTTTAACGAACGCATTCGCACCTATTTGCGACTGCAGTTGCTGTTTTCCCGTCTGGGTCAACTGATTGGGCGTGAGCATGCGTTGGACCACCATTTCGCCCTCACCACCTTGTTTGAAATCATGGAGGTGGGCACGCGTTCAGAACTGAAATCCGAAGTGCTCAAGGATCTGGAGCGGCAAAAACAGCTGTACACAGCGTACCGGGGCAACCCCGCGATTTCTGAAAAAGCGCTCGATGGCCTGATTGGTCAATTGGACGATCACTTTGAAGCCCTGAACCAGGTCAATGGCAAGATCGGCCAAAACCTGACCGAACAAGATTTCCTGATGTCTCTGCGAAGCCGGGTCGTGATCCCGGGTGGTACTTGTGAGTTTGACCTCCCTGCTTATCATGCGTGGCAGCACCACAGCGCTGAAAGCCGAAAGACTGACTTGCAGCAATGGTCGGCGGCGTTTGCCCCCCTGGCTCAAGCCATTCACTTGCTGCTGCAAATGCTCCGCGAGACCGGCTCGAGCCAAAAGGTGATGGCCACGGGCGGTCTGTTGCAGCAAAATCTGCCTCAGGGTCGCACTTTTCAACTGCTGCGGCTCAAAATTGACCCCTCACTGGGCATCACCCCTGAAATCAGCTGCAACCGCCTGTTGGTGGTGATCCGAATGATGCGGCAACAAAGCGATGGCAAGCTGTTGTCCATCCAGGAAGATGTGCCTTTTGAGATGGCTTTGTGTGCATGAGCGCGCCAAAGTCATCCCCCGACTTCGCCCCCCGCCAAGTGCGTTGCCCTGCCTGCGCAGGCCTGAGCCTGTACAGCAGCGCCAACCCATACCGCCCGTTTTGCAGCGCCCGTTGTAAAGGTGTCGATTTGGGGGCATGGGCCAGTGAAGAATTCAAACTGCCCGACGACACACCACCCGACGAGCCCTTTGGCGATCCACGGCTGCAGTGAAGTGAATGCTCTCGTGGTCTTCAAACAAAAACACGCATTGCATTTTTAGTAGGTCGGTGCCTTTAGGTCCGACATGTCTTCACACATCACGAAGCGACATTTTCAAGATGCGTGAGTGGCCCCCGTGAATTCACGCTCCTGGGCCAACCAATCCAGAACCGGGATGGTGCCTGGCAGCACGGGTCCCACCGCCACCGGCAGCACCTGCCAAGCGTGCGATTGGGCTTCTCGCATTTGCAGTTCACCCTGCCAGTCCCACACTTTGCAAAAGTGCAGCCGCACCAAAGCGTGTGGGTAATCGACCATCTGGGTTTTCCACACCTGCACGGCACCGATGGTGATGCCCAGCTCTTCTTGCAACTCGCGGCGCAGCGCTTGCTCGACCGACTCGCCCACTTCGAGCTTACCGCCCGGGAACTCCCAATAGCCTGCATACACCTTGCCCTCTGGGCGCGAGGTCAGCAAAAAATGGCCATCGTCTTGCAGCAGCACGCCCACCGCCACATCGACCACGGCGCGCTCGGCCTGGCCTGTGCTCAGGTCTTCTCGTGCGCGCTCGCCGTCGGCGACCAACAGATCCTGACTCATGTGTGGCTCATGCGGGGTCGGCTTGGCGGCCCATCATGTCCCGCGCAAACTGGTAGGCCACCCGGCCGCTGCGCGAGCCGCGCTCCAAGGCCCACAGCAGCGCATCAGGGCGTGCGGCCTCAATTTGTGCGGGTGTTGCACCCAGAGCGCTGAGCCACTGGCCTGCAATGGTCAGGTACTCGTCTTGCGAGAAGGGATAGAAACTGATCCACAAGCCAAAACGCTCGGACAGGGAAATTTTCTCTTCTACGCCTTCACCGGGATGGACTTCGCCATCGTCGGTGTGCTTGTAGGTGAGGTTCTCGCTCATGTACTCGGGCAGCAGGTGGCGGCGGTTGCTGGTGGCGTACACCAGCACGTTGGGGGTCGAGGCCGCCACGGTGCCGTCCAGAATCGACTTGAGCGCTTTGTAACCCGGCTCGCCATCTTCAAAGCTCAGGTCGTCGCAATAGACCAGAAACTTTTCGGGGCGGCCCGCCACCACTTCGATGATGTCGGGCAGGTCGGTCAGGTCTTCTTTGTCGACCTCGATCAAGCGCAGGCCTTGCGGCGCATAGGTGTTCAGGCAGGCCTTGATGAGCGAGGACTTGCCGGTGCCGCGTGCGCCCGTCAGCAGCACATTGTTGGCCGGACGGCCGTGCACAAACTGCTCGGTGTTGCGCTGGAGCTTTTCCTTTTGGTCGTCGATTTCCTTGAGGTCAGCCAGGGTCATGGCCGCCACATGGCGCACCGGCTCCAACACACCGTGGCCGGACGATCGCTTGCGGTAGCGCCAGGCAATGGCCTGCGTCCAGTCGGGGGCTGACAGGGGCTGGGGCAAGACCGATTCGATGCGGTCCACCAGCTGGCTGACTTTGGCCAGCAGTTGGTCCATGGCAGAGCTTGCAGGAGAGTTCATGAACGGTAATCCGCGTTGATGGTGACGTAATCGTGGCTCAGGTCGCAGGTCCACACGGTGTCGCTGGCGGTGCCTCGGCCCAGGCCTACACGCACGGTGATTTCGCTGCCCTTCATGACGCGCTGACCGTCTTCTTCGCGGTACTCGGCGCGGCGGCCGCCTTGCGAGACCACATGCACATCGTCCAGGTGCAATTCGATCAGGCCCTGGTCCAGGTCTTCAATCCCGGCGTAACCCACGGCCGCCAAAATGCGGCCCAGGTTCGGGTCGCTGGCAAAGAAAGCGGTTTTAACCAAGGGCGAGTGCGCGATGGCATAAGCCACCTGGCGGCACTCTTCGTCCGTGCGGCCGCCTTCGACCTGCACCGTGATGAACTTGGTGGCACCTTCGCCATCGCGCACGATGGCGTGCGCCAGCTGGCGAGCCACTTGCATCAGACCCTGCACCAAGGCCTGACCGTCGGCGCTGTCGAGTGACGTGATGGGGTCATGCGCCGCCTTGTGCGTGGCGATCAGCATGAAGGAATCGTTGGTCGAGGTGTCGCCGTCGATGGTGATGCGGTTGAACGAACCATCGGCCAAGCGCTTGGCCAACTCAGGCAACAAGGCCGGATCGATGCAAGCGTCGGTGGCCACAAAGCCGAGCATGGTGGCCATGTTGGGGCGGATCATGCCCG
>OBPM01000123.1_pt1 | contig 12217 bp, 11 predicted proteins | sample 1493981 | NCBI WGS metagenome assembly OBPM01 (sample SAMEA3275485, study PRJEB22092) | marine metagenome | reverse complement strand
CGACCTGCCCGAGAACAACAAACACAAAGTCATGTTCGAGAACTTGACGCCGCTGTTCCCCAAAGAGCAGATGCGTTTGGAGCGCGACATCAAGGGTGAAGAAAACATCACCAGCCGCGTGATCGACATCATTGCGCCGATTGGCCGTGGCCAGCGCGCCCTGATCGTGGCGCAGCCCAAGTCGGGCAAGACGGTGATGATGCAGCAGATCGCGCATGCCATCACCGCCAACTACCCCGATGTGCACCTGATGGTCTTGCTGGTCGATGAGCGCCCAGAAGAAGTGACCGAAATGCAGCGCAGCGTGCGCGGCGAGGTGATCTCTTCCACCTTTGACGAACCCGCCTCACGCCATGTGCATGTGGCCGAAATGGTGATCGAGCGCGCCAAGCGTTTGGTGGAACTGAAAAAAGACGTGGTGATCCTGCTGGACTCGATCACCCGACTGGCCCGCGCCTACAACAACGTGGTGCCCTCATCGGGCAAAGTGCTGTCGGGTGGTGTGGACGCCAACGCCTTGCAACGCCCCAAGCGTTTCTTTGGTGCAGCCCGCAAAGTGGAAGAAGGCGGCAGCCTGACCATCATCGCCACCGCCTTGGTGGACACCGGCAGCCGCATGGACGAGGTCATCTTTGAAGAGTTCAAAGGCACCGGCAACTGCGAAATCCATTTGGAGCGCCGCCTGTACGAAAAGCGCGTGTTCCCGGCCATCAACCTCAACCGCAGCGGCACCCGCCGCGAAGAGCTGCTGCTGCAGCCCGAAGTGCTGCAAAAAACCCGCATCCTGCGTCAGTTCATGTACAACATGGACGAGATCGAGGCGATGGAGATGGTCTTGAAGAGCATGAAAGCGACCAAGAACAACTCCGAGTTCTTCGACATGATGCGACGCGGCGGTTGATACCCTATAATCGACAAGTTTTGCGGAAAGTGCACTCAGATAGGCTGAAGTGTGGCTACCGTAGCGAAAATAAAAGGATTTCCCCATGAAAGACGGCATTCACCCCAACTACCGTGAAATTTGCTTCCAAGACATGTCCAATGGTTTCAAGTTCGTGACCCGCTCATGCGCTAACACCAAAGAGATGATCAAAATGGAAGACGGTCGCGAACTGCCTTTGTACAAGCTCGACACCACCAGCGAGTCGCACCCCTTCTACACCGGCACCCAAAAGTCGGTCGACAACATGGGCGGTCGTGTGGAAAAATTCCGCAACCGTTTCGGCAAGACCACCACCATCGCCAAGTAATTCGCGCATTGGTGTTCCCCAAAAGGGCAGCCCGGGCAACCGGCCTGCCCTTTTTGTATGGGCCTTGGCCCAACTGCTCGGCCAATGGTCCCGGTTTGGGACAAAAGGGGCAGGAGGTACCACTGACCGACGGTGTTCGTCTTTGCAGGTCGGCGCCTTCAGGTCCGACATGGGGCCGGATCCATAAAATACGAAGACCTGCTGAGCAGCGCCCTTACCCCTGACCTGATGACCCAATCCCCGTGAACCACCCCAACCCCGCCATCGTTGCCCAAAGTGCCGTGCGCAGACTGCCTCGCCTGGCCTTGCTGCTGCTGTGCGTGGCCTATGTTCTGCCCGGTTTTTGGGGGCGTGCGCCTTGGAAATCGCAAGACTTAGAGGCCTTGGGTTACATGCTGCAACTGGCCCAGCCTGCAATGGGTGAGGCGGCCAACTGGTTCAAACCCAGTTTGCTGGGGCAGCATGACCCCCAACTGGCCTTGCTGCCTTATTGGTTGGGTGCAGGCTTCTTGCGCTGGGCACCTGCGGGTTGGGAAGACTTGTTTGCACGCCTGCCGTTTGCAGGCATGCTGGCCCTGACACTGGCGGCCACTTGGTATGCCATTTATGCACTGGCGCGACACCCCGCGGCCCAGCCTGTGGCCTTTGCCTTTGGTGGCGAAGCCAAACCTGCCGACTACGCTCGCGCTTTGGCCGATGGCGGGTTGCTGGCCTTGCTGGCCTGCCTGGGCCTGGCCCGGCTGGCGCATGAAGCCACGCCAGCGCTGAGCCAGTTGTGTTTTGCATCGCTGATTTTTGTAGGCTTGTCGACCTTGCCGCGCTGGCGCGGCAAAAGTGGCATCGCCATCGCTGTGGGCATGCTCGGCCTGACGCTGTCGGGCGCGCCCAGCGTGGCCCTGTGGCTGGGCGTGGGCGGCTCAGTGATCCGTGCCACCAGCCAAAGCGACCCCGCACAGGGCCGCTTGCGCATGCTCGATTTGGGTTTGTTGGCATTGCTGTGCCTGTTGTGCATCACCACCGCAGGCGCCCTCGATTTGTGGCGCTGGCGCGTGGTGCCACACGCGATGCTGGACGTGCACATCATGGCCAAGTTGCTGATGTGGTTCACCTGGCCCGCTTGGCCATTGGCGCTGTGGTCTTTGTGGCGCTGGCGGGCGCAACTGGCGCAAGTCTGGCGCTATCCGCACCTGGCCTTGCCTTTGTGGTTTGTGGCGGTCACGGTGGGGGCCACCTGGTTCACCGGTCTCACCGATCGGGCGCTGCTGTTGGCTTTGCCCGGTATTGCCGCGCTGGCCGCGTTTGCGCTGCCCACCCTGCGCCGCAGCTTGGGGGCTTTGATTGACTGGTTCACCCTGCTGTTTTTCAGCGTCTGCGCGCTCACCATCTGGGTGGTCTGGGTCGCCATGCAAACGGGCTTTCCGGCCCAGCCTGCGGCCAACGTGACCAAACTGGCCCCCGGCTTTTTACCGGAGTTTTCGGGTTTGGCTTTTGCACTGGCCTTGTTGGCCACCTTGGCCTGGGCCGGCTTGGTCAAGTGGCGCATCAGCCACCAACGCGCCGCCATCTGGAAAAGCATGGTCTTGCCCGCCTCTGGTGCCGTGCTGTGCTGGCTGCTGCTCATGAGCCTGTGGCTGCCCTTGCTCAACTTTGCCCGCAGCTACGGGCCCACGGTGCAAAAAGTGCAAGTCGTCACAGGCACCGCCCGTTGCTTGCAATACGCGGGCATCAGCCAAGCACAAGGTGCGGCACTGTTGTTCCACGCCCAAGTGCGCCTGCAGGCGGCCGCGCAGCCCAGCGCCGAGTGCCCTTGGCTGGTGATGGACGAGAAGAACCGGCCCCTGATGGCCGAGCGACTTCGGGTCTTGGGCTGGGAGCAGGCGGCCATCGCCGCCCGACTTGGCGACCGCAGCGACCGGCTCCTGATTTTCCGCCCCGCACCTGAATCCAAAGACATCAGCTCAACCCAAACCAACGCGGCCAGCAACTGAGCCATGTCCGAGCTGCGTACCATCGCCCGCCATGCAGGCACCGTGCTGGTCGGGCAGCTCGCGATCATGGCCTTCAGCGTGACCGACACGGTGATCGCCGGGCGCTACAGCCCGCATGCGCTGGCCGTGTTGTCTCTGGCTTCGGCGATTTACATCAGCATTTATGTGGCCCTCAACGGCATGCTGCAGGCACTGCTGCCCGTCTGGGCCGAACTGCATGGGGGCGACCGGCGAGCCGAAATTGGGCGCTCGGTTCGGCAAGCGCTCTACATCTCGGCGGGCGCTGCGGCGCTGGGCATGACAGGCTTGTGGTTCCCAGACCCTTGGCTGCACTGGACCCAAGTGCCTGCCGAGCTGTGGCCCGATGTGCGGGCCTATTTGCGCGTGCTGGCGCTGGCCTTGGTGCCGGCCTTGCTGTTTCGCATGTACAGCACGCTCAACCAAAGCCTGGGCTACCCGCGACTGGTGACCTGGCTGCAAGCCGGTGCGCTGCTGGTGAAGATTCCTTTGTCCGTGCTGCTGACCTTTGGCTTGGGCGATGTGCCTGGCTTGGGCGTGGTGGGCTGTGCTTGGGCCACGCTGGCGGTGAACGGCCTGATGATGCTCACGGGGCTGTGGCTCTTGCGCACGCAAGACATTTACACCCCCTACCAGTTGTGGTGCCGCCCTGAAAAGCCCCAGTGGTCGGTGCTGCGGCACTTTTTGCGCCTGGGCGTGCCCGCCGGGCTGTCCATCATGGTCGAAGTCACATCGTTCGCCATGATGGCCCTGTTCATTGCCCGGCTCGGCTCGGTGGCCTCGGCCAGCCACCAAATCGCCGCGACCCTGGCCGCAGTGCTGTACATGGTGCCGCTGGCCCTGGGCATTGCCAGCAGCGCTCGCACGGGCTACTGGTTGGGCGCGGGGCAGGCCCACCGGGCCAGGCGTGCCGCAGGCCTGGGCATCGGCCTGGCCATCGGCGCAGCCGTGGTGTGCGCTGCAGGCTTGCTGCTGGGCCGCGAAACCATCGCCAACGCTTTCACCAACGACCCAGTGGTGGCGCAAACGGCCATGGTCTGGCTGGCCTGGGTGGCGGTCTACCACTTGGCCGATGCGGTGCAGGCGGTCTGCGCCTTTTTGCTGCGCTGCTACCGCATCACGATCGCACCGCTGCTGATCTACACCGCATTTTTGTGGGGCTTCGGCTTGTACGGCGGCTACCTGTGGGCCTACGAGGCTTCGGCGCTCCACGGCTGGCTGCAATGGACCGGCCGCCCAGCGGTGGACACCTTCTGGATCAGCAGCAGCCTGGCCCTGGCCACGGTGTCGGTGCTGTTTGCGGCGCTGGTGTGGCGGGTGACTCGGCCTGTCAGCAAGCCAAGCGCCGTAGCCTGAACTCTTGGTCCAAGGCTGCAGCAAGGGCTGCGTTCATCAAAAATTCACAAAAAACAACGATTTGGAATTTTGTGTCTTTGTTGACTTGAAACTCAGCCGCAAAAGCGGGTGTGGCCAAAGCGGCCGATACGGCCAAGAAAAGCGCAGATTTTTTTCATCATGACTTGAGTCCATTGCGAAGTTAATAAATTGCCGAGAAGTGATCAACTCAACAACCTCAATCATTCGTAATGACCAATGCCATGTCCGTGAAGCTTTTATGAAATTTTGAAGACGCCCAATTGTAGGTATGCCGTCATATCAAACCCAGTAACACATCAGTCAGAGCGCAACAAGACGCGGCTGGCGGGAAACAACAAATTGAACGTGGAACCCTGGCCCAACACGCTTTCAATGCGCAGCTCGCCACCATGGCGCTGCATGACATGCTTGGTGATGGCCAAGCCCAAGCCGGTGCCACCGGTTTCTCTGGAGCGGCTGCGGTCAACCCGGTAAAAGCGCTCCGACAAACGAGGCAAGTGCTCAGCCGCGATACCAGGCCCAGTGTCCTTGACGGCAAACACCAAGCCATCAGGATTGCTGCGCCACTGGATTTGAATTCGGCCTCCCAATGGCGTGTAGCGAATCGCGTTGCTGACCAAGTTGGAGACTGCGCTCAACAACTCCGATCGCGAACCCATCAAATACACATCGGGCACAGGCGTAAATTCCAATTGGTGCACAGGCCCCTCGCCTTGACTGGCCATCCAGTCAGAGAAGGCTTGCGCTTCGGTGGTCACTTGCAGCATCAAGGCCGCCAAGGACACTTTTTCCTTTGTGTCAGGCAGCTGGCTGCCCTCAAGCTGCGACAGCATCAACAAGTCTGCCACCAACGACTGCATGCGGTCAGATTGGGCCGACATGAGCTGCAGGTAGTGCTGGGTTTCTTGCTCGTTCAAAGGAATGGACTGCAGGGTTTCCACAAAACCACTGAGCACCGTCAAAGGCGTGCGGATTTCATGTGACACATTGGCCACGAAGTCACGGCGCATGGCATCGGCCTGCGCAACGGCCGTGATGTCGCGCGTCAAAAGCAGCAAACGCCCCTCCCCGTATGCATGCAACTGCACCGACAGTTTTTGTCTGTTCACAAGCGAACTGGCGCGCCCCTCGATGACCACCTCCGAGGCATGACTGTCCTGCGCAAAGTATCGTGCAAACACCGGGTCTCGCACCAGGTGCACGATGTGTTGCATACGGTCTCTTTGCGCGTCCAGCCCCAGATGCGCAGCAGCAGTGTCGTTGCACCAGTCAATCCGGGATTGTTCATCCAGCAAGATCACACCATTGGGCGACGCTTGAATGGCCTGAAGAAAATCTTGCAACTGTTTTTGGTGTCCAGCGGCCAGCCTCTCCTGCTGTCGCAGCATGCGTTGCATGCGAACGGCAATCTCGCGCCAAATACCCTGCCACGGCGGGTCCTGCCGCAGCACCGGCGCACTCAGCCAGCGTTCAAGCCGTTCCAGCTTCCACTGCAGCGTTGCACCGTAAATGAACAAAGCCAGCATAGCCCCCAGAACAGCCCCAAGGGGGCCGCCCAAAAACCAGCCGGGTGTTCCCGCCAAGCCCGCCCAAAGGAGCATTTCGAGAATCAAAAAAAACATGAGGAACCTGGCTTCAAACTGAGGGATTAGAGGTAAATCGGTAACCTGCACCTCGCACGGTCTCGACCATGCGGCCACCTTCGCCCAACGACTCGCGCAGGCGTTTGACGTGCACATCGACCGTACGCTCTTCGATGTAAACGTGGTCGCCCCAGACCTTGTCAAGCAAGGCACCCCGGCTGTGTACACGCTCAGGATGTCGCATCAGATAATGCAAGAGCTTGAACTCGGTGGGGCCCACTTTGAGTGGCGTGCTGGAAAAACTGACCCGGTGTGTATCGGCATCGAGTTGCAAGTCGCCTATTTTGACCACGCCCCCTGAAGTCTCAGGGACGCGACGGCGCAGCACGGCACGGATGCGGGCCAGCAGCTCGCGCGGCGAGAATGGTTTGACGATGTAATCGTCTGCGCCCGCGTCCAGCCCAGCCACCCGGTCGGCCTCATCTCCCCGCGCAGTCAGCATCAGAATGGGGACCACCTTGGTTCTTGCAGACGCACGCCACTTCCGTGCCAGTGCCAAGCCACTCTCACCAGGCAGCATCCAATCGAGCAAGATCACATCGGGCAAAACTTCGTCCAACTCGCGCTGAGCGGTTTCGGCATCGATGGCCCACACGGGTTGAAAACCGTTGTGACGCAAATTGACTGCGATCAATTCGGCAATGGCCGGCTCGTCCTCGACAATCAGAATGCGAGGAATGGTTTTCATTGCACCGCTTTTTCAATCTCGGTCAACGCGGTGTGGCGCACATCGGCACCCTTGACCACGTAGATCACAAACTCGGCGATGTTCTTGGCATGGTCACCAATGCGTTCAATGGCCTTGGCTACAAACAACAGGTCCAGGCTGGCCGAGATTGTGCGGGGGTCTTCCATCATGTAAGTGACCAGCTTGCGAACAAAGCCGTTGAACTCGGCGTCGATCAGGTCGTCTTCTTTCAGGATGACCAGCGCGGTATTCACATCCAGACGGGCAAAGGCATCGAGCGCTTTGCGCAGCAAGCCAGTGGCCAGGTCGGCCGCCACACGCAACTCAGATGACGGCAAGTTCCGCGGACTGCCCTGGTCAAGGATGAGCTTGACCATGCGGGCGATGCGTTCGGCCTCATCACCCGCACGCTCCAAGTTACCGGTAATTTTCGAAATGGCCATCAGCAAGCGCAGATCACGCGCAGTGGGCTGGCGGCGCGCAATAATAGACGCCAATTCAGCATCAATTTCAACCTCCAGCGCGTTGACCTTTTTTTCAGTTGCGAACACCTGTTCGGCCACCTCTGAGCTGAACTGGGCCAGCGCATACACAGCGTGGCGAGTTTGCGACTCCACCAGGCCACCCAGCTCCAAAACACGGGAAGAAACGCCCGTGAGTTCGGCATCGAATTGACTTGAAATATGCTTTTCCATGGAGGTCTCCTGTTCAGCCGAAACGGCCTGTGATGTAGTCTTCGGTTTCCTGCTTGGCGGGCTTCATGAAGATTTGTTCAGTTTGACCAAACTCCACCAGCTCGCCCAAATACATGTAAGCCGTGAAATCGGACACTCGCGCAGCCTGCTGCATGTTGTGCGTGACGATGGCCACCGTGTATTCCTTTTTCAACTCGCTCACCAACTCCTCGACCTTCGCGGTAGAGATCGGATCGAGGGCTGAGGTGGGTTCGTCCAGCAAAATGACTTTGGGCTTGACCGCCACTGTGCGTGCAATGCACAGGCGCTGCTGTTGGCCACCCGACAGCGATAAACCGCTTTGGCCCAGCTTGTCCTTGACTTCATTCCAGATGGCGGCCTTGGTCAGGGCCGATTCAACACGGTCGTCCATGTCCGAGCGGCTAAGGTTTTCATAAAGGCGTACACCAAAAGCGATGTTGTCGTAAATAGACATCGGAAACGGCGTGGGCTTTTGGAACACCATGCCGATTTGGGCACGCAGCAAATTCAGGTCCTGCCCTTTGTCCAGGATGTTTTGGCCGTAAAACTTGATTTCACCCTCGGCACGCTGGCCTGGGTAGAGGCTGTACATGCGGTTAAGCGTGCGCAGCAAGGTGGACTTGCCACAACCCGAGGGACCAATAAAGGCTGTCACGCGGTGCTCAGCGATGTCGAGGTTGACGTTTTTCAGGCCCTTGAATTTGCCGTAGTAAAAGTCCAGATTGCGCACTTCAATGGCGTTTTGAGTGGGTTTCTTGTCAGGCATGTGGATTCCTGTGAATACAATTTGAAAAATGGGAGGCGTTCAAACAAAGCGGCATCAAGAAGACTGCTTGTCACGGAAAAATACACGAGCCAAAATGTTGAGCAACAACACCGCCAGCGTCACGAGCAAAGCACCGGCCCAAGCCAGTCGAATCCAGTTGTCATAAGGACTCATCGCAAACTGGAAGATCACAACCGGCAAATTGGCCATGGGCTTGCTCATGTCGGCATTGAAAAACTGGTTGTTCAGCGCGGTGAACAACAACGGCGCAGTTTCACCACTGATTCGCGCCACCGCCAACAACAGACCGGTGATGACACCACTCTTGGCGGCACGCAAAGTGACCGACAAGGAGACCTTCCAGCGCGGCGCCCCCAATGCAAACGCCGCTTCACGCAAGCTACCCGGCACCAATCGCAACATGTTTTCTGTGGTGCGCATGACCACGGGCACCGCAATCAGCGTCAGGGCCAGGCTGCCAGCGTAGCCGGAAAAAGTGCCCAAAGTGGCCACGGCAATCGCATAGACAAACAATCCAATCACGATGGAAGGTGCAGAAAGCATGATGTCGGTGACAAAACGAGTGAGCTCGGCAGTTTTGCTTTGGTCTCCATATTCGGTCAGGTAAATGCCCGCCAAAACGCCCACAGGAGTCGCCACCAACACCGTCAGGCCCACCATCATCATGCTGCCCACGATGGCGTTACGCAAACCACCGCCGTCGGTACCCGGTGCAGGCGTGTCTTGCGTCAGCAAATTCAAGTCAAGGGCTGCAAAGCCGTTGGAAAACAAGACCACCAAAATCCACAGCAAAACAGTCAGCCCCAAACCCATGGCGATCATGGAAGTCACCATGCCCCAAGCATTGGCGAGGCGACGGCGACGGTACAAGGCCAGGTTCATGTTCATTGACATGTCAAAACCCCTTGGCTTTTTCAGCCCGGTTAATCATGATTTTGGCAGCCGCCAAAACCAAGAAAGTGATCACGAACAGCAAGAAGCCAAGCGCGAAGAGAGAAGAAATATGAAACTCATCGGCCTCGCCAAACTCGTTGGCCAACGTGGAGGCAATCGATGTGCCTGGTGAAAACAAGGAGGTCGGCAAGCGGTTGGCATTGCCAATCACAAAAGTCACTGCCATGGTTTCACCCAATGCGCGGCCCAGCCCCAGCATGATGCCGCCGATCACGCCTTTTTGGGTGTAAGGCAACACGATCTTGCGCACCACCTCCCAGGTGGTGCAGCCCAGCCCATAGGCCGATTCGCGCAAGATGGGCGGCGTGATTTCGAACACGTCGCGCATCACAGCGGCCACAAAGGGCAAAACCATGAAGGCCAAGACAATGCCAGCCGCCAAAATGCCCATCCCGTTGGGTGCGCCACCAAATAGAAAACCGATCAAGGGCATGCCGCCGAGCAAATCGCGCAGGGGCACCTGGATGTAATCGGCAAACAAGGGCGCAAACACGAACAGGCCGAACATCCCGTAAATGATCGACGGTACAGCTGCCAACAACTCAATGGCGGTGCCCAAGGGGCGACGCAACCAGACAGGGCAGGTTTCGGTCAGAAACACCGCAATGCCAAATGCCAGTGGCACCGCCACCAGCATGGCAATACCAGCGCTGGCCAGCGTGCCGACGATAGCAATGGCCGCTCCAAATTCTTCGTTGATGATGTCCCACTCGACATACCAGATGAAACGCGCACCAAACTTGGCAAATGTGGGCCAAGCATTGATGAACAAAGAAACAATGATCCCGGCCAAAGCCGCCAAGACCAACAGGGAAAACAACTGCGTCAGGCGGTGAAACAACACGTCTTGCAGCCGCTGGCGCTTGATCAAAGCCAACATCTGACTGTTGCTGTCCGCGCTGGAGAGGGGGGATTGCATGTCTTGACCCATCAAACAAAGAACATCGGATTAAACAAGAAATCCGTCGGTCGTTGAACAACAACCGACGGATGGCAGGCCAGGGCCTGGATTACTTCTGGATTTGCGACCAGACTTTGGCACGGATCTGATCGGTCAAGCTGTCAGGCAAGGCCACATAATCGAGATCCGACGCCATTTTCTTGCCATTTTTGAAGGACCAATCAAAGAACTTCAATGCTTCGGCAGAAGCGGCTTTGTCGGCAGGGTTTTTGTACATCAAGATGAAAGAGGCGGTGCTGACGGGCCAGCTGTCGTTGCCCTTGGCGTTGACCATCGAGATGCCCATGCCCGGCACGCTGAACCAGTCTGCACCTGCTGCAGCGGCTGCAAAAGCCTCTTCGCTGGGGCTCACAAACTTGCCGTTGGCGTTCTGAAGCTGCATGAAGTTCATGTTGTTTTTCTTGACGTAGGCGTATTCCACATAACCCAATGCACCTTTGATGCGGTTCACATTGGCGGCCACGCCTTCGTTGCCTTTTCCACCCACAGATGTAGAGGCTGGCCACTTGACTGCAGCACCTTTGCCAACGGAATCAGCCCAGTCTTTGCTCACCGCGGCCAGGTAATCGGTGAAGTTGAAGGTTGTACCCGAACCATCAGCACGGTGCACCACGGTGATGATCTCGTTGGGCAGGGTTTTGCCGGGGTTCAGGGCCACCAATTTGGCGTCATTCCACTTGCTGATCTTGCCCATGAACATTTCTGCCAACACGGGGCCTGTCACGCGCAACTCACCGGGCTTGAAACCACTCAGGTTCACCACAGGAACCGTGCCACCAATGATGGCCGGGAACTGAACCATGCCGTCTTTGTCGAGGTCCGCGCCTTTAACGGGCGCATCAGAAGCACCGAAAGTCACCGTCTTGGCGCGAATCTGCTTCAGACCACCAGAAGAGCCAATGGACTGGTAATTCATACCGTTACCTGTCGCGGCTTTGTAGCCTTCCGCCCATTTGGCATAAACAGGGAAAGGAAATGTAGCGCCGGCGCCGGTGATGTCAGCGGCAAAGCTGGCCGCAGCAACAGCGCTCAGGCCAATCGCAGCCACAAAGGATTTCAATTTCATCATGTCAACTCCTAGTTCAGGGTGTAAATTCAAAGCCGCCCATGGATTTTCTTGGGGACTGATGCAACTTTATGGGTGTATTGTGACAATATCGTGTCAAAAGACCCAGTTCTGAGTTAAAAAACGCCATTATTTTTGCCATGCGTCATCTCATCTATCCTAGGCTCACCACAGCGTTTTCTGTTGGACCCAAGCCCAATCGCCGCCAATTTTCAGCGGCGCTGACATTGGGTGCTCTGGGCTTGGCTGCACAGTCATGGGCGCAAACTCCGAGCGAAGCGGCCTTGGAGGCCAAAGCTCCCGACATGCCGCGCCAAGGTTCTGTGCTAACTGTCCCCCGCATCACGCTGCTGGAGGGCCAAACATTCCAGCACGAGCGCCAACCTTTGCTGCTGTATTGGTGGTCCAGCACCTGTCCTTTTTGCGCCCTGCAAAGCCCCAGCATGCAAGCGTTGTGGGACTCGCAAAAAAGCCGGGGCCTGCGCATGCTCGCCTTGTCGATCGACAAAAAGCCCGAAGATGCTCGCGCTTACTTGAAAAAACGGGGCTATACCTTTCCCTCGGCTTGGGCCAGCCCCGAGTGGCGCCAGCAATTCCCCAAACCCAAGGGCTTGCCCATCACGGTCTTGATGGACAGCCAACACAAAGTGCTGCTGGCCGAAAAAGGCCAAATGTTCGCCGAGGATGTCGAGGCCATCGCCCGGCTGTTTTGAGCATTTGGCCTGCGCGGTTTACAGACCGATCACACCGCCGTCTTTGCGCGTGATCA
>OBPM01000122.1_pt1 | contig 12226 bp, 10 predicted proteins | sample 1493981 | NCBI WGS metagenome assembly OBPM01 (sample SAMEA3275485, study PRJEB22092) | marine metagenome | reverse complement strand
AACCCTTCGCGCACGATGACGTGGCAGGTGGTGCAAGCGCAGCTCATGTCGCAGGAATGCTTTGGACGGAATGCAACCGACGTTCAAGCAGGTGCCACCCAATGTCTCGCGGCTTTCGACGCAGGCTGTTTTCAGGCCGAGTTGTGCGGCACGGATTGCGGCAACATAGCCGCCCGGACCTGCACCGATAACGATCAGGTCATAATCATGTTCTGCCATTGCTCAGCTCCTTAAAGGTCGATCAACAACCGGGTCGGGTCTTCAATCGCTTCTTTGACGATTTTCAAGAATGTCACGGCTTCACGGCCGTCGATGAGACGGTGGTCGTAGCTTAGCGCCAAATACATCATCGGGCGCACAACAACTTGTCCGTCGCGAACGACAGCGCGATCTTCAATGCGGTGAAGACCAAGCACAGCGGACTGTGGCGGGTTGATGATTGGTGTCGACATCAGGCTACCAAACACCCCGCCATTGGAAATGGTGAACGTGCCGCCCGTCATGTCATCCATGGTGAGCGTGCCGGCTTTCGCCTTTGCGCCAAAATCACCAATGGCCTTCTCAATCTGGGCGAAGCTCATCGCGTCCGCATTGCGCACGACTGGGACAACTAGGCCGTTTGGCGCGCTAACCGCGACCGAGACGTCGAGATAATTGTGATAGACGATTTCGTCGCCATCAATTTGCGCATTCACGGCAGGAACGTCTCGCGCAGCCAAGGCAACTGCCTTGGTGAAGAAGCCCATGAAACCGAGGCGCACACCGTGCTTCTTTTCAAACAGGTCCTTGTAGGTCGCGCGCGCTTCCATCACGGCAGACATATCGACATCGTTAAATGTCGTCAGCAGGGCCGCGGTGTCTTGTGCAGCCTTCAAACGCTTTGCAACTGTCTGGCGCAGACGGCTCATCTTCACGCGCTCTTCCTGACGCGCACCAGTCGCCGCGGACGCAGCGGGCGTTGCTGTTGCGGCAGAAGTCGTTGCAGCCGCAGGTGCGCCCTTGGCAGCAGCAACAACATCTTCCTTGGTCAGGCGACCGTCCTTACCGGTGCCCTTAATCTTGCTCGGGTCGATGCCCAGTTCAAGCACTAAGCGGCGAACCGCAGGTGACAAGGGCAGATCGCTATTTTCTGAAGCAGAAACAGGTTCAGGCGCGGCAGTGGTCGTAACTGCGGGTGCAGTTGCTGCGGCCGCTACAGCTGCCGGTGCCGCGGGTGCAGGGGCTGCGCCAGTGCCAGCATCGATCGAACCAATGACAGCGCCAACATTAACGGTCGCGCCTTCCTCAACGGCATAGGCGCCCATGATACCAGCTACAGGCGACGGCACTTCGACCGCGACCTTGTCGGTTTCAAGGCTGGCAATCGGTTCATCAATTGCAACAGCCTCTCCCGGCTTTTTCAGCCATTGGCCAAGGGTCGCTTCAGTGATGGACTCGCCCAATACGGGGACTTTGATTTCAGTGCTCATAATTCAATCCTCAGGAGGATGGTGGGGTGACCGGCTTGGTTCCCCCAGTGCGTTGGCGGCGGAGTTCTTCGCGGACATTGTGGCCCAATGCTTCTGCAACCAACGCAGCCTGTTCGGCTTGGTGGCGCTTGGCAAGGCCTGTAGCCGTTGCGGCTGCAGCTTTGCGTCCGGCATAGCGTGCGCGGGCAGGGCCGACATTTGCTTCAGCGAGACATTCTTCCAGATACGGATCGACGAAAGTCCAGCTGCCGGCATTGCGCGGCTCTTCCTGAGCCCAAACGACCTCTTCCAAATTGGTCATACGCTTCAACCGGATAATCAGCGGTTCCGACGGGAACGGGTAAAGCTGCTCAATGCGGACAATCGAGGTGTTCTTGTCACCCGATGCATCGCGCGCTTCCATCAGGTCATAGGCAACCTTGCCCGAACACAGGACCAGACGTTTAACGTCCTTGTCCGCTGGTGCGTTGGTGTCTGACAGGATCCGCATGAAGTGGCTTTCGCCTTGGAAATCCTCTGCCTTGGAAACGGCAAGCTTGTGCCGCAGCAACGATTTCGGCGTCATGACGATAAGCGGCTTGCGGAATGGCCGGGCCATCTGCCGACGCAGCAAGTGGAAATAGTTCGCAGGTGTTGTGCAGTTTGCGACCTGAATATTGTCTTCGGCACACAATTGTAGGAAACGTTCAAGCCGTGCGGAGCTGTGTTCCGGACCTTGCCCTTCATAGCCATGCGGTAACAGCATCACGAGACCATTGGCCCGCAACCATTTCGCTTCACCGGCAGCAATAAACTGGTCGATCATGGTCTGCGCGCCATTTACGAAGTCGCCAAATTGCGCTTCCCACAGAACGAGGGTTTTTGGTTCTGCGCCGGCATAGCCATATTCAAAACCCAGCACGCCGAATTCAGACAATGGACTGTCGAGAATTTCAAAACGACCATGTGGCAATGTCCCCAAGGGCACATATTTTTCTTCAGTTGACTGGTCGACCCAGACGCCGTGGCGTTGGCTGAATGTGCCCCGGCCTGAATCTTGGCCCGATAGACGCACGCCATAACCTTCAGAGAGCAGCGATCCAAAGCCAAGTGCTTCGCCTGTCGCCCAGTCAAAATTTGCCCCTGTGCTGAACATTGCCTTTTTGGCATCCAGCACGCGGTTCAGCGTTGGATGAATGTTAAGGCCTTCGGGCACTGTCGTGAGTGTACGGCCCAAGCTATCAAAGAGTTTCTTGGAAATGCCTGTCTCGACGTTCCGGCGAGCGGTTTCTGGATCGGCTGGTTTGGAAAGACCGGACCAACGGCCACCAAACCAGTCAGCCGCATTCGCTTTATAGTCCGCTGCGCTGGTAAATTCCTGCTCAAGCGTTTGCACAAAGCGCATCGCGTGCTCGTCTGCCCAGTTTGAATCGATCACGCCTTCGGCCTCGAGCCGCTTTGCGTACAAGCTGCTGACCGCGGGGTGGCCTTTGATGACTTTGTACATCAATGGCTGCGTGAAACCGGGCTCATCGCCTTCATTGTGGCCAAAGCGGCGGTAGCACCACATGTCGATGACGATGTCGCGGTGGAATGTCTGACGGAATTCAATCGCAATTTTGCACGCGAAGGTTACCGCTTCGGGGTCATCACCATTCACGTGGAAAATCGGCGCCTGAACGCCCTTCGCAACGTCGGATGGATAAGGCGAAGAACGCGCATATTGCGGGCTGGTGGTGAAACCAACCTGATTGTTCACGATGAAGTGCAAGCAACCACCGGTATTGTAACCACGAATACCGGAGAAGCCGAGGCACTCCCAAACGATGCCCTGGCCAGCAAAGGCGGCATCGCCATGCAGGAGCACGGGAAGGACTTGTTCATGCTTGCCAAGGTCGTCGCGTGCCGTTTGGTTCGCACGTACCTTACCGAGCACCACAGGGTTCACCGCCTCAAGATGCGATGGGTTAGGCACAAGGCTCATATGCACCTTGATACCGTCAAATTCGCGGTCGGTGCTGGTGCCAAGGTGGTATTTCACATCGCCTGAACCGCCAACATCATCGGGGTTCGCGCTGCCGCCCGAAAATTCGTGGAAGATGATACGGTACGGCTTTGCCATCACATTGGCCAAAACGTTAAGACGACCCCGATGCGGCATGCCGTAGACAATCTCGCGCACGCCGAGCTGACCGCCATATTTGATGACCGCTTCAAGTGCGGGAATCATCGATTCCCCGCCATCCAGACCGAAGCGCTTCGTGCCTACATATTTACGGCCGAGGAATTTTTCGTACTGCTCCGCCTCAATGACTTTGCCGAGGATGGCCTTCTTGCCTTCAGGCGTAAACTGGATGGCGGCGTCTTTGCCCTCCATCCGTTCTTGCAGGAACCGGCGTTCTTCGACGTCGGAAATGTGCATATATTCCAAGCCAACCGGGCCGCAGTAATTGGCGCGCAGCGTATCGACGAGTTCACGCACGGTGGTCCATTCCAGACCGAGCGTTCCGCCCACATAGACGCGCTTGTCGAGGTCAGCGCCAGAAAAGCCATGATATTCAGGCGTAAGGTCAGCGGGAATGTCCTGCTTGGAAAGCCCAAGTGGATCAAGGTTCGCCGCAAGATGCCCGCGCACGCGATAGGTACGGACCAGCATCATCGCGCGAATCGAATCGCTTGCTGCGGCAACGGCGTCCGCTTCTGCCATCGGCTTGCCAGCAGCCTTAGCCGCGGCCTTGACTTCGACAGCCATCTGCGTTGGATCAAGCGATGCCGTCAGGTCATCGGTGATGGACAAAGGCCAGTTCGAACGCGCCCAGCTTGGACCTTGCTCAGTTTCAAAATCTTGGTTTTCTAAGCCCATAAAATACCTCGTGTGCCCCGGCGAAGGCCGGGGTCCAGTCCTATACCAGTGACCCGTAAAGGTCGTTCCAGTCAGGGTTCATTTCTTCAATCTCACGCAACTTCCAAAGCCGCTTCCAACTCTTCATCTGCACTTCCCGCCGCCGCGCATCATGCATATTTTCGAACTGCTGATACCAAACGAGGAGTTTGCACCCATATTGTTTGGTAAAGCCGTCAATCAAACCATTGCGATGCTGAAAGCACCGCTGCTGCAAGTTAGTTGTCACCCCAAGATAGATCGTGCCGTTTCGTTTGTTAGCCATGATGTAAACATAACCCGGCTGATCCATCTTTTACTTAGCCGCTGCGTTCCCCAGCGAAGGCTGGGGTCCAGAACTAACACAGGCGACGTTCCATTTGAGGCTGGACCCCGGCCTGCGCCGGGGAACACAAACTTGTGTGTTCCAGCCACGGCTGGAATCCAACGCGTCCATGAAACGTTGAAACCTCAACCCTTCAGCACCTCAACCAACGTTTTGCCTAGAAGCGATGGCGATGCCGACATGCGGATGCCCGCTGCTTCCATCGCTGCGATTTTGCTTTCGGCGTCGCCCTTGCCGCCGGAGACGATTGCGCCCGCATGACCCATACGCCGTCCAGGAGGGGCCGAGCGTCCGGCGATGAAACCAGCCATTGGCTTTTTACGGCCCTTCTTCGCTTCGTCGATCAGGAATTGGGCGGCTTCTTCTTCGGCGCTGCCGCCGATTTCGCCGATCATGATGATAGACTGGGTCGCATCATCGGCAAGGAACAGCTCAAGGCAATCAATAAAGTTGGTGCCGTTGACGGGGTCACCGCCAATGCCAACCGCAGTGGTTTGACCGAGGCCTTCCGCTGTGGTCTGGAACACGGCTTCATAAGTCAGCGTGCCTGAACGTGAAACCACGCCGACGGAACCCGCGGAGAAAATGCTGCCGGGCATGATACCGATTTTGCATTCATTGGGTGTCAGAACGCCAGGGCAGTTCGGACCAATCAGGCGCGACTTCGAACCTGACAAAGCCCGCTTTACCTTGACCATGTCGAGCACGGGAATGCCTTCAGTGATGCAGACGATCAGCGGAATTTCTGCATCAATGGCTTCCAAGATGGAGTCAGCTGCAAAGGGTGGCGGAACGTACACAACCGACGCATCCGCGCCCGTTGATTGTTTTGCCTCAAGCACCGTGTCAAACATCGGCAGGCCAATGTGCGCTGTTCCGCCCTTGCCGGGGGTAACACCACCAACCATCTGCGTGCCATAAGCAAGCGCCTGCTCGGTATGGAATGTGCCAGTGGCACCGGTCATACCCTGCGTGATGACCTTGGTGTTTTTATTGATGAGGATGCTCACATACGTCTCCTGAATTCGGGGTTTCGCTTAGTTCAGCGAGGAATCAATTGCCTTGCATGCGACAAGCAGTTCTTTGACCGCATCGACGCTGACTGCGAGGTTACCCTTGGCTTCGTCATCAAGCGCAATTTCAACGACCTTTTCAACGCCGCCAGCGCCAATGACGACAGGCACACCGACATACAGATTGTCAACGCCATATTGGCCGGTCAGATGCACTGCGGCTGGAAGAACGCGCTTTTGGTCGTTCAAATAGGCTTCGGCCATCGCGATACCGCTTGTTGCGGGCGCATAGAAAGCAGAGCCAGTTTTAAGCAGACCAACGATCTCGCCGCCGCCGCTGCGTGTACGCTGAACGATTGCGTCAATGCGCTCCTGCGTTGAAAAGCCCATTTTGATGAGGTCTGGAACCGGAATTCCCGAGACGGTCGAATATTGAATGACGGGAACCATCGTGTCGCCATGACCGCCAAGCACGAAGCTGGTGACGTCTTTCACCGACACATTGAATTCGTCGGCAAGGAAGTGGCTGAAACGTGCGGAATCGAGAACGCCTGCCATGCCGACAACCATGTGGTGCGGCAGGCCGGAAAATTCACGAAGTGCCCATACCATCGCGTCGAGCGGGTTGGTGATGCAGATGACGAATGCATTTGGTGCATTTGCAGCAATGCCTTCGCCAACGGCCTTCATGACCTTCAGGTTGATGCCAAGCAAATCATCGCGGCTCATGCCGGGCTTGCGCGCTACACCAGCGGTGACGATGATGACGTCCGCGCCAGCGATATCCGCATAATCATTGGTGCCTGTAATCTTGGCATCAAAGCCTTCGACAGGACCGCATTGCGACAGATCGAGCGCCTTGCCCTGGGGAACGCCTTCAACAACGTCGAACAAGACGATGTCGCCGAGGCCTTTTAATGCTGCGAGGTGAGCAAGCGTGCCGCCGATGTTACCGGCGCCAATAAGCGCAATCTTTTTGCGAGCCATACAAAACTGTCCTTCCCTTAGGGCTTTTTAGCGGAATTGCGGCGTCGTTACGCCGAATCGCTGTGGATAACAACCCAATATAGGACCAAAGTTAAGGCTTTTTCTGATAACAGTTCGCAATAGCGATAGCGTCTATTTTCCAGCTAGTTCAGTGAGCATCAACTTCCAGTGGACCACGTTGTCATCAAGCGCTTTCACCGGAAGACGTTCGTCCTTGCCATGTGCTCTGAAATCGACGGGAACCACGACCCAAGCACCATTTGCCCCATAAATCGGGATGCCCGCGACACGGAATGGACGTGCGTCGCTCGCCCCGGTCGACATTTCGGGCGAAATCGGTGCACCGGGATGCAGCGTATGGATGGCCTTGGTAAAAGCATTCACGACATCAGGCCGCAAAGGCGACGAAAGTGAAGCGACATAATCGTCATTACGCGTCACGATAACCTCTGGATCAGCGACAATCGCCGCCAGATTCTTTTGTACGTCATTTGGATCAACGCCAGGAAAGATACGGCAGTTGATCATCGCCGTTGCCAATTGCGGCAACGCATTGTCGGCATGACCGGCAAAAAGACGCGTCGGAACGCAGCGTGTGCGGGTCAGACCAACCTCGGCCTCGTCGGCCTCAATGATGTCTGCTGCGGCGCCGTCATTCGGGTTTGCCAACCATGCACGCATGGCATCGCCCAGAGCACCCTTTTCCTGTTTTTGCCGCTCGGTAAAATATGCGCGCGTAGTTTCGCTCAGCATTGGCTCAAACCGGTGCGCTTCAATTTTCTCAACGGCATGTGCCAGACTATAAATGGCATTGTCCTTGCGCGGCTTGGACGAATGCCCGCCACGATTGCGCACGGTAAGCGTGTAGCCCGCAAAGGTCTTTTCAGCGGTTTGCATCAGGAAACCTGCATTCCGCCCGTCAGGGAAGAATCCGCCACCACCACCATCTGCATTCAGGCCATATTCGACGTTCAGCTTGTCCTTCCACTCGGACGCGCCTTTATCAGCGCCAATGCCATTGGTTTCCTCGTCGCCTGTAAAAAAGACGACGATATCGCGCGTTGGTTTGAAACCGGATGCTTTCAGGTCAATCAGCGCCTGCGTAATGCCAACGATGCCGTCCTTCATATCGATCGTGCCGCGGCCGTAATAATAACCGTCCTTCTCTGTCAGAACAAAGGGATCGGTTGTTGAATCTTCGCGCTTCGCCTCCACGACATCCATATGGCCCATCAACATGATCGGCTTCGCCTTGGCCTTGCCCGGCGCGCGCCAACGAACGATAAGTGCAGCTGTTTTCTCGGTTACCTTGGCAATTGGGTCCGTGCTGTCATAGGAAACCACCTCGACATCTTCTGCAGGAAAACCGGCGGCCTTATACTGGTTGGCGAGATAGGTCGCCATTTCGGGGACTTTACCACGGCCAAAAACGGTAGGGATATTGACCACATGTTCGAACATGTCGTGCGTCGCCTTCTGGCGCTCGGGCGATACCTTTACGGTTGCAGGTGTGGCCGCCATCGCTGGCACAGCAGCCACCAAGGCCGTCGAAATCAACAAGGTTTTCATGCGCATAAATACTCCCCTTATTCGTCTGCACCGTGACCCAGTGCTAGATATTCTTCTGATTGCATCTCTAACAACCGCGAAACAGTCCGTTCAAATTCGAAGCGTCCATCGCCCTGCGTGTATAGAGCATCGGGCAAAGCATCTGCGCTGGCAAGCAGCTTTACGCGGTACTCGTACAGCGCATCGATAAGCGTCACAAATCGCGCAGCTTCATTGCGGTTGTGCGGTCCAAGCACGGGAATGCCCACCATCATCACCGTATGGAACCGCCGCGCGATCGCGAGATAGTCGGAAGCACCGCGAGCCTCAGCGCAAAGACGCTTGAAAGAGAAAACAGCAACGCCCTTCAGTGCCTTTGGCACATGCAGATTCCGACCGCCGCCCACGTCTAGTTCCAGCGTCGGGACATGCGCGCGATCCTCGGGCGGGTAATCGGTCATCCGGAAGAATGTTTCCGACAATGCAGCCGTGGCCTCGGGCCCATTGGGCACGAGCCAGGTTTTGGCGTTGCCCAAACGGTCGCGCCGATAGTCCGTGGGGCCATCAAGCGCAAAAATATCAAGGCTGTCCTTTATCAACGCGATGAAGGGCAAAAACAGCTGGCGGTTGAGGCCATCCTTATACAGATCGTCGGGGTGCCGGTTCGACGTTGTGACCACCGTGACGCTAGCGGCAATCAATCCTGTAAATAGCCGCGACATAATCGCTGCGTCGGCCATGTTGTTGACGACCATTTCGTCAAAACACAGCAACCGGGCTTCATCTGCCAGCGCCGCGACGACGGGCGGAATGGGATCGCCCAACTCTTTTTCCCGCTCCACCTTTAGTCGGGCATGAATATCCAGCATAAACTCGTGGAAATGGGCGCGACGCTTGCGTTTTATCTGCACGCTGTCGAAAAACAGATCCATCAGCATGGATTTCCCACGCCCGACGCCGCCCCATAAATATAGGCCGCGCGCAGGATCGGGTTTGCGTCCCAAGAAACGCCAGATGGTGCTTCCGCGCGGCGGCACGGCTTCAAGGTCTGCTTGCACCTTTGCGAGCGCCTGCACGGCCTTGGCTTGATCGGCGTCCGGCTTCAACTCCCCTGCGCTGACAAGCGCAGCGTGCCTATCGGTGACCGAGACTGCAATCATTTCTTACTGGGTTTTCGAATCGTTCCTGAAAACGCGGCGACGCGGGACTCGCCTTGCGACACGATGCCGCGCATGAACAGCAAGCGGCCGGTTTCTTTCAAAAGCTCGACCTCTGCCTCAAGCGGTTCGCCGATCACGCCAGCGCCGATGAATTGCACCGACAGGTCAAGTGTAACGGCTGCGCCCGCCTCAATCAGGCCAAACATCCGCGATGCGCCAAACATGGCAACATCGATAAAGCCAAGCGTCACACCACCATGCACGGCGTCGCGCAAGTTGCTGTGCCGATGTTCGGGAAACATGCGAAGGCGCGCTTTATGTTCGCCTTCACTGCGCACAATCATTTTGCCGAGCACGGTGCCATTATAGCGCGTGGCGTCGGTCATCTGCCAGTTTAGCCAACCGGGATTGTCCGGATCCGGACTGCTATCAAAAGCGGGTGTGTCCAACTGCCGTCCCGTTACTTAAAGGTGGCGTTCGGCAACCATCTTCTTTGTTTCAGCAATGGCCTTCGCAGGGTTCAGACCCTTGGGGCATGCGTTCGCGCAGTTCATGATCGTGTGGCAGCGATACAGACGGAATGGATCTTCCAACTCGTCCAGACGCTCGCCTGTCATTTCGTCACGGCTGTCTGCCAACCAGCGATAGGCCTGAAGCAATATGGCGGGGCCAAGGAACTTGTCGCTGTTCCACCAATAAGATGGGCAGCTTGTCGAGCAACATGCGCACAAGATGCATTCGTACAAGCCATCCAGCTTTGCACGATCTTCCGGCGACTGAAGGCGTTCCTTGCCTGATGGCTCCGGCGTTACCGTCTGCAGCCATGGCTTAATCGAGGCATATTGCGCATAAAAATGCGTGAAGTCAGGAACAAGGTCCTTGATGACTTCCATATGCGGCAGCGGAGTCAGTGTGACTTCGCTTTTGCAGTCTTCGATAGCCGTTGTGCAAGCGAGGCCATTTTTGCCGTCGATGTTCATCGAGCACGAACCACAAATGCCTTCGCGACATGAACGACGGAAGGTGAGCGACGAATCTTGCTCACCCTTCATCTTGATCAGCGCGTCGAGGACCATTGGGCCGCAGCTTTCCGTGTCGACCTCAAAGGTGTCGTAACGCGGGTTTTCACCACTGTCGGGATCGTACCGATATACCTTGAATTTCTTGACTTTCCCGTCGGTTTTCGCGGCGTGAACAGTGCCCTTTTGGACCTTGCTGTTCTTTGGGAGGAAGAAATCGGCCATATCAATATCCTGTTGTCGTCGTGACGTGTAATTCCATATCTGCCAAACGCCCTAACCAAGCGTTTGTGCAATCACAAGCCCTCAACTGTGTCCGTTCGGGTTGCTTTTTCTGCAAGTCGAACGCGCAGCTTGTCGATTTTGCGGCCATCCATATCCACAACTTCAAAATGCCAACCTTGGTCGCGGAAGGATTCGCCCTCTACTGGCAAGTGTCGCAATATGTGCAGAACGTGGCCGGCGGCGGTCGCGTAATCGCGGTCTTCGGGCAAATCTATCGACAGCGCCTCTGCCATCGCGTCGGCGGACATTGCGCCTGAGACAAGCATGGAGCCATCGTCCAACGTGATGATGTTGGGCGCGCTGCCTTGCGCTTGGTCTGATGCAAATTCGCCTGCAATCGCCGCTAGCAGGTCGTTCGGCGTTACGATTCCTTCAAAATGGCCATATTCATCATGAACGAGCAACATGGGAACATCAGACGAGCGCAGGATTTCGAGTGCATCCATGGCGTCAAGTTGATCGGGTATGATTTCAGCGCGGCGCATCAGGTTGCGGATATCGAGGCTCTCCCCGCGAATCTGCGCAGCGACAATATCGCGCGATTGGACAACGCCGATGATATCGTCACCGTCTTCGCCTGTGACCGGCAGCCGCGTGTGCAGTGAATTGAGCAGCGAATCGCGGACATCATCTTCAGATGCGTCTGCTGCAATACGGTCTACGTCGGTCCGCGGCGTCATGACTTCACGCACTGGACGGTCAGCCAGCCGCACAACGCCAGCGATGACCTTATGTTCATGCTCTTCTATGATTCCGGCATGGGTGGCCTCGGCAAACACCATGCGCAGTTCTTCGGCGCTCAGTGCGTCACGGCTATCCCGGCGAAGGCCAAGCGCGCGGAAGATAGTCGCGCTGGACTTATCGAGCGTCCACACAATCGGTGCGGTAACGCGTGCGAGCAACTCCATTGGGCCGGCCATGATGACTGCAATGCGTTCGGGCGCAATAAGCGCAAATTGCTTGGGTACCAATTCGCCGACCACCAATGACGCGTAAGTGGTAACGCTAATGACAATTCCGAAGCCCAGAGTTTCTGCCCATTCTTTACCAATGCCCAAAAGCGCGATCCGCTCCGCCACTGGCCCGCCGAGAGTCGAGCCCGAATAGGCACCGGCGATAATGCCGATAAGTGTGATGCCGATTTGCACGGTCGATAGAAACTTGCCCGGGTCGCGTCCAAGCCGGAGGGCTGCCGAAGCACCGCGCTTTCCGTCTTCCGCCATGGCCTTTAGTTTCGCTGTGCGCGCCGAAACGATGGCGAGTTCAGACATGGCAAACACACCGTTCAGGGCAATGAGAGCCAATATAGTCGCGGCATCAAACCACGGGAAAGGATGAAGAGGTTCCATAGGGACCCCATTCCCATAGTGCGAACGCCAGCGCTTTGGCAACAAAATGCAGACAAAAGTGTTAAGGACAAAAGATGTAACCAACAAAAAAATAATATCAGGTTCATCATTGGTGTCTCTTATGGAACATCCTAGCTGAAAGGGAAAATTATAAAAAAAAAACAATTGAAAACGCTGTCACTAATGGCTG
>OBPM01000121.1_pt1 | contig 12316 bp, 13 predicted proteins | sample 1493981 | NCBI WGS metagenome assembly OBPM01 (sample SAMEA3275485, study PRJEB22092) | marine metagenome | reverse complement strand
GTTGTAGGAGGACGAGGTGGGCCAGCACCTGATACCGACACCAAGTTCAGGGCGCGCTCTGCCCATCATGGGTTGCAATGCAAGTGTTTGGGCTTGTCGTTCGATGACGTCCAAGACATGATCGGCAGCCTCAAAGCTGTCTTCCGAAATGAACGTCCAAGCCTCCAGCAGGTCGGTTTGCGCACTGTGTGCAAAAAGTACAGAAGCCATCAGGATTGTTTTTTCAGTGCACGCCCTTGATTCTTGATCGATGCCATGTCCATTTTCTCAACACGACCGGCATTCACATCAGCCATACCCTGAGCGATGTCCGCACGCAGAGCAGCAAGACTTGATTGCTGAACGGACTGGTAAGCCTCAAACAAACGAAGGGCTTCGCGAATAACTTCGCTGGCCGAGCCATAAAGGCCAGACGCGACATGCTCACGCACCCGAGCTTCGAGTTCCATAGGTAGAGAAATGTTCAGACTCATAGAGCCTCCTTTGATGGCAATCTTTGCCATATTATGGCATTGCTGCATCGGTTTGACTATGTCTCTAGGCTGCCAAAAACACAGGCTGAGCCCCCCTACCATCTCCCCAAGGGGGATTGAGCTTGGCTCGGGCATGAACACCTACAGTCCACCTACGGCATTGCAATTGAGCACAGGTAGCCATATACTTATGCTATATACACATGGAGCCAGCTATGACCATTGCATCCGTATTCACCAATAACCGATCACAGGCCGTACGCATGCCTGCCGATTTACGTTTGCCTGAGGGGGTAAAACGTGTTCAGGTACGAGCATTGGGCTCGGATCGAATCATTTCTCCCGTCGATCACACGTGGGACAGCTTTTTCATGAGCGGCCCAGAAGTAAGCGTGGACTTCATGGTTGAGCGTTCTGGTCAAGCTCAGTCTGAAAGGGAAAGCCTTTAATGCTGCGATACCTGCTGGACACCAACATCGTCATCTACGTCATCAAGCGCCGTCCAGTTGAGGTGCTTGAAACGTTCAACCGCCATGCTGGGCAGATGGCCATCTCGTCCATCACACTGGCTGAATTGATCCATGGTGCTGAAAAAAGCAGCAAGGTCGATGCCAACATGCGTGTGGTCGAAGACTTCGCCAGCCGTTTGGAGGTACTGCCCTATTCAGCAAAGGCCGCTCAGCACTACGGCAGCATCAGGGCTGCACTTGAAAAAGTTGGACAACCAATTGGGGTCAATGACTTACACATAGCGGCACACGCCCGATCAGAGGGGCTGACGTTGATTTCCAATAATCTCGGTGAGTTTTCGCGCGTACCGGCTCTACAGAGCGAGAACTGGATACTGCCCATCTCTTAAGTGCCGCTGTCTGTTGGCTTTTGCGACTTCGCTGTCGCATTGAGCAAGGCATCTTTGGTGAAGCGGATCGATACCTCTTCATCGCCGATTTGAATTTCGGCCCCTTGATCCCTGAAAACCTGCAACAAGTTATCCACGATGTCAGATCGTGGGGATGCTTTATCGAGCGTTTCAATCCGGTTGATCGTTGGCCGGGAACAGTTCGCTGAACCTGCCCCTAATTGACGTACCGCTTAGCCGCTTTATTATGCGGCCTTCAATTGCTGTGCCGCGTCCCAGCGTTTCTCAAACTGCATCGGACTGACGTAGCCCAACGTGGAGTGCAACCGCCGGTGGTTGTAGAACGTCAGCCAGTCAATCACCTCATCCATCGCCTGCCTGCGGGTTGCAAACCTTTGCCCGTACAGCCTGCCCACTTTGAGTCGACCCCACAGACTCTCCGTGGGTGCGTTGTCCCAGCAGTTTCCCTTGCGGCTCATGGAGCTTCTCATTTTGTAACCCGCCAGCGTGCCCTGGAACTCATTCCCGCAGTATTGGCTGCCTCGGTCCGAATGGAAGATCAGGCCTGGCGCTGGCTGACGCCGGAACCATGCCATCTTTAACGCGTCTGTCACCAGGCTGCTTTGCATGTGAGGCTGCATGCTCCATCCCACCACTTGGCGGCTGAACAGGTCAATGACCGCGGCCAAGTACAACCAGCCCTCGTCGGTGGCGATATAGGTGATGTCACCCGTCCAGACCTGGTTGGGGGCTGCCGGGGTGAAGTTGCGTTGTACCAGGTCAGGCGCAATGGGCAGATGGTGCTTGCTATCCGTTGTAACGACAAACTTGCGTTTGCACCTGGCACGGATGCCGTGCAACTGCATCAAGCGGCGTACCCGCTCTTTGCCGACCCGATGTCCACGCGCCACCAATTCCTTCCACATCTTGGGCCAGCCGTATTCCCCTTTGACTTCTGCATGGATGGCGCGCATGTGCGCCAATAGTGCTTCGTCGCTCATGCGTTTGTGAGCACCAGGCTTACTGGGTTTGGGGAACTTCTTGCGTCGACCATGTTCAAAGTAGCCGCTGGTGCTCACGCCCAGAACCTCGCAGGCCAGGGTGATGGGCCAGTTAGCTTTGTTGCTGGCTATCCAGGCGTACTTCACAGAGATTCCCGCGCGAAGTACGCCGTGGCTTTTTTTAGGATGTCGCGCTCCATGGTCACGCGGGCCAATTGCGCTCTGAGGCGGGCCAGCTCCATTTGCTCCGCACTGACAGGCTTATCTCCCGCGCCTTTGAGTTGGCCTTTGGCACTGAGCTTGACCCAGTTATCCAGGCTTGCTTTGGGGATGCCCAACACTTTGGCCGTGACCGATACCGCCTGTCCACCTTTGACCAGCCTGACCGCCTCCATCTTGAATTCCAGCGTGTACTTAGCCCGTTTTCTCGTTTCACTCATTTCGTTCTCCTTGAACTGATTTTTAACCATCAGCTAAGCAGTACGTTTTTCGGGGGCAAGATCAATTCCACCGGCTGAAGCTGAGGTGAACTACTATCGGCAGCTAGCCGTGAAGAGCGAGACCGAGGTCTCAACTTAAACCAACTGGCCTCCACGAAACCCGGGGCGATTCACTCAATGGCATGGGTGATGTGCCTTTGGCGGAGGTGACGATCACCTCGATTACGCAGGTGCGTTGAAGGGGTTCAGTAAACCCACAGCACGTTGTGGTCCGCCAAGCTGGCGCTGACGGTGCCGACGATGAGCACCTCGTTGGCTTGAGTGCCGGTGTGCAGGTAGCAGCCCTCGTCCAGGGCCAGCCAACCGATGGCTTCGGCTTCGATGTCGGCCAACTCGCGCCAAAATTCGGCTTCGATGTCGGCTTCGACGTTGGCAGGGTGGGCGGGGCCGGTGATGGGCTGCATGGCAGTAAGGGCGATGGCTTGAGGCTGTCTTGAAAACTGACCACATTGTATAGATGGCGGGTGGGCATGGCCTTTGGGGCATGGGTCGTTAAAATTTGTCCATGGTCTCCACCACCAGTGCCTACAGCCACAGCCGTTACCGCGTGAACTTCAATGAGGGGTTTGATGGGGTGGTGCGTGTGGTGGCGGGTGGTCATTACGCCACTGGGGCATTGCTTTGGGGTGGCCAAGCGGTGTTGACAGCTGCGCATTTGTTCAAAGGGTTGTCTTTGTCGGCCAGCGTGCACTTTGAGACGGCGGCGGGATTGCAGACGGTGTCGTCCAGCCGGGTGTTGCTGCATCCGAGCTATGTGGGCGATGGCAACCACGATTTGGCGCTCGTCTGGCTGTCTGGCCATGCGCCCATAGGGGCCGACCGCTATAACCTGTTCCGTGAGGCAGATGCTGTGGGTCAGCGTTTTGACCTGGTGGGTTATGGACGCCCGGGTACCGGTGCCCTGGGGGCGGTCGAGCCAGCTTCGGGGTCCCCAGCCCGCCTGAAAGCACAAAACACCTGGGAGGCCGATGGGGCGGAGTTGAAAACGGCTTTGGGGGTGTTGTTGGGCTGGTCGCCTGTTCCGGGGTCGCAGTGGATGGCTGATTTTGACAATGGTCTGGAGGCTCAGGATGCCTTGGGCCGTTTGATGGGGCGGAATGACCTGGGTTTGGGCGTGGGCGAGGGTTTCATGACCCCTGGCGACAGCGGGGGGCCGGCTTTGGTGAACGGCCAAATTGCTGGTGTGGCCAGTTTTTTGACCAGTTTGTCGGCAGGCGCGGTTCAGCCCGATCTGAACCCGGATGCGAGCAGCAGTTTTGGCGAGTTGGGCGCTTGGCAGTCGGTGGGGTTTTACCAGCAATGGATTGATCAGTCGGTGCGCGCCAGTTATGGGGATGTGCCAACAAAACCCGAGATGGTCAAAAAAGCGGTGGCTGAAGGCCAGGATGGTGTCTCGGTGGTGTATTTCTTGTTGCAGTTCACTGGGGTGCGGGCTTCGCCCGATCAGTGGTTGAGTGTGGACTTTGCCACCCGAGACGGCACAGCCAAGGCGGGGCAGGATTACCTGGCCAACCGGGGAAAGTTGATTTTGTACCCCGGTGAGAACCAGGCGGTGATACCGGTTGAGATCTTGGCCGACCGTGTAGCCGAGGTGGATGAGGTGTTTTACCTCGATGTGTTCAACCCTGTGGGGGGCCACTTCGGACCCGGCGTGACAGTTTTGACGGGTATGCGCACCATCTTGAATGACGATGGTGGGTTGTGGTGACTGAGGGCGCTTTGGGCTGGCCTCAAGTTTTGGGGTTTGGCGACGATTCCAGATGTTCACGGGTTGCAGACATGGTGTGCAGCGCTCTCAAATGGGGATGCTTGAACGATGATGCGCCTTTGCTGGTCTGTGGTGGGTTCGCTGCTGTTGTCGGGCTGCGTCAGTTTTTTGCACAGCGATGTGCAGCCCGTTCAGGTGACGGTGCCGTGCCATGACCGGGTGGTGCCTGCCGCTTGCGTGGCACAAAACGGCAAGGGGGTGTGGCAGTTTCAGGCGCCTAGCACTTTGCAGGTAAACAAGGACCTGGCGTCTTTGCAGGTGACCTGCAAGTCGCTCTTTTTTGCCGAGATCACTGCCGGGGTGCCCTCTCGCCTGAATTTGTCGATGGCGGGCAATTTTCTGGTGGGTGGGCTGGTGGGGGCGGGTGTCGATGTGTGCCGTGGCACTGGCTTTGCTGACCATCCCGATGTGCGCATTGCTTACCCGGCTTGCAAGTGGGCGACTGATTCAATGACCAGTCATGAAAAATTTGGCTAGTGGATGCCCTAGGCGGTGTTGACGGAGTGCATTCGAAACTTCATATAGGAATGCGGTATACTCGCTTCCTATATGAACTTTCAGATCCGAGTACCACTCAATACAACAGCCGAGCAGCATGCCCGGCTTTGTGCTTTGCGGGTGGTGTTTGCGCAGGTTTGCAATGAGTTGGCACCCCATGTGCAGCAGTCTAGGGTGTGGAACCGGGTGGCTTTGCACCATTTGCATTACCGCGCCTTGCGGGTGCAGTTTCCGGGTTTGGGTTCGCAGATGGTGTGCAACGCCATATATGCGGTCTCCAAAATGGCCCGCTTGATTTACCAGCACCCCAAAAGTCCTTTTAATCCAGCTCTGAAACCTGGCGCCGCTTTGCCGCTTTTGCGCTTTGCCGACAGTTGCCCGGTGTACTTTGACCGCCATACCCTGAGCATCAAGCCGGGTCAGTTGTCGCTGTTCACGATGGACGGGCGCATGCGCTTTGATTTGACGCTCGAGCCTGACAAGCTGGCCATTTTTGAGCAAGCCAAGTTGCGAGAAATTGTGCTCAATGAGCGATTGGACAAGGTGTTTGAGTTGTCTTTTTATTTGGATGCGGTGGACGCGACCGATCCGGAAAAAGTGAATTTGCCTGCTATGTTGAATGTGGATGGCTCCACGCTGTCCGATTTGATTCCCGAATATGTTTCTGTTGAGGTGACTCCATGAAGTCTGGTTCTGTGATTTCCGAATTGCGTATGGCGCTGTGGGAGAACAAGTCCGCATGGCGACAGGCCGTGCTGATGAGTTGGGTGGTGGGTTTGCTGGGCTTCACTCCCACTGTGTACATGCTGCAGGTGTACGAGCGGGTGGTGAACAGCCGTGATGTGATGACGCTGCTGATGCTGACAGTGGTCACTTTGGGTGCCTATGCGGTGATGGAGTTGATGGAGAAATTTCGCTCGCGTTTGCTGTGGGGGGCGGGCATTGAATTTGAGTTGCGCATGGCCGACCGTGTGTACAACGCGATGTTTGATGGCTTGCTGAAAAAGCAGATGGGTGGCGCTTTGTCGGTGCAAAACGATTTCAAGAGTGTGCGCGATTTTTTCAACAATCCGGCTTTGGGCGCGTTTTTTGAGTTGCCGGTTGCGCTGGTGTCTTTGGTGCTGATTTTTGCCATCAACCCCTTGCTGGGTTGGGCGGCTCTGGTGGGGGCTGGCGCACAGACCTTGGTGACTTGGCTGATTCAGCGCACCTCGCGTGAGCCTTTGCAAGAGGCGCAGCGCCGTTCGCAAGAGGCGCAAACTTATGCAGAAGCTTCGCTGCGCAATGCGCAGGTGATGGAGTCGATGGGCATGCTGGACGCGGTAATGGGCGAGTGGCAAAAAAAACAGCGGGCTTTTTTGGCTTACCAAGCCAAGGCTTCCGAGTCAGCGGGGGGCTTGAATGCGGTGTCCAAGTTGCTGCAGCAGTTGATGGGCTCGGTTCTGTTGGGCTTGAGTGCTTGGTTGCTGTTGTTCAATGAGCTCAATGGTGGCGCGGCAATGATGATCATCAGCTCGGTGCTGGGGGGCCGTTTGTTGGCCCCGCTCACCCAGATCGCTCAGCAATGGAGTGCCGTGGCCACCGTGTCGGGGGCTTGGCTGCGTTTGTCCAGTTTGTTGCAGAACGTGCCGGCTCGCGAGAAGAACATGGCTTTGCCTGCACCCAAGGGTGAGTTGACTGTGGAGGGGCTGGTGGCTGCAGCGCCAGGTCAGACGCAGGCGATTTTGCGGGGCTTGCAGTTTGGTTTGCCTGCTGGGCAGGTGCTGGCCGTGGTGGGGCCTTCGGCTTCGGGCAAGACGTCATTGGCCAAATTGCTGTTGGGCATTTGGCAGCCGCAGGCGGGCAAGGTGCGCCTGGATGGTGTGGATGTGCACGCCTGGGATAAGGCCGAGCTGGGCCCGCATCTGGGGTATTTGCCGCAGGGTGTTGAGTTGCTGGAAGGCACGCTGGCCGAAAACATTGCCCGCTTTGGCGAATTGGACATGCCGCGTATTGAGCAAGCTGCGGCTTTGGTGGGCTTGCATGAGTTCATCTTGGCTTTGCCCAAAGGCTACGAAACGCCTGTGGGCCGCGATGGTGGCTTGTTGTCGGGCGGGCAACGTCAGCGTGTGGCGCTGGCGCGGGCTTTGTATGGCGATCCGGTGTTTGTGGTGCTGGATGAGCCCAATTCGAGCCTGGACGAGGAGGGAGATGCGGCTTTGACGCAGGCGATTGCGACCATGAAGTCTCGTGGCACAACCTTTGTGATCAATACCCACCGCACCAGTGTGTTGTCGGTGTCCGATCGGGTGTTGGTGCTCAAGGATGGAATGCAGCAGTTGTATGGCCCGACTGCTGAGGTTTTGCAAAAGTTGATGCCCGCTGCGGCGTCTGTGTCGGCGCAGACTGCGTGAGGTTTGAAATGAAAAACAACAACATGGTGTTGCGTGATCCTTTGTCCACCGTTATGTGGGACTTTAAACGCGAGTTTCTGACTGTGGCAGTCTTCAGCATGGTGGTTAATTTGCTGATGCTGACGCCTACCCTGTACATGCTGCAGGTGTATGACCGGGTGCTGTTGAGCCAAAGTGAGTTGACTTTGCTGATGGTGTCGCTGTTGACGGTGTTCTTGTTTGCCATGATGGCTTTCGCAGAATGGGCGCGGTCGATCTTGCTGGTGCGTACCGGCGTTAAGCTGGACCAGGCATTGAGCCAGAAGGTGTTTCGTGCCAGCTTTTTGTCGTACTTGAATCCGTCGGAGTCTGACCCAGCCAAGGCGTTTGGTTACCTGATCAGTTTGCGCCAATTCATGACCGGCAACGGGGTATTCGCCTTGTTTGACAGCCCGTGGGTGCCGATTTACATCGGGGTGTTGTTTTTGCTGCACCCCGTGTTGGGCGTTGTGGCGATTGTGTTTGCCTTGGTGCAGACCGCCATTGCCTGGTATGGCCACAACTTGGGCAAGCAAACGCAAGCGTCTTCGGCCCAGTCTCAGGCCGATGCCCAAAAGTTCATGCAGTCGAAGTTGCGCAACATTGAGGTTTTATCTTCTATGGGGATGCTGAAGGGCTTGTATGCCCGTTGGCAAAAGCTGCAGCATAAAGCCCTGTTGCAAGGAGGCTCAGCCCAGCAGCGTTTGGGCGTGGTGACGGCGGTGAGTAAATTTGTGCGTTACACGCAGCAGTCGTTGAGCTTGGGGGTGGGGGGGTGGCTGGTGATTGAGGGGCAGATCAGCCCGGGCGCGATGATCGCAGCCAACGTGTTGATGACCCGCGCTTTGGCGCCTATTGACTTGTTGGTGATGTCTTGGCCAGGCTTTTTGACCAGCAAAACGGCGTTTGACCGTTTGCGTGAATTGATGGGCTTTCAACACAAGGGCCGCGAGAAGATTTTGACCGAGGTCCCTTTGGGACAGTTGAAGGTTGAGGGCCTGACGGTGCGTGTGCCCGGACGCGACAAGCCCGTGCTGGACAAAGTGGATTTTGTGGCACTGCCCGGCACGGTGACGGTGGTGTTGGGACCTTCTGGCTCTGGCAAGTCGACAATGGCGCGAGCCATGCTGGGTATTTGGCCCGAGTTTGAGGGCCGCATTTTGCTGGACGAGCATGACATCACGCAGTGGACGCGTGAGAGTCTGGGGCCGCATTTGGGTTATTTGCCGCAAGACATAGAGTTGTTTGACGGCTCGATTGCCGAGAACATTGCCCGCATTGACGAGGTCGATTCTGAAAAGGTGATTGCAGCGGCCCAGGCAGCGGGTTTGCACCAGATGATCTTGCGCTTCCCCAAAGGCTACGACACCCGCGTGGGGCAGGCCGGGTCGTTTTTGTCGGGTGGGCAGCGCCAGCGCATTGGTTTGGCCCGCGCTTTGTATGGCGAGCCAGAGGTGGTGGTGCTGGATGAGCCCAATGCCAACTTGGACGACGAGGGCGAAAACGCTTTGCTCAGTGCGGTGTTGTTGCTCAAGGAGCGGGGCAAGACGGTGGTCTTGATTAGCCACAGGCAAGGGGTGCTGAAGGTGGCTGATCGTTTGGTCATCATGCAAGACGGTCGGGTGGTGGCCAGTGGGCCGCGCGATGGCGTTTTGGCGGCTTTGCAAAAGCAGCGCGTCGAGGGTGCTCCACCCGCACAGCCCGCTCAGTAATTCGCCGGTTATCGGTCAGTCATTTCGATTTTTTGGGGTTTGTCATGTTGAATCAAAAATTGTCTGCTCAAAAGAGCTCGCCCGTTGAGGATGTGAATGCCAAGGGCCTGAACGAGGAGGCCGCTTTGCGTGCCTCTTCAGACACCGCGGGCATTGGCCGCAAAGGTTTGTGGGTGTTGGGCTTGGGTTTGGGTGGTTTTTTGTTCTGGGCAGCTTTAGCCCCACTGGACGAAGGTGTGCCTACGGCGGGTGTAGTGAGCATCGATACCAAGCGCAAGCAGGTTCAGCATTTATCTGGCGGCATCGTCAAGGAGGTGTTGGTGCGCGAGGGCGAGGTGGTCAAGCAGGACCAAGTGCTGATGCGTTTGGATGAGGCGGTGACTAAGGCCAATTTCGAGTCAGTGCGTCAGCGTTATCTGGGATTGAATGCGATGCAAAGCCGCCTGCAGGCAGAGCAAACCGGAGCCGAAAAGGTGACGTTTTCGGCCGAGGTGATGGCTGCAACAGTGGACCCGTTAATTGCGCAGCAGGTGAACAACCAGCGCCAGTTATTTGTTTCGCGCCAGCAAGCTTTACGTGCTGATTTGCAGAGTATCCAAGAGTCTATGCAGGGCATGCGCGCTCAGCGTGAATCGGCTCAAAGTGTGGTGGTTCAACGGCAACGGCAATTGGCCATCTTGAACGAAGAGTTGGTCAATATTCGTGGCTTGGTCAAGGAAGGCTATGCCCCGCGCAACCGTCAGATGGAAATTGAGCGCATGGTGGCCGATGTGCAGGCTGCGTTGGCAGACTTGAATGGCAGCATGCTGCGGGCCAGCAGTGCAATTGCCGAGATGACGCAACGTGGTTTGGCACGACAGTCCGAGTACCGAAAAGAGGTGGAGTCGCAACTTGCTGATGTGTCTCGCGAGGTGCAGGCTGATGCTGAGAAGTTCAATGCCATCCAGGCCGATTTGAAACGTGTGGACATTCGGTCACCCGCAGATGGTCAGGTGGTGAGTTTGGCGGTACAGACGGTTGGCGCTGTGATTCAGCCTGGCCAAAAGTTGATGGACATTGTGCCGGAGCGTCAGTTGCTGGTGCTTGAGGCGCGTATTGCGCCGCATCTGATTGACAAAGTTCATGCGGGTTTGGCAACTGATATCCGATTCAACACGTTTTCGCATTCGCCACATTTGGTGGTCGATGGCAAGGTGATTTCGGTTTCTGGTGATTTGCTGACGGATCCAGCCAACCCACAGATTAGTTACTTTTTGGCCCGTTTAGAGGTCACGCCTGAGGGGATGAAGGTCCTAGGTGATCGCCAGATGCAGGCAGGCATGCCCGCTGAGGTGGTTATCAAAACTGGGTCGCGATCTATGCTGACATACATGTTGAATCCCTTGCTCAAGCGCTTGGCTGGTTCCATGAAGGAGGAATGATGACCTTTGCAATTCGCCATACTTTGCTGGGGCTGGCCCTGGCTGCGGTTTGCGTTGCAGCGCCTGCTATGAATTTGTTGCAGGTCTACGATGCCGCCCTAGAGCAAGATGCAAATGTGCGTGCCGGGCGCGCGGCTTTGGCTTCGGGTCAGGAGCGCTTGCCCCAGGCGCGTGCGCAGTTGCTGCCTGTGATCAATGCTAATTTCGGCCGTAACCGCAACCAGCTGTCGACCACTTCGGTGAATATTTTGGGCAATGAGTCGGTCAGTCGTGATGATTACTTCAGCTTCACCAAGTCACTGTTGTTGCGTCAGCCGCTGTTCAATTTGCCACGTTATTACCAGTACAAGCAGGCAGAGGATTTGGTGCAAGAGTCTGTGGCCAATTACGAACGCGAAGTGCAGAACTTGGTGGTGCGCGTCGGTGGGGCTTATTTGGAGGCCTTGTTGGCCTCAGAGAGTCTGAAGTTGGTTCAGGCGCAAAAACGGCAGTACACCGCGATGGTGGATGCGGCAAGCCGCGCACTAAAAGCCGGCACTGGAACCCGCACTGACATTGATGATGCCCAGTCACGCTTGGACATGGCTTTGGCCAATGAGCTGGAGGCGCGACAAAACGAAGACTACACACGCAGGCAGCTGGAGCTGATGGTGAACCAGCCTGTGACGGGCTTGTCGGGTTTGGATGCGCGTGGTGTGGATGCTTTGGGCAATCTGATCAAGTCTTTGCCGGAGTGGGTAGAGTTGGCAAGTGCAAGCAGTCCCGAGGTGAAAGCTTTGATGGCGCGACTTCAGGCGGCGGACAAAGAAATTTCAAAAGCCAAGTCGGGACATGCACCGACGCTGGATGCGGTGGCGCAATGGTCTGACAGTGGCAATGAGAATGTGACGCGCATCAATTCGAGCTTTGAAAACAAGGCCATCGGTTTCCAATTGACGGTGCCGCTTTATCAGGGCGGCGCGGTGAATTCTCAGGTGCGTCAAGCGGTGGCAGAAAAAACCCGCGTGGAAGAGTCGCTGGAATCCTTGCGCCGGGATTTGAGTTTGCGCGTCCAAAAAGAGTACCGGGGTGTCACTGAAGGTTTGCTGCGCATAAAAGCTTTGGAGCAGGCTTTGCGCTCGGCCACCCAGCTGTTGGATTCAACGATCAAGTCGCAAATGGCTGGGGTTCGCACGGTGTTGGATGTGCTCAATGTGGAGCAGCAGTTGGTGACTGCGCGGCGAGACTTGATTCAAGCGCGGTATGTGTATTTGATGTCTCGTTTGCGGTTGTCGTCATTGGCTGGTGTGGATGCACGCGCTTCTGTGGCGGAGGTCAATCAGGTATTTGCACCTTGAGCGTTCGAGAGGGGCGTCTTGTTGTGACGGTTTTTTCGTTGCGCCAAAGCCCCTACACTTGGGGGCATGTCCGAGTCCCTACTCCCCCTCCAAACCGCCCCTTTTCAAACGGTCGCCATTTCGCTGGACGACCGCAGTTACGACATCCAGATTGGCCAAGGCCTGCTCGGCCGCCCTGAAACCTGGGCCGGCTTGCCCAAGGCGAGCACCGCCATGATCGTGACCAACGACACGATTGCCCCGCTGTACGAAGCCGCATTGCGCAGCGCCATCACCCCGCATTACAAAAAAGTCCACACCGTGGTGCTGCCCGATGGCGAGGCGCACAAAGACTGG
>OBPM01000120.1_pt1 | contig 12356 bp, 14 predicted proteins | sample 1493981 | NCBI WGS metagenome assembly OBPM01 (sample SAMEA3275485, study PRJEB22092) | marine metagenome | reverse complement strand
GCCACGCCCAGCACCACGGCCAGCCAGATGCGCAGGTAAAGGTGGCGTGACCACTGGCGCTTCAAAGCTTGGATCGGCATGGGTTCAGTCTTGCTGGCGGGCAAACACATAGCCCACACCGCGCACCGTCAGGATGCGCTGGGGGGCTTTGGGGTCGGCTTCGATGGCGGCGCGGATGCGGCCCATGTGCACGTCGATCGAGCGGTCAAACGCTTCGAGTTCACGGCCGCGCACGGCTTCCATGATTTGGTCTCGCGTGAGCACGCGACCCGCGCGTTCGGCCAGGGCCACCAGCAGGTCGTATTGGTAAGAGGTCAGCTCGCAGTCTTGGCCTTTGACGCTGACGCGGCGGGCGTCGCGGTCGATCTCGAGCGAGCCAAATTGCAGCAGCTTTTGGGTCGTGTCATGGCCGGTGGTGTTGCCGGTGTTGTGGCGTCGCAAAATGGCTTTGATGCGGGCCAGCAATTCGCGGGGCTCAAAGGGCTTGGGCAGGTAATCGTCGGCGCCCATTTCCAGGCCGATGATGCGGTCCATCGGATCGCCTTTGGCGGTGAGCATGAGCACCGGCACTTGGCCCGAGCTGCCGGGCAGGGCGCGGATGCGCTGGCAAACCTGCAAGCCATCCATGTCGGGCAGCATCAGGTCCAACAACACCAACTCGATGCCCGGGTTTTGCAAACGCGCCAAGCCACTTTGGGCGTCGGGCGCGTGGGCCACACCGAACCCGTTTTGCCCCAAGTAGTCCGCCACCATGCCCGCCAGGCGAACATCGTCTTCGATCATCAAGAGTTGTTGCATGGTTGAATCATCGCCTTTTTGCAAGCGCTGGGCGTGTCGGTTGTGTAAATCTGGGTAAATTCGGGGCGCCTAACAATGGCTCATCCATGCGCTCAACGGTTTGTTATCCCAGGGTCAAGCCCGGGGTGACAACTTTTGGGTGGGCGGCTTGTTCGCGTGCACCCTTGACGCCAACGCCACCAACACCAGCACGGGCAAACCCAACCAGGCGGTGGCCGTGAAGAAGCTGGCGTAGCCATGCGCATCCACATAGTCGCCCGAAAACCCGGCGATGAACTTGGGCAGCAGCAGCATCATGGAGCTGAGCAGGGCGTATTGCGTGGCCGAATAACTGATGTTGGTCAGCGACGACAAATAAGCAATGAAGGCAGCAGACGCAATGCCGCTGGCCAGGTTGTCGGCCGAGATGACCCAGACCAGCGCCTGCACGTCGTGGCCCACGCCGCTGAGCCAGACAAACAGCAAATTGCTGGCCGCACTCAAAGCCGCGCCCAGCATGAGCACGCGCATCACGCCCAACCGCGCCGACAGCACGCCGCCCACAAACGCGCCCACCAAGGTCATAACGATGCCATAGACCTTGGTCACGCTGGCCACTTCGCTTTTGGTGAAGCCCATGTCCACATAAAACGGGTTGGCCATGATGCCCATGACCACGTCGCTGATGCGGTAGACCGCAATCAGCGCCAGCAGCAACACCGCCTGCCAGCGGTAGCGCAGCCAGAAATCGGCAAAGGGCTCGAGCACCGCACCCTTGAGCCATTCGGCCACGTTGCGCGCTGGCGCAAAGGGCGCGGGCACCGGCTCGGGCGAGGCCAGCACCACCCACATGCCCGGCAGCATGCTCAGCGCCATGACCAGATAAGCCGCTTGCCAAGCCGATTGGGCGTAACCCGTGGCTTGCTCACCTTGGACAAAGGCCGCCACCCACAACACCCCCGCCCCGGCCCAGATCATGGCCAAGCGGTAACCCGTCTGGTAACTGGCCGCCAAGGCGGCTTGGGCGTTCACCTCGGCCGACTCGATGCGGTAAGCGTCCAGCGCGATGTCTTGCGTGGCCGAAGCGATGGCCACGGCCAAAGCACAAGCCACCAAAGGGCCGAGCAGTTGCGAAGGGTCGTTCAGGGCCATGCCCACCAGCCCGAGCGCAATGGCGAGCTGAGACAAAAGCAACCAACTGCGCCTGCGCCCCAACTGACGCGTGAGCCAGGGAATCGGCAGGCGGTCGACCAAGGGAGCCCACAACCATTTCACGCCATACGCCAGCCCGACCCAGCTGAGGTAACCGATGGTGCTGCGGTCAATGCCCGCCTCGCGCAGCCGGAAACTGAGCGTGCCCAGCACCAGCAGCAGCGGCAAGCCTGCTGAAAAGCCCAAGGCCAGCATGCGCAAGCTGGCGGGCTGCAAATACAGGCGCAGCGCCTCGCGCCAAGTGCGCACGGTGGCGGGCGGCGCGTTGTTGTTGGGGGCAGCAGAGAGGGCAGGATCGGACATCTGCGGATTATCAACTGCAGCGCATTCGGCGACTGTGCCCGTCATCGCCGGTGACATTTGCTAACGCATCCCCCGGCGGCAAGGCGTCAAAACCCGCTGCATTCGTTATGATTTGTGGACCATGTGTTTTATTTGCAACCTCAAAACCTCCGCCCCTCACGCAAAAGCCAGCGCAGCGGCTCCTACATCGCCTCGCTGGCAAGCCCGGCGAGCGTTCCTCTTGGCCGCCGGTGCGGGCGCGGCAGGCTCGGCCTTGGCCCAGGTGGATGTCGGCTCGTCTTCCGGTTTGCGCAAACTGGTGCCGGCCGAGACGCTGGAAAATTCGGCCCGCCAGCAATACGCGCAGGTGCTGAGCGAGGCCCGCCAAAAAGGGGCCCTGGCCCCCGACAACGACCCGCAGCTGCAGCGCCTGCACAGCATTGCCCAAAAGCTCATTCCCCACACCGCGCAGTGGAACCCGCGTTCGCGCGATTGGAAGTGGCAGGTCAACCTGATCGGCAGCCAACAGATCAACGCTTGGTGCATGCCGGGCGGCAAGATTGCCTTCTATACCGGCATCTTGGCGCAACTGAAGTTGAACGATGACGAAGTGGCCATGATCATGGGCCATGAGATGGCGCACGCCCTGCGCGAACACGCCCGCGAGCGCTTGGCCAAAAGCCAGGCCACCAGCTTGGGTTTGTCGATCGCCTCGCAGCTTTTGGGCTTGGGATCTTTGGGCGATGCCGCAGCCAACTTGGGCACCCAGTTGTTGACACTCAAGTACAGCCGGGACGACGAGACCGAATCGGATTTGGTGGGCTTGGAAATTGCTGCCCGTGGCGGCTTCAGGCCCGAGGCGAGTGTGAGCCTGTGGCAAAAGATGCAAGCGGCCAGCGGCAACGGCAGCCCCTCTTTTTTGAGCACACACCCCAGCGGGGCCAACCGCATTCAGGAATTACAAGCCAACCTGCCCAAGGTGCAAAGCTTGTACGAGCGAGCCCGCCGCGGATAAGCCCGAGGACCGATCAGGTCCCGCCAACATAAGGGTTGCTTTGCCGCTCACGCCCAAAAGTGCTTTCGGGGCCATGGCCGGGAATGAACACCGTGTCGTTGCCCATGGGCCACAGGCGCTCGGTGATGCTGGCGATCAGATCGTCATGGTTGCCTTGCGGAAAATCGGTGCGGCCAATGCTGCCGGCAAACAGCACATCGCCCACAAAAGCACGCTTGATGTCGGGCGAATAAAACACCACATGGCCGGGTGTGTGGCCCGGGCAGTGGCGCACCTGCAAGGTGTGCGCGCCCAGCGTGACGGTGTCGCCATCGGCCAGCCAGCGCGTGGGCTTGAACACCCGTGCGGGCGGAAAGCCGTAAGCCGCAGCGGCCTGCGGCAAACCGTCGATCCAGAACTGGTCTGCGGGGTGCGGCCCCACGATGGGCAAACCGCCCAGCTGCTCCGCCAGGTCGGCGGTGCCCGAGGCGTGGTCCAGGTGGCCGTGGGTGATCCAGATTTGTTCGAGCTTCAGGCCATGCTGCTGAACGGCCCCCAAGATCAAATCGAGATCGCCGCCCGGATCGACCACCGCCGCCTGACGGCTCTGGTCGTCCCAGACCAAGGAGCAGTTTTGCTGGAAGGGCGTGACGGGGATGGTTTGGTATTGGAGCATGGGCAAATTATAGGAAGTGGCTGCGCGCCACCGGTGTGGACACGCCTGTGTGTGGTGCGCCGGACAGACTGGGCTGTGACGCTCTTCTATCTTGAAGATTCTGGCTGAGCTGGTGCCATGGTGGCGCGGGCACAGGCCAGGCATTCATTTTCAAGACAAGGAATCTAACCATGCACACACCCCATCCAATGATCCGAATTTCAGCTGTGAGCCTGCTGCTCGCTGCCTCTTTCGCCCTGGCCGCCTGCGCGGGCATGACGCCACAAGAAAAAAGCACCGCCATTGGCGCAGGTGTAGGGGCCATTGGTGGCTCGATCTTGACCGGTGGCAGCCCAACCGGGGCCCTGGGCGGTGCGGCGGTCGGTGGCGTGATCGGTCACGAGATCAAAAAAGCCAAATAAACAGGCAAAACAAAGCCCGCACACAAAGACTGTGTGCGGGCTTTACGCCCGCCTGCTGCGCAGGCGGGCGCAGGGGCTTCAGCTTTGTGGCTGCATGCCCATGACTTCCACTTCAACCCGGCGGTCCACGCGCAAGCAAGTGATCAGGGCCTGACTGGCTTTCATGCCTTTGCAAGCATTGGCTGCGGTGTCGGGTTGCGATGAACCCACACCCACGGCTGTGACCAAGTTGGCCTTCATGCCACCCACTTGAACCAAGTAGTTGCGCACCGCTTCAGCGCGGCGTGTCGACAGTTTGGCGTTGTAGGCTTTGGAGCCCAGACGGTCGGTGTGACCGGTGATCTGCACCGCTTCTACATTGACGCCTTGGAGTTCACGCATCAGGTTGTCCAAAGCGCGTTTGCCATCGACTTGCAGGCTGTCTTGGTCAAAACCGAACAGCGAATCGGCTTGCAGCTTGACTTTGACCCAAGGCTTGGGCACCGGGGCGGGGGCGGGTGCCGGTGCGACGACCGGCGCTGGCGCCACTTCTGGTGCGGCGGCGACCGGCGCAGCGGGTTCGGCCACCGGTTCGGGCATCACCACGGGGGCCGGGCGCTCCACCACAGGCGGTACATAGGCGGTGCGCACGGGCTTGGCCGAGGACGAGTGACCGCCAAATCGGTACACCAAGCCCACGGAGATCAAGTCCACATTGACGCGCTCGCCAACGGCGTCGTTGACGTGGTAACGCTCGCCTTCCAAGCGCATGGTCAGTGCGGGGGTGAAGGCGTATTCGGTGCCAAAGCCGTACTTGTAATGCGTGTCACGTTTGTTGGTGGGGGCCGCGCCCACAGCGCCGCCGCCCGTGCCAACGAAGCTGCTTTTTGTTTGGGCATAGGCTGCGCCAACACGGCCCAACAAAGACCAGCGCTCGGTGATGGGCAAGGTGCCGACCAAGTCCAGGTTCAGGCCTTTGATGCGGGTGGCGCCAGAAAAAGTGCCGGTTGGCGTGGTGGCCGCGTCAAAGCCGAAGCGACCCAGATCGAAGTAGCCCGCTTCCACCGCCCAGTGGGGGTTGATGGGCATGCCAATGTAGGCTTTGTAGGCGTTGCCTCGCTCGTCCTCGGACAGGGCGCCGGCGGTGACGCCGGAGCCCAACAAAGTTTGTGCCGTGTTGCCACTGTCAAACTTGGACTTGGACTGGCCTGCACTGATGCCGACATACATGCCGTTGTCAATGAAGGTTTCTTGGGCGTGCAGTCCGGTGCTGGCCAAAACGGCCAAGACCAACAGAGACAGCCGGGGTTGGAAGGTGGAGGGGTTCATTTTTGTTGTCCAGTAAAAAAGGGCGAAATGCCCGGGTCGAAAAAAGGGAAGTCGGTGGGTGGCTGCACGCTCAGCACGTCTTGGCCGCTGCCGCGCTCAAGGCCGGGCTTTGTCTTCCAGCAGGCGCTGCAATAGCAACAGCCAAGTCGGGTCACGCAGGGCCTGGGCGAGTCGGGCTCTTGAAAGCGCCAAACGCTGCACAGGGGTCAAGTCAGGCGTCATGCCGAATGCACTTGCCGAAGGGCTTGGATGTCCAGCGCAATTTGCGTCTGGATGTCCTTGAGCAAGGGCTGCATTCGCTGTTGGCTTGCCCACCACCAGCAAGCGCCACTGACGCACAAAGCCACTGCAGGCAGCGCCAGCAACACCCATAAATGGGGTGCATCGTGCAGCGCAAAAGCGCTCCACAACAACAAGGCTGTACCGCTGAAAATCAAGGCCAACATGAAACTCATGGCGCTCAAGCCGTACATGAACCAGCGGTTTTTGAGCATGCACAGATAGCGCGCCCCTGTCTCGCTGGCCAAGTCGGCGTACCCCAGGGCATGCGACTTGAGCAGGTCTGGCGGCAACAGCCACATTTTCAGCAGCAGCCTGAGCATCACTGCGGGCGTGAACGCATGAGCCAAGAGACCGCCAGAGCCGCCGCAGCACCCGTGGCCGAAGCGATCAACACGGAGCGGATCGGGTCGTGCTGAATGAAGTGCTCGGTGGTCACACGCATGTGGCGGGCTTCTTTTTCGAGCTTGTGCTTGGCGTCTGACAAGGCCTCTTTGCCCGAATCTCCATAGTCGCTCAGTTCTTCTTTGATGCGGTGGCTCATGCGGCTGAGCGCTGGTTGCGCTTCGTCCAGCAGACCATCCACCTGTTGGGTTGCGCGGGCACCCAATGAAGACATTTTTTCGTGCGCAGTTTTAGCTTCTGACATGTGAACCTTTGAAGTGAAAAGAAGAAAAATAGACTTTCACTTTAGGCAAGGCCATGGCCTGCGTCTGTGGTTTGACACACCGAAGAGGTGTGTTTCGTGGCATGCCCACACGCGCTCAGAAGTCAATAAAAATAGACGCGCACCAAAGGGGTGCAACACCACAAGTCTTTTCATGCGTCAGATCAAACCCGCCTCTTTTTTGTGAGCGCATGATGGCTCACCGCACAGGGCCAGTTGAATTTTTTGTTAAGCGCTGCTGCGGTACCTTGAACAGGACTTCATGACACGATTTCATGACACCGCCTCATCTCACGCCGTTCTACAAGACAGGCCGCATGAGGCCCACACTGCTCAAGCCCGAATGAGTGCGGGCACGATCCGGCCGCGCAACCAACTGCTGGCTTGCTTGCCCGAAACCGATTGGGTTCGCCTGATGCCTTTGCTCAAAAAAGTGGTGTTGCCTGCGGGTGAATTGTTGATCGAGGCGGGCACGTCTTTTTCACATGTTTACTTTCCGCTGAATGGCCTGGTGGCCTTGCACGGACAGATTGAAAACGGCGGCACTTCTGTGTTGTCTCTGGTCGGCGTTGAAGGTTTTGTGGGGGTCTCCAGCTTCATGGGCGGCTTGTCCACCACCAGCAATGCCACCGTGTTTTCGGGTGGTGCTTTTTTGCGCATGCGCGGCATCGATTTGTTGCAGGAGTTTGAGCATTCGGTGCCGCTCCTGCATTTGTTGTTGCGCTACACACAGGCACTCATCACGCAGATGGCCCAGACCTCGGTGTGCAATCGCCACCACTCGGTCGAGAACGCGTTCATCCGCTTTTTGTTGTTGAGCCTGGACCGCTCGGAGGGCAACGAATTGCTGCTGACACATGAAAAAGTGGCCAACTTGCTGGGTGTGCGGCGCGAGGGGGTGAGCGAGGCGGCCATGCGCCTGCAACGCCAAGCGCTCATCAGTTATTCGCGGGGGCGCATCAAGGTGCTAGACCGGGCGGGCATGGAGTCACGCGCCTGCGAGTGTTACCAAGTGATCAAAACAGAATACGATCGCTTGTTGCCGATGCGATTGGCTGCTTGAAACCGCTCACTCTGAAATGCGCGCCATGATTGTTATTTTTGTCTGACACCCTCTCACTTTTGACCGCCCACCCAGGCCCCTGCATTGTGGGCATTGGCGCATCGGCCGGTGGATTAGAAGCTTTGGAGAAGTTCTTCGCGCAGGTCCAGCCCGACACGGGTTTGGCGTATGTGGTGGTGCAACACACCAGTGCCGAGCACAAGACCTTGCTGGGCAGTTTGCTACAGAGGATCACAAACCTGCCGGTGCATGATGCGCAAAACGGTGTGGTGCTCGCCCCCAATCACATTTACGTGATGCCTACAGGCGGGCAGTTGCGTGTGGTGCGCGGTGTGCTGCATTTTCAACCGGCCAAAAAGTCAAGCAGTTCGCCGCAGGCCATTGACGGCTTCTTGCGCTCCTTGGCCCAGGATCAGGCCCACCGGGCAGCGGGGGTGATTTTGTCTGGCATGGGGCACGATGGCACACAAGGCCTGCAAGCCTTGCACCGCGCCGGAGGCTTGTGTCTGGCCCAACAACCCGATACGGCCAGCTTTGATGCCATGCCGCAAAGCGCCATCGATTCGGGCTGCGTGGACACATGGGCTCCGCCGCAAGACCTGCCGCGCCTGATTGCACAGTGGGCCGCCCGCTCGAGGGAACCCAACGAACCGAAGGAAGCCAACGATGCCCAAGGCCCCATCGAGGCGGCGGGCCAGTCGACCTCTGTGCTGGCGGACGCATCCGAGCCTGTGTCAGAAATTTCCGATGCCGCCACACAGGCGGCGTTGGCTGCGATTGTGGACTTGCTGCACCTGCACCTGAAACACGATTTTTCTTTGTACAAACCCAGCACCTTGCTGCGCCGTGTGGAGCGGCGCATGCATGTGCACCAACTGCACACCATGGCCGAATACCTGCAGCACCTGCAGCGCAACCCCCAAGAACTGGACGTGTTGTTCTCAGAAATGTTGATCGGTGTGACCTCGTTTTTTCGGGACCCCCAAGTATGGCAAGACTTGGCCACGCAGCTGGTGCCTGGCCTGCTGACAACGCCACGCACGGGGCCAGTGCGCGCATGGGTGTTGGGCTGCTCGACAGGCGAAGAGGCTTACAGTCTGGCCATGCTGCTGCGCGAAGCACAAGATGCGGCGAACTTGCCGGCATTGACGGTGCAAATTTACGCCACCGACCTCAACCCCGCGGCCATCACCGTGGCGCGCAAAGGCTGGTACAGCGCGCAGGCCTTGAGGGATCTGACAGCGGCGCGGCGCGAACGGTTTTTTACAGCCCAAGATGACGGCTTCGTGGTGCACCCCGAGATCCGGGACTGGGTCATGTTTGCAAAACACGACGTGATCGTGGACCCGCCCTTTACCCAACTGGATGTGTTGATGTGCCGGAACGTGTTGATTTATTTCAACGCCACGCTGCAGCGGCGTTTGATGCCCTTGTTTCACTTCAGTTTGCGTGCCGGTGGCCTCTTGGTGCTGGGCAGTGCCGAAACGGTGGGCCGCGCTCAAAACTTGTTCACCACCCTGGTGCCCCGTTCTAGGCTTTTTGGCCGCTTGGCACAAGCCACCTCACCGGGCGCGATGCTTTTCCCCGTTCACCTGCGTGTGCCTGCGCACACGCCATCTCAGGAGTTGCCCGTGTCTTCCACCACCTCACCGCCGGGGCAGAACCTGCAGTCTCTCGCCGACCAGGTCTTGCTGCAGGCGTTTTCGCCAGCTGCCGTGCTGGTCAATGCATCGGGCGACATTGTGTACATCAGTGGCCGAACCGGCCAATATTTGGAGCCTGCTGCAGGCAAAGCCAATTGGAATTTGCACGTCATGTTGCGTCCCGCCCTGCGCGCCCCCATTGGCCTGGCTTTGCGCCAAGCTTTGCAAGACCACCAGGCCGTGGTGCTCCATGGCTTGCCACTGCCAGCGGTGCGCTCTGGGCAACTGCAAGTCACGGTGCACCCCTTGCAAAAGCCTCAGGCCCTGGCGGGCATGGCGATGGTGGTCTTCAAGGAGTTGCCCGCAACGCCTGGGCTGGCCGGACCGACCACACCCGAGAATGCAGGGGGCCACGCCGAGTTACAAAACGCGCAAGAAGAAATGCATGCCCTGCGACAGGACATGCAGGCGTCGAAAGATCAGATGCTCACGCTGCATGAGTCGATGAAACTCAGCAACGAAGAGTTGCAGTCGGCCAACGAAGAGCTGACGACAGCCAAGGAAGAGGCGCAGTCGATGAACGAAGAGCTGCAGACCATCAACAGCGAATTGCAAACCCGGCTCGACGATCTGGCGCTGGCCCAAAGCGACATGCAAAATTTACTCAACAGCACCGACATCGCCACGCTGTTTTTGGACAACGCCTTGAATGTGCGCCGTTATACCGAACAGGCGGTGCCCATTTTTCATCTGCGCGAGGCCGATGTTGGCCGCCCCTTGAGCGACCTGGCCAACACGCTGGGCTACCCGCTGTTGTTGGACGACGTGAAAGAGACCTTGCGCAGCTTGACGCCTTGCACCAAGTCGGTGACGGCGACCGATGGGCGCTGGTTTTCGGTGCGCATCATGCCCTACCGCACCTTGGCCAACATGGTCAACGGCGCGGTGCTCACATTTGTGGACATCAGCTCCGCCAAAGCACTGGAGTTTCGTTTGCGCGAAACCCATGGCGCAGCTTGATGCATCACATCGAACCATGGCCCTTGAAGCTACCCCCTATCGTCCCCACAAAGATTGCCCTGATGACCCAAGCATTGACACCCCCCGTTCATCCCCAGTCGAGCCTGCGCGAACGCGCCAACACGCTGCTTCAAGCGCAAAGCACTGGCCTGAGTATCGGCAAGGATGCCAGCATGGCGCTGCGTGTTTTGTTTGACTTGGCTGCCACACCGGAGACGGCGCACGACGCCCTGGCTTTGCTGCACGAGTTGCAGGTGCACCAGGTCGAGCTGGATTTACAGAACGAAGAGCTGCAGTCTTCCCGCGTTGACCTGGAAGCGGCCTGCGAAAGGCAAATGCAACTGCACGATGCCTCACCCGGCGCGCAGCTGGTGCTGAACGCCAAGGGCGTGGTGCTGGAATGCAACGCCCAGACCTTGGCGCAATTGCGGCAAACCAAACCAAATGTTTGCGGCAAACCCTTGAGCGCTTGGCTGGTGGCGACCGACGTGCCGCGCCTGCAAGCTTGGTTGAACCAGGCCCTGGGGCAAAAAGAGGCCTCTTCGCTGGCCCTGATGCTGCGCTTGCCTGGCGGAATTGACTGCCCGGTGATTGCCGCCGCTCGCGCCAATCCGCTGGACAACGGAATCCTGCTGACTTGGGTGCCCGCGCCAGCTGATTTGAGCTGAGCCAGTGTGCTTTGGCGCACCGACCCCAGGCCTTCTATTTTCTAACATCAAAGGTCTTGAGTTGATGCCTGTGGGGGCGCAGTCTCAAGCATGGGGCCAGGCTCAGGCTTGGCCGATTTGACAGATTGCACGATAGGACTACAACATGATTCGAAAAAATACTTGGGCCACTTTGGCCGCCTCTCTGGTTCTGGTGTTTGCTTCTGGCTGCGCGGTCTCGCGTGGTCAAGAGTCGGTGGGCTCTTTCATCGACGACACGGGCATCACCACTTTGGTGAAATCACGCTTCTTTGAAGACAAAGCTGTGGCGGGTTCTTCGATCAGCGTGGAAACCCTGAACGGTACGGTGATGCTGTCGGGTTTTGCCAAAAATGCTGCAGAACGCAACAAAGCCGAAACGATTGCCCGCAACGTCAAGGGCGTGACCTCGGTGCGCAACGAGATCGCGATCCGCCCTTGATCTGAGGTGGCTTTCGATCTGAATAAGAGTGGGCCTGCGGGCCCACTTTTTTACGTCAGGCTTTGCCCGATGACCGTTGCAGCCACAGATTCATTTTGTGGCCGCCCGTTTTCCGGCGGGCCGGGCCACTGCAAACACCGACACCAAGGGGTGGCTGTCGGGCAAGATGTAAACGATGCCTCGGGTGCCGCGAAAGGCGGGCGCTATCACCGTGCGCCAAAACAGCGTGGGCACATTGATGCACCCATACGTGATGCGATTGTCTTGCACCGTCGGCGAGGCCAAGCGCTCCAAGCGCCGCTCCTGGGCGTTGCGGCTGCGCACCGGGTGCATAGAGATGGCTTGCTCGTAATCCACCCACATGATGCTCTGCCCGGCCAAATTGCGGTCCAACTGGGCCACAAAACGGCCCGCAGGTGTGATGCGCGCTTCTGGAGGAATCTGGGACAAGGGCCGGTCACCCACGCCCTCTAAGCCTTCGTCACCCAAGGCTTGCCCCAGCAGCACAGGCGCATTGCCCAACAAGCGGCCCGTGCGATGGAAAACAAATACCCGTGCATGAATTTTGTCGACCACCGCAAAAGGCAATTGTTGATGGTCTCCCGTGTCCAAGATCCAATGGACTGCCGACTGCGCAGATGCCGAGGCGCCCGCATCGGCCAAACTCTGCAGACCCGTTGCACGCTGTGCCAGCTTCGTTCTTGGCACGCCTGTTTTCAGCCAAGCCACATCCTTGACCGGTTGTGCCACAGCCAGGGCCAAGGTGCACTGCGCAATCAGCATCAACACGCAAGCCCTGCTGATTTCGCGAGGCTTGCGGCTGACGGCCAGGTGTGCCATGGTTTTCAACCCCTTGGTAGATGTACGTTCAATTGCGGTCTTGCTTGGGGGGAAATGGCACGGGCA
>OBPM01000119.1_pt1 | contig 12480 bp, 9 predicted proteins | sample 1493981 | NCBI WGS metagenome assembly OBPM01 (sample SAMEA3275485, study PRJEB22092) | marine metagenome | reverse complement strand
CGGCCGCCTCGACGGCTTTTTTGGTGTCGTGGCGCAGGTACTGCGGGTCGCGCACGTCCACATCGGCGGGCTCGCCGTCGGTGATGACGAGCAACAATTTTTTGCTGCTGCGCTGGGCTTTGAGCGCGGCGGTGGCGTGACGAATGGCCGCGCCCATGCGGGTGGACAGCTGGCCTTGCATGCCCGCAAGGCGCGCCTTGGCCAGCTCATCGTAAGGCTGATCAAAATCTTTGAAGCGCCAGTAGTTCACGTCGTGGCGGCCATCCGAACAAAAGCCATGGATCGCAAAAGGGTCGCCCACCTTCTGGATCGCATCGGCCAACAAAGCGCAGGCCGAGCGGGTCAGGTCCAGCACGGTGTGTTCTTGCCCCGCCACCTTGTCGTTCGTGGAGTGCGACAGGTCAAGCAAGACCAGCACCGAAATGTCGCGGGTTTTGCGCACGCTGCGCATCATGATGCGCGGGTCGGGCTGACGGCCCATGCGCATCTCGATCACCGAAGCCAACGCAGCGTTGAGGTCAATCTCATCGCCGTCCTCGAGCTTGCGGATGCGCTGCACCCCTTGGGGCTGCATGGCATCCAAAATGAATTTCATGCGACCGATCAAACGGCGGTGCTCGCTCAAGATGCCATCGATCAGCGTCGGGTCGCCCGCTTTGGGCCGACGCTCTTGCACCGTGGCCCAAGCGGGGCGCTCGAGCTGGGTCATGTGGTCCCACTCGGCGTAATGCACGGGCGGCAACACCGGTTCGCGACCTTCGCTTTCATTGAAGGACACGCCCAGGTCTTCATAAGGGAACAACTCGGTGCCCAGCACCCAGACCTCTTGCGCGTCGTCGCCCGCGCCCTCCACTTCCAGCTCGTTGACGAATTCCATCAAGTTGACTTGCTTGCGCACCTGTTGGGGCGGCTCGTAACCCGCAGCGACCGAACGCTCAAAGTCGTAGCCATCAAAGGCCCAAAAATAGCGGTTGTCGTCGCGGTAGACGGCAGCTTGACCATCCGTTCGGGGAGCGAAGGCGGGGCCTTGTGTGAGCTCGCGGTAGCTGTGCGCCAACTGCACACCCATGGCCCACGATTCGCTGTTGTCCTGGGGCTGGGCCAGCAGGCGTGGCATGGCTTCGGCCATCAAGGCACGGCCTTGGGCAATCCAAGGGTGGGCATCGTCATACGTGGGGTCGATCCACGCCCGCGCCATGCGGGCCAACCAATCGCCTGCCGTGGCTTGCTGCGTGGCGGGGGTGGTGTGCAACTGTGCCCACAAAGGCCGCATGCCGGGAAAGCGTGCCACCGCCAAGGCTTCCACCCGCGCGTCTTCGGCCAAGGCCACCAAGGCCATCTGCCACGGGTTGAGCGATTCGGCCGAGATGGCTTGGCGCGTGAACACCACATGGGCCGCAGCGTGAGCACAAGCCGCGCGGTAGAGCTGGGTGGCGTCCACCAGGCCATCGTTGCCCTGCACGGCGTCCAAAGCGTCGGGCAAGTGGATGAAATAGTCCTCGATGAAGGGGCGCAAGCCTTCCCGGTTTTCGAAGTCACCGGCGGTGGGGCGCATGAAAAAATCGCGGCCCCACAAGGCACGCAGGTACATGTTGATGCGCCGCTGCACATCGACCAACAAGGTGCCTTTGCGCTCTTGTTGCAGCATGGCCAAAGACTCTTTGGACTGCAAACCGAAGTAGGCGATTTGGGCCTCGAATTCCGTGCGGTGGGCTTGTACCCCCCAAGTGGCCCAGCGGCGCAAGCCCCCCAAAGTCAGCTGCCCCAACAGCGCATCGAGCTGACCCAGCATGGGCCTCAAGCCGCGCGGGGCTTGCGACACCAAGGTGTTAAGGAACTGCAGGTACTGCATGAAGAGTTCAGCGTCGGCCAACCGCTTGGCCGCGGTCGGTGCGGTGGCCAGCACCAACTCGATCACCGAACCCGAGGTTTTGGACGCCAGCATGAGGGCGGTGGTGGCCAACTCACCGACCACATCCTCGCCAATCTCTTTGGCCACTTGCGGTGCGCCATCGATCCAGGCGTTGACCAAGGCATGGCCACGGCCCAAACCGCGCAAGGCCGCAGCGCCCTTGACGTAGTTGTCGAGCCCACGGGCAGACAACACCTTGGTCGCCTCAGGCCAGGTGTGTGTGAGCCAATCCACCGAAGCCGGGTCGAGTTGCTCGACCCACTCGGCGTGGTCTTGAAGCTGCACCGACATGGGGGTGCCTGCTTCAGAAGAAAGTGGAAACAGCGGCGTCCAAGGCGTCGCGCATGTCGGGGTCGTCCGTGATCGGGCGCACCAAGGCCACACGGCAAGCGGCTTGTGCGGCCACGCCTTGGGCGATCAAGCTGCCCGCATAGATCAACATGCGGGTGGAAATGCCTTCATCCAGGCCATGGCCCTTGAGGTTGCGCGCCCGCTCGGCGATGCCCACCAGCTTGGCCGCCACGTCGGCGCTGACACCGGTTTCGTGCGCGACGATTTCGGTTTCGATGTCGTGTTCGGGGTAGTTGAAGTCCAGCGCACCAAACCGCTGTTTGGTCGACTGCTTCAGGTCTTTCATCAGGCTTTGGTAGCCCGGGTTGTACGAGATGACGATCTGAAAATCGGGGTGGGCTTGCACCAGCTCGCCCTTCTTCTCCAAGGGCAAAACACGGCGGTTGTCGGTCAAGGGGTGGATCACCACGGTGGTGTCTTGACGCGCCTCAACAACCTCATCGAGGTAACACATCGCACCATGGCGGGCGGCCACGGCCAAAGGGCCGTCTTGCCAGCGGGTACCGTTGGCGTCCAGCAAGAAGCGGCCCACCAGGTCGCTGGCGGTCATGTCCTCGTTGCAGGCCACGGTGATCAGGGGCTTGTTCAGCTTCCAGGCCATGTGCTCGACAAAGCGGGTTTTGCCGCAGCCGGTGGGTCCCTTGAGCATCATGGGCATGCGCACCGAGTAGGCGGCTTCGAACAGCTCGACCTCGTCGGCCACGGGGCGGTAATAAGGTTCTTGGGCGACGCGGTAGGCGTCCAATGCTTCGCTCATGTTCTTGTCTCCGTTTGCTCAATGGCCTCACTGCGCCGGCCACCATGCGCCACGCGGATGTGCGCGGCGCAGGGGCCGGCGTTACACCGTCTTGCCGCGGTAAATCACCATCGCTGTGCCTTGCGATTGGGTGAAGTTGTTGTAGCCGATCAAGCGGATGTGGTTGTCCGGATTGGCTTGGCGGCAAGCGGCCGCTTCGGCCAAGACCTTGTCCACATCGGTCTCACCGAACATGGGCAGCTTCCACATGTACCAGTAGGAGTCCATCAGGTACTGGGGTTCGGTGTGCTCAATGGCGGGGTTCCAGCCTTTCTTGACCAGGTACTCCACTTGCTTGCGGATCTCTTCATCGGTCATGGGCGGCAGGTAAGAAAAAGTCTCGAACTTTCGGCTGGCGGGGTCGGACAGGCGTGAGGTGTAGTCTTGCATGAGTGGCTCCTAACAATAATGGGTTCAATCACTTGTGGGCGATGTCAAGCTTGTCGACGGTGTCGAATTCGAACTTGATTTCTTTCCAGGTTTCCATGGCGATCTTGAGTTCAGGCGAGTGCTTGGCGGCTTCGCTGAGCACGGCTTTGCCCTCTTTCTCAACGGCCACGCCCTCGTTGCGCGCTTTGACGCAGGCCTCGACCGCCACGCGGTTGGCGCAAGCGCCTGCAGCGTTGCCCCAGGGGTGACCCAAGGTGCCACCACCGAACTGCAAACAGGAGTCGTCACCAAAAATGTTCACCAGCGCGGGCATGTGCCAGACATGGATGCCGCCCGAGGCGACGGGGAACATGCCGGGCATGGAGCCGAAGTCTTGGTCGAAGAAAATGCCGCGGCTGCGGTCTTCCTTGATGAAGCTGTCGCGCATGATGTCGATCCAGCCCAAGGTGGCTTCGCGGTCGCCTTCGAGCTTGCCCACCACGGTGCCCGAGTGCAGGTGGTCACCGCCAGACAGGCGCAGGCACTTGCTGAGCACGCGGAAGTGGATGCCGTGGTGCGGGTTGCGGTCCAGCACCGCGTGCATGGCGCGGTGGATGTGCAGCAGCATGCCGTTGTCGCGGCACCAGTTGGCCAAACTGGTGTTGGCGGTGAAGCCCCCCGTCAAGAAGTCGTGCATGATGATCGGTGCGCCCAGCTCCTTGGCGAATTCGGCCCGCTTGAACATTTCTTCTACCGTGGGCGAGGTCACGTTGAGGTAGTGGCCTTTGCGTTCACCGGTCTCGCGCTCGGCCTTTTGACAGGCTTCCACCACAAATTCAAAACGGTCGCGCCAGCGCATGAAAGGTTGGCTGTTGACGTTCTCGTCGTCCTTGGTCAGGTCCAAGCCCCCGCGCAAGCATTCGTAAACGGCACGGCCGTAGTTTTTGGCCGATAAGCCCAGCTTAGGTTTGATGGTGCAGCCCAGCAAGGGTCGGCCGTATTTGTTGAAGCGGTCGCGCTCGACCTGGATGCCGGCGGGCGGGCCACCACAGGTTTTGACGTAAGCGATCGGGAAGCGCACGTCTTCCAAACGCAGGGCACGCAGCGCTTTGAAGCCGAACACGTTGCCCACCAAGGAGGTCAACACGTTGACGATGGAGCCCTCTTCGAACAGGTCGATGGGGTAGGCCACGAAGGCGTAAAAACAGGTGTCGTCGCCCGGCACGTCCTCAATTCTGTAAGCGCGGCCCTTGTAATGGTCCAGGTCGGTGAGCAAGTCGGTCCACACCGTGGTCCAAGTGCCGGTCGACGATTCAGCGGCCACCGCAGCGGCGACTTCTTCGCGTGGCACGCCAGCTTGTGGGGTGATCTTGAAACAGGCCAAGATGTCGGTGTCCTTGGGCGTGTAGTGGGGTTCCCAGTAGGTGCTGCGGTAATCCTTGACACCGGCGTTGTAGGTTTTGGTGGCCATGCGTTGTGCTCCTCATTTGAAATGGGCGGGTTGGGAAAAACGGGTCTTCCCTTTTGCAAACGCTGCGGCTCGTCATTCCAGCTCAGCGCCTTGATCGATCTGTTTTTGCACATCTGATCAGGGAATGTCTGGACTTTAAAAATCTTAGGCCCTCAGGTAAATTCAATATTAATCACAACTAAATTAAGTTAAACCTGAATGAAGAACGCCACTTTCCGCCAATTGCGCGTGTTCAACGAGGTGGCCCGTCACCTCAGTTTTGTGCGTGCCGCCGAAAACTTGCACCTGACGCCGCCAGCCGTGACCATGCAGGTCAAGGAACTCGAAGGCCATGTGGGCATGCCCTTGTTTGACCGCCGAGGCAAACAGGTCAGCCTGACCACCACAGGCGAGTACATGCTGGTGTACACCCGCAAAATTTTGGCCACGGTGAAAGATGCCGAAGACGCCGCGGCCAGGCTGCAACGCGCCGAAACCGGGGTACTGACCATCGGCTTTGTCAGCACCGCCAAGTACTTCTTGATGCGGATGCTGGCCGAGTTTCGCACCCGCCACCCTGGCGTGGAAGTGCAACTGTCAATTGGCAACCGCGATCAGCTGGTCAAGATGCTGCAAAACAGCGAGGTCGACATCGCCGTCATGGGCCGCCCGCCCAAAGAGCTGCCAACACGGGCTGAACCTTTTGCCGCGCACCCGCATGTGTTTGTCTCAGCCACCGACCACCCGCTGGCGCGGCGCGGCTTGCTCACCGTTGAAGACTTACGCCCTTACGACTTCATTGCCCGTGAAAAAGGCGCGGGCACCCGCGCTGCAATGGAAAAGTTTTTTGAGGACACCCACGTCGAGCCGCACCTGAAAATCGAACTGCACAGCAACGAAATCATCAAGCAGGCCGTGATGGCGGGCCTGGGCCTGGGGTTTTTGTCACTGCACACGATTGGTCTGGAGTTGGAGCAAAACCTGATCACGATGCTTGACGTGCAAGGCGCGCCCGTGGTTCGCGCCTGGAACGTGGTGCACACCCAATCGAAAATGTTGTCGCCGGCGGCCGAGGCCTTTCGCTATTTCATGCTCGAAGAAGGCGAAGCCCATCTGGCCAAACGCTTTGGCCAGCATTGGCCCAAACAGCCCGAGACTCGGTAACTGACCCTCTTTTAGGCCCACCCACGCACCCTGTTCAGCTGCGGCGCTGACGCAATGTGCGGCTGAGCAAGATCACGGGAATCAAGCCCACCAGCACCAGCGCCAGCGAGGGCAGCGCCGCCTCGCCCAAGCGTTCGTCCCGGGCCAACTGGTAGGCCACCACGGCCAAAGTGTCGCTGTTAAAAGGCCGCAACACCAAAGTGGCAGGCAGCTCCTTCATCACGTCCACAAACACCAGCAATGCCGCTGCCACGGTGGTGCGCTGCAACAGTGGCGCGTGAACACGCTGCATCAGGCCCCAGCCGGTCACGCCCAGCATGCGGGCCGAATCGTCGAGGCTCGCAGGAATGCGGGCATAGCCGCTTTGCACCGACTGCAAAGCCACCGCACAAAAACGCACGAGATAGGCCCACACCAGCCCCAATGAGGTGGCCGTGATCCAGGCCCCAGCCGATGAACCCGGCCAAGTTTGTTGAATCCAGCCCACAGGCAAAAGCAAGCCGACCACCACCACCGCGCCGGGAATGGCATAGCCCAAACCCACCAACTGAACGGCCCCTTGGCTGATGCGGTCGGCCCGCGTGCGCACGCGAAAAGCCAGCGCCAGCGCCACGCCGACGGCCAGCACGGCAGTGATCCCGCCCAGACGCAAACTGGTCCAGGCCCATTGCCCAAAACGCGCCCAAGGCACCTCGCTCGTTTCGCCCCAAAAAGCCCGCAGCAAGATGAGTACTGGCAACACAAAACCCAGCAACACTGGCAAGCCGCACACGCCCCAGGCCAGCCAGCGGTGCATGCCGTGCAGCGCCACCGGTTGGGCCTCGGCAGATCCTTGGCGTGAGCCACGCCCAGGGTTGAAGCGCATGCGCTTTTGGGCGCGTTGCTCCAGTTGCAGCAACACCAGCACCACCCCCAACAGCACCGTGGCCAGCTGCGCAGCGGCGATGCGGTTGTCCATCGACAGCCAAGCTTTGTAAATCCCGGCCGTGAACGTCTGGATGCCGAAGTAGCTGGACACGCCAAAATCGGCCAAGGTCTCCATGAGGGCCAGCGCCACACCCGCGGCCACGGCTGGGCGGGCTAGCGGCAGGGCAATCTCGCGGATGCGGCGGGACAACGGTGCCCCCAACAAGCGGGCCGCCTCCATCAGGCCAGAGGCCCGCTCCACCAAGGCGGTGCGGGCCAGCAAATAAACGTACGGGTAAAGCGAGAGTGTGAACACCAAGGCCGCGCCCCAAACGCTGCGCACATCCGGCCACAACCGCCCTTGCAGGCCCAGCAACTCACGCAAAGCCACCTGCAGCGGCCCACTGAACTGCAAAAAATCGGTGTAAGCGTAGGCCACCACATAAGCGGGCATGGCCAAGGGCAGCAGCAGCAGCCACTCCCATGCGCCGCGCCCCGGAAAATCAAACAAGGTCACCAAGGCCGCCGTGGCCAGGCCCAGCACCGTCACGCCTACCGCCACCATCAGGCACAGACCCAGCGTGGTCAGCGCGTAATCGGGCAGCACCGTGCTGGCCATGCCCAACAAGATGTTGGCGCTTTCCCCGCTCCACTGCAGCCAGGAACCGAGCACGGCCAAAACCGGCAAGGCCAAAGCCAAAGCCAGCAAGGCAAAAAGCAAAGAAGGGAGGCCCGATAAACGGCGGGCCAAGGTGGTCAACATATGTTGGCTATTGTAGAAGCGGCACTCCCCAAGCATTTGTCAATCTGGGCGAAGACCCCACCCCACGTCACCGCCACCCGGGTTGCTCTATTCAGTGTGCAATGACACGCAACCTGCCTACAATCCAAAGCATGTTTCTAGAATTGCGCCAACTCGACATCCAATACCCTGGCAGCAGCACGCCCGCCGTACAGCAGGTGAGCCTGGGCCTGCGCTCGGGCGAAATTGGCGTGCTGATCGGCCCCTCGGGTTGCGGCAAAACCACCTTGCTGCGGGCGGTGGCGGGGCTGGAGCCGGTGTCGGGGGGGCAGATTTTGTTGTCCAACCGGGTGGTCAGCGAGAAAGGCCACACCGAGCCAGCCGAGCGCCGTCGTATCGGCATGGTGTTTCAGGACTACGCGCTGTTCCCGCACATGGATGTGGGCCGCAACGTGGGCTTTGGACTGGAACACTTGCCCAAAGCCGAACGCCAAAAACGCATCCTCGAGGTGCTTGAACTTGTGGGCCTGCCCGGTGCGGAACACCGATTTGCGCACGAACTCTCGGGCGGCCAACAACAACGTGTAGCGCTGGCCCGCGCCCTGGCCCCCAAGCCCGACTTGCTGCTGCTGGACGAACCCTTTTCCAATCTGGACATCGACTTGCGCGAGCGGCTGGCGCACGAGGTGCGCAACATCCTCAAGGCCGCCCAGGCCACCGCGCTGCTGGTCACACACGACCAGCTCGAAGCCTTTGCCATCGGTGACGTGATCGGCGTCATGAATGAAGGCCAGCTGCACCAGTGGGAAGACGCCTACAGCCTCTACCACCGCCCGGCCACCCGCTTTGTGGCCCACTTCATCGGCCACGGCGTGTTCACCCCGGCCACGCTGCGCGAGGCAAACGGGCACATCCTGGTCAGCACCCCCGTGGGTGAACTGCAAGATGTGGCCGAATGCCCACTGCCCAGCGCGTTTGAAGATGGCCAGTGCGACGTGCTGCTGCGGGCGGACGACATCGTGCACGATGACGACGCCCCCGTGAAAGCCGAGATCATCCGCAAAGCTTTTCGTGGTTCGGAATTTTTGTACACCTTGCGTCTGGCCAGCGGCGAATGGCTGATGGCCCATGTGCCCAGCCACCACGACCACAAACTGGGCGAGTGGATCGGCATCCGCGCCGAAGTCGACCACGTCGTGACCTTCAAGCGCACCTGATCGACCCCGAGCGGGCTTCTGCGGCCCCCGACCTTTCCCAGCTGTCCGGTATCTGAGCTGGCGCTTGGGTACATGCCTCACATCAACACATCAACACATCAAATTTACTTAAACCGTAAATTCTGATGCCATTGACCGCACCCCAAAACCTTCTCCAGTTCAAGCACGACCACCCCGCTTGAAGCACACCACGCTCAGCGCTGCGCTTGAAAACGTCTGCTGCGCTGTTGGGTCAACCCCGCACCCCAAGTCACACCCACATGCCACAGCACGGCTGGTGCTCAATATTCCATGCTTACGAATTCTTTCATGTTCTATTGCTTGAAAAACATGCAGACTGATATACAATAAAAATGTAAATTACATCAAAAATACGAATAAAAGCCGATGGACCGATGTTCTCAAGAACTTTTTTAACCGCCGACAACACCGTTCGCTCAGCCCAAGCACAGGCTTGGTGCGCTCATCGCGAAAACATGCCGATGGGCAGCAACGCGCACGTGTCCAGCGTCCAGCCAAACCCTCGTGCCAAATCACCGCTGAAAAATCGCCACCTCGTCTGGCTCTTGCTCATTTTGGTGCTGACGCACTTGTCTCAATTGATGGCCAAAAATGACGACACCTTGGTGACCTGGTCACCGCCCATCGAGCCCCCCGGCTCAGTGGTCGTGACGCCCTCGAACCGCCATGCGCAGCCAAGCCGTTCAGAAGTTCAGAAATCAGGCCCCATGAAGGCATCGGCCTTAAACGCCCAAGAACCACCACCAGCTTCAGGCCAAAGCGTGGCCAATGAAGCGGCCCTGCGCCAAGCGCTGACGCAATGGAGCCAGGCTTGGAGCCAACAAGACCTGCCTCAATACCTGTCCAAGTACGCCATCAATTTCAAAGCGCCCAATGGGCTGAGTCGATCGGCATGGGCCAAGCAGCGCACACAACGCATTTCTGGCAAAAAGACAATCCAGCACAGCCTCAGCGATGTGCGCATCCAGATGAGCGCCCAGACGGCCACCGTGCGTTTTACCCAAAGCTACCAAGACGAACGCCTGCGTCTTGTCCAACCCAAAACCATGCTTTGGGCGTACAAAGATGGGCAATGGCAAATCACACTCGAAACCACTGACTGAGCATCCCCTCACCCAAGGGCAGCCGCTGCCAGCAAGCAAGCGCAGGCACCCAAACAGCCTCACCCACACCCAAGCCGAGCCCTCGGCTAATGATCGCGCAAGCGAACGATGTCTTCGCGCAAAGCGTGCGCCCAAGACCGGCGGTCGCGGCCATTGGCGCTTTGCGGTTCGCCAAAGTGCAGCACCGCCGTGATGCGTTTGGCTTTCAGGGTGCGCCACATCGAGCCGATCAAGGTGTCGTCGCCAATGTAGCAAGGCCCAAAGCTGGTCTCGCCGGTTTCGCCATCGATGAATTTCAGCGACACAGGCTGCACCGGGGCTTGCGCTTGGATGGCGGACTGGATCAGGTTGGCATGAAAGGGCAAGAGTTCGCGCCCATCGCTGGTGGTGCCCTCCGGAAAAATCGCCACCACATCCCCGTTTTGCATGGCATCGGCCATGTCCTTGACCATGCGCAGCGCGTCTTTGCGGCTGGTGCGTTCAATGTAGAGTGTGCCCGCGCCTGTGGCCAACATGCCCACCAACGGCCATTCGCGGACGTCAGATTTAGAGACAAAACGGCAGTGCCGCGCCGCATGGATGACCAAAATGTCCAACCATGAAATGTGGTTGGCCACCATCAGCGCCGGTCCACTGCGCACCGGCTGCCCCAGAACCCGCAGTTGAATGCCCCAAAGAGCCAGAAACTGCAGCGACCATGCTTGCACACGCATTTCGCGTTGCTCAGGCGAGAGCTTTGGAAAGTGGGCATGAATGGTCCACATGCCCATGAAGACATGCCACAGGCCGCGCCAAAACTTCCAGATGGCGGTGAGTGTGTTCATGCCCATGCGCAGCTGGATTGGGGAACGCCGCCGCTCACGGGGCCTCGAAGGCGACGTGCCCACCCACCACCGTCGCCAACACCCGACCGGGCAGCTCGTAGCCCGAAAACGGCGTGCTTTTGCCCTGGCTGCGCAGCGCGGCATCGCGCACCAGCCAATGACCGGCGTCCGACAACACACACACATCGGCCACGCCCCCGACGGCCAGTTGCCCCACCGAGCTTTGCAAGGTGCCCAGCGTCGCGCCCAGCACACGGGCCGGGTCGGCCGTGATGCTGGAGATCACCCGGGACACGGGCAGGCCGGCTTCTTGCCCCCACTTGAGCGCCAGGCTCCACAGCAGCTCAAGGCCAGTGCCCCCCGGCTCGGCCTCGGCGAACGGCAGGTCTTTGGCGTCAGCGTCCACCGGGGTGTGGTCAGACACCAGCGCGTCCAGCGTGCCATCGGCCAAACCCGCCCGCAGCGCATCGCGGTCGCGCTGCTGGCGCAGCACCGGCGTCAAGCGGGCGCGGCTGTCAAAGTAGCCCATGTCGGTGTCGGTCAGGTGCAGCGAGTTGATGCTCACATCGGCCGTGACCGGCAGGCCCTCGGCCTTGGCTTGGCGCACCAGCGCAACGCCCTGGGCGCTGCTGATGCGACACAGGTGCACACGGGCTTGGGTGGAGCGCACCAGCTCGAAAATGGTGTGCAAGGCAATGGTTTCGGCCGCGACCGGCACACCCGACAAACCCATGCGCGTGGCCAAGGCACCGCTGGCGGCCACGCCCTTGCCCAGGTGCAGCTCTTGCGGGCGCAGCCAGACGGTGTAGCCAAAGGTGCTGGCGTATTGCAAAGCACGTTGCAGCACCTGGGTGCTGGGGATCGGCACCTCGGCCTGAGAGAAACCGACGCAACCGGCCGCGGTGAGCTGGCCCATTTCGGTCAGCACTTCGCCCTTTAAGCCCAGCGTGAGTGCGCCCAAAGGCAGCACGCGGGCTTGGTGCAATTTTTCGGCGCGGTAGCGCAGCATCTCAACGAGTCCCGGCTCGTCGAGCACTGGCTCGGTGTCCGGCGGGCACACCAGGCTGGTCACGCCACCGGCCACGGCAGCGGCCATTTCACTCTCCAGCATGCCGGCGTGTTCTTGGCCCGGCTCGCGCAAACGCGCCGCCAGATCGACCAAACCGGGGGCCACGATGCAGCCTTGGGCGTTGATGACGCGGTTGGGACTGAAGTCGGCAGGGGCTTGGCCCATGGCCACGATGCGCCCGGCGGCGATGGCCACATCGGCGGTTTGGTCCAAGCCGCTGGCGGGGTCGATCACGCGGCCGTTTTGAATCAGGAGCTTCATGGTTTTTTTCCTTATGCCTCGTTGCCCGCGACGATGCTCATCACCGCCATGCGCACCGCGATGCCAAAGGTCACCTGCGGCAAGATCACGCTTTGCTGGCCGTCGACCACCGCCGAGTCGATCTCGACGCCCCGGTTGATCGGGCCAGGGTGCATGACGATGGCGTCGGGTTTGGCCAGTTGCAGCTTCTCAGGCGTGAGGCCAAAGCTCTCGAAATATTCCTGGCTGGAGGGCAGCAGCGCGCCACTCATGCGCTCGTTTTGCAGGCGCAGCATGATGACCACGTCGCAGCCCT
>OBPM01000118.1_pt1 | contig 12536 bp, 12 predicted proteins | sample 1493981 | NCBI WGS metagenome assembly OBPM01 (sample SAMEA3275485, study PRJEB22092) | marine metagenome | reverse complement strand
GGGTGTTTTCTTTCAGCGACTCGCTCATTTTTTCTCAGCAGATCCGGAACCAAAGCGGTTCTCAATGTAGTTTTCAACCAGCACCTGAAACTCTTGCGCAATGCCTTCGCCGCGCAAAGTCAGGCGCTTTTCGCCATCAATGAACACGGGGGCCGCAGGCGCTTCGCCCGTGCCAGGCAGGCTGATGCCGATGTCGGCGTGCTTGCTCTCGCCTGGGCCGTTCACGATGCAGCCCATCACGGCCACCTTGAGGTTTTCCACCCCGGGGTAACGCGCGCGCCACACGGGCATTTGGGCACGCAAAAAATCGTCGATTTGCTTGGCCAGCTCCTGGAAGGTGCTGCTGGTGGTGCGGCCGCAGCCGGGGCAAGCCGTGACGCTGGGCACAAAAATGCGCAAGCCCAGCGACTGCAAAATTTCAGAAGCGATCACCACCTCTTGTGTGCGAGCTTCGCCCGGCTGGGGCGTGAGCGAGACACGGATGGTGTCACCAATGCCTTCTTGCAGCAACACCGACAAAGCCGTGGCCGAAGCCACCGTGCCCTTGGTGCCCATGCCTGCTTCGGTCAGGCCCAGGTGCAAGGCGTAGTCGGTGCGGCGGCCCAATTCGCGGTAAACGGAAATCAAATCCTGCACGCCGGAGACCTTGCACGACAAGGCGATTTGGTCCCCATTGAGGCCCATGGCCTCGGCACGCTGGGCCGACGAGATGGCTGACGAAATCAGCGCCTCGTACATGACCTGACGGGCTTCCCAAGGCTCGGCGCGCTGGCTGTTCGCGTCCATCAACTCGGCCAACAACTCTTGGTCAAGGCTGCCCCAGTTCACGCCGATGCGTATGGCTTTGTTGAACCGCATGGCCGCTTCGATCATCTGGCCGAACTGCACATCGCGCTTGTCGCCCTTGCCCACGTTACCGGGGTTGATGCGGTACTTGGACAGCGCCTCGGCACAAGCCGGGTAGTCGGTCAGCAAGCGGTGGCCGTTGTAATGGAAGTCGCCGATCAGGGGCACATCGATGCCCATTTTGTCGAGCTGGTCGCGGATGTGCGGCACGGCTTGCGCAGCCTCGGGGGTGTTGACGGTGATGCGCACCATCTCGGAGCCTGCAATTGCCAACTCTTTGACTTGGATGGCGGTGCCGATCACGTCCACCGTGTCGGTGTTGGTCATGGACTGCACGCGCACCGGGGCGCCACCGCCCACAGTGACGACGCGCGAACCCCAGACCACTTGGGACTGGCGGCTGCGCCGCAATGCGGGGCGGGCGATGGCAATCGGTGTCGGCATCAGAGGCAAATGGTCTAGGGACATGTTCACTCCTTCACTTCAAAGCGCGCAACGGTAGATCGGGTGTGCGGTTTCAGATCAAAAGGCTGGCCGCGAAAGCTCACGCTGACCGCTGGCGCACGGCCAACCACCACGCGCACAGGCAAAGCCGCTTGAATCCGCTGACTTTCCGCCGCTTTGAGGGTACCACTCCAAATGATCGCATCTAGACCGTTGCGCAACTCCAGCCAACTGTCTTGGGTGGCAGTGAACACCCATTCAGGTCCCACCGCTGGGGCCTGGTTGGAGGCGCTGGGCGCTGCTGCTTTGGCATCACTGGCGGGTGCCGCGAAAGGTGACTCAGAAGCCATCGGCTCGGCCGTCATGGACGGCGCAGCGCTGGGAGCGGCATTGGCCTCCTGGTCTGCGGGCAGCAATGCAATGGGATCGCCCATTTGGCTGGGCGCCATGGCCTCGCCCTGCTCAGGCGCAACCACTTCCTCGGCCAGCATCAGCTTGAGGTTTTGAAACCAACCCCACTGCGAAGGCCCGGGGGTCCACAGCAATGCTGCGGTCAGCAACAGCATCAAGGCCGCCCCCACAAACACCTTGCCAGGCACGGCCATACCCGAAGAGTGCGGGCCCAGTTTCATCGCACGCTCCGAAGCGGATCCTGCCAAGCCGTTTCGCAAAGGGGCCAATTGCCCAGAAGCCTGAGGCAGAAGTGCCAAAACAGCCGCTGGATCGGCATTCAAATGACGACACACGCCAGAAGCCAGTCCACGGTAGAAAACGGCCCCCTTGGCCATGTCCAGGTCATCGGCTTCCAAGGCCTCAAGCTGGCGCACCGGCACCTTGAGCTTGACCGACAAGACTGCCAAGTGCACACCCGCCTGAAGACGGGTTTCACGCAGCAGCTGACCGGCTGTTTGGGGCGTTGTGGTCGCCTCTGGGGCGATTCCTGGGGTCGGTTCAGACTTGGGGCTTGCGGTCATGTCGAGGCTCCGAGAGGGACACAGAAGACACAGGAACCCAAGTGATCGTTCGCTGCTCGGCCATGCGCGATTGCACTTGGGTTCGGTCTTTCACATCGCCCGCCAACTGCCCGCATGCGGCGTCGATGTCGTCACCCCGTGTTTTGCGCACCGTGGTGACCAGACCCGCAGCTTGCAGTTGCTTGGCAAATGCTTGCACCCGGGCGGTGGGTGAACGCAGCAAACCCGAAGCCGGAAAGGGGTTGAAAGGGATCAGGTTAAATTTACAGCGCAAGCCCTGGCGAGCGTGTTTTTGCACCAAGTCGATCAGGGCGCTGGCATGTTCGGGTTGGTCGTTGACACCATCGAGCATGCAGTATTCAAAGGTGATGAAGTCGCGAGGTGCATGGGCCAAGTAGCCGATGCAGGACTGCAAAAGCTCGTCGAGCGGGTATTTGCGGTTCAGGGGCACCAAATTGTCACGCAATGCGTCGGTCGGGGCATGCAGCGACACCGCCAAGGCCACAGGGCAATCGGCCGACAGGCGTTCAATCATGGGCACCACCCCGGAGGTGGAGACGGTGACGCGGCGACGCGACAAGCCGTAACCATGGTCATCGAGCATGGCCCGCAACGCCGGCACCAAAGCCGAGTAATTTTGCAAAGGCTCGCCCATGCCCATCATCACCACATTGGAGATGACGCGTTCTGGCGTGTTCAGGTGCTGTCGCAAAAAGTGCTCGGCAAACCACAACTGGGCAAGAATTTCGCCGGTGGTCAGGTTGCGACTGAAGCCTTGGTGGCCGGTGGAGCAAAAACGGCAACCCACGGCGCAACCGGCCTGGGAAGAAATGCACAAAGTGCCTCGATCGTCTTCGGGGATGAACACCGTTTCAATGGCATTCCCATCGCCGACATTGAACAACCATTTGATGGTGCCGTCGGCTGAAATGTGTTGACTGACGAGAGGCAGCGCGGCAACGTGCGCATGCAACTGGAGTTTTTGGCGCAAAGACTTGGCCAAATCACTCATTTGTTCAAAATCTGCAGCGCCCCGCTGGTGAATCCAGCGGAACAACTGGGTGGCCCGAAAGCGCTTTTCACCCAGACCCTCACAAAAAACGGCCAAACCTTCCAGGTCAAATTCGAGCAGGTTGGCCGTCATGGGGTCGGGGTGCCTAGGGTCGCGAAAGGGCCGCGACGCGATCAGCGTGTGTAAACGTTCATGCCGGCGAAGAAGAAGGCAACTTCAGCGGCAGCAGTTTCGGGCGCGTCAGAGCCGTGCACAGCGTTGGCATCGATGCTGTCAGCGAAGTCAGCGCGGATGGTGCCGGCAGCGGCTTTCTTGGGGTCGGTCGCGCCCATCAGGTCACGGTTTTTGGCAATCGCGTTCTCGCCTTCCAGCGCCTGGATCATGACGGGGCCGGAGATCATGAAGTCCACCAGGTCCTTGAAGAAAGGACGCTCTTTGTGCACGCCGTAGAACTGCTCAGCTTCGCCGCGCGACAAATGGGCCATACGGGCAGCGACCACTTTGAGGCCAGCGGCTTCGAAACGGGCGTAAATCTGACCAATGACGTTCTTGGCAACGGCGTCAGGCTTGATGATGGAGAGTGTGCGTTCGATGGCCATGGTTTTTTTCCTGTTGAGGGGTGATTTTTAACTATTTTTGCCCTGCGGCAAAGCCCACTATTCTAACCTGAGTGGGTGACAAAATGGCCCTGTCAGCCGATGGGCCGACAGAGGAGACGGGATTTGGTCATCATGGGCTGACAAGACGGCCAAAGCCTGCGCTCAACGGCTGCGGCCACCGCTGCCCCGGCCGCCTCGGCCCGGGGTGGCGGGTGCTTTTTTCAGGCGGTTGAAGCTTTCGGCACCGATGTATTTGGCCTCGCTTTTGGGGGCGTCGGACTTGGCATGCAAGCCAGAGCCGCCCGGCGCTTGGTTGGGCTTGGCCGCCGGTTTGGCGCGTGGCACGGCCGTGCCGGCGCGGCCTTGCCCACCGGTGCGGGGGCGGCGGTCGTTGCGGTTGGTGCGTGTGGGCTGTTCTGTGACGGGGCGGGGGCGCTCGCTCGTGCCCGCCGCCCGCATCAGGGCGCGAATATCGGCCTCGTCGAGTTCAAGCCAAGCCCCACGGCGCAAGCCATGTGGCAGCACCATCGCGCCATAACGGATGCGGATCAGGCGGCTGACCGCATGACCGACCGATTCCATCATGCGGCGCACTTCGCGGTTGCGGCCTTCAGAGATGGTCACGCGGTACCAGCAGTTGGAGCCTTCGCCGCCACCGTCCTCGATGGAGCCGAACTGGGCCGGACCGTCGTCAAGCATGACGCCGTCCAGCAGTTTTTGCTTTTCGTCTTTGCTCAGTGCGCCGAGCACACGCACGGCATATTCGCGCTCCAGACCAAAGCGCGGGTGCATGAGTTGGTTGGCCAGCTCGCCCGAGCTGGTGAAGAGCAACAGGCCTTCGGTGTTCAGGTCCAGACGCCCCACCGACTGCCATTTGCCGTTTTGCAGGCGCGGCAGCTTGCGAAACACCGAAGGGCGGTTTTGCGGGTCGTCGTGGCTGACGATCTCACCAGCGGGCTTGTGGTAGGCGATCACACGGGCGGGCGGCGGGTCGATGCGGATGCGGATCGGCTTGCCGTCGACCTTGATTTGGTCGCCGTATTGCACCCGCTGGCCCACATGAGCAGGCTCGTTGTTCACGGCGATGCGGCCTTCGGTGATGAGCTTTTCCATCTCCAGGCGCGAGCCCATGCCGGCTTGGGCCAACACTTTGTGCAACTTGGGCGAATCGGCTTGGGGGGCCAACACGCGTTTGCCCAAGTCCAGGGCTACGGCTTCGCTGGCTTCTTCTTCGTCAAATTGGCCCGACACCACATCGGCCAACACAATCGCCTTGTAAGGCGTTGGCGCTTCAGGGGCAGCGCTGACGCCAGCTTTGCGGGCGGCATACACACTGGCCGAGGCTGGTGATGCGTCTTTGGGAAAATCGTTCATGTCTGGGGTTCTTCACCGTTCAGGGGGTTGGCAGGGTCCACTTCTGGCGGGTGGGCAGGGGGCATATCGGCAGCAGAGTCGGCAGCGGAGGCTGCCTCGGTGACGCCCGTTGGGGGCAATTCGGTCATGGCTTCGTCCAGCGACAGGCTGGCTTGGGCGGGGGTCTCTTCGAGCAGGTCCGCCAAAGCAGTGACTTGTGTGTCCACTTGGGACAACAGCGGCAATTGGTCGAGCGAGCCCAAGCCCAGGTCGTCCAAAAACTGCCGCGTGGTGGCAAACAAACTGGGGCGGCCGACGGTTTCGCGGTGACCAATCACCTCGACCCAGCCGCGGTCCTCCAGCTGTTTGAGGATCTGTGAGCCAATCGTCACGCCCCGAATATCTTCCATATCACCGCGCGTGACGGGCTGGCGGTAGGCAATGATGGCCAGCGTTTCCAACACAGCACGGGTGTACTTGGGTGGTTTTTCAGGGTGCAGGCGGTCGAGGAAAAGGCGCAGTTCTGGGCGGCTTTGAAACCGCCAGCCACTGGCGACATGCGTCAGCTCCAGGCCTTTGGTGGCCCATTCCAGTTCCAGGTCTTGCAGCATGAGCCGCAGGGTGTCGGCCCCGAGTTCATCGTCAAATAAAACGCGAAGGTCGCGCAATGACAAAGGCTGGCCTGCTGTGAGCAGAGCCGTTTCCAGGACACGCTTGGCTTGCGCCGTATTCATGGTGTCGATCTTTCGGAAAAAAACGCCTCACGGCGTGGGTGCAGAACATGCTGTGCATGCCTCCGCTCGAAGTGCGGGTGGCCTGGCCAGAACCGCAGAAGGATCGGTGAACGCACAGCCCACCGCCTCTTTCAAGGAGGGCTATTGTAACTGAGGCCCAAAAGTTGCTGGGCTTGGGCCATGTCTGCAGGCAGAGGGGCGGTTAAATCTATGGCCGCCCCCGTGATCGGGTGGGTGAAGGCCAGCCGCCAGGCATGCAAGGCTTGGCGTGTCATGCCCGCCATGGGTGCGCCGCCGTACACGGCATCGCCCAGCAAGGCATGGCCCAAATGCGCCATGTGCACCCTGATTTGGTGGGTGCGTCCGGTGTGCAAGGTGCATTGCACCAAGCAGCAGCCTTCGCCTTGCGCCAACAGTTGCATGGTGGTGGCGGCCGTTTTGCCCGATTGGTGGGTCAAGTCCACCACCGCCATGCGCAGCCGATTGGCCGGGTCGCGTCCAATGGCGGCGTCCACGGTGCGGGGCGAGGGGCCGGTCCAGATTTTGTGCGCCATGGCCAGGTATTGGCGGTGCACTTCGCGGGCGGCGATCTGGGTGACCAGCGCGTCCATGGCCTGCCGCGTTCGGGCCACCACCATCAGGCCGCTGGTGTCTTTGTCGAGCCGGTGCACGATGCCCGCACGGGGAACTTCGCTGGCCAACGGGTCCAAGGCCAACAAACCATTGAGCAGCGTGCCCCGCCAATTCCCAGGGGCCGGGTGCACCACCAAACCCGCAGGTTTGTGGATCACGCGCAGGTGCGCATCTTCATAAACCACCTCAATGGGCATGTCCTCAGGCACAAAGGCCTGCGACTGCGGTGTGGCCCGCAGGGTGATTTGCAGCTGGTGGCCCAAACGCACCTTGGCGGACACCTTGGTCGTGACACGACCATCGATCAGGGCGTCGCCTTGCTCGATGAGTTGCTGCAAGTAGCTGCGCGAGAACTCGGGCACGAGTTGGGCAAACACCCGGTCCAGTCGCTGGCCGTGCAAGCCCATGGGCACCAGCGCAGTGCGCACCTCTTGTTCCGCCACATCGAGCATGCGCTCGGCGTCCTCCAGTTGGCCACTGGGATCATCCATTTCGGGGTCGATCGATATAATCAAGGCGTTCTACAGTTCAAGGGTGTCACAGATGCGAAGCTCCAGATTATCGACGGTTCCAGCTGGCCTGGTTTTGGCCATGGGCCTCCTTCTGAGCGGCTGTGCCAACACCCCCAAAGACCCAACCGCAGGCTGGACCCCTGAAAAGATTTACAGCGAAGCGCGTGACGAAGTGAACGCCGGGGCTTGGGACAAAGCCATTGGTTACTACGAAAAGCTCGAAGGCCGTGCCGCGGGCACCGTGCTGGCCCAACAAGCCCAGATCGACAAAGCCTTTGCCCAGTACAAAACGGGCGACAAAATTTTGGCCATCGCCACCCTCGACCGTTTCATTCGGCTGCACCCCACCAGCCCGGCGCTCGACTACGCCATCTACCTCAAGGGCTTGGTCAACTTCAATGACAACCTGGGCATGTTCTCTTTTCTGACCCGACAGGATTTGTCCGAGCGCGACCAAAAAGCCGCCAAAGACTCCTACGAGTCCTTTCGCGAGCTGACCATTCGATTTCCCGAATCCAAATACAGCCCAGAAGCCCGCCAGCGCATGACGCACATCGTCAACTCACTGGCGGCTTACGAAGTGCATGTGGCCCGCTATTACGCCACCAGGGGCGCGCATGTCGCGGCCATCAACCGGGCACAGCAGGCCATCGCCGAGTACCAGGGCGTGCCGGCGCTGGAAGAAGCTTTGGCGATTTTGGTCAGCTCATACGACGCCATGGGCATGACCGCGTTGCGCGACGATGCCAAACGTGTGCTGGAGAAAAACTTTCCGAAGTCGGCTTACCTGACACCCGAAGGCCCAGTCAAAGCCCGCAGCTGGTGGCGTCTGTGGTGAGCTGACGCAGCGCTTCCAAAAAAGCCGCATGGTCTTCCAAGCGGCGCATGGGCGGCAAGCCGCGCACCAAACGGCGCCCATAAGACATGGTGCTCAGCCGGTTGTCACAAACCACCAAAATCCCCCGATCGGTTTCATTGCGGATCAAGCGCCCCGCCCCTTGTTTGAGGGACACTGCGGCCTCTGGCAAAGCGTGGTCAGCAAAGGCACTCTTGCCCTGCAAGGTGATGCGTTGGCTGCGGGCCTCAAACAGAGGGTCTCCCGGCGGTGGGAATGGCAACTTGTCGATGACCACCAGTTGCAGCGCATCACCGGGCACATCGAAGCCCTCCCAGAACGACGCCGAGGCCACCAACACACAACCGGCACGGCCTTGCGCATCGCCCTGCCCGCCCCCTTGCCTGAAACGCTCCATCAAACGGCGCTTGGGACTTTGGCCCTGCACCAAGACTTCAAGACTCGAATCGCCCTGGGCCTGCAGCTGTTCGCCGATGCTGCGCATCGCGTTCAAGGTGGTGGTCAGCACCAAGGTCCTGCCGCCCAGAATGGCCAAGGCCTCCAGCACCAACCGGGCCACCTGCGTGGCATGACCCGGGTCCCCGGGGCGCGGCAAATGGGGCGGCACATACAGCGCCGCTTGTTGTGCGTAGTCAAAAGGGCTGTTGACTTGCATGACTTCGGCCGAGCTCAAGCCGCAAGGCTCGGTGAACCAGCGCAAACTCGGCTCATCGCCTAAAGTGGCCGAAGTGAAAACCCAAGCCCGCTGGCCCACCCCTGGCGCAGCCCCTGAAGGCGCATTCCCGGCCGTCGCGACATGGCCTGCAGCGTGCCGCGGATCTCCCGCCATCAAGGCCTCCAAAGAATCGGGATCGGGCAGCGTCTCGGGCGCGCTGCCCGGTGTCACGGGGACAGAACGGGTCAAGGCAGAAAAGGCCTGCGCGATGTCCAAGGGCGACTCGATCAGGCGCAACTGCGCACTGACCTCGGCCCAGCGCACACCCTCAGGGTTGGGCGTTTGTGCGAACAAGGTGGCGCGCTGCACCAACTCGCGGGTGCGCTCGCCCAATCGCTGGAAATCTGGCGCCAGCTCGCTCACCATGTCCAGGCCGTTTTGCAAATCCACCAAAGCGCTCGACACCGCTTGCAGTGCATCGGACCACTCGTCTGGGGCCACCCCTTCAGGGTGCTGGCCTGTCCAACGCAAACGCACCGAGCCGCGGTGCATGCCTGCGGCCAGTCGCCAATCGCGGGCGGCTTTTTCCAATGCGGCCGTCAAGGCTTGCCAATCCACCAGTCCCCGCGCCAGTTGCAAACCCGTACCCAACGCATCACGGACCAACTCGTGCAGTTGCACAGTAGACAGCTGTTGGCCCAAAAAATTCACCCCGATCTCGTTGAGCTGGTGGGCCTCATCAAACACGGTCACGCGCACGGTGGGCAGCAACTCGGCCACACCCGACTCGCGCACCGCCATGTCCGCAAAGAAAAGGTGGTGGTTGATGACCACCACGTCGGCGGCCATGGCCTCTTTGCGCGCCAGGTTGACGTGGCAAGCGCGGTAGCGCGGGCACGTTGAGCCCAGGCAGTTGTCGCGGGTGGAAGTGACCAGCGGCCACAAAGAGGAGCGCTCGTCCAAACCCGTCAGCTCGGCCATGTCGCCGCTGCGGGTGGATTGCGCCCAGGTTTCGATCTTGGCCAAGGCCTTTTGTGCCCCGGGTTGCGCCGAGTCGGGGCTGTGTCGGGCTTGCTCCATGCGGTGCAGGCACAGGTAATTGCCCCGGCCCTTGAGCAAAGCCACGCGAATGGGCAAACCCAGCACTTCCACCAGGCGCGGAATGTCGCGTGAAAACAATTGGTCCTGCAGCGCCTTGGTGGCCGTGGACACCAGCGCCCGCTGACCGCTGAGCAAGACCGGCACCAAGTAGGCATAAGTCTTGCCCGTGCCCGTGCCGGCCTCGACCACCAACTGACCGCCCTCTTGCACGGTGCGGCTGACCGCCATGGCCATGTCGGTCTGGCCCTGCCGGGGCTGAAAACCCGGCACGGTTTGCGCCAACACCCCGTGGCTGGACAAGGTGTCGGCCACGCGCTGGTCGAGCAAACTCAAGCGGGCTCCTTGGGGGCCAATTGGGCTTGCAGCAAAGCCAATTGGTCGCGCAGGGCCAAGCGCCGTTTTTTCATGCGACGCAAGCTCAGCTCGTCGCGCAGCGCAGGTGATGCCGACGCTTGGTCAATCAAGGCGTCCAGGTCGGCGTGCTCCATTTGCCACTCGATCAGCTGACGCTGCGGCGAACGCAGATCGCTGGCGTCAAATACGGGACCACCCCATGGGCCACCGACGGCGCTGTCGTCGCTCATGGCGTGTCCTTTGCCGCGGGCTGTTTGCCTTGCAATCGCAGTTGCCGCTGCTCGGTGCGCCACAAGCGCTCTTGCGCGTTGAGTGCCAACTCTTGCTGGCGTAAGGGGTCGATGGCCTGCCTGCGGGCGCGACGGGCCTCGGTCAGGCAGGCATTGACCGCAAACTTTTGCCAGCAAGCTTCTTGCTGCTTTTGGTAAGCCGCCAACACCACTTCGCGCTGCGATTTCAAGCGCTGTCTTTGGCTGTCGATGGCCTGTGGGACATCCTGGGCTTGCGCCACCGCGCTTTCAAAGTCCGGCGCAGTTGAGGGCCCAACGGTCAAGGGCGTTTGCGCCCACGCGCCCCAGGCTATGGCCAAGGCCAAGCCAAAACACAAACGAAGCCAAGCAAAACACAGGCGTGTCATGTCAGCTGCGTGTCCACCGTGCGGTGCTCCAGGGCCAAGAACTCACTCGACTGCATCTCATGCAGGCGCGAGACCGTGCGCGGAAACTCGTGCGACATCGGCCCCGAGGTATAAAGCCCTTCGGGCGGCACGGCGGCCGACATGATGAGCTTGACCCGGCGGTCGTAAAGCACGTCGATCAACCAGGTGAAGCGCCGCGCCTCGGACGCCATGCTCACCGGCATGTGCGGCACGTTGCTCAGCAGCACCGTGTGGTACTGCGTGGCGATTTCGAGGTAATCGTTTTGCGAGCGCGGGCCGCCGCATATGGCGCGAAAGTCAAACCAGACCACATCTCCGGCGCGGCGTTTGGCGGTGATTTCGCGCGCTTCGATGTGCAGCACCGGGTCTTCATCCGGCCCGGTGGCCAAGCGGTTGAAGGCGTCGTTCATCTCGGCATCGGCCTGCTCGCCCAAAGGCGAGTGGTAGAGCTTGACCATCTCCAGGGTGCGGCGGCGGTAGTCGGTGCCGTTGTCCACGCTCAAGACCTGCATGCGCTGGTTCAGCAAAGCGATGGCGGGCAAGATGCGGTCGCGGTGCAGGCCGTCGGGGTACAGGCCATCGGGCTCGAAGTTGGAGGTGGTGACAAAGCCCACGCCGTTGTCGAACAGCGCCACCAGCAAGCGGTGCAAGATCATCGCATCGGTGATGTCGGCCACATGGAATTCATCGAAGCAAATGAGCTGGTAACGCTTGGCCATGCGCTTGCCCAGCTCATCGAGCGGGTTGACGGTGCCCTGAATCGCGGTGAGTTCGCGGTGCACCTCGCGCATGAACTCGTGAAAGTGCAAGCGGGTTTTGCGCTCGATGGGCACGGCCGCAAAAAAGCAGTCCATCAAAAAGCTCTTGCCACGCCCCACCCCGCCAAACATGTAGACCCCTTTGGGGATCTCCGGGCGGCTCAGGAACTTGCCCAACAGGCCCGAACGCTTGGACTTGTAAGCCGCCCACTCGCTGGCGCAGCGCTCCAGCGCCTCGATGGCCCGCAATTGTGCGGGGTCGCTTTGGTAGCCCCGTTTTTGGAGTTCTTCTTCGTAAACTTCACGAACGGACATGGGTGGCTTGCTCTTCAATTCAATAACAAAACCCGGGACCAGGCCCGGGTTTTCAGGGATGCGGAACTTTAACCCAACTCACCCAAAACCGCAGTTCCGGGGGCGTCAAGGGCTCAGAAGTTCAGCGTGCGCTTGTCCACCGCCAAAGCAGCCTCTTTGGTGGACTCGCTCAAGCTGGGGTGCGCATGGCAAATCCGGGCAATGTCTTCGGCGCTGGCGCGGAATTCCATGGCCACCACGGCCTCGGCGATCAGCTCGGAGGCTTGTGGGCCCACGATGTGCACGCCCAGGATTTCGTCGGTGGTGGCATCGGCCAGCATTTTCACCATGCCGGTCGTGTCGCCCAAGGCGCGGGCACGGCCGTTGGCCAAGAACGGGAATGAACCCGCCTTGTAGGCCACGCCATCGGCCTTGAGCTGCTGCTCGGTGCGGCCGACCCAAGCAATCTCAGGGCTGGTGTAGATGACCCAAGGGATGGTGTTGAAGTTGACGTGACCGTGTTGGCCAGCGATGCGCTCGGCCACGGCCACGCCCTCTTCTTCGGCTTTGTGCGCCAGCATGGGGCCACGCACCACGTCACCCACCGCCCACACGCCGGGCAAGTTGGTTTTGCAGTCGGCGTCCACCACAACAGCGCCGCGCTCGTCGAGCTGAAGGCCTACAGCTTCGGTGTTCAGGCCGATGGTGTTGGGCACGCGGCCGATCGAGATGATCAGCTTGTCGGCGTCCAGC
>OBPM01000116.1_pt1 | contig 12743 bp, 16 predicted proteins | sample 1493981 | NCBI WGS metagenome assembly OBPM01 (sample SAMEA3275485, study PRJEB22092) | marine metagenome | reverse complement strand
GTCCGGATAGGCTTGATCCTGCCTGCGCCATCAAATGTTCGCGCAAGCTGATATCGCGTGCCGCAAAGCTGTCGAAATCAGGTCCGTCGGCGTCAAAGCCGCTGGGCGCTGCGCTGCCCGAAAACCCGAGCATGCCGTCGGCTCCGCCAACACTGTCGGACGGGGTGTCGTGGTGAAAAGTTTCCGCGCTGAAATCGACATCAAGCGCGTCCGATGTGCCGTGGCCATCGCCGCTGAGCAGGTCATCGCTGGCCCGCTCGCCATTGTCGCTTGCAGCCAGAGCGAAATCGTTAGTCGGCGCGTCTGGCGCAGAGTCGCCCCCACCTGTTTCAAGCACCGGGTTGCGTTCAACTTCTTCCGCGATGAACGCTTCGATTTCGAGCGAAGACAATGCGAGCAGTTTAATCGCCTGCTGCAATTGCGGCGTCATCACCAGCGACTGGCTTTGGCGAAGATCGAGGCGGGGTGCTAATGCCATGACGTTATTGATCCGTCATTGCCCCAAATCACATTGCAAAACTCTCGCCCAGATATAGGCGGCGCACATTGGGATCAGCGACCAATGCCTCGGGCGACCCTGCGAACAGTACCTGCCCACCATAAATGATGCAGGCGCGGTCAACGATATCGAGCGTTTCGCGCACATTATGGTCGGTGATCAGTACGCCGATGCCGCGAGTTTTAAGTTCTTTCACCAAGTCGCGAATGTCGGAAATGGATATGGGGTCGATGCCGGCGAAAGGTTCATCGAGCAACATGATCGACGGATTGGCCGCAAGCGCGCGTGCAATTTCGCACCGCCGTCGCTCGCCTCCTGACAGCGCCATGGCGGGCGCGCTGCGCAAACGGGTGAGGCCAAATTCGCCGAGCAATTTTTCCAACCGCTCGTTGCGTGAATCCGCATCAGGCTCTGACATTTCCAGAACTGCGCTGATATTTTGCTCAACCGTCATGCCGCGAAAAATTGATGTTTCCTGCGGCAAATAACCCAAGCCCAAAATCGCGCGGCGGTACATGGGCAGGTTGGTGATGTCTGCGCCATCAAGCGTGATGCGTCCGCTGTCGGGCTTTACCAATCCCATGATCGAATAAAAGCAGGTGGTTTTACCCGCACCATTTGGGCCAAGCAGACCAACCACTTCGCCCTTGGCAACCGAGAGCGAAACATCGGTCAACACCGCGCGCTTGTCATAGCTTTTGGCGATGGACACGACACCCAGTCCGGATTGCATACCGTCTTGCGTCGTTGCATCCGCGGCGGGAGAAGTTGCAGTCATGCTATCCATATCCAAATTTCGCCCGCGATTATGCAATTGATATCGAACAGACAGCTAATGAATCCTGACCTGTTTTGCAATTGGCATGATTTATGCTGCCCCGTTTTGGAGGCGGTTCGGGGCTGACCCCTAATTTTTGCGCTGTGGAACGCTAAAGCTGCCTGTCACGCGGCCGCCCGAATTTGTTGTGCCAGCAGGTCCACCGCCATTGATGGTCGATCGGCCTGAATTCAGATCGATGACAAGCCTGCCGCCGTTTAGCCGGTTGCTGCCTTGCACCAGATGCACATTGCCGATGAGCGTAATCAGGCTTGAGTCCAGATCATATATCGCCGAGCTGCTGGTCGCGCGCAGATCATCCTTGGTAATGGTCACGCCGCCGGTGGCATCGAGACGATTTACGTCAACGCCACCATTGTTGGAATAGGCGGCCGTCACGCGGTTTGCTTTGAGCGTCAGTCCCGCCTGCGTTGCGGTTACGCCGCCCGCAAGCACAACGCGGTCGGCGCGGTCTTGCAGTTCCATCGACGCGGCAGAGAAATCGACAGGCGCGTTGCTATCATGGTTGCGAATGCTTTGCGCCGACGCTGACGACAGCATCATGATGCCAGCAATTGCCGCAGCCAATCCAAGGGAGATAGAAGCTTTGCTCATAATGGTCTCACTTAATCGCATTCTGGTCGATACGCAAACGAACGCCACCATCTAAGCGGACAACGCGCGTATCCAAATCTGCGCGCAACCGTCCGGCTCGAAAGGTCCCGACCCTTGTTCGGCCGCTGACTGGCCCAAAGCTCTGTATTGTCCGGTCTTTCAAAGACAACTCCACATTGCTCGCGACCATGTCATAGCCTGGTGATTCCACAGCCAACGGGCCAGTGACACGCATGGTTTCTTTGCTGAGGTCATAGCTACCGCGCTGTGCGATGATCGAGGCTGGGCCGTCCTTCAACGATATCCGCCCGGACAGTGATGTCATTTCCAGAACAGGCTGTGCCGAAGTCTTCTGGACAGCGCTACCGGCGCGCAACGAAAAGGGGCGGCCCTTGCTGTCTTCGCCGCGATACAGTGCCTCGACAACGCGCAGTCGCTCGCGCGACAGATTAACTTCGTCCTTGTTCAGGACAAAGCTGAGCTCCTGTTTCCCGGTAAACGGGCTAAATGCCAGTAAGGCGACAAGCAAACCGATGATGCTCGGCAAGACAACACGCATCGCGCGGATAAGGCGGTCATGCCGTCCGCCAGGCAATGCCCAGCGTTGACGATATGTGCGTTCAAGATCGGCCTGTGCGGACATGTTATGTCTTTAACCCGATCAAGTCTTAACTGTGCCCGAATATATCGGTCTCTGGCCAGCCAGACAGATCGAGGTCGGCACGATGCGGAAGAAAATCAAAGCACGCCTGCGCAAGACCAGTGCGACCTTCGCGTTCCAAACGGACCACAAATTCCGCGTGCAAGCGGTGTAGATAGCGCACGTCGCTCGCGGCATAATCTTTTTGCGCTTCGGACAATATGGGGCCGCCCCAGTCGCTTGACTGCTGCTGCTTGGAAATGTCTGTCGACAGCATTTCCTTGACCAGTTCCTTCAGACCATGGCGGTCAGTATAGGTCCGCACAAGGCGCGACGCGATTTTGGTGCAGAACAGCGGTGTCGCGACAACATTCAGATAATGCGAAATGGCTGCTAAATCGAATCGGGCATAATGGAACAGCTTCAAACGGGCTGGATCGGCCAGGACGGCGCGCAAGTTTGGCGCAGCGAAGTCACTGTTGCGGCCAAAACGCACAAGATGTTCGTCTCCGCGACCATCGGAAATCTGTAACAAGCAAAGCCTGTCACGCGGGGTTATCAGGCCCATGGTTTCGGTGTCTACGGCGACTGGACCATCGGCCAGTACGCCCTCGGGAAGGTCTTCTTCGTGTAAATATACGCTCATGCTAGCCCCTTGCCCCACAGGACTGTCCAAGGCAAATGAAACTACAGTTGGCGGCGTGCGATTTTGGGCCGTAATATTTGCTATCGCGTAACCTTTTAATGCGATATACAAAATTCTCGCGGAATCACGAACGATTGCGCTTGTGACGTGCAGTACAGTCGCCCTCGACTGCATAACATAGTTGTTTAGGGCGATGAGAAGGCAAGTAAGAAGTTATGGGTTTTGATCGCAAGCGTGCTGGCAAGGGCCGGGACAAAAGAGATGGTTTCGGTGATGAAAGCTATGACGGTTATCGCGCACCGTCCCCCTATCAAAGTGATTTTGGCGGCGGCCGCTCAGGTGGCGGTTACGGCGGCGGCGGCGGTAATAGCGGCGGCGGTGGCGGCGGTGGAGGTGGCTTCGGCGCACCACGGCGTGGCCCAGGCGGCCCACCAATGCCCGCGCAAGTCATCGGTTCCGGCAAGGGAATTGTCAAATTTTTCAATGGTCAAAAGGGCTTTGGCTTCATTCAGGTCGATGGTCGTCCCGATGATGTGTTTGTGCACATCAGCGCGGTTGAGCAAGCTGGCCTGACCGGTCTTGCTGAAGGCCAGCCGCTAGAATTCTCGCTCGTCGAGCGTGGCGGCAAGGTTTCGGCAACTGACCTCGTCATTGATGGTGAGCCAATGGAAGTGACCGAGCGCGCACCGCGTCCGGACCGTCCGGATCGTCCAGCATTTGATCGTGACCGCGCTCCGCGTGGCGATGACCGTGGTGGCTTCCGCGGTGGTGACCGTGATTCGGCACCACGTGGCCCGCAGCGCGAATCGACTGGCGAACGTGCCAACGGAACCGTAAAATTCTTCAACGACATGAAGGGTTTTGGTTTTGTGCAGCGTGATGATGGCGGCGAAGATGTGTTTGTGCACATTTCTGCGCTTGAGCGTTCGGGCATGGGTCAGGTGACTCAGGGCGACCGTTTGGCCTTCGACATCGAAATCGACCGTCGCGGCAAATATTCGGCTACGAACTTGGGTCCGCTTTCCGAATAAGCGCGCTTTAGAAATTCAAAAAGGCGGGTGAGGCTGTACGCTTCGCCCGCCTTTTTTGTATCTATCACACCTTGCCGATTGTCGCGGCCAAGAACCAGGCGCGCTGTTCCGCTTGATCAGTCCAATCATCAAGAAGGCCATCGGTCGCATTGTCGCCCGCTTCGTCCGCAAGGTCCTTTGCTTCCTTCAATGCTTTGATCAGCGTCTCATTGTCGGCGTGCAGTTCCTTCAGCATCTTGGACGCATCCGTCGACGTCGAGTCGTGGTCCTTGATGCGCTGCTTGGCTGCGATCGCGCCAATCGATGTCAGCGTATCCTGACCCAGCTTGCGCACGCGTTCGGCGACAAGGTCAGTTGTTGCGATCAACTCAGTTGCTTGTTCATCAAATAGCAGATGATATTCCCGAAAATGCGGGCCAGTCACATGCCAATGGAAATTCTTGGTTTTGAGGTAGAGCGCATAATAATCGGCCAGCAGGCCATTCAACGCATCGGCCAGTGCTTTTTTGCTATTGTCACCATTTGCCATGGGAGTTCTCCTTCATTCGGGGGGAGAACATGATATAGGAACAAATCGCGCTATTTCCAGCACCTACACTTGCGGCAGCGGCAATCAACTGATGCCGTAGGCCTGTGTTGCCAGTACAAAACCCCATCCAAGCAGCAATGCGCCAGAGACCCACCGGATCGGTTTCAAAGGCACGATCTGGGCAAGCCTTTCCCGCAGGATGACCGCCGGCACTGTCGCGGCCATGATGCCGAAAAAGCCAGCAACAGCTGTCATCCCCCAATAAGGCGTGCTGGCGCTTTGGGCGGCGATGATGAACTGGCTCTTGTCTCCAAATTCCAAAATAAACAGTCCGAAGAATGCGGTTAGAAAGGCAGGTGTTTTCCAGCCCGATAAAGGGTCGACATTGCGCCGCCACAGCAACATGCCTCCACCAGCAAAGATATATGCGAGGCCAGCGAACATCTTGACGGGCCGTTCGCTAATCCAGCTATCGATGACCGAGCCGCCCGCTGCGGAAATGCTGCAATTGAGCAAGGTTGCAGCGGCGAGGCCAGCAAGAATAACATTGTTGTTCCGATAACGCAGCGCCAGCACGGCAGCGAGGATCTGAGTCCGGTCGCCCATTTCGGCGAGGAAAACAGAAAGGAAAGTTGAAAAGGCAGCGTCCATTTCGCTGCCCTAGCACATCATTACGAAAATGGGATTAGTGCGGCAGGCGGACAGCAACCGACGCCAGCAAAGATTGCGTGACAGCCGGGCTAAGCTGCGAACACCCAATCGCGTCGTCCAATATGCCGGTAAAGCCGCCGATAACCGAATCCGCGCCGCCAAATTCGATGACGCGCTGCATCGTGGCTTCGAACACGCTCGCGATCTCTGCCACGGCAGCAAAATTATGCGCGATGGCGGTTTGACGGATGGCCTCAAGCCGAACGAGAAACTGAAGCGGGCTGCTGTCAAAGGTAGTGAGCCGAAGCGCATCCAACAGGTCGCTTAGCTCAGCGCGAATCAACAATTGGCGATCATGATCCATATCCATGGTGAAACCTCTGCCCCAAATCTGAGACAGCTATGCGCCAACGTGGTTAATAAACGATGAAATGCCCTAATTGCACTGCGAATCGGTATGATGCCTCAATCGCAAGCCGGCCGGACTGGGCGCGTTTCGGCATCTCAATGAGCGACGGCAAAACAAAAGAAAGATGCTCAAACGCGTTCCGCATAACGATTCAGACGACATTGGCCTGCTTTGACGTTTGATTTGGGGTTACGGGCTTGACTTTCCCCCGCCAAACCAGCAAAGGCCCGCGTCTGTGAACAGCGCGGACAAAACCTGCGCAGTTTTTTACGAAATTATTTGAACAAAAGGAATGGGCCATGGCGAAGCCAGCCACGATCAAGATCAAGCTGCTCAGCACCGCTGACACGGGCTTCTTCTACGTGACCAAGAAAAATCCGCGCAACATCACTGAAAAGATGACGTTCCGTAAATATGACCCCGTTGTGCGCAAGCATGTCGAGTTCAAGGAAGCCAAAATCAAGTAAGCCAGCGCGCTGCTTGAATAGGGTATCGATCAGGGCGCTTCGGGCGCCCTTTTTGATTCAACGGTCGCGCGTATTCAGTCGCCGTCGCCTACCCAACTATCCCCCGCACCGTTTCCAGAAACTTCATCACTGACACAGGCTTGGACAGATAGCCCTTTGCGCCCGCTGCCATGATCCGGTCCTCGTCGCCTTTGCCCGCATAGGCTGTGACCGCGAGCACGGGGATGGCCGATAGCGCGGCGTCTTTCTGCATGGCTTCAATGAGGTCGATGCCGCTGACATGCGGCAGCTGGATATCCATGATGACAAGGTCGGGGGCGAACGTCCGCGCCTGTTCCAGCGCTAGCCGCCCGTCGCGTACGCCCTCGACGGTGAACTGATGCGCGCGCAAAAGGTCCGTGAATAGCTTGAGGTTCAGCTCATTGTCCTCAACGATCATCACCTTTTTACCCATACCGACCTTTTCCCGCTTTGCGTTCGTGGATGCCTTGGCTTAAGCGAAAGCCATGCATGAAACAAACGGCAAGTTAGACGCATCGGGTATGGCGTTTCAGGCTTTGGCTTGGGCGTTGATGGAAGAATCACGGGCAGAGCGGCTTTTGTCGCTGACGGGCCTGACACCCGAAGGGTTGCGTGGTTCGATCACCGAACGCGGCACACAGGCGGCGATCTTGTCGTTTCTCGAGGCTTATGAGCCTGATCTTATCGCCTGCGCTGGGGTGATCGGGGTGTCACCCGCGGTACTTGTGCAAGCGCGTCGGGAGTTGGAAGCATGAGTAGACCATTGCTTATTTCCGATTGCGACGAAGTGTTGTTGCACATGATCGTGCCATTCCGCGATTGGCTTGATGAAGCACATCATATCCATTTTGACCTCGTCCACGGCGATTGGGGCGAAGCGCTGCGCCACAAGCATGATGGCACAGTGGTTGAGCGCGGCCAGGTTTGGGACTTGCTCAACGGCTTTTTCGATACCGAAATGCACCGGCAGCAAGCGATTGATGGCGCAGTGGAAGGCCTAAACCGGCTGCGCGAACATGCCGATGTCGTTATCCTCACCAATTTGCTCGATCACCGTGCAGGGCCGCGGACGGAACAGTTGAAGGCCGTCGGCATCGATGCGCCAGTCTATTGCAACCAAGGTGGCAAGGGCGAGGCGCTTGGCCGGATTTTGGACGAATATAAGCCAAGCGTTGCCGTATTTGTCGACGATCTCGGGCACCAGCATGAGTCAGTTGGCGAACAGCATCCCGACGTCTGGCGGCTGCATTTTGTCGGCGAGCCATTATTGTGGGAGCGGGTAAATCCGTCAAAATCGGCGCACGCGCGTTTGGATCGCTGGGCCGACGCGGAACATTGGATCAGGGAGCGGCTGGTTGCGAATGCGCCAGCCCCCGCATTGGAGAAGGTAACATCATGATCGAAGCAAAATTAGCCGAACTGGGCATCACTCTTCCCGCACCCGCCGCGCCGGTCGCGTCCTATGTGCCCGCTGTCGAAGCAAACGGGATGCTGTTCATTTCGGGTCAGTTGCCCTTTGTCGATGGCAAGGTTGTCACCGGCAAGGTCGGCGATACTCGCAGTCTTGAAGACGGCAAGGCGGCGGCCAAGGCGTGCGCAGTCATGCTCATCGCGCAAATGAAGGCTGCCCTTGGCGGTGACCTTGATCGCGTTGAGCGTATCGTCAAGCTTGGCGTATTCGTCGCGTCGACCGCAGACTTCACCGACCAACCCGAAGCCGCCAATGGCGCATCGGACTTGATGGAAGCAGTGTTTGGCGATGCGGGCAAGCATGCACGCGCTGCGGTCTCGGTACCGGTGCTGCCACGTGATGCAACGGTGGAGATTGATTGCGTGGTAAAGGTCCGCGCGGCTTAATGACCGACGGCGTCACCGCCGAACTTTTGACTAAAGTCAGCGACATTCCCGCGGACCAGTGGGATGCGCTGAACCCGCGGGGCAATCCGTTTGTTGGCCACGCGTTTTTGGCGGCGTTGGAGGAATCAGGCAGCGTCGGCGCTGGCACGGGCTGGTCGCCTGCGCCGATCATGATCCGTGACGCGCACGGTATTCCCGCCGCTGCGCTTCCCGCCTATCTCAAGACCCACAGCCAGGGCGAATATGTGTTCGACCATCATTGGGCAGATGCGTTTGAACGGGCGGGCGGGCAATATTATCCTAAGTTGCAGATCGCCGCGCCCTTCTCGCCAGTGCCCGGGCCACGATTGTTGTTGCGTGATGCCGTGCTCGCGCCAGCGATATTGGCCGCCGCCGAAGCCGTGGTGGACCAGAATGGCCTATCGTCTGCGCATGCAACTTTTGTCGAAGAGGCTGAGTTGGATTTGTTTCGTGCCGCCGGATGGCTGACGCGCATTGGTACGCAATTTCATTGGCAGAACCGCGATTATGCAGACTTTGACGGCTTTCTGGCGGCTTTGTCGTCGCGCAAACGCAAGGCCATCCGCAAGGAGCGTGCCGCTGCACAATCCGCCGTTCGCATTGCGCAAATCAGTGGCGCGGACATCACGGCTGATGACTGGGATGCTTTCTGGGTTTTTTATCAGGACACCGGTCAGCGCAAATGGGGTCGGCCTTATCTGACGCGCGCGTTCTTCGACATTATCGGGGAAAGCATGAGGGACAGCATTGTGCTGTTTCTCGCCTATGATGGCGACCGGCCGATTGCGGGTGCACTAAACTTTGTCAGCCCGGATTGCCTTTACGGTCGCTACTGGGGCTGCACCCGCGACGTGCCGTTTCTGCATTTCGAGCTGTGTTATTATCAGGCCATTGATTACGCGATTGCGCATGGCTTGCCGCGCGTTGAGGCTGGCGCGCAGGGCGAGCACAAGCTGGCACGCGGATATGAGGCGGTGCCTACTTATTCAGCGCATTACATCGCCAATGAAGGCTTTCGGTCTGCGGTCTCTGATTTCCTTGTCCGCGAAAGTCAGGCCATGGAGCGCGAGATAGAGTTTCTAGGCGAAATGGCGCCGTTCAAGAAAGGCTAACGCGTCCGGGGACGGGCCGGATTTCGGTGTTGCAATCGACTCTTTAATCGCGCAATTAAATAGGCGAGAGAGGAATCAGCAATGAGCAAACCAAGTCCCCAAGAATTAGCGGATTTCGAAAAGCAGTGCGATGCGTGGTTCGCGGAAAACACGGTCCGCGATCCAGGCTTTATGTTGCCGCTGACCTTCATGGAAGTTTCCACCGATCAGCAGTTTGATTTCCTGCGTGACTGGCAACGCAAGGTTTACGAGGCTGGCTATTTCGGCATGTCTTGGCCAACCGAATATGGCGGCTACGGCATGCACCCCGAATATCAGCGGATCGCCACGCGAGTCATGAAAACCCATGACGCGCCGATCATGCTCAACGCGATTGCGAACGGCTGGACGGGGCCATTGCTGCTCGATATCGGCCGCGAAGAGGACAAGCGCCGCTTCATCAAGCCCATGCTGTCGGCTGAAGAAATCTGGTGTCAGGGCTTTTCGGAACCGGAGCATGGTTCTGATCTTGGAAGCGCGCAGACCAAGGCTGTGCGCGATGGCGATGAATATGTCATCAACGGATCCAAGATCTGGACATCATTGGGCGATCGCGCCGATTATATGATCCTGCTCGCGCGCACATCGAATGATGGCCCAAGCAAATATGCAGGGCTTTCGTTCTTCCTCGCGCCGATGAAGATTCCGGGGGTCGAAACGCGGCGCTTGAAGAAATTGACCGGCGAATATGGCTTTACGCAATGCTTCTTCACCGATGCACGAATCCCCGCGTCGGGCCTTGTGGGCGAAGAGGGGCAGGGCTGGATGGTCGCGATGAAGACGCTGGAATATGAGCGCGGCGCGAAGGTCAATCCGGTCGGCGGCTATTTCGTCAAGGAAATGGACGTCATGGGCGTGGTCGATATGGCGCGTTCGGCCAAGCGCGGTGGTAAGCCAGTGCTCGACGATCCCGTCATGCGCGACAAGCTTGTCGATTATATGATCGAAATTCAGGCGCTGAACCTCAACAACCAACGCCGCCGCATGGCACCGCTCACCAGCGACCGGCCGATGGGCCTTGCGCTGATGAACAAGCTGGCGCGGACGGAGTTGGTGCGCGAGCTCACCGAATTCTCGCTCCAGTTTCAAGGAACGCGCGCGGGCTATTATGTTGGCGACGAAAATGCGGTCGATGACGGCTATTGGCATCGGTCTTACCTGAACAGTTTTTCCGCTACCATCGGCGGGGGCACGAGCCAGATTCAGAAGAATATCATCGGCGAGCATGTGCTTGGCTTGCCCAAGGGGCGGTGAATAAAGCCGACGGTATAGTTGCTAAAGTGAGAGGAATGCCATGTCTGAAGTCCTAACCCAAGCGCAGGACGGCGTCCTGATCATCACCATCAACCGGCCCGAGGCCAAGAACGCCGTCAACCAAGCGGTTGCGCAAGGCATCGCTGCGGCTATGGAGCAGCTCGACGGCGACAAGAGCCTGAATGCAGGCATCATCACCGGGGCGGGCGGTACGTTCTGCTCGGGCATGGACCTCAAGGCATTTTTGCGTGGCGAATTGCCAAGCATCAAAGGCAAAGGCTTCGCAGGATTTATCGAGTCTCCGCCTGCCAAACCACTGATTGGTGCGGTCGAAGGCTATGCGCTAGCGGGCGGCATGGAAATCGCCATCGCGTGCGACCTGTTGGTGGCGAATGACAAGGCGCAGTTCGGCATTCCAGAGGTCAAGCGCAGCCTTGTTGCGGCTGCTGGCGGACTACTCACTTTGCCGTCGATTATCGGCAAACGCATGGCGATGGAGCTTGCGCTGACGGGGGACTTCATCTCGGCCCAGCGCGCCTATGAGGTGGGTTTTGTGAATCGCGTCACCGATGGCGCTGCCATTGATGCCGCGCTTGAACTTGCAGCCAAGGTTGCAGCGAACGGTCCACTGGCATTGATCGCGACAAAGCGCGTCATCAATGAACGGCCTGACTGGAACTCGACCGAAATGTGGAAGAAGCAGAACGAAATCTGCGCGCCTGTTTTCACCTCGAAAGATTCGCGCGAGGGTGCACTCGCCTTTGCCGAAAAACGCAAACCCAACTGGCAAGGCGAATAATATGGGCCATCCCGTCGTTCACGCATTAAGCCATCCCGACAAAGCTGCTGTCATCATGGCGGGATCGGGCGAGACGATAACGTACCAGCAGCTTGATGAACGTTCCAACCAGTGCGCGCATTTGTTCCGCAGCCTTGGCCTGCAGCATGGCGACACGGTTGCGTTCTGTTTGGAAAACCGCGCGGAGTTTTTTGACCTTGTCTGGGGTGCACAACGCGCAGGGCTGATTTATGTCGCGATCAGTTGCCGTCTGACAGCATCGGAAATCGACTATATCCTGAACGATAGCGGCTCAAAGGCGCTGTTTGCATCGCCTTATTTAGGAGCGGCGCTTGATCAGCTGCAAAGCCCGGTGAAGCGTTTCATTCTTGGCGGCGAGCATGCTGGCTGGGAAAATTACGCCGCGGCAATCGCCGAGATGCCAACTTCGCCTATCGCCGACGAACGTGCTGGCACCGACATGTTGTACAGTTCAGGCACGACTGGTCAGCCCAAGGGTGTACGTTTCCCCTTGCCTGATGATGCCGACATTGCGGGGCCAAATGCACTGTCGGGCCTTGCCGCGATGGCATTCAAATTTTCGGGCGACAGCATCTATTTGTCACCAGCGCCGCTTTACCATGCCGCACCCCTGCGGTGGTGTGCTGCGGTCCACCGGCTTGGTGGCACAGTGGTCGTCATGGAAAAATTCGATCCCGAAGCGGCGCTTGCGGCCATTCAGAAATACAAGATTAACGCCAGCCAATGGGTACCAACCCATTTTGCGCGTATGCTGAAACTGCCCGAAGAGGTCCGCAACGCATATGATGTATCGAGCCTAGAAACCGCGGTCCATGCCGCCGCGCCGTGCCCCGTGCCGATCAAAGAAGCCATGATCAATTGGTGGGGCCCGGTCATCCGCGAATATTATGCGGGGACTGAAGGGCAGGGGATAACCTTTATCTCCAGCGAGGAATGGCTGACACACAAGGGCTCGGTTGGACGGCCATTGAACGCGGTCATGCATATATGCGACGAAGACGGGGATGATGTTCCCGTGGGTCAGGAAGGCACCGTGTTCTTCGAAAGCGCTGCATCTTTCAGCTATCACAATGATCCCGAAAAAACCAGAGGCGCGACCAACAAACATGGTTGGACAACGCTTGGCGATGTTGGTCGGCTGGATGAAGAGGGTTATCTGTATCTGACCGACCGCAAAAGCTTCATGATCATTTCGGGCGGGGTGAACATCTACCCGCAGGAGATTGAAAACCATTTGGTCACGCACCCCCGCGTCCGCGATGTTGCGGTTATCGGTGGCCCGCACGACGAAATGGGCGAAGAGGTGATTGCCGTG
>OBPM01000115.1_pt1 | contig 12844 bp, 14 predicted proteins | sample 1493981 | NCBI WGS metagenome assembly OBPM01 (sample SAMEA3275485, study PRJEB22092) | marine metagenome | reverse complement strand
CGCGCTTGGTGCCGCGCAGCAAAATGCCGACGTTGTCACCGGCTTGACCTTGGTCCAGCAATTTGCGGAACATCTCAACGCCCGTGCAAGTGGTCTTGACGGTGTCTTTGATGCCCACGATTTCGATTTCTTCGCCGACCTTGACAATACCGCGCTCGATACGGCCAGTCACCACAGTGCCGCGGCCCGAGATGGAGAACACGTCTTCCACAGGCATCAAGAAAGCACCGTCCACTGCACGCTCAGGTGTAGGGATGTAGTTGTCCAATGCGTCAGCCAATTTCATGATGGCTTCTTCGCCCAATGGGCCCTTGTCGCCTTCGAGGGCCAGCTTGGCTGAACCCTGGATGATTGGTGTGTCGTCGCCTGGGAAATCGTACTTGGACAAAAGTTCGCGAACTTCCATCTCAACCAATTCCAACAATTCAGCGTCGTCCACCATGTCGCACTTGTTCAAGAACACGATGATGTAAGGCACGCCCACCTGACGAGCCAACAAGATGTGCTCGCGAGTTTGTGGCATTGGGCCGTCAGCAGCTGAACACACCAAAATAGCGCCGTCCATTTGAGCAGCGCCAGTGATCATGTTTTTCACATAGTCGGCGTGACCAGGACAGTCCACGTGTGCGTAGTGACGTGTTTCAGTCTCGTACTCAACGTGAGCGGTGTTGATCGTGATACCGCGAGCTTTTTCTTCTGGAGCCGCGTCAATTTGGTCGTAAGCCTTAGCTTCGCCGCCAAACTTCAAAGACAGGATCGTGGTGATCGCAGCTGTCAAAGTTGTCTTGCCGTGGTCGACGTGACCAATGGTGCCCACGTTCACGTGCGGCTTGGTACGTTCAAATTTTCCTTTTGCCATCTTTCGACTCCGAAAAAAAATAGGTCAATCACAAAAAATCTGGTGCCCTTGGCGGGAATCGGACCCGCGACCTCTCCCTTACCAAGGGAGTGCTCTACCACTGAGCCACAAGGGCAAATCATTGATCGCTAATCAATCCATCGAAAACCACAGGTGGAGCGGGAGACGGGAATCGAACCCGCGTCATTAGCTTGGAAGGCTAGGGTTCTACCATTGAACTACTCCCGCATCAGATCAGAAAAGATCATCACAGTTGCAGGCCTACCGGCACTTCTACTTGTTGGTTTTCGCTGGTGGAGGGGACTGGATTCGAACCAGTGTAGGCGTAAGCCAACAGATTTACAGTCTGCCCCCTTTAGCCACTCGGGCACCCCTCCAGAAGCGAGTCTTAGATTATGCCATCCTTTTGTGACACGCCGCAAGTTGGTTCACAAAAATTTCACCATTGAACCGGGTTTTCGCCCTTTTGCTGCCAAAAAGCCTGGGCCTGTGCAAAGTGGCCGCAGCCCAAAAATGGCGCAGGCGGCCGCAGGGCAGACAGGGGCGAAGGGTGATTGGCCTGCAAGACCAAATGCCTGTCCTCACCACCGGCAGCATCGATCAAGGCCTTTTTGGCTTGCGCATGCGCACCCCACAGCATGAAGACCACGGGTTCTGATCGCTGCGCCACGGCAACAACCAGCGCATCCGTCAACGCTTCCCAGCCCCAGCGGGCATGGCTCGCCGGCTGAGTGGCCTCAACCGTCAAGCAGGTGTTGAGCAGCAGCACCCCTTGCTGCGCCCAGCGCACCAAAGAGCCTTGCGCCGATGCAGGGACGCCCAGGCTTTGCTGCAACTCCTTGAAAATGTTGCGCAAGCTGGGCGGCACCCGCACACCCGCAGGCACCGAAAAAGCCAGCCCATGCGCCTGCCCCGGGCCGTGGTAAGGGTCTTGCCCCAAAATCACCACGCGCACTTGGCTCAAAGGCGTCAAGGCCAATGCCCTGAAGGGCTCCGGGGGGTAAACGGTGTGGCCTGCTGCCAGCGCCTCATTCATGCGTGCGGACAGGGCCAGTCCGACCGGGCTGCGAAAAAAGTCCTCAATGCGTGAAGCCCAGCCCGCATCAAGCGTCGAAGCATCAGGCGGCCAGCGCTCCAAACGGTGGTCTGACGGGGGCGCCTCCCCCAAATCCAGACTTTGCTGAGCCGGCCCAGCAGTCATCAGGCAAAAAGCTTGGCCAGCGCCTCGCCGGGCTCATTGGCACGCATGAAGGCTTCGCCCACCAAGAACGCATTGACTTTCGCGTCGCGCATGCGCCGGACATCTTCCGGGGTTTGAATGCCGCTTTCGGTGACCAACAAGCGATCGGCGGGCACATCGGCCAACATGTCGAGCGTGGTCTGCAATGACACCTCGAAGGTTTTCAGGTTGCGGTTGTTGATGCCCACCAGCCGAGTTTTCAGTTTCAGGGCACGGTCCAGCTCGGTGCGGTCGTGCACCTCCACCAACACAGCCATGTCCAGGCTGCGGGCCACGGCCTCCATGTCGGCCATGTGCGCATCGTCCAAACAGGCGGCGATGAGCAAAATGGCATCGGCCCCCATGGCTCGGGCTTCGTACACCTGGTAGGCATCGATCATGAAGTCCTTGCGCAACACCGGCAGGTCGCAGCTGGCGCGGGCTTGCTTGAGGTAATCCACGCTGCCCTGAAAAAACTGTTTGTCCGTCAAGACCGACAAGCAGGCGGCACCAAATTCGGCATAACTTTGGGCAATGTCGGCCGGGATGAACTCGGCCCGCAACACACCCTTGGACGGACTGGCCTTTTTGATCTCAGCGATCACAGCGGCCTGGCCTGCGGCGATCTTGGCGCGCATCGCCCCTTCGAAGTCACGCGTCAGCACGCGGCTTTCGGCATCGGCACGCACCACCGACAGGGGCTTTTGCGTCAAAGCCGCTGCAATTTCTTCGCGCTTGACCGCGACGATTTTGTCCAGGATGTCACTCATGATTTTCTTTCTGTCCGGGCTCAGAGGCAACGGTTTTCAAAATGCAAAAAAGATGCGGCGCATCAACCAAGTCAGCCGCAACAACAAGGCCGAAATGCCCAAGGTCTTTCAGACCATCTTGTTCAGCCACATGGCTCAATCCGCCTTCTGGCCAAAGGCCACGAACTGCGCCAGCTTGGCTTTGGCCGCGCCGGACTCGATGGCCACCCGGGCGAGTGCCAAGCCGTCGGCGATGCTGCTGGCCACATTGGCCGCATACAAGGCGGCGCCTGCGTTGATCATGACGATGTCGCGTGCTGCGCCGGGCTCATTGTCCAGCACGCCTCGCAGCATGGCCATGGATTGCTCGGGCGTGTCCACTTTCAGTGCCCGGTTGCTGGCCATGGGCAAGCCAAAGTCTTCGGGGTGGATTTCGTATTCGGTGATCTGGCCATTTTTCAACTCACCCACCAAGGTAGCCGAACCCAGACTGATCTCGTCCATGCCGTCGCGGCCATACACCACCAACGCGTGTTCAGCACCCAAGCGCTGCAATGCGCGCACCTGAATGCCCACCAAATCGGAGTGGAACACCCCCATCAAAATATGGGGCGCGTTGGCCGGGTTGGTCAATGGCCCGAGGATGTTGAACATCGTGCGCACACCCAGTTCTTTGCGCACTGGTGCGACATTTTTCATGGCCGGGTGGTGGTTGGGCGCGAACATGAAGCCAATGCCCACCTCCTCGATGGAGCGGGCAATCTGTTCTGGTTTGAGGTGGATGTTGCCGCCCAGGGCCTCAACCACATCGGCGCTGCCCGATTTACTGCTGACGCTGCGCCCGCCATGCTTGGCGGTTTTGGCCCCTGCGGCGGCTGCGACAAACATCGCGCAAGTCGATATGTTGAAGGTGTGGGCACCGTCGCCCCCCGTCCCCACGATGTCCACCAAGTGTGTGGGGTCTGCCACATGCACCTTGGTCGAAAACTCGCGCATCACTTGGGCGGCAGCAGTGATCTCGCCGATGGTTTCTTTCTTCACGCGCAAACCGGTGAGCAAGGCGGCCGTCATGACGGGCGACAACTCGCCGTTCATGATCATGCGCATGATGTGCAGCATCTCGTCGTGAAAGATTTCGCGGTGCTCGATGGTGCGTTGCAAGGCTTCCTGGGGGGTGATGGGCATGGTGGGATTCCTCTCGGGTGTTCGGGTTCGTTGAGAAAAGCGTCAATGCGCGGGCGCGTCGGTAAAAGCGAGCTTGAGCCCAAAACCGACAAACAGCAGGCCCGCCACACGGTCCAGGTGGCGCAAGCCGCGCTGCAGTCCAAACGAGTGCTGGGTCAGCCAAGCAGCTGCCCAGGCCCACGCCATGCACACGAGCAGGCTGTTGAGGTTGAACAAGCCGCCCAACAGCACAAAGGACCACGTCGGGTTCTGGGCATCCGCGGGTATGAATTGCGGCACAAAGGCCAAGAAAAACAGTGCCACTTTGGGGTTCAAAACATTTGTTGCGAAAGCGCCAAAGAATACGGCAAGCCTGCGCTGCACTTGACTTGTTGCGTCATCTGCTCGGCCTTGATCGCCCATGGGGTTTGTTGAGAACAGGACAGGGGTCTGCGGTGCGCGCCGCAAAAGTCGCACTCCCATCCACAACAGGTACAAGGCTCCGCCCCATTTGACCAAGTTGAAAGCGTCCGCCGAGCTGGCCAATACGGCCCCGAGCCCAAAAGCGGCCAGCGCCACATGCACGCAACACCCGGCTGTGATGCCCCAGGCGGCCACCAAGCCAGAACCCACGCCGCCGCGCAGGGACTGGTTCACGATGTACAACACGTCTGGGCCCGGCGTGAGGTTGAGCAACACACCGGCCAGCATGAACATCAAGACTTGCTGCGTTTCAGGCATGGCTTCAGTAAACGCCTACTCGGGTGGAAGCGGGATTTGTCTGTGCGGACGCGTTCGCCATGAAGCGCTGGATGCAATCGATGGCATGGTCGATGCCCGCGGCATCCACCCCCAGGTGCGTCACAAAGCGCAAGCCGATCAAACCCGTGGCCAGCACGCCATGGGCTTTCAGATCGTCAAGCAGAGCCGGGCCACGTCCATCGGCCACATCCACAAACACGATGTTGGTTTGGGCCGAACGCACGCCCAGGCCTGGCACGCCTTGCAGGCCTTGGGCCAGCCGCTGCGCCAACGCATGGTCGTCGGCCAAGCGCTCGACATGGTGGTCCAGCGCGTGCAAAGCCGCAGCCGCCAAAATGCCGGACTGGCGCAAACCACCGCCCAACACCTTGCGCCAGCGCAGCGCCTTGGCGATCAGTTCACGCGATCCGCACAAGGCCGAACCCACGGGCGCGCCCAGACCTTTGCTGAAGCAAACCGACACGCTGTCAAAGTGGTCCACGATGCGGCGCACGCTGGCCGTGACCGATCCACCTTCGGCTTGTGCGACAGCCGCATTGAACAGTCGGGCACCGTCCAGATGCACGGCCAAGCCGTGCTGCCGGCCGAGCGCTGTGGCTTGCGCCAAATAGGCCTGCGACATAGGGTGGCCGTTCCAGGTGTTTTCCAGCGCCAGCAAGCGTGTGCGTGCAAAGTGGCAGTCGATGGGTTTGATGGCTGCCGCGATGTCGCCCAGCGCCATTTCTCCCACGCTGTTTTGTGCCAGCGGCTGCGGCTGGATGCTGCCCAGCACGGCCGCACCGCCGCCTTCGTAGCGGTAGGTGTGCGCGTTTTGACCGACGATGTACTCGTCGCCCCGCTCACAATGCGCCATCAGGGCGCACAGGTTACTTTGTGTGCCCGATGGCATGAACAGCGCCGCTTCTTTGCCCGTAATCTCTGCGATGCGTTCTTGCAAGGCATTAACCGTCGGGTCGTCGCCAAACACATCGTCGCCCACGGGCGCTGCCAGCATGGCCTCGCGCATGGCAGCGGTGGGCTGGGTCACGGTGTCGCTGCGCAAATCGATCATGGTCGTTCCAAAAAGTTTTTGAGCATGGCGTGGCCGTGCTCGGTCAAGATGGATTCGGGGTGAAACTGCACGCCTTCGATGTCCAGCTCGGTGTGCCGCACGCCCATGATTTCGCCGTCGTCTGTCCAAGCGGTGACTTTCAGGCAGGACGGGCAAGTGGCCCGTTCAATGGCCAAAGAGTGGTAGCGGTTGACGGTGAACTGCTTGGGCAAACCCGCAAACACGCCTTCTTGCGTGGTGGTGATGACACTGGTTTTGCCGTGCATCAACTCTTGCGCCCGAACGATCTGGCCGCCAAAGGCTGCGCCAAGGCTTTGGTGCCCCAGACATACGCCCAAGATGGGCAGCTGGCCTGCAAAGTGCTGAATGGCCGCCACTGATATGCCCGCCTCTGCAGGTGAGCAGGGTCCAGGCGAAATCACCAAGCGGTCAGGCTGGCGGGCCGCAATGCCTTCGAGCGTGATTTCGTCGTTTCGAAACACCTCGACCTCCGCGCCCAGTTCACCGAAATACTGCACGATGTTGAAGGTGAACGAGTCGTAGTTGTCGACCATCAGGAGTTTGATTTTTTTCGCCATGATCACTCCAAGCCTTCTTCGACCAACTCGCTGGCCCGCAACAAGGCTCGCGCCTTGTGTTCGGTTTCGCGCCATTCCATCTCGGGCACCGAATCGGCTACCACACCCGCAGCGGCTTGCACATACAGCGTTTGGTCCTTGATGACGGCGGTACGAATCGCAATGGCCACGTCCATGTCGCCCGCATAACTGATGTAGCCGCAAGCGCCCCCATAAATGCCACGCTTGACAGGCTCGAACTGGTCAATCAACTCCATGGCGTGCACTTTGGGCGCGCCCGTCAAGGTGCCTGCCGGGAAAGAGGCTTTGAGCACGTCCATGTTGCTCATGCCCTCGTTGAGCAAGCCCTCGACGTTGCTCACGATGTGCATGACGTGGCTGTAGCGTTCGACCACAAAGGCCTCGGTCACTTTGACTGAACCAATTTTGGCAATGCGCCCAATGTCGTTGCGTGCCAGATCGATCAGCATCACATGCTCGGCCCGTTCTTTGGGGTCGTTGATCAGCTCCAACTCGGCGGCCTTGTCTTTCTCGGGCGTTGCACCACGGGGTCGTGTGCCCGCCAGAGGACGGATGATGACTTTGGCCCCCTCTTCTGTTTGTTCCTGACGAACCAAAATTTCGGGGCTGGCCCCGACGACATGGAAGTCGCCGAAGTTGTAGAAATACATGTAGGGGCTCGGGTTGAGCGAACGCAACGCCCGGTACAAGGACAGAGGGCTTTCGGTGTAACGCTTCTTGATGCGTTGCCCCACCTGCACCTGCATGAAGTCGCCGCCTGCGATGAGCTCCTTGGCCTTTTCCACCGCCGCGATGTAATCGGCTTTGGCAAAGTCTCGTTCAGCCGGGTAAGACTGGCTGGCTTTGACCACGGGTGCACTGACCGAGTATTTGAGCTGCTCTTTCAGGTCGCGCAGGCGTTTTTTCGCGCCCACATAGGCCTCTGGCGTAGCCGGGTCGGCATAGACGATGAGGTAAAGCTTGCCCGACAGGTTGTCGATCACGGCCAGCTCTTCGCATTGCAGCAGCAAGATATCGGGCGTGCCCAAGGTGTCGGGTGGGCAGGATTTTTCGAGCTTTTTCTCGATGTAGCGCACCGCGTCGTAACCAAAATAGCCCGCCAGACCGCCACAAAAACGGGGCAGGCCCGGGCGCAAGGCCACCTTGAAACGTTTTTGGTATTGCTCGATGAAGTCCAGTGGGTTGCCCGCAGCGGTCTCGATCACCTCACCATCGCGCACCACTTCGGTTTGGGCTTCAGCGCCAAAACCACTGGCCCGCAACAAGGTGCGTGCCGGCAGGCCGATGAAGCTGTAGCGGCCAAAACGCTCGCCACCCACCACCGACTCCAGCAAAAAACTGTATTTGCCGTTGTCCTTGGTATGGGCCAGTTTCAGGTAAAGCGACAAGGGCGTTTCCAGATCCGCAAAGGCTTCCAACATGAGCGGAATGCGGTTGTAGCCTTGACTGGCCAGGCTTTTGAATTCAAGTTCGGTGATCACGGGCTAGAGCCTCCAAAGCGCTCAGCGACCTCTGAAGAGGTGCTTTTCATTCATCCAGTTGCCCGGTCATGGTGAACATGAAAACGGGCGCGGGTGGCGGGCAAGCCGCACAGTCGTTGGGGTCAGGCTGGCCGACGCCAGGGCCAGGCTCCCCGGCCTTGCACAAGGGCGTGGCTCGGCAGGCTGACTGCGCTGGAATGGCTGTGGACGATGAACATGGTGGCCCAAGTGTAGCAAAGCCGCGCTGCATTTTGGGACCTTCCCAACCTGGGTGGGACGCTTTTGTCGCCGCCTCACATCATCGGCTTGTCGCGTTCAGGCGCTGCGGCAAGTCGGCCAAGGTGTCCAACCAGGCGGCGGCGGGCGTGTCTTGCACGCGTTGGCCATGGTTGTAGCCATAGGTCACCAGCACCACGGGGCAGCCCGCAGCGTGTGCAGCCTGCGCATCGTTGCTGGAATCGCCCACCATCAAGGTGCGCGCGGCGTTGGTGCCCAGCGCCTCACAGGTCTTCAACAAGGGCAAGGGGTCTGGCTTTTTGCGCTCGAAGCTGTCACCGCCAAACACAGGGCCAAAGAAGTGTGTCAGTGACTTATCTTTCAACAAGGCCTGTGCAAAGGCGAGGGGCTTGTTGGTCAGGCAGGCCATGGGCATGCCCTGCGCAGCCAAAGCCTCCAGTGCGTCAAGAGCGCCAGGGTAGACATCGGCAAATTGACCATTGATCGCCAAATAGTGGTGCTGGTAGCGCTGCCAGGCGCGGCCGTACAGGGCATCGACCGACAGGGCCGGGCAAGCCTGCCCTGCGCCCTTGACCTCTGGTCTGGTGATCTGGTACGCCAACAAAGTGCGGATCAGGTGCTCAGAGCCTTTGCCAATGGTTTGCGCAATGAGTGCATCCGACACCGGGGGCAAGTCAAGGTCGGCCATGGTGCGGTGCAAGGCCACCTGAAAATCACCCAAGGTGTGCACCAAGGTGCCATCGAGGTCAAAAATGACCGCGTCGATCTGCGTCAAATCCTGCATGGCGCTTGGCATCGCTTCAGGACAGGGCCAGTCGCATCTGGTCGATCACGGCTTTGTAATCGGGCTTGCCAAAAATGGCGCTGCCCGCCACAAAGGTGTCTGCCCCGGCATCGGCCACGCGGCGGATGTTGTCGGCCTTGATGCCGCCATCGACCTCCAGGCGAATGTCTCGGCCACTGCGTTCGATCCATTGGCGCGCCAATTCGACCTTGCGCAAAGCCGAATCGATGAAACTTTGGCCCCCAAATCCGGGGTTCACGCTCATGATCAGGATCAGATCGATCTCGTCGATGGTCCACTCCAGCACGTCCAGGGGTTCGGCCGGGTTGAACACCAGCCCCGCTTTGACGCCCTTTCCCTTGATGGCCTGAATGCTCCGATGCACATGGCCGCTGGCATCGGGGTGAAAGCTGATGAGGTCGGCACCGGCCTCGGCAAAAGACGCTGCCAGCGCATCGACGGGCGAGATCATCAAATGCACATCGATCGGCACCGCCACGCCTGCAGCCGTTTTGGCATGCGGCTTCAAGGCTTGGCAGATCATGGGGCCAAAGGTGAGGTTGGGCACGTAATGGTTGTCCATCACGTCGAAGTGGATCCAGTCGGCACCGGCGTCGATGACGCTTTTGACTTCTTCGCCCAAGCGCGCGAAATCAGCCGATAGGATGGAAGGGGCAATGCGGTAAGTCGTCGTCATCCCTGAATTGTCGCAGTTAACATGTGCCCATGTCTGCTTACAACGTTCAAATTGATGTGCTGCCCCACTACGTGGCAGACCAAAGCAACCCATTGCAAGATGTGTTCACCTTTGCCTATACCGTCACCGTGACCAACACAGGGCGCGTGCCTGTTCAGTTGATTTCTCGCCACTGGGTGATCCAGGATGAGCGTGGCCACAGCGAAGAAGTCAAAGGTCTGGGTGTCGTGGGCCAGCAACCTTTGCTTCGGCCCGGCGAAGCTTTTCAGTACACCAGCGGTTGCCGCCTCAAAGCCCCCAGCGGCACCATGGGGGGCAGTTACTTTTTTGTGGCCGAGGACGGGCACCGGTTTGATGCACAAATCATCCCCTTTGTGCTCGAATCCTCCAGTGCCATGCCTTCTGGGCGCACCCTGCACTGAGCCGGCTTGGGGCGTGACTTGCGGTTAAGCTCCTGCCCATGGGTGAATTTGAGCTGATCGAACGCTATTTCAAGCGCCGTCCGCGCCAAGCTGCGGTGGGCATTGGTGACGACTGCGCGGTCTGGACGCCGCTTGCGGGCCATCAAATGGTTTTTTCTGCCGATATGCTGGTCGAAGGTCGCCATTTTTTGTCCACCGTCAACCCCAGAGCGCTAGGGCACAAGGCTTTGGCCGTGAACCTGAGTGATTTGGCAGCTTGCGGTGCCACGCCGAGGGCTTTTCTGTTGTCCTTGGCCTTGCCTCAGGTTGATGAAGCTTGGCTTTCTGGTTTTTCTGAAGGTCTGTTGGCATTGGCTGATGCACACGGCTGCGAGCTGATCGGCGGCGACACCACCCAAGGCCCGTTGAATTTGGCCATCACCGTGATCGGTGAGGTACCGTTCGGCCAAAGCATTTTGCGCAGCGGTGCTCAGCCAGGGGATGACTTGTACGTGAGTGGCCATTTGGGCGATGCCCGTTTGGCTCTCGAAGCTTTTCGCGGCTTGAGTCTGCCGCAGGCTGTTTTCGACCTTGCCAGGTCGCGCATGGAAACCCCCTCACCCCGGATCGCGCTTGGCCAAGCCTTGCGCGGCGTGGCCAGCGCCATGGCGGACATCAGCGATGGCTTGCTCGGCGACCTCGGTCATATTTTGAAATCCAGCGGTGTTGGTGCAGAGATCGAGTTGACTGGCTTGCGCGATTTGATGCTCACTGCCAAGCTGTGGTCGTGCCCGCCTGATGTGCACCGCACCTGTGTGCTGTCGGGTGGCGATGATTACGAGCTGGTGTTCACCGCCCCTGCCCACCTGCGCGATCGGGTGCAGGCTGTGGCCCATGCAAGCGATACGCTGGTCACCCACATTGGCCGCATCACTCAGGCGGACACCTTGGTGCTGCGCGACGCCTCTGGTCAAGTTGTTCCGTGCGACCTGTCTTCTTTCGACCATTTCGCTTCACCATGACGCAGATGACACCACTTTTGCCCCCCACGGCCATGTCAGGGCCCATTCGCCCTACAGCGGCTTTCATGTGGCGACACCCTGCGCATGCATTGGCTATGGGCTTCGGCTCGGGTTTGTCGCCCAAAGCCCCCGGCACCGTGGGTAGCCTGTGGGGCTGGGCATCTTGGCTGGTGATTCAAGAGTTTTTCAGCCGGCCTGTGCAGGCGGCTTGGATTGGGTTGGCGCTTTTGCTGGGTTGGTGGGCCTGTACAGTCACAGCGCGCAACATGCGTGTGAGCGATCCGGGCGCCATTGTTTGGGACGAAATTGTGGCCATGTGGTTGATCCTGTTTCTCGTGATGCCCACCGGCTGGGTCGGCCAATTGGCGGCTTTTGCCCTTTTCCGATTTTTTGACGCCGCCAAACCTGGCCCCGTTGCCTGGGCCGATCAAGCGTTCAAAGGCTTCGGCTGGCGTGGCGGCTGGGGCATCATGTGGGACGATCTTGTAGCGGCCTTTTGCACGCTGCTGGTCATTGCTTTATGGCGGTGGTTCTGATGACCGACTTGACTGCATGTTTGGCCAATAAACTGACCAAACTGGACTGGATGATGGCCACCGCCGAGAGCTGCACAGGCGGCATGATCGCCGCGCAATGCACGGATTTGCCGGGCTCCAGTATTTGGTTTGAACGGGGATTTGTGACCTACTCCAATGCGGCCAAAACCGACATGTTGGGTGTCTCTTCGTCACTTATTCTTGAACAAGGCGCAGTCAGTGAGCCGGTCGCCCGGGCCATGGCCATGGGCGCTGTCGAATGTTCCCAAGCCCGCGTGTCCTTGGCCGTGACGGGCATTGCAGGGCCCGGGGGCGGCAGCCAGACCAAGCCTGTCGGCACTGTGTGGTTGGCTTGGTGCGTCAACGGCGCAGTCGATGCTGAGCTTTGCGTATTCGAAGGGGATCGCACCAAAGTGAGACAAGCCGCTGCAGCGCAGGCGTTGATGGGGCTGTTCAAGCGTCTGCCTATCTGAAGCACGCCAACACAAGTGCAATCGTGGGCTGAAAAGCAGAAACAAAAAAACCCTCTTGCGAGGGTTTTTTGCAATCAACAAAACATGTTGAAAATTGGTTGCGGGGGCCGGATTTGAACCAACGACCTTTGGGTTATGAGCCCAACGAGCTACCAGACTGCTCCACCCCGCGGTATCTTCGAATTATACCTTACTCTGCTGCTGTTTCGGCAGAAGAATCACCACGGTCGACCAATTCAACCAAGGCCATCGGGGCATTGTCACCCACGCGGTATCCCATTTTCAGGATGCGTGTGTAACCACCGGGGCGCTTAGCAAAACGTGGGCCGAGATCGGCAAACAATTTGACAACGCTGTCACGGTCACGCAGGCGGTTGAAAGCCAAGCGCTTGTTGGACAAGCTGTCTTCCTTGGCCAAAGTGATCATCGGCTCAATGACGCGACGCAGCTCTTTGGCTTTGGGCAATGTGGTTTTGATGACTTCGTGCTCAATGAGCGAATTCATCATGTTGCGCAGCATGGCGAGGCGGTGCTCGCTGGTGCGGTTCAATTTACGGAGGCCGTGTCCGTGGCGCATGGTGCTTACCTTTCTTTATTAAACAGGCAGCCGTATCAGGTACTGCCCGTGCACACCCCGGAATTCTCCGGGAACTTCGTATTATCGCTTGTCCAGACCTGCTGGTGGCCAGGCTTCGAGCTTCATGCCCAAAGTCAAACCACGCGAAGCCAGAACTTCCTTGATTTCGTTGAGCGACTTGCGACCCAGATTAGGGGTCTTGAGCAATTCATTCTCAGTGCGTTGAATCAGAT
>OBPM01000114.1_pt1 | contig 12950 bp, 13 predicted proteins | sample 1493981 | NCBI WGS metagenome assembly OBPM01 (sample SAMEA3275485, study PRJEB22092) | marine metagenome | reverse complement strand
AAGCTTTGGGTCGGCGCTTTTGACAGTCCGATGCCCAATACCTCGCGCAGCGACATGTCATGCGTCGGTGGCGCACCACCGCCCTCGTCGGACCTGAAGGCACCGACCTACCAAACCCGTAGGTCGCGGCCTTTATGGTCCGACATTTGACCCTTCGCGAAGCGACATTTGGAGCGGGATTTGGCAATGGCCACTCAACGCTGAACACGCAAGGGCTTGAGCAGGTCGCTCAAACCGTTGTGGTCGATCTCTTGCATGAGCTGCAACAGTTGCCCGATTTCGCCTTTCGGAAATCCCTCACGCGCAAACCAGTTGAGGTAGTTGCCGGGCAAATCGGCGATGAGTCGGCCTTTGTGCTTGCCATAGGGCATGGGCGTGGTGACGAGTTTGACCAGGTCTTCGGGTCGCATGTTGGCCTTCAGCCCTCGCCCCAGAGCCAAGAGCGCACACACGCGTGGAACGCATCGGGCTTTGAAATCATGACCCAATGCCCACAAGGCAAACCTTGCACGGCGCTGCCGGGCTTCGCGGCAATGGCGTCGAGCCATGGTCGCGAATGGAACATGAAAGGCTTGCGCTCGCCGTACACAAACAACAGCGGCATGGGCAACTGGATTGGCGCTGCCTGCTTGAAGCCGCCCGCCGTGCCAAACCACCGCATGGCGTAGGGGTAGTTCATCTTGTGGGTGATGCGCACTGGCTCGGTCGGGCAACGCAACCAACGCGCCATGGCGCGGGTCATGCGGGTGCCCAAGCGGCCACCCAGCTTCCACGCCAGCGCCAGCCAAACTTGGTAACCCATGACCGAGAGTTTTTCCTTCGCGCCCCAGCTGCGCAGCAAGGCACCGGCGTTGTGGTCGCCCACGTCCACCGCCACCACACGGGCCACGCGATCGGGGTGGCGCATGGCAAATTCATAGCCAAAGATGCAGCCCCAGTCGTGCAGCATGAGCGTGACGGGTTGGTCTGGGCTGATGCGGTCCACCACTTGGCGCAGCAACAGGCACATGCCATCCAGGCTCGTGACCGCTGGGCCGCTCTCGAAGCCAGGCAGCGTCAGCCGGGCGCAGGTGGCGCGGTCTTGCAGGGCCGCCACGGTGCCGTCCCACAGGGCGCGGGTGTCGGGCCAGCCGTGCAGCATCAAGATGACTTCGTCACCCTGCCCTTGCAGCCAGACTTGGGTGCCGTTGACGTCGAGGCACCGTTCCTTGCCGCCCATGGCTTACAAGGCCTTGGCCAAGCGCGAGACGCCTTCGAGGATTTTGTCTTCGCCCACAGTGGCAAAGCTCAGGCGGAAGCTGGCGTGGTCGGGGTTGGCGCAGAAGAACGGGGTGCCCGGCACAAAGGCCACGCCTTGGGCGATGGCGCTTTTGGCGAACACATTGCCATCATTGACCTTACCGCCTGCGCCCGTCAGGCGCGCCCAGACGAACAAACCGCCCTCGGGCTGCACAAACTCAACCGCATCGCCCAATTCGCGGCGCAAAGCGTCGCCCATGGTTTGGGCGCGTTGGGCATACACGCTGCGCACTTTGTCCAGGGTAGCGGGCATGCGACCCGCCAACAGGTACTGCGCGGCCGTGGCTTGGGCAAAGGTGCTGGTGTGCGCATCGCTGAACTGTTTGCACATGGTGGCGCGGGCCAATAATTCGGCTGGTCCAACCATCCAGCCCACGCGCAGGCCGGGCGACAACACTTTAGACAGCGAGCCGCAGTGCACCAGCAGCTCGCGGCTGCCGGGCACCGATGCGCTCATGGCCAGCAGGCTGGGCGGCGGGGCTTCGCCAAAATACAAGTCGCCATACGGGTCGTCTTCCACGATCAGGGTCTGGTGCTTGACGGCCATCTCCAGCACTTGGCGGCGGCGCTCGGCGCTGAGCAAGGCTCCGCTGGGGTTGCCAAAGGTGGGAATCAGGTACACAAACTTGGGCTTATGTTCGGCGATCAGCTTGTCCAGTTCGTCGGTTTTCACGCCGTGGCCGTCCACCGGGGCGCTGATCAGCTCGGCCCCGTAAAGGCGAAAGCATTGGATGGTGGCCAAAAAAGTCGGGCCTTCCACGATCACCTTGTCGCCGGGGCTGATCATGGTTTTGCCAATCAAATCAAGCGCTTGCTGGCTACCGGTGGTCACGATCAATTGGTCAGCCGTGACGTCTTTCGCCCCCTTTTGGCCCATGAAGTGCGCCAGTTGCTCGCGCAGCGGGCCAAAGCCTTCGGTCGCGCCGTATTGCAGGGCCGCGCCGGGGTCTTGGCTCAGCGCGGCGTTGCTGGCTTCGCGGATGCCGTCCACGTCAAACATGGCGCTGTCGGGGAAGCCGCCCGCAAAGCTGATGATGCCGGGCTTGCCCAAGAGCTTGAACAGCTCACGGATGGCGGAGGTTTCGACGTTGTTCAGGCGGTCTGCAAACTGCAAAGGCATGGTGTATCTTCCCGTGTTGTCTCAAGTCCTACATTTTGCCCACATCCAGACCGCATGAAGCCCGCCCAGATCGAATCTTTTTTTGCCACCCTGCAAGCGGCGAACCCGATGCCGGTGACGGAGCTGGAGTACACCAGCGTGTTCGAGTTGCTGGCGGCCGTGCTGCTGTCGGCCCAGGCCACCGACGTGGGCGTGAACAAGGCCACGCGCAAGCTGTTTCCAGTGGCGGGCACACCGCAAAAAATACTGGACCTCGGGCTAGAGGGGCTGGAGGGTTACATCAAGACCATTGGCCTGTACCGCAGCAAAGCCAAGCACCTGTTGGAAACCTGCCGAATTTTGGTGGAACAACACGGAGGCCAAGTGCCCCGCACGCGAGAAGCGCTGGAGGCCCTGCCCGGCGTGGGCCGCAAAACGGCCAACGTGGTGCTCAACTCCGCTTTTGGTGAGCCCACCATGGCGGTGGACACGCACATCTTCCGCATGGGCAACCGCACGGGCCTGGCCCCGGGCAAAACACCTTTGGCGGTGGAACTCAAGTTGCTCAAACGAATTCCGGCCAAGTATTTGGTCGATGCCCACCACTGGCTGATCTTGCATGGGCGCTATGTGTGCCAAGCGCGCAAACCCCTGTGCGGATCGTGTGCGGTATCGGCGTTTTGCGATTACAAGCCCAAAACGCCCTGAACGGCCTACGCAGGCCTGTGAATACCTAAATACGCAGACTGAGGCGCGAAATTCGCAGCCTTGGCAGCGGGTAAAATCTGCCCCCTCTGTCCTGCTGGACAGTCCCTGACGCCAGCGTTTGACGCCCGTCGCCTTCAGAGCGCGCACGCTCTGTTTTTTTAGCCCCAAACACCCCACAACACCCATGACGCGAGCCCTGCCGCGTGCCCACATCAACAGCTCCAGCCTTGTGCGTTTTCTGACCGAAAACGCCATGCTCGACGCTGCCCAGGCCGGGGAAGGTGTGGGGCAAAAGTTGGGCGACTGGCTCAATTTTCGGCAGGCCATTGCCTTGCACGGCGTGCTGCAAAACGAAGCCGCCCCCGCGCCCATCCCCGGCCACCAGCAACGCGCTGCCCCGATCTCGCCGCAGGCCTTGGCCGCGCATGTTGAAAAAGTTCGCGCCCAGCTGACCGAGTCGGTGCTGCAAGGGGCCCCGCCGGGCTCGGGCCTGGCGCGCATCGACATGCCGCCGCCCGAGTTGGACGATCCGCCCGAACCCAAAACCGCATTTGAGCCCTACCGCAGATTTCTTGCAGCGCACCAACGCCAAATGGAAAGCACGGTGCGCAACTTGCGCGCCCAACTGCGTTTGCAGCTGAGCAAGCGCGGCCCCGCAGGGGCACAACTGGCCGCGCTCGATGCGGCTTTTGAAAGCATCTTGAGCGAGCGCGAAGCGGCGCTGCTGGCCAAAGTGAGCAAGCCGCTGGAAAAGCGTTTTGTGCAAGCCCTCAAAGCCCATCTTCAGGCCCCCGAAGACCCCGCCCGCTGGCTGATGCCCCTGCGCCAGACCTTGCGCACGGCCTTGCTGGCCGAACTCGACACCCGGCTGCAACCGAGCCTCGGACTGCTTGAAGCCCTCACCTCTGAAGCCCTACACAAACCATGAAACCTTATTCTTTTCCGATCGCCTTTGGGCTGGGCGCACTGGCCTTGGCTTGGGTCGCGGCGGCCGTGGCCAGCAGCCACTTTTTGGTGTTGGTCATGACGCTGCTCATTGGCGCGGTCTACGGTTTTGGCGCTTGGGAGCTGCGCCAATACCGCGCCACCACAGACGCGCTGAACCAGCGCTTGGCACAAATTCCGGCCGATTTGGCCCACTTGAGCGACTGGCTGATTGGCCTGCCCGAGGCCTTGCAAAACCCAGTGCGCCAACGGGTGCAAGGCGAGCGGGTGGCCCTGCCCGGCCCGGTGTTCACGCCTTATTTGGTGGGCTTGTTGGTGATGCTGGGCATGCTGGGCACCTTTTTGGGCATGGTCGTCACGCTCAATGGCGCGGTGTTTGCGCTGGAAGGCTCGAACAACATTGCGGGCATCCGTGCCGCGTTTTCTGAACCCATCAAAGGCCTGGGCCTGGCGTTTGGCACTTCGGTCGCCGGTGTGGCCACCTCGGCCATGCTGGGCCTGATGAGCAGCCTGGCCCGGCGTGAACGCGCCCTGGCTTCGCAGCAACTCGACACCGTGGCCCACACGCAACTTCAGCATTTTTCCCTCACGCACCAGCGCCAAGAAAGCTACAAAGCCTTGCAGCAGCAAGCCCAAGCGCTGCCGCAGGTGTTGCAACAATTGCAGGCCTTGATGGCGCAGATGGCCAGCAGCAGCGAACAGATCAACACCCAACTGCTGGCCAACCAACACAGCTTTCAGCAAGAAGTGCACAGCGCCTACACGGGCCTGGCGCAGTCGGTGGACCAGTCGCTGCGCACCAGCCTGAGCCAAAGCCTGCAACTGGCCAGCGAAGGCATTCGCCCCGTGGTGCAAGCCACCATGGCGCAACTGGCCGAACAAGCGCAAAGCCTGAACGCAGGCCTGCTGCACAACACGCAGCAGCAATTGGCCGAGATGCAAACCCAAATGAGCGCCACGGCCGCCACGCTGGCGCAAACCAGCGCCCAAACACTCAGCCTGCACGAACAAAACAGCACCCGCATGACCGACCGTGTAGGCCAGACGCTGGAGACGTTCAGCCAAAACTTTGAACGCAGCGCCCAAGCCTTGGTGGCGCAAGTGGGCAGCGCCCAGTCCGAGCAACTGGCCCAGCACACCCTGGCCGACGAACAGCGCCTGGGCAGCTGGCAAACCGCACTGCAACAGATGGCCGATGCGCTGCACAGCCAGTGGCAAGCCTCGGGCACACAAACCTTGGCGCAGCAACAAACCGTTTGCGACACGCTGACCCGCACCGCACAAGACATCAGCCACCACACCCAAGCCCAGGCCACACAAACCCTGGCCGACATCGCCCGTTTGCTGGCCAGCAGCGAAGCGCTGGTGCAAACACGCATCGCCGCCGAAGCCCAATGGGCTGAACAACACAGCCAGCGGGCCGAGGCCTTGTCGGCCCTGCTGCGCCAAGAGCTGTCGGCCCTGCGCGATGCCGAAGACGAACGCGGCCAAGCCGCCGTGGCCCGCCTGGCCGAGCTGCAAAGCACCGTGACAACGCACCTGAGCAGTTTGGGCACAGCGCTGGAAGCGCCCATCACCCGCTTGATCGAAACCGCCTCGCAAGCGCCCAAGGCGGCAGCTGAAGTGATTGGCCAACTGCGCCAGGAAATTTCGGTGAGTGTGGCGCGAGACAACGCCTTGCTCGAAGAGCGCACACGCATCCTGAGCACGCTCAGCACCTTGCTTGACGCGATCAACCACGCCTCGACCGAGCAGCGCAGCGTGATCGACGCGCTGCTCGTTTCCAGCCGGGCCTCACTGGCACAAACCAGCGGCGAGTTCCAACAACACATCAGCGCCGAAACCGGCAAGCTTGGCGACATCGCGGCCCAGGTCACGGCCAGTGCGGTGGATGTGGCCAGCCTGGGCGAGAGCCTGGCCTTGGCGGTGGGCGCGTTCAGCCAGACCAATGACAAGCTCATGGCCCAGCTGCAGCGCATTGAGCAAGCCATGGACAAATCGATGACGCGCAGCGACGAGCAACTGGCCTATTACGTGGCCCAGGCCCGCGAGATCATTGACCTGAGCATCGACAGCCAAAAAGACGTGCTCGAAGCCTTGCAGCGGCGCACCGACCTGAGCCACGAGGGTGCTGTCTGATGCTGGAGCACGATGCCGATGTCGAGTCCACATCGCCCACCTGGATCTCATTTGCCGACCTGATGACGGGCCTGCTGGGCGCGTTTGTGCTGCTGCTGGTCGGCGTGATGGCCGCGCAACTGGACATGGCCTCCAAACTGGAGACTGAGGTTCAAAAGCGGCAAATCGAAGAGCAAAAGCGCATCTCGCTGGAGAAGGCTTTGGCCGCGCCTTTGGCGAGCGGGCGCATCACGGTCTACAACGGCCGCATTGGCATCAGCGGCAAGCTGCTGTTTGGCTTGAACTCCGACCAACTCGAACCGCAAGGCCGACAACTGCTCCAAAGTTTGGTCCAGCCACTGCGCAACTACCTGCAAAGCCGAGACGAAATGCTGATGGTCAGTGGCTTCACAGACGATTTGTCCATCACTCGGCAGAACCGCCAATTTGCGGACAACTGGGAACTCTCGGCCCAGCGGGCACTGACGGTGACCCGCACCTTGATCGAAGAAGGCATGCCGCCTGCTTTGCTGTTTGCAGCTGCATTTGGCCAAGAGCAACCGCTGGTGCCCAACGCGAACGCCCAAGCCCGCGCCCAAAACCGCCGCGTGGAAATGGCCCCCGTGCCCAAAGCTGGCAACACAGGTCCGGCCAACAGCCCTCAGCCATGATGCCCGAGTCCAACGCGTCGATTAACTCACTGCTCGAAGCCTTGAGGGCTGTTGATGCCGAGCTGCGCGATCCACTGGGCTGGCACCATTGCCGACGCTTGGCCGAACGCGCACAAGAGCACACGGGCACGGTGCACGGGCTGCTGCACGGCAAGCTGCAGCGCGCAGTGCAGCGTGTGCAGGCCCGGCTGAGCGCCGCAACGGTGGCCGATTCCCCGTCGCCCCACCCTGTGGCTGTGTCGCCTTTGCAGGGCTTGCTGCAAACGCTGGCCAGCCAACGCGGCGGACACGCCGCCGATTCGACCCGCTCGTGGCGCACGGAAAGCCCAAGGATTCAAAAATTTCGCCACCAACTCGGGCACATCCGCGTGCAAAAACAAATCACGCAAGCCCTGGCCGAAGCGCCGCAAAATGCGGGGCCCATCAACTCGCACATGTTGGTGCTGCGTTCCTTGGGCTGGATGCGCGACATTTCACCGGACTACCTGAACCGGTTCATGGGCCACGTTGACACCTTGATGTTTTTGGAAAGTGCCAGCCCCAGCCAAGCGGCTGGCAAAAAAGCCCCGGCAAAAACCCCGGCAAAAAGTAAAAAACCAACCGCTTGAGACCTGCTGCTCAGGCGGTGCGGGGCAGCACCACCCATTGCCCGTCCAGCGCATGGATGCGGATGCGGTGCCCGAACACCGCTTCGATGGCGGCATGGGTGGCGGCATCTGCGCCCGCACCGTGGTGCACCACTTGGCCTTCACGCATGACGACGATGTCGTCGGCGTGCAGGGCCATGCCAATTTCATGCAACACGCTGACCACCGTGGTGCCCAGGTCCAGCAAGCAGTGCACTTGCTCCAGCCAGTCCACTTGGTGCGGTGGGTCCAGGTTGGCCAGCGGCTCGTCCATCAGCAAGGTGGGCGCGTTGCACGCCATGGCGCGGGCCAGCAGCACGCGCTGACGCTCGCCGCCCGACAACTCGCCCAGCGTGCGTTCACGCCAATCCCAAGCCTGTGTGGCTTTGAGCGCGGCTTCACACATCTGCACATCTTGGGCCGAGGGCGCGCCCCACCAAGCTTGGTGCGGCAGGCGGCCAAGCATGGCCACATCCCACACGCGCAAATCCAATGTGCTGGCTTCGCCCTGCCCCAGCCAAGACAACTGGCGCGCTCGCTGCGAGCGCGACAAGGCGTTGAGGGACTGACCTTGCCACAGCACTTGGCCGGTGTGCGGCAGCAAACCCGCCAAGGCTTTGAGCAAGCTCGATTTGCCCGCCCCGTTGGGGCCGACCACACACGTCCAGCGCCCGGCTGAGATATTCAGGTCGATGTGGTCCAGCACGCGGCGTCCGCCCAGCGAGGCGCACAGTTGATGGGTTTGCAGCGCCAAGCTCATGCACGCCCCCCGGTGTCTGCTTCGCGGTAGACGCGCCACAGCAAATAGCCCCCACCCAACACCGCCGTGAGCACGCCCACGGGCAGCTCTTGTGGTGCCAACAGCACGCGGGCCGAGACGTCGGCCAGCACCAACAAGGCCCCGCCCATGAGGGCTGACAAGAGCAAGCGCCAAGCGTGGGTGCAGCGCACCAAGGACCGCACCAAATGCGGCGCGGCCAGGCCGACAAAAGCCACCAGCCCGATCTGCGCCACCGCCGCCCCCGTGGCCAATGAAATCACCCCGACCAACACCCCCCGCGCCAGCGGCAAGGGCACACCCAAACTTTGCGCGGTGGATTCGCCCAAACTCAAGGCGTCGAGCACCCGGGCAAAGGCCCCAGCCAGCGGCAAGCACAGTGCCAGCACCGCCGCCAATGTGGCGCACGCGCTCCAGCTCACAAAGGCGGTCGAGCCCAGCATGAAGCCCTGCATGGCTTGCAAGACCTGTGGCTGCAACAGCGATATCAATGAAGTGACCGCCCCCAGCACCACGCCCACCACCACCCCGGCCAACAAGAGGCGCAGCGTCTGCTGCACACCGCGGGCCAAAAGCAAGGTCAGCACCACCGCCAGCACCGCTCCCAAAAAGGCCGCGCCTGTCAGCCCCAAGCCCAGCCAGCCGCTCAAGGCCCAAGCGCTGCCGCCCCACACACTCCAATAAATGCCCACGCCCAGCGAAGCGCCCGAGGCACTGCCGAGCAAATACGGATCGGCCAAGGGGTTGCGAAACAGCCCTTGCGCCACCGCCCCCGCCAGACCCAGCAAAGCCCCGCCCAACCAAGCGCCCAGGCTGCGCGGCAAACGGATGTCCCACACGATCTGGCGCGACACGGCATCCGCACCCACGGACCACCAAGCCTGCCAGCCTTGGCTGCCTGCGGCCGTGCCCAGCAAAGTCACGGCCACGCCCACGGCCAGCAGCCCCAGTGCCCAGCGGCCAGCGGCTGCGTGGGCGCTCATCGCGGCACCCCGATGGGTGTTTTGTTCCCGGCCGCATCGAGCGTGGCTGCCGCGCGGTTCAGGCAACCGGCCATCAGCCACGCCCCCTCGGCCATGCGCGGCCCTGCGCGCATCAGCATGTCGGATTCGCTGGGCTTGAGCACGCACAAGCGCTGGCCTTGCATGGCCGCCAAGCCTGACCAGCCCGGGCGCTGCAGCATGCTGGCGCGGCTGCTGTCGCCGGCCATGATCACATCTGGCTGGGACCGCACCACCCATTCGGGGTTGACCTGCGGAAACGGCCCCATGGAAGCGGGCAAGATGTTGCCCACGCCCATGCGGCTGAGCGTCTCGCCCATGAAGGACGATTCACTCGCACCATAGGGCGCAGGGCTGACCTCCAAATAAACCCGCTGCCCACGCGCTGCGGGGCTGAGCGATTGCACCGCTGCCTGCATGTCTGCCTGAATGTTTTGCCACGCCCGCTCACTGTCCACCGTGGGCACATGCAGGGCCTGACCCACGGTGCGCCACACGCGCTGCGCGTCGGCATGGTTGTTGGGCTCCAGGCGCAACACCGTCAGGCCCAACGCCTGCAAGCGGTCCGCGCCCCGGGTGGAGCCCGCCAGCAAGACCAAATCGGGCTTGAGTGCAACGATGCTTTCGATGTTGGGGTCCAACCCACCGCCCACACGCGGCACCGATTTGACGGACTCAGGCCAGTTGGAATAACGGTCCAAGCCCACCAGTTTGTGGCACTGATTGAGCGCGCAAACGGTTTCAGTGAGCGAGGGCAACAAACTCACAATGCGTTGCGGGGCTTGGGCAATCTGTACTTTTTGCTGACGGTCGTCGAGCACGGTGACGGCTTGCGCGCTGTGCATGCCAGCCAACCACAGTGCGAACACCGTGAAGGCTTGGGCCACGCTGCGGGCCAGAGGCCAGCACCGGCTGGGCCAAGTACCTTGCATTGCGCCCTGCATTGCGCCCTGCGTTGCGCCCTGACATGCGCCGGAGGGTGCACGGCCATCAGCCATACACGGCCTCCCATTGGCTGAAGATGCGGTGCAACTGCGCTGCGCCATCGGTCAAGGCCGCCGGGCCAGGTTGCAAAATGTCGGCCGACTTGATTTCAAAAATCTGCCCGTTGCGCACCGCGGGCACGTCTTGCCAGCCTGCGCGAGCGGCCACTTTTTCGGGGCGAAACTTCTTGCCGCACAACGAGCCGATGACGATGTCCGGCGCGCGCTCTACGATGGCTTGGCCGCTGGCGATGATCCGGTCGCGCCCCATGGGTTGCAGCGCCAACTCAGGAAAAATGTCGTCGCCACCGGCGATGCCCATCAGCTCAGACACCCAGCGGATGGTGCTCATGTGGGGTTCGTCCCACTCTTCAAAATACACACGGGGCCGACGCTTGAAAGCGGCAGCCCGCTGAGCCATGGCGTCCAGCTCGGCACGCATGGCCACCAACTGGGCCAGGCCCTGCTCGGCCTGCCCCACCATGGCCGCCACTTGGTAGAGCACCGAAAAGATCTCGTCCACACTGCGCTGGTTGAACACCGTGACCTGCACGCCCGCCTTGATCAACAAGGCCGCGATGTCAGCCTGCAAGTCAGAAAACCCGAACACACAATCGGGCTTGAGCGCCAAGATTTTGTCGATCTTGGCGCTCAAAAATGCACTGACCTTGGGCTTCTCTTCGCGGGCTCGGCGCGGGCGCACCGTGTAACCCGAGATGCCCACAATGCGCGCCTCCTGCCCCAGCAGGTACAGCCATTCGGTCGTTTCCTCGGTCAGGCAAACGATGCGTTGGGGCAAGAGGTGTTGCATGGGCCAGGTCCAATCAGTGTTTCATTTTCCAGCTCAGCCCCAGCGTGGTGGTGCGCGGCAGCTGGTTGTAACCATAAGCGCTCTGATAGCGGCTGTCGGTGGCGTTTTCCACGCGGCCATACAGTGTCCAGTCGCGGCTCAAGCTGTAGCGGGCGGTCAGGTCCAGCAAGGTGTTACTGGGCAAGCCAGGCTTGCCTTCAATGTCAGGGCGAGCGCTGGTGTAACGCACACTGCCGCCCAGCGACAACAAGCCCAATGATTGCGACACCGAGAGCGAAGTCAGTGTTTTGGCCCGGCGCACCAGTTGCTGGCCTGTGGCCTCGTTCACCGGGTCTTGCAGCGACAAGCTGGCGCGCAAATCGGTCATGTGAAAGCGGCCGCTGTAGCTGGTTTCCAGACCTTGGTTTTTGACACGGCTGATGTTGCTGAACCGGAAACTGGCCATGTCATACAGGAGCAGGTCTTTGGTGCGCGAAGAAAACCAGGTTGAGCGCAAGCGATGCGGCCCTTGCGCCCATTGCACGCCAAGCTCTTGGGTGTTGGCAGTTTCCAGGCGCAGATCGGGGTTGCCGCTGTAGGGGTCAAACAAATAACCCAGAGGAGGCATGTTGAAGGCCGTGGCGTGACTGGCAATGAGTTTCCACTGCTCGTTGAGGTCGTAGCCATAACCCATGTAGACCGAGTCTTTGGCCGACAAGCCGTCAGCATGGTCCCGCCGCAGGTTGAACTGCAGGTTGTGCGCTTCACGCTTGTACACCGCTCCGCCATAAAACGCTTGGCTCTCGCGTTCGCGTGCCAGGTCTGAAAAGCCATCGGTGGCCATTTCAATGCCTTGCGTCTGGTGGTCCAGACCGGCCGACACCACCATGGACGGCAGGTCCCACTGGTGCGTCCACGACAGCATTCGGGTGCGGGTGACGGCCTGCGTGGTGAACGAGTAAGCGCCCACGGTCTCGGTGTCGTTACGCTCCTTGGCATCGGCGTAAGTCAAGCGGGTGGACCACAGCGCCCCCAGTCGAGCCGCCCAGTAAAGCGTATGGCTGTCAAGTTGGGTACGGCCTTGGTGCACGTCGGTGGACAAAGAGAAGCTGCCAGGCACGTCGTAGTCAAAGCGGCCTTTGAAATGGGTCGAGCGCACACCGAACTTGTGCTCGGGGCTGAATTTGTAGGACAGGTCCAGCGCGTGGTTGTCGTTGCGGTAGCCATCGACATCCGGGTTGGCATTGAGCGTTTGCGACAGGTTGGTGGCATTGATCCCGTCCGTGCGAATTCGTCCCACTGAAACCGCAAAAGCGAATGGCCCAGCTGCCCCGCGCGTACCAGCGTTCCAGCGCTGTGTGCCTTGGGAGCCGCGTTCGGCATTGACATAGACCGTGGGTTGGCCTTGGCCTTGTCGCGTGAACACCTGAATCACACCGCCCACTGCGCCACTGCCGTAAATGGCCGATACGTTGCCGCGTACGATTTCAATGCGCTCCACCTGGTCCAGCATGATGTGCTCCAAGCTCACAGCACCCGTGGTGTCTTGTTTGGTGACGGGCACTCCGTCGACCAAGACCAGGACTTGCAGGGACGCGGCACCACGCAAGAAGGTTGTGGCTTGCCCGCCCATGCCGCCACTTTGGGTGAACTGGAAGCCGGCCTCCCGCGAGAGCAAACTGGGCAGGTCCATGACCTGCGACTGCTCAATGGCATCGCGCCCCAGCACCGTTGTATGGGGCAGGGCATCGGTCAGAATTTGCTCGGTACGGCTGGCGGTGACCACAATTTCACCCGACGCGGTTTGCGCCAACGCAACGCTGGCAGCCAATGACAACATGGACAGTGCAGGCGCAAAGCGGCGCGCGCAAAAGGGACGATTTTTCATGAAAAACTAACAAGTCAAACGCCCTCACCGCCTTCCCCGACAGT
>OBPM01000113.1_pt1 | contig 13092 bp, 13 predicted proteins | sample 1493981 | NCBI WGS metagenome assembly OBPM01 (sample SAMEA3275485, study PRJEB22092) | marine metagenome | reverse complement strand
TGTCCAGCGAGGTCGAGTCACGGTCCAAATCCGCGCCGCACATGGCGCTCAGCAAGAGCGCGCAGTCTTCGGCGCTACGGGCCATAGGGCCTGCCTGGTCCAAGCTCGATGCGTAGGCGATCATGCCGTAGCGCGATGCGCGGCCATAGGTGGGCTTGATGCCGGTGATGCCACAAAAGCTGGCGGGCTGGCGGATCGAGCCACCGGTGTCGGTGCCGGTGGCCGCAGGGGCCAAGCCAGCGGCCACAGCGGCGGCGCTTCCGCCGGACGAGCCGCCGGGCACGCGGGCCGTGTCCCAGGGGTTTTGCACCGGGCCGTAAGCCGAGTTTTCGTTGGCCGAGCCCATGGCGAATTCGTCGCAGTTGAGCTTGCCCAAGCTGACCATGCCCGCTGTGCGCAGGCGCTGCACCACGGTGGCGTCAAAGGGCGAGCGGTAGCCGCTCAGGATTTTGGAGCCTGCGGTGGTGGCGAAGTCACGGGTGACGAACACGTCTTTGTGCGCCACAGGCACGCCTTCCAGCGGCCCGGCGGTGCCGTCGGCCAGTTTGGCGTCGGAGGCGCGGGCCTGGGCCAGCGTCACTTCGCTGTCGATGTCCAAAAACGCGTTGTGCGGGTTGCCGCCCATGCGGGCCAAGAATCGCGTGGCGACTTCGACCGCGCTGACTTCTTTGGTCTGTAGAAGGCTGGCCAGCGCTTTCACGCTGAGGTTGTGCAGATCACTCATGGCTTACTCGATGACTTTGGGAACCAGGAACAGGCCGCGCTCGACGGCGGGGGCGCTTTGCTGATTCAGATCGCGTTGGTTGGGCTCGCTGGCCACGTCGGGGCGCAGGCGCAGCGTGATGTCCTGAATGGCCGCCACGGGGTGGGCCATGGGCGTGATGCCGGTGGTGTCCACCGCCTGCATGGCTTGGACGATGCCAAAAAAGCCGTTGATTTGAGTGAGCATGCGCTCGCTTTCATCGGGCTTGAGTTCCAGCCGGGCGAGGTTCGCGATGCGGGCAATATCTTGTGGGGTCAGCGACATGGTTCAAAAAGGCTTGTAATGGCGGTGTTTTTCAATGCAAGGCAATGGCTTGGGGCCGTCAAATCATTGGGGTATCGGGTATTATCCTGTGTTTGCTGAAGGGTTCAGAATGCCTTGCCAAGCACCCATTTTGATACACCTCTATTTGCTTGCTGTGCCCCACTTGTGCCTGTTTGTTGATCAGGCTCGGGTTTGAGCCCCAAAGGATTTCCCATGTTTTCCTCATTTCGTCGTTATTTTTCCAGTGATTTGGCCATTGACCTGGGCACTGCCAATACCCTGATTTTTGTGCGTGACAAGGGCATCGTGCTGGACGAGCCCTCTGTGGTGGCCATCCGCCACGAAGGTGGCCCTCAGGGCAAGAAAACCTTGCAAGCCGTGGGCCACGAAGCCAAGGCCATGCTCGGCAAAGTGCCCGGCAACATCGAAGCCATCCGCCCCATGAAAGACGGCGTGATCGCCGACTTCACCGTGACCGAGCAGATGCTCAAGCAGTTCATCCGCATGGTGCACCCCCGCAGCACCTTCCGCCCCAGCCCCCGCATCATCATTTGCGTGCCCTGCGGCTCGACCCAGGTCGAGCGCCGTGCCATTCGTGAGTCGGCTTTGGGTGCTGGCGCCTCCGAGGTGTATTTGATCGAAGAACCCATGGCCGCAGCCATCGGCGCGGGCTTGCCCGTGTCGGAAGCTTCGGGCTCGATGGTGGTGGACATTGGTGGCGGCACCACCGAGGTCGGTGTGATCTCATTGGGCGGCATGGTCTACAAAGGCAGCGTGCGCGTGGGTGGCGACAAGTTCGACGAAGCCATCATCAGCTACATCCGACGCAACTACGGCATGCTGATCGGCGAGCCCACGGCCGAAGCCATCAAGAAGAACATTGGTTCTGCTTTCCCAGGCAGCGAAGTCAAGGAAATGGAAGTCAAGGGTCGCAACCTGTCTGAAGGCGTGCCGCGCAGCTTCACCATCAGCTCCAATGAAATTCTGGAAGCCCTGACCGATCCGCTCAACCAGATCGTCTCGGCCGTCAAGACCGCTCTGGAGCACACGCCGCCCGAGTTGGGTGCAGACATCGCCGAGCGCGGCATGATGCTCACCGGTGGTGGCGCTTTGCTGCGTGACCTGGACCGCTTGCTGGCCGAAGAAACCGGCTTGCCGGTGCTGGTGGCCGAAGACCCGCTGACCTGCGTGGCGCGCGGTTGCGGCATGGCTTTGGAACGCATGGACCAGCTGGGCAGCATTTTTACCACCGAGTAAGAAACGGACGGGTGCGGATTGGCTGCCACCCCACTTCTTCAACCCACCACCATCCGGTGCAATTGAACCATGGCCCTGGATACGTTTGAACGCAGCGCACCGCCGATCTTTCGGCCGGGTCTGTCTGCGACTTCAAAGATGTTGCTGCTGGGGCTGCTGGCTGTTTTGCTGATGGCGGCCGACCACCGTTTGCAAATATCGCAGCCCCTGCGCTCCGGTGTGGCCTTGGTACTGGCACCATTGCAATGGCTCTCATTGCAACCCGGTCGAGCGGTCCGTGCTGCTGGCCAATATTTGGGTAACTTGGAAGAGGCGCAAGATGCCGCAGAAGTTTTTCAGAGCCGGACGATTGCCCAGGCGCAGCGCTTGCAACAGGTTGAACAGCTGACGCAGGAAAACGCCCAATTGCGGCAGCTGTTGGATTTGCGGGCACAGACGGGCGGCCCCGCCAAGGCCGTTCAGGTGCTCTACGACACGGCTGATCCCTACACCCGACGCGTCGTGGTGGACCGAGGCCAACTCGCAGGCATTGTGCAAGGCTCTGCCGTCATTGACACGGCGGGCGTTGTGGGGCAGGTCACCCGCGTGTACCCCTTGGTCAGCGAGGTCACCTTGCTCACGGACCGCGACCAAAGCATACCGGTCATGAACACCCGTACTGGCAGCCGCCATGTGGCCAACGGAGATCCTTACACCTTGGGTGGGTCCCTGGATTTGAAATTCGTGCCATCGGGCATGGACATTCAAAATGGCGACCTCCTGACCACCAGCGGTCTTGATGGGGTTTATCCGGCGGGCTTGCATGTGGGGCGAATTGTGCGCATTGATCGCCGAGTGGAGTCAACCTTTGCCCGGGTGCATGCCGAGCCGATGGCCACCGAACGTGGGCGTCACTTGCTGGTGCTCTTGCCGGTAAAAGATTGGCCTCCAGCCCCAGAGCCTGCGACCGGTAAAAAGGCGACCACAAAAGGCAAACCGGGCTTGCCCGGACAGCAAGCCGCAGGAGCTCAACCATGATCATGCCCGCTGGCCGCCCCCTCCTGTTGCCCGCCAATCCCAAGTTCATTGCACTGAGCTTTTTGCTGGCCTTGCTGATGCACATGCTGCTGGGCCTGCTGGGTTGGTATTGGGTGCCTGACGTGCTCGCTGTTGTGATGGTGTTTTGGACGGTGCACCAACCTCGGCGTGTGGGTTTGGTTCTGGCCTTTTTGTTGGGCTTGGCCCTCGATGTGCATGAATCGGCCTTGTTGGGGCAAAACGCTTTGTCGTATGTGGTGCTCTCTGGCCTGGCGACATTGGCGCAGCGTCGTTTGCTGTGGTTTCCTTTGCGTGAGCAGGCTTTGCAAATTTTGCCGCTCTTTTTGGCGGCTTCGGTAGTCGAGTGGCTCTCGCGTTTGATCGTGCACGATGCTTGGCCAGCTTGGAGTCAATTGTTGGCGCCCTTCATGCAAGCTGCGCTGTGGCCCGTCGTGGGGGCTTTGTTGTTGGCTCCGCAACGGCGTGCTTTTGAACGCGATGACATACGGCCGCTTTGACCATGTCATGGAACATGCCTTCGCTGTCGGAGTTGCGCGACATACGTGCTGAGATTGATCGATTTCAAGGCCGCGTGGTCGTGGTCCAATGGGTGGTGCTGCTGTGCTTTTTGCTGTTGGCGGCGCGCTTGATCCACTTGCAAGTGATCCGTTACGACGACCTGATGGCACAGGCCGAAAACAACCGAACCGCCATCTTGCCCACCGTGCCGCCACGCGGCAACATCTTGGACCGCAATGGCTTGGTGCTGGCCAACAACTATTCGGCTTACACCTTGGAGATCACGCCTTCCAAAGTGCAAGACTTGGAAGTCACGATTGATGAGCTGGCCGAGTTGGTGGACATCCAGATCAAAGACCGCCGCCGCTTCAAGCGACTGCGTGAAGAATCCAAAAGCTTTGACTCGCTGCCCATTCGCAACCGCCTGACGGACGAAGAAGTGGCCCGCTTCAGCGCCCAGAGCTACCGCTTTCCCGGGGTTGAAATCAAAGCCCGTTTGTTCCGCCAGTACCCGTATGGTGAATTGGCCAGCCATGTGATCGGCTACATCGGGCGCATCAACCAACGTGACAAAGAGCGGCTCGAAGAAAACGATGACACGGCCAATTACAGGGGAACCGAGTACATCGGTAAATTGGGTGTGGAGCAACGCTATGAGCGCGAGTTGCACGGCGTCACCGGGATCAATCAAATCGAGACATCAGCCGGGGGACAGGCGATCCGAAGTCTGTTCAACCGTCCTGCCGTGCCTGGGCAAAACGTGGTGTTGTCCATTGATATCCAGTTGCAAAAAATGGTGGAAGACCTGTTTGGCAAGCGGCGCGGCGCTTTGGTGGCGTTGGACCCGAAAACAGGTGCCGTGTTGGCTTTTGTGAGTAAGCCAACGTTTGACCCCAACTGGTTTGTGGATGGCATCGATGTTGAGAACTGGCAAATGCTCAACGAGTCGATCGACAAGCCCTTGCTCAACCGGGCTTTGCGCGGGACTTACCCACCGGGCTCCACTTACAAGCCGTTCATGGCCTTGGCGGCGTTGACCACGGGCAAACGCAAAGCCAGCACCACCGTGAACGATACGGGTTCATGGACGTACGGCGGCCACACCTTTCGCAGCCACGGCGATGTGGGCTTGGGTTCGGTGGACATGGTGACTTCCATCGTGAAGTCGAGCAACGTGTATTACTACGCGCTGGCCAACGACATGGGCGTGGACTCGATCCATGACTTCATGAAGCCTTTGGGTTTTGGACAGATCACCGGTATCGATTTGCCAGGTGAGGTGCGCGGCATTTTGCCCAGCACCGACTGGAAGCGAAGTTACTTCAAAAGGCCGGAGCAGAAAAAATGGTTTGGAGGAGAAACCATTTCGCTGGGCATTGGTCAGGGTTACAACACCTTCACCATGTTGCAGCTGGCTTCGGCCACGGCCACACTCGCCAATGGCGGCGTGCAATTCAAGCCCCATGTCGTCACCGCAACGCAAGAGGCGCTCTCGCACATCCAAGCCCAAGTGCACACGTCAGAACCTTTGGATTTGGGCTACAAGCGCGAACACATCGACGTGGTGCGAAAAGGTTTGGAGGGTGTGGTGACCGCTGGGACATCGCAACGGGTGTTTGCGGATGCGCCCTACACCAGCGCCGGCAAGACCGGTACTGCGCAAGCTGTGACCATTGGGCAAAAAGAAAAATACGATGCGGCCAAAATGTCGGAATACCAGCGTGACCATGCTTTGTACATGGCTTACGCGCCAGCTGACAACCCTCAAATAGCCTTGGCTGTGGTGGTCGAGAATGCGGGGTTTGGTGCAGCCGCTGCCGCGCCTATCGCGCGCCGTGTTTTCGACTATTGGTTGTTGGGTCAATACCCCAGCGAAGCAGACATGCTGGCCACACAAAAAGGCATGACCTCCGTGCCCATGGGTCAACCACGGTCCAAAAAAGATGTGCCTTTGATCGGTCCCAAGCCCGAGCCCTCGGGAAAGTCTGAGGGCCGGTGAGACCCTTGTTTCTGGACCGCTGGGTTAGTTGGCGTAAATCGCGCTCAGATCGGCAAAGCCCTTGACCTCGATTGGGTTGCCAAAAGGGTCCATGAAAAACATGGTCCATTGCTCTCCGGGTTGGCCCTCAAAGCGCAAATGGGGCGCCACCACAAACGGCATGTTCGCCGCCAACAAGCGGTCTGCCAAAGCTTGCCAATCGTCTTTTTGCAAGACCAGGCCAAAGTGCGGCATGGGCACGAGTTGATCGCCCACATGGCCTGTCAGCGTGGTTTTGAAAGGCTCACCCAGGTGCAGTGAAATCTGATGCGAAAAGAAATCAAAGTCCACCCAAGTGTCGGTTGACCGACCCTCTTGGCAGCCGAGCGTGCCGCCGTAAAAGCGACGGGCTTCGTCAAGGTCCGTGACGTGAAACGCAAAATGGAAAAGGCTTCTCATGTTTCAAAGCATAGCAGGGCGAGGCACCGCAAGTGCTGACGATCCACAGCCAACAACGGCGGACCATTGAGTGGGCCCAGTGAGGTCTTGAGCCTAGGGCTTGCAGTGACTCTTTTGCAGGTGGGTGCCTACAGGACCGACATGCAGTTGGTGGATCCATAGTCCTTTGCAAATTCATTTCCCGAGTGGATGAGTCGTCGGACCCTAAAGGCACGACCTGCGAGCCTGATTGACGTTCAACCCATCGATTCAATCATCTTGGCGCTGGATCCTTGATGCGCCAATTCGGCTTTCATTGGGCAGCTTCGACAATGCCCTGACAAGTGACGCAACGCAAGGCTGCAGGGTAAGCGTCAAGCCGTGCCGCAGGAATGTCTGCTGCACAGTCCATGCAGGTGCCATATTGCCCCGCATCAAGACGTTGCAAGGCTTGGGCCAATTCGCCGAGTTCAGCCGTTTCGTGCGCGTTCATGGCGAACTCTTTGTCGCGCTCGGTGATCACTTGGGCGTGGGTGTCAAAGTCATGGACGTCTTTTTTCGCCGCCATGGCCGCCTGGGAGATGACCCCACCGCGTTCAAAAGCCATGCGTGCAAGCAGTTGCGCCCGCTCTTGCAGCAGGCGCTCACGGTAAAGGGTGGTAGATGTGTTCATGCCTCATCCTGAACCGTGGCTGAGTTCCCTGTATTGATCCAAGTCAACGCAGGGGCTGCACTCACTTGGCCTTCATGCGCGCCATCATCAAATCCATATTGGCTTTGCGATCGGCATTGACCTTTTGCATGTGCGGGCGTTCGCCCATGTGTTTGAGGTAGTCGCGCACGGGCAGGTCGGCCAAAAAGTCGCGCCCATAAACCACCTTGGTGGCGCCAGAAACCAAGGGCAGGTGTGCCACGGCGGCGCAATCTGCGAGGGTGAAGGTGTTGCCCGCCACAAATGGCGAAAATTGAGCCAGCTGGGTGAAGGCTGCGATGTTTTTTTCCAGTTGCGCGGCAGTTTTTTCTTTCACTGAGTCGCTCACCTTGCCACCAAAAAAGGCTTCTGCGTACAGGTTGCGCGCCACCAATTCCAGATGCAAATCCAGAAAGAGGGCCAATTCGCGGACCTTGGCCGCCTCAAAGGGCGAGGCGGGCAACAGCGGGTTTTGTGGGTATTGGTGCTCAATGTATTCCAGCATCACTGCCGATTCGCACATGGCCCCATCGGGTGTTTTGAGGTAAGGCACTTTGCCCAAAGGGCTGGCCTGGGCGTCGGTAGCCCCCACCCAAGCGAGTTCTTCTTCAAAGTGGACGCCTTTTTCAAGCAAGGCCAATTTGACTTTGTTGTGGTAGTTGCTGGCAGCAAAACCGCAGAGTGTGAGCATGGAGGTCTCCAAACTTGTTGAGTGTTGAAACGTCTAGATTAATGGATGGACTCACTTTGGAGCGTCGCCCATTTGACCGAGGGCAGACTGCTTAAAAAAGGCTTTGCCTTGCGTCATAATTCAAAACATGCAAACCCTGCGCAACGCCCAAGCCCTGACACGCCTCGTGTTGGTCTGGTTCGCGTTGTTCATCGGGGTGGCTGTGGCCTCGCCGTTGGTCAATCCTGAAGGCTTGCAACTGGTTTGTACGGCGGCGGGCAGCGCCAAACTGGTGCAGTTGGATGCAGATGGTCAGGCCGCTGGCGACAGCGTTCATGGCTTGCATTGCCCTTTGTGTTTGCCCATGAGCGCACTGCCCACGGTGTCGGTACAAACACAGGGTCATACGGGGCTGTCCTTCGCGCTGGCCCCGTCAGAGCAGGCACGACTGGCCTCGCTCATCGGCCTGCCCTGGCAGGCCCGCGCGCCCCCCGCATTCGTTTGATCTAGGCGGCAGTTTGACGGCTGCATGCGGTGCGACCGCATGCGCTGCTTCATGGGCCCGCCTGAGGGTGTCGCTGTTTTGAGGCACCACCTGTTCTTTTCCCCTTTGTCATTTTCTTTTTGGAGTTCGCCATGAAACGCGTTGTTGTCTCTCTTGCCGTCTTGTTGTCGGCCCTTGCCTCTCAAGCCCAAGCCCAAGTCACCGTCAAAGACGCCTGGGTGCGCGCCACTGTGGCGCAGCAAAAAGCCACGGGCGCTTTCATGCAGCTGCAGTCGGCGCAAGACGCCAAACTGATCTCGGCCCAGTCGCCTGTGGCGGGCGTGGTTGAAGTGCATGAGATGAGCATGGACGGCGGTGTCATGAAAATGCGCGCCATTCCCAGTTTGAACTTGCCTGCAGGCCAAACGGTGGCGCTCAAGCCCGGTGGTTACCACGTCATGATGATGGACCTCAAGGGTCAGATCAAAGACGGCGACACGGTGCCTGTGACCTTGGTGTTGGAGGGCAAAGATGGCAAACGCCAATCGGTCGAGCTCAAAGTGCCAGCGCGCAAAGCCGCCATGCCCGCGATGAAGCATGGCGACGGCCACATGAAGCATTGATGGCTTGGTCCCCTTGGCATGGACCCCAACAGAACTTGGACTTTGGCCCAACTTTGTAGGCACCGGTTTTATGGCCTTGTTCAGCCCCACTGACGACAAACCGCAGCGCAGTTTGTGGCGCTGTGTTTAGCGCTAAATCAGGGGTGGGGCTCGCGTTGACAGTTTGGCCGTCGACATAAATTTGCTCAGGAGAAAGCTCCCTGCTGTGACTGTGGCGTCAGCAACTTGTGTGTTCGCTGCAGACCAGCGTGCCTTCAAGGCCTGGGTGAATTCTGAGCGAGAGCTGAGCCCACTGATGACCGGGCATCGTAAACTGCATTCAAAGGGAATCAGCATGGCGAAATCGAAAGAACTTCCGAAGGCTTACGAATCATTTGTGGTCGAGCCGTACACCCCCCACATTGGGGCCACAGTTCACGGCCTGGACATTGCGCAAGCCTTGAGCGGGGCGGTCCAAGCCGAGTTGAAAGCGGCCTTGGCCCAGTACGAGGTGATCTTTTTTCGGGATCAAGTGCTCACCCCTGCTCAGCAGGTGGCCTTCACCCGCAGCTTTGGCCATGTCAACGAAGTCAAAGCCTTCTTTCCCCGTGTGGAAAGCCAGCCCGAGATTGAAATTGTGGAAAGCACCGCCGAGCGCCCGGCTGCCAACAACAATTGGCATTCCGACATCACCTGGCAGGCCAATCCGCCCATCGGCACCAGCCTCTATGCGCAAGTGATTCCGGCCAGCGGCGGCGACACCGTTTGGGCCAGCATGACCACCGCCTACGAGGCCTTGCCTGCCGACTTCAAAGCCTATCTGGAAACCCTGAGTGCCATGCACACTTGGGAGGTGACCGGCTGGACCGAGTACTTGCTGCGCCAAGATGCCACGGGCGAGCAGCTGCAGGCCGCTCGCGCCAAATACCCGCCCGTGACGCACCCGGTGGTGCGTGTGCACCCTGTCACCGGCAAAAAGATTTTGTACGTCAACCCGACCTTCACCACCCACATCCATGGCCTGCCGCGTACGCAAAGTGATGCATTGCTGGCGCAGTTGTTTGGCTTGATCACAGCGCCTGAAGTGCAAGCCCGGTTTCGCTGGCAGCCCAATTCCCTGGCGGTGTGGGACAACCGCTCAACCCAGCACTACGCTGTGGCCGATTTTTATCCGCAGCACCGCAAACTTCACCGCGTCACGTTCACAGCCGATCGGGCTTTTTGAGCTCTGAAAACCATCAAGTTGCTTATCAATGGTGCCGCAGCTTGAGCAAATGGCTGCTTGAAAGCGTCTTCAGGTAAGCTTTGCAGAACACTTTTCAAGGAACTGCCATGAGCGACCCTTCCGCCTTCGGCTTTGGCCAATTTGTGCCGGGCTTTGACTTTTTACAAAACCTGTCCAAAAACACGTCGCAAGCCCAGCCTTCGGCAGCGGCGGGCATGCCCGGCATGGCCAGCTGGGTGGCCCCCACGCTGAACATCGAAGACATCGACAAACGCATTCAGGAGTTGAAGTCGGTGCTGTTCTGGCTGGAACAAAACACCACAGCACTCAAGGCCACCATCCAGGCGATGGAGGTGCAAAAAATGACCTTGACCACGCTGCAAAGCATGAATGTGAACATGGCCGACCTGGCCAAAGCATTCACAGCCAAGCCCCCGGTTTCCGCAGCTGCGCCGGAACCTGTGGCAGAACCCGAGCCCGCCGCGCCGTTTGCGTCGTCAGAAAAAGCCGATGCCGGCACAGCCAAAGCAGCCACTGAGGAGGCCACTGAGGCGGCCAAACCCGCCGTCGATCCGATGCAATGGTGGGGCGCTTTGACGCAGCAGTTCCAGGGCATTGCCACTGCAGCATTGAAAGACGTGGCAGGAGAAGCCATGAAGGCAGGATCGGTCGCCCGATCAGCCAAAACTTCGGCGGCGCGCAAGGCCACTCCAGGCAAAACTGCGACAGGCCAAACCGGCAAGACGCGAGCCGCCCAAGCCGCGGGGGCACGCAAAAGCGCAACCGCCAAGCCCGCATCCGCGGTCAAACCGGCCAAAGCTCAGACCGCCCGCAAAGTGTCCCCATCTGCCACACCGCGCAAAGCCGCCAAAAAGTAAGTTGCCCATGAAGTTGTTTCCTTGTGGCCACGCCACCCATCCGCAGTGGCGCATGGCCGCTGGCTTGGTGCTGGCGCAGGTGCGCGCCCAAATGGGCTTGCCCGATTACGCGAGCCAACCCCGGCTGGCGCTGCTCTACATCACCGACCATTACGCACCCGAGGCGCAAGCCCTGCTTGACCACTTGCGCCAAGCGCTGCCCGAGGTGCCCGACTGGGCGGGCACGGTGGGCATTGGCGTGGCGGTGAACAACGCCGAGTACTTTGACGAACCCGCCATGGCGCTCATGCTGTGTGACTTGACGCCAGAGCAATACCGCGTGTTCTCGGGTGTGTCGCCCTTGCCTGCGGGTTGGGCCGATGCGGCTTTGGTACACGCTGACCCGAGCACGCCCGACTTGGCCGAGTTGATTGGCGAGGTCGCTGAGCGCACGCAACAAGGCTATTTGTTTGGTGGCCTGAGCGCCAGCCGCACACGCAGTGTGCAGTTTGCCGTGCGGGCCGAAGACGCTGGAGGCCAAGAGGTGCATGGCGGTGTGCTGCAAGGCGGTTTGAGTGGCGTGGCGTTTTCGCCCGAGGTGGCTTTGTTGTCACGCGTCACGCAAGGCTGCCAGCCTGTGGCGCCCGAGCGAGAGATCACCGAGGCCGAAGGCCATGTGGTGCTCAAGTTGGCGGACAAGCCCGCGCTGGATGTGATGCTGGCCGATTTGGGCATCAGCCTGAGTGAGCCGCAAAAAGCCATTGCCGTGGTGCGTTCCACCTTGGTGGGCTTGAGTGCGCCTGGTGAGTCCGGTGTGGGCCGTGCGGGCAATCTGGGCAGCGCCGTGCGGGTGCGCCACATCATTGGCCTTGACCCTTTGCGCCAAGGCGTGGCCATTGCCGAGCACCTGCAACCCGGCATGCGCTTGACGTTTTGCAAGCGCGATGTGCAAGCGGCCCGTGCCGATTTGGTGCGCGTGTGCGCCGAAATCCGCGAAGCGCTGGAGCCCGAGATGCTGTCCATCGAAGCCATCAATTCGCTGAGCGACGACCCGGTGCCCACACTGCCCCAAGCAGGTCAGCGCATCGCGGGCGCGGTGTACGTGAGCTGCACCGGACGCGGCGGTCCGCACTTTGGCGGGCCGAGCGCCGAGCTGCAAATCATCCGGCACGCTTTGGGTGATGTGCCCTTGGTGGGCTTTTTCGCGGCAGGCGAGATCGCCCACAACCAGCTGTACGGTTACACCGGGGTGTTGACGGTGTTCACGACCGATTGAGCCCCCAAGCTGTTGAAACATCCTTGAAAATCTGGCGGTTCATTCCGTGATTTGCAAGGATAAATGCCTTAGACCCCCCGCGCCCGATCCGTCTTGAATTGCGCGCGGAAGGCGCTGAACTGGCCTGCGTCCAGTGACTCGCGCACTTCGCGCATCAGGTTCAGGTAGTAGTGCAGGTTGTGGATGGTGGTCAGCATGGGGCCGAGCATTTCGCCGCAGCGGTCCAGGTGGTGCATGTAAGCGCGGCTGAAACCGTCTCGGCCACCGTCATCCCACGACACGCCAGACGTTCCCGCGCAGGCATGGCAGGTGCAGCTGGTGTCCAGCGGCTGCGGGTCGTTTTTGTGGCGGGCATTGCGCAGCTTCAGGTCGCCAAAGCGGGTGAACACCGTGCCGTTGCGGGCATTGCGGGTGGGCATCACGCAGTCGAACATGTCCACGCCATCGGCCACGCCTTGCACCAAATCCTCGGGCGTGCCCACGCCCATCAGGTAGCGCGGCTTGTTCGCGGGCAGGCGGTGGGGCGTGTGCGCCATGATTTGCAGCATCAGGTCTTTGGGCTCGCCCACGCTCACGCCGCCCACGGCATAACCCGGAAAGTCCATCTCCACCAGCGCGTCCAGCGATTCTTGGCGTAGGTTCTCGAACATGCCGCCTTGCACGATGCCAAACAGCGCGTTGGGGTTTTCCAGACGGGCGAACTCGTCTTTGGAGCGCACGGCCCAGCGGCGGCTCATCTCCATCGATTTGCGTGCTTCGGCCTCGGTGGTCAGGTGCCCCTTGGTCTCGTAAGGCGTGCACTCGTCGAGCTGCATCACGATGTCCGAGTTCAGGATGGTCTGGATCTGCATGCTCACCTCGGGCGACATGAACAGCTTGTCGCCGTTCACGGGGCTGGCAAAGGTCACGCCCTCTTCGGTGATCTTGCGCATTTGGCCCAGCGACCAGACCTGAAAACCGCCCGAGTCAGTCAAGATGGGTTTGTCCCATTTTTCAAACTGGTGCAGGCCGCCAAAGCCTTGCATGATGTCCAGCCCCGGGCGCATCCACA
>OBPM01000112.1_pt1 | contig 13096 bp, 14 predicted proteins | sample 1493981 | NCBI WGS metagenome assembly OBPM01 (sample SAMEA3275485, study PRJEB22092) | marine metagenome | reverse complement strand
TGATGCCGGCGATCGAATTGACGCCTTCTTCGATTTTTTTGGAGACTTCGCTCTCCACAATTTCGGGCGATGCGCCGGGGTATTCGGTGCTGATGACCACCACTGGAAAATCGATGTTCGGGAACTGGTCGACCTTCAGGCGCTGAAACGAAAAGATGCCCAGCACCACCAGGGCCAACATGACCATGGTGGCAAACACGGGGTTTTGCAGACTGACGCGGGTGAACCACATGCTGTTGACCTTTTACTTCGCGGCGTTGGCTGGGGTGGCTGGCTTGGCCAATGCGTCGGGGCTAACGCTCGTGAACTTGGCTTGAACCCCTTCGCGCACCGCGCCCACGCTGGCGGACAGCACTTGCGCGCCTTCGGACAAGCCCTTCACGGCTACCCAGCTTTGCTGGGTACCTTCGCTGCGCACACCGGTCTGCACCGTGATGTGTCGCACTTGGCCGTCTTGCACCACCTGCACATAGGGCTGCGGTTTGTCGGTGCGCACGCTGCCCACCGGCACCGCCAGCACCTGCAGATTTTGTGTGCCCAAGCTGCCTTGGGCAAACAGACCCTGGCGCAAGCCCTCGCGACCGGCGATGCCCAGGTAAATCACGATGCTGCGGCTGCCCATCTGGGCGCTGGGGTTGATGCGCAAGACTTTGGCCATGACCGGCTCGTCCGCGCCCTCGACCTGCAGCTGCGCCGTCATGCCCACGCGCACGCGGCTGGCTTCTTCGGGTGTCAGGGCCGCTTCCATTTCGAGCTGCGAGAGGTTGATCACCTCAATCAACCGGGCCTCCACGGCCACACGCTCTCCCGGCTGCACCAAGCGCTGCGCCACCACACCCGACAAGGGCGAGCGCAGCGTGGCATCGGTCAATGATTTTTGGGCCAAGTCCAAGCCCGCCAGCGCCGCCGCATGGGTGGCCTTGGCCCCGTTCAGGCTGGCCTGCGAGGTGAGCAGGGCGGTTTGCGAGATGAAGCCCTGGTTCACCAGCGCCTGGTTGTTGTCGAACTGGCGCTGGGCAATCTCCAGCTGGGCACGCGCCGCAGCCGCTTGCTGCTGCGCTTGGCGCACACGCGCCTGGTATTCGGTCGGATCGACTTGGGCGATCACTTGACCTGCCTGCACGCGGTCGCCCTCGCGCACGCTCAGGGTTTGCAACTCACCCGCCACACGGGCTTTGACGAAGGCGCTTTGGCTGGCCTTCAGAGGCCCCGATACCGCGATGCCCAAGCTCAGGGTTTGGCTCTGAGCGGTGAACACGTCGGAGCTGGCCAGCTCAATACTGGGCACGGCGGGGGTCGTGGCCAGGGGCAGGTCTTTGGCAGCCTGGCGTTGGCTGGCCCAGCGGGCACCACCCGCCAAAAGCGCGGCCACGGCCACGGCCGACAAGATCCAAAGGGTCGATTTTTTCATGAGGTGTGAGACGGAAAAAAATAAAGCGGTCAGTGCCGCGACAAGCCGTTGACCAGCAGCTGGGCGTGCTGCGAGATGAAAGCTGCTGGATCGATCTGTTCATGGCTGGGGCAGCACGGCCCCATGGAGTGTTTCCACATGACCAAAAACAGCAGCGGGGCCATGAAAGAGTGCACGGCCAGCTCGACATCCACAGCGCGAAACTCGCCTTGGTCAATGCCCTTTTGCAAAGCGTTGCGCACCAAGGCGTGGCCGGGTTCGATCACTTCGGTCCGGTAAAACAGCGCCAGGTCGGGAAAGTTGCTGGCTTCGCTCATGACCAGTTTGGAGATGCCCGAGGCTTTGGTGTCGCCGTAGCGGTGCCACCACTGCAGCATCATCCACTCCAGCAACTCGCCGGCGCTGCCCTGAAAATGGGCCACTTCGACCGCGCCTTGGTTCACTGGCTCGATGATGCTGGCACGCACCACGGCTTTGAACAGGTCTTCTTTGCTCGGGAAGTACAAAAACAAGGTGCCCTTGGACACGCCGGCTCGAGCGGCCACTTCTTCCACGCGGGTAGCGGCAAACCCTTTTTCCACGAACAAGTCGAGCGCGGCTTCGAGCAATTCGCCCGGACGGTCTTGTTTGCGGCGTTCGCGTTTGTGGGGGGAGAGAAGGTCTGCGGTGTTCACACAATAATTTAATGACTGACTGGTTATTAATGTAAGCCCTGAGCGGGTCCGTCGTCAAGGTGTTGGCGCACGCAAGGCCTTTAAAGAAAAGAAAAGGGGCCGAAGCCCCTTGTTCTGTGCATGCGCCTTGGCAGGCGGCGGGCGGCTCAATAAAACGCCTGCAGCCCGGTTTGGGCGCGGCCCAAAATCAGCGCGTGCACATCGTGTGTGCCTTCGTAAGTGTTCACGGTTTCCAGGTTGATCATGTGGCGAATCACATGGTATTCGTCGTGGATGCCGTTGCCGCCGTGCATGTCACGCGACATGCGGGCAATGTCCAGCGCCTTGCCACAGCTGTTGCGCTTGATCATGCTGATCATCTCGGGCACGGCTTTGCCCTCGTCCATCAAGCGGCCCACGCGCAGGCAGGCTTGCAGGCCGAGCGTGATTTCGGTTTGCATGTCGGCCAGCTTTTTCTGGATCAGCTGGTTTTGTGCCAAAGGCCGACCAAACTGGACGCGGTCCAGCGTGTACTGGCGGGCGCGGTGCCAGCAATCTTCGGCAGCGCCGAGTGCGCCCCAAGCGATGCCGTAGCGGGCTTTGTTCAGGCAGCCAAACGGGCCTTTGAGGCCGTTCACGTTGGGCATCAGGTTCTCGGACGGCACAAACACGTCGTCCATCACGATTTCACCGGTGATGCTGGCGCGCAAGCTCATCTTGCCTTCAATTTTTGGAGCAGTCAGGCCCTTCATGCCTTTTTCGAGGATGAAGCCGTGGATGGCTTCCTGGCCACCGACCGAGCCGTCTTCGTTCTCAAGTTTGGCCCAGACCACGAACACGTCGGCAATCGGCGAGTTGGTGATCCACATCTTGGCACCCTTCAAGATGAAGCCGCCATCCACCGGCTTGGCGCGGGTGATCATGCTGGCCGGGTCCGAGCCGTGGTTGGGTTCGGTCAGGCCAAAGCAGCCGACCCACTCGCCTGTGGCCAGCTTGGGCAGGTACTTTTGGCGTTGCGCTTCGGAGCCGTATTCGTTGATAGGGTGCATGACCAGCGAGCTTTGCACGCTGATGGCGCTGCGGTAGCCGCTGTCCACACGCTCGACTTCGCGGGCAATCAGGCCGTAAGCCACGTAGCTCAGACCGGCGCAGCCGTAGCCTTCGATGGTGGAGCCCAAAAAGCCCATGGCCCCGGCTTCGGTCATGATCTCGCGGTCAAACTTTTCGTGGCGTGCGGCTTGCAAAACACGGGTTTGCAGGCGCTCTTGGCAGAACGTGTGGGCGGCTTCAACGATGGCGCGCTCGTCATCCGAGAGTTGCTCGCTCAGCAAGAAAGGGTCGTTCCATTGGAAAGTGGGTTTCATTCGGGTTCTCCGGGGTGGGGCTAGATCAACCGGGCAAGTGTGTCATATCCGCATGGCGGCTGAGCCTCGTCCTGTCCTGTGCGCGATTGTTGGCGCTTCATGAATAGTTGTCTAATATCGATTACCAATGGATCAATACATTTTTTAAATACATGGAATTCCGACACCTGCGCTATTTCCTCATGTTGGCCGAAGAGTTGCACTTTGGCCGCGCCGCTCAGCGCCTGTCCATCTCGCAGCCGCCCCTGAGCCTGAACATTCAGCAGCTCGAAGCCTCGGTGGGGGCGCAGCTGTTCACCCGCAACAGCCGGGGCGTGCAGCTCACAGCCGCAGGCCAGGCCTTTGTGCCCGCTGCCCGGGCTTTGCTGGCGCAGGCCAGTGCTGCGGCGCGTGAGGCACGCGATGTGGCCGAAGGCCAGTCGGGCCAGCTGCACATCGGTTTTGCCGGCACCATGTTGTATTGCGGCCTGCCGCAAATCCTCAGCCGATTTCAGGCCAGCCACCCGCGTTTGCGCTTGGTGCTGCGCGAGCTGAGCTCGACCGAGCAGCTGTCCGAGCTGCTGCGCGACCGGCTGGATGTGGGCTTTGTGCACACGCCCCGGGTGCCGCCGGGTTTTGAGCAGATTTTGGTGGCCAGCCAGCCCTTGGTGGCGTGTTTGCCCGCCAGCCACCCCATGGCCGGGGCGGCCAGCGTGGGCTTGCATGCGCTGGCCGGTCAAGATTTGGTGGTGGTGTCCCGCACGGTCTCGCCCGATTACCACGAACGCATCGTCATGCTGTGTGAGCAGGCGGGCTGGCTGCCGCCCGTGGTGCACGAGCTGCGCCATTGGCTGAGCGTGGTGTCTTTGGTCTCGCAAGGGCTGGGCGTGGCACTGGTGCCGCAGGCCCTGCAGCAGTCGGCGCTGGCGGGCGCGGTGTTTGTGCCGCTGAGCGAAGTCGATGCCCGTTACGACACCCGCTGCCTGTGGCGCAGCGACCGAGACCAGACGGCGCTGGGGGACTTTGTGCAGGCAGTGCAGGGCGGGCTGGTGCGCGGCGGATAATTCAACCCTGTTTTAAAGGAACCCAGATGACAGAAACTTTGGTTTTGGGCGGCGGCTGTTTTTGGTGCACCGAGGCGGTGTACGTCAAGGTGCGCGGCGTGAGCGATGTGGAGTCGGGCTACTGCAACGGCCAGACCGTCTCACCCACGTACGAGCAGGTGTGCACTGGCCGAACTGGGCACAACGAAGTGGTCAAGCTCGAATACGACCCCGCGCAAGTCAGCACCCGCGAGCTGCTGGAAATCTTCTTTGTCATCCACGATCCGACCACACTCAACCGCCAGGGCAACGACACGGGCACGCAATACCGCAGCGGCATTTACTTCACCGCGCCCGAGCAGGCCGAAGAGGCGCGGGCGATGATCGCCGAGTTGACGGCAGCGAACGCTTTGGGTCAGCCCATCGTGACCGAGGTGCTGCCATTGGCCAACTACAGTGCGGCCGAGGAATACCACCAAGACTTTTTTGAGCGCAACCCCTACCAGGGTTACTGCATGGCGGTGGCCGCGCCCAAGGTGGCCAAGTTCAAGAAAACATTCACCCGGCTGGTGCGCGACTGAGCCGCCGTACCTTTCGTCCGGTCAACGCCAAGGAAACCCATGAACCGCATTGTTTTTTTCATCTTCGCCATGGGCTTGTCCTGGGGGGCGTTGGCCCAACACAGCAAAAAGGAAGTCGAACAAGACATCGCCCGCCACCGCGCCATGGCCGAGGCCCACGCGGCGGCGGCCCAATGCCTGGCGTCCGGTCAAACACCCGACCAGTGCACCAAAGCCCTGCAAACGGCTTGCAAGGGCCTGGCGCTGGGCAAGTACTGCGGCATGAAGCACGCCCATTGATCCGCCTGCCGCCGTGTGCCCGACGTGACCCCGCTGGGTCAGTTGCAGGCTGTGCGCGCCTATCATCGCGGTCATGAATTTCGACCATCCTGTTTTGTCCTCGCTGCTGCCCGTGGTCTTGTTGATCGGCGTGGGTTTTGTGGCCGGGCGTGCGCGGCTCGTGCGGCCCGAGTCGGTGCGCGATTTGTCCAACCTGGTGTTTCTGGTTCTGACGCAGGCCCTGCTGTTTCGCACCATGAGTTCTGTGCACCTGGAGCGCCTGGACATGCGCCCGGTGTTCCAATACTTTTTGGTGGCGGTGGTGCTGTTTTTTGCCATGTTGATGGCCTACGGGCGCGACTCGCGTGCTTCGGTGCTGGCGCTGGCGGGCATCTTCAGCAACACCTTGATGATTGGCGTGCCGCTGATCGGCTTGGCGTATGGGCAGGCGGGTCAGGTCTTGTTGTTCACGCTTATTTCCCTGCATGCGCTGGTGCTGCTGACCATGGCCACCTTGGTGCTGGAGTTGCAAATGGCCCGCGAACAAGCCGCTGCTTCGGGGCACAAAAGTCAGCTGTGGCGCACCGTGGGGCAGGCCATTCGCAGCGCCTTGCTCCATCCGGTTCCTTTGCCCATCATCGTGGGCCTCTTGTATGCGCAAACCGGTTGGGGCCTGCACCCGGTGGTGGACAAACCTTTGCAACTGCTGGGCAGTGCCTTTGGCCCGATTGCCTTGGTGCTGGTGGGCATCACTTTGTCGCAAACCCCCATGGGCAAAAACCTTGCGGCGGCTGTGCGCTTGTCTTGGGTCAAGACCGTGTTGCACCCCGCGTTGATGCTCGCCGTGGGCTGGGCGTTGGGCATGCGCGGTCTGGCCTTGTCGGTGATGGTGGTGGCCGCCGCTTTGCCGATAGGGGCCAACGTGTTTTTGTTTTCCCAGCGTTACCGCAAGGAGGAAGACACCGTCACCGCCGCTGTGGCGGTGTCCACCTTGATGTCTATGCTCAGCATTTCGCTGGCCATGGCCTTGCTGCCGCTGCTGCCAGTTTGATCACGCCGGGCTTGCCCAGCCCATCGCCGCGTGAATCCAGATGTGCCGCGCCTGCTTCAGGGCGCCAGCCGCTCACGCAACCACTGATCGCCCTCTTGCGTGTAACGCAAGCGGTCGTGCAAACGGCTTTTGCGGCCTTGCCAAAACTGCCACTGGTCGGGCACCAGGCGGTAGCCACCCCAGTGCGGCGGGCGCGGGGGCTGGAGCATGAATTGCGCCGCGTATTTGGCAGCGTTGGTCACCAGCACGGTGCGGCCTTCGATGACTTGGCTTTGCGGTGAGGCCCAAGCGCCAATGCGTGAGTCGAGTGGGCGGCTGTGGAAGTAGGCGTCGCTGTCTGCGTCGCTGACCTTTTCAACCCGGCCTTCGATGCGCACCACGCGCTCGAGTTCGACCCAATGGAACTGCAGCGCTGCAAAAGGATTGCCCGCCAGTTCTTGGCCTTTTTGGCTGTCGTAATTGGTGTACCAAACGATGCCGCGCTCGTCATAGCCTTTGATCAGCACCACCCGGGTGCTGGGGCGCAAGTTGCTGGCCACAGTGGCCAGCGTCATGGCGTTGGGCTCGGGCACTTCGGCGGCGATGGCTTCTTGCAGCCATTGCTCAAATTGAGCCAAGGGGTTGGCGTGCGAGGCGTTCTCGTTGAGTTCGGCTTTTTCGTAGCTCTTGCGCAGGTCGGCGATGTTCATGGCTGGAGTATATGGATTCGGCTCAGTGAAGTCTTCAGCGCCAGGTTTGCGCGGAGTCTTTTGCAGGTCAGTGCCTTCAAGTCCAGCGATTTGTAGGTCGGCGCCTTCAGGTTCGGTAATTTGCAGGTCGGCGCCTTCAGGTCCGACGTGCGGTAGTAATTTGTAGGTCGGCGCCTTCAGGTCCGACGTGCGGTAGGTGGATCACAGCCCTTCGAAAATGTCGCTCCGAGGTGGTGCCACGCAGTCGGCGTGGCGCAGCAAAGCTGCCAAGGCCCGGTCTTCGATGCCATGGGCGAGCAAACTTTCATAGGTTTGCCGGGCGTAGTCCCGCGTGGTGCCAAAGCGGCCGCAGGCCTGTTGAAAGATCTGCTGGTAAGTTTCGGCAGGCAATTGGCCGGTGAAACTGGGGCTGCTGCGCGGCAGGGTAAAAGCCAGTGCTTTGACGGGGCCTTGGGGCGTGGCGCAGGGCAGCCAGCACGGGGTGTACACGTCCATGGGCATTTCGCGCGCCCACAGCCGGGTCAGCACCTCATCGGCTTGCGCAGGGTCGACGCGGTAAACCACCCCCCGGCAGCTGCCACCGCGCACCAGCGCAAAGACCAGGCCTGGACACTCGGGGCTGCCCCGGTTCAGGCGGCTCCACATCTTCAAGGCCCGGTGCCAGCCCCAGACTTGGCTGATGTGCTGCTCTTGTGCCTCGAACTCGGGCCGCCACAACAGCGAGGCATAACCAAACACCCACAAGGCCTGGCCAGCGGCGCACTGCGCTTTGAATTGGTCGAGCAAGGCCGCCTGGAAAACAGGCGGTGCACTCACCGCGCCGGGCTGGAGCGGGTCAATTGAGGGGGTGTTCGTCATGTGCGGCAAAGCTTCATCCAATCTCTCGTGTCCATTTTCGGAGAAAACCAACACACCAAGGCCTCCATGTGGCGATGCGCCCAGAAAGTGAGCCATTTTGACGGTCAAAACATGAGAAAGCCCGGTTGTACCCATTTTGTAACCCAGCAAATGCCTTGTAACAAGGCATCGCGGTTACCATAGTCGATGTAATTTAGTTACAGTTTCCGAACAGGCGCAAGAACATGACACTTCATCCCAGCGTTGCCGCCGTCACGGCCCGCATCACCGAGCGCAGCCGCCCAACCCGCCTGGCCTACTTACAGCAGGTTGATGCTGCGGCCAGCAAAGACCCCGGTGCCCAGCGCCTGGGCTGCGCCAACGTGGCCCACGCCTTTGCCGCCATGCCCGAAGGCGACAAAGGCCGCGCCACGGCGCTGGACAAAATCAAAGTGGTGGCCCCGCGTGCGCCCAACATCGGCATCGTCAACGCCTACAACGACCTGCTGTCGGCCCACGCCCCGCTGCAGCATTACCCTGATCTCATCAAAGACGAAGCCCGCAAACTGGGCGCCACCGCCCAGGTGGCCGGGGGCGTGCCCGCCATGTGTGACGGCGTGACCCAGGGCACGCCGGGCATGGAACTGAGCCTGTTCAGCCGCGACGTGATCGCCATGGCCACAGCGGTGTCGCTCAGCCACGATGTGTTTGACGCCGCCCTGATGCTGGGCGTGTGCGACAAGATCGTGCCGGGCCTGCTCATTGGCGCTTTGCAGTTCGGCCATTTGCCCACCGTGTTTGTGCCGGCTGGCCCCATGACCAGCGGCCTGTCCAACAACGCGAAATCCAAGGTGCGCGAACAAGCGGCGCAAGGCTTGGTGGGACGCGCCGAGTTGCTGGAGGCCGAATCGGCCGCCTACCACGGCGAAGGCACTTGCACTTTTTACGGCACCGCCAACAGCAACCAGATGCTGCTCGAAGCCATGGGCCTGCATGTGCCGGGCACGGCCTTCATCAACCCGGGCGAAGGCGTGCGCCAAGAACTGACCCGCGAAGCGGCGCGCACCGTGCTCGATTTGGTCAAGGCCAAAAATTTCACGCCCATTGGCCGCTTGGTCGACGAGCGCTGCATCGTCAACGCCATGGTGGCCCTGCTGGCCACAGGCGGCTCGACCAACCACCTGATCCACTGGGTGGCGGTGGCGCGTGCGGCGGGGATTGTGATCGACTGGGACGATTTTTCTGCCCTGTCGGATGTGGTGCCTTTGCTCACCCGCGTGTACCCCAATGGCAGCGCCGACGTGAACCAGTTCCAGGCCGCAGGGGGGCCGGGCTACGTGATCCGCGAACTGCTTGATGCGGGCCTGATGCATGCCGATGTGCTGACGGTGCGACCTGGTGGTCTGCGTGAATTTACCCGCATCCCTTCTGCCCAAAATGGCCAGCTGGTCTGGCATGAGGCCGGGGTCAGCAAAGACGACACCGTCGTGCGCCCGGCGTCCAGCCCGTTCAGCGCCACGGGTGGCCTGAAATTGCTGCAAGGCAATCTGGGCCGCAGCGTGATCAAGATTTCTGCGGTGCCAGAAGAACTGCACACCATCGAAGCGCCAGCCCGTGTTTTCAGCTCGCAAGACGAGTTGCATGCCGCGTTCAAGGCGGGCGAGCTAGACCGCGACATGGTTTGTGTGGTGCGCTGGCAAGGCCCGCAAGCCAACGGCATGCCCGAGCTGCACAAACTCACGCCGCCGCTGGCCGTGCTGCAAGGCAAGGGCTTCAAGGTGGCGCTGGTCACCGACGGCCGCATGAGCGGCGCCTCAGGCAAAGTGCCTGCCGCCATCCACGTCTCGCCCGAAGCTGCTGCCGGTGGTCCGCTGGCCAAGGTGCAAGACGGCGATTTGATCCGTTTGGACGGCGTGACGGGCACCCTGCAAGTGCTGGTGAATGAGGCCGAATGGGCCGCACGCCCCCTGGCCCAAATGCCCGCCGAGCTGCGCGCCGCCAACGGCGTGGGCATGGGCCGTGAACTGTTTGCCAACATGCGCCGCAACGCGCTCAAAGCCGAAGAAGGAGCCTGCACATGGCTGTGAATCTGAATGGACCCTTGACCGCTCTGCAAGTGATGCAGGACGCCCCCGTGATCCCCGTGATCGTGCTCACCAACGTGGCCCACGCCGTGCCCATGGCCCGCGCCTTGGTGGCTGGCGGCATCCGCATGCTCGAAGTCACCCTGCGCACCCCGCAGGCGCTGGCTTGCATGGAAGCGATTGCCAAGGAAGTGCCCGGCGCGGTGGTGGGGGCGGGCACGGTGCGCAGCGCCGCCGATGCGGCCGCTGCCGCCAAAGCCGGTGCCCGTTTTGCTGTCAGCCCCGGTTACACCAAGACGGTGGGGCAGGCTTGCCGTGACCACGGTTTGTCGTTGTTGCCGGGCGTGGCCACCGGCAGCGAAATCATGATGGCGCAAGAAGACGGTTACACCGAACTCAAGTTCTTCCCGGCCATGCAGGCGGGCGGCCCGGCCATGCTCAAGGCCTGGAGCGGACCTTTTTTTGACGTGAAGTTTTGCCCTACGGGCGGTGTGACGCAGCAAAACGCGAACGATCTGCTGAGCTTGCCCAATGTGGCCTGTGTGGGCGGCTCGTGGCTGGTGCCCGCTGACGCCTTGGCCCAGGGCGACTGGGCGCGCATCGAGGCGCTGGCGCGAGAGGCTTCACAGCTGCCGCGCTGAGGCCCGGTCATTCGGGCCGCCGCTAGCCCAGCGTGCAGGCCAGACACCGCACGGGCGCTTATTTGTTTTTGAACTGTTCTTTCATCGCGTCCAGCGTGCGCTGGGTGCGGTCGCCCGTGTCGCAATTGACTTTGATGGTGACCCGGGGCGCGGCATCGGATTTGCCGGACTCGAATTGGAAGCCTGGGTATTTGTCGTTCACCTTGACCATGATCTTGGCTTTGTTGGTGGTGTTCAGGTAGGCCACGCCTTTGACAAAAACCGCCCTGGCACCATCGGGCTCTGACGTGGCCATGAATGCGTCGTCAATGATTTCGCAGCGGTTGTCCAGCAGCACCTGCACCCGCATGGGTTTGGGCGTGGCGTTTTCCATGAGCCAATAAACCCCCAGGCCGCCCAGCACCAGCACGCTGATGCCCACCAAGTAGGACCAGAAGGCCGCAGGAATCATGTCGGGTTTGGGGGCGGGGCGTTGGGGTTTTTTGGTGGCCATGGTCAAACATCCGATGGGGGTTCAGGAGGGGCACTGGCTGGCGGTTTTTTTCTCTGCAACCAGCCGTACGCAAAAATATTGGATCTTGGGCGATTGGAATTCTTTGGCCGAGCGGACGATGGACGGGTTGGGCATTTCGGGGGCCATCACCCGGCCGTTGGACAAAGCCCACAAGCCTTGGTCGCTGTCTACGCCGCCGTTCCAGTTGCCCAGCTCGCTCAGAAAAACGTATTCACCCACAGTGGGCAGTCTGGCTTGCATGCATTCGCAGGCGTATTGGGCTTTGCGCTGCGAGCTGGTGGTGCCCACCACATGGCCGGGTGCGCCCAGCAGTTCCAGGGTCTTGCCTTGGTAATTGACTTGGCTGGGAAATTGGGTCCTCTGAAACTGGCTGAAGGCTTGGTAGGCGATTTGCCCCATCACCGTCTCTGGCATGCCCCGCGCTTGGTAATTGAAGGTGCGGCCTTGTTTGGTTTCGATGTGCAAGGTCACCAACACATCGCCTTTGCACCCCGGGCTGTAAGAGTAAGTGCCCCAGGCCACGCCGGACAGCCCCGACAGCTGGTTGGCTTCCAGGTTGCCTTGTCGTTGCTGGGCTCGCAGCACGCGCACCAAGTCGTTCAGCGCGGTGGGGTTGTAAAAACTCAGCTTGCGAAACTCTGGGTGGCTTTGCTCATAGACCCGGTCCAGCGCCGCTTTGAAGCTGCCTTCGAGCAAGACGTCCATGCCAAAACCGCCGGTGGCCCGCTCGCGGCCTTGGTCAATCAGGCGGTCCATGGTTTGCAGCAACTCGGGGGCTTGTTTGGGGTCGGCCCCGGCGCGGATCAATTCGCTCAGCATGCGGGCCATGTCGGTGGCTTGTTGAGCGCGGGTGCGGCCATAGGCATCTTGGTATTGGCACAGATCTTGGCCGCGCACGAAGGGCAGCGTGGGCCACAAGGCCACGGTGGGCACGGTGTCGGCCTGGGCGCTCAAGCCCGACAGCAGCAGCGCCCAAAACAGCCACAGCTTTTGCCAAGGGTGCAGGTGTTTTGCAGCCCAGTGAACCGTTGCGGTGGGAAGCCAAGTGTTGGAGTGGGCGCTCAGCCTGTCAAATAGCGAAGTCATGCACCAAGCATAAAGCATGCGCCAAAGGGCGTATTGACCGGGGTCAAGAGGACATCCCCAGGATGAACTGGCGCACGCCCAACTCGTCCATTTGCTTTTGTTCGTAACGCTTGGCCTCTTGTGCCACGGCTTTGACGTCTTGCTCGGCCAGCGATTGCATCTTGTGCAGCTCGATCTCGGCTTGCAGCCTTTTCTTGCGCATCTGCACCAAGGTGGCTTGGGCTTTGCCCAGGTCCAGCACCACGCGGTGTTGCAGGTTCAGCAGCTGGGCCATGAATTGGCGGTGGTTCATGCTCGCTTGCATGCCCATCACGGGCGCTTGGCTCGCGTGCTCTTGCAGGCGGTATTCGTCGTACAGCTTGCACAAGCGCTGGTGGCTGGCTTCGAGCTGGTCCACGCGGGCCAGCGATTGGACGATGTCGTTTTGCGCTTCATTGACCGCGTCCTGGGCTTTGCGCACCAGCACGGGCCAGCAGTTTCGGGCTTGTCGCATGGTCTTCTCCTTCGGGGGCTCAGGCGCTCATCAAGGCCTGGACTTCGCGGCGCGTGGTCGCGGCGTCCTGGCTGGTGTGCATGTCTTGCTGTAAAAAAAGTTCCATCGCGCTGCGCAGGCGAATCGCGTGGTCCAGGTCGGGGTTGCTGCCCGCTTCGTAAGCGCCGACCTGAATCAAATCCTGGTTTTGCTGGTACAGCGACCACAAACGCCGGAAACGGTTGGCCAGTTTTTGGTCTTCGGGGGAGAGCAGGTTTTGCATCACCCGTGATACCGAACCGGTGAGGTCGATGGCAGGGTAGTGCGCTGCATCGGCCAGCTTGCGCGATAACATCACTTGGCCATCGAGCGAGGCGCGGGCAATGTCCACGATCGGGTCGTTGGCGTCGTCGCCCTCGGCCAGCACGGTGTA
>OBPM01000111.1_pt1 | contig 13138 bp, 9 predicted proteins | sample 1493981 | NCBI WGS metagenome assembly OBPM01 (sample SAMEA3275485, study PRJEB22092) | marine metagenome | reverse complement strand
GGTACGCCCACGGCCGCAGCAGCGACCACGCGGGCGATCGGTTTTTTGCCTTGGGATTTGGCATAAGCGCCGGAGGTGACCACACAAGCCGCTGCCGCATCGACCAAAGCCGAGCTGTTGCCACCGGTTTGCACGCCGCCTTCGTACACCGACCGGAGCTTGCCCAGCACCTCGGCTGGCGAGATGCGTGGGTGCGTGTCGGCGCTGACCTCCGTCACTTTGCCTTGCAGCTTGATGCCCCGGGAAACGTAGCCTTCGAGCTCAAATTTTTCAGTGACCACCGGCACGATCTCGCCCGCATGAAAACCGGCTTGCTGCGCGGCCACGGCCTTGGCGAAAGATTCAGACGCGAACTGGTCCACCTCTTCGCGGGTGATGCTGTATTTTTTGGCCAGGTTCTCGGCGGTCTGGATCATGTTGATGCCTGCCGCCGGGTCTTTCAGGGCTTCCCACATGAAGTCCTTGAAGCCCACGGGCGCGCCCAGCTTGAAGCCGGTGCGGTGGTCAAAGGCGGCAATCGGGTTGCGCGTCATGCTCTCGGTGCCGACCACCAGCGCGGCCTCGCACACGCCCGCTTCGATCTGCTCGCCCGCTTGGCGAAACAGCTCAAAACCGGTGCCGCAAATGCGCTGCACCATGATGGCGGGCACCTCTTGCGGCACGCCTGCGTACAGGCCAATGTGGCGCGGCAGCACAAACTGGTCGAAGTCGCCCGGGGCCATGTTGCCGGTGATGACCGAGCCGATGTCGCTGGGGGCGATGCCCGCGCGCTTGAGTGCTTCGCGTGCGGCCTTGATGCCCAAGTCGGTGGGCGAGATGTGGCCCAACGCGCCGCAGTAATCGACCATGGGCGTGCGCACGCCTTCGTGCATCCACACATCGGCAAACGCGTTGAAAAATCCTTTGGAGCTCATGTTTGTTCTTTCGATTTTTTGTGGGAGCGGTCTCTGACCGCGATGGGGTTGGGTGTCGCTGATGTTTGTGTGACGGTGTGAGCGGATCGCAGCCAAAGGCCGTTCCTAAAAGCTGCGCCGATCCGAGGCTTTGTCATCATTGAGGTTGGAGGATGTGTGGCAGCGTGCCCTCGTGCAGCGCGGCCACGGTGCCCGCGCGGTGGGCCAGCACCGAGCGCTGGTTGATCGAGCCCTTGTCGGTGATCTCGCCCTTGTCGATGGTGGGCGGATCGCTCAGCAGGCACAAGCGGGCGATGCGGCTGGCGCTGCCGGTGGCGGTTTGGGCCAGCGCGTTGACGATGGCCTGAAATTTGGCCTGCACCGGTGCGCTGGCCAGCACGTCGGCCAGCGGCGCATCGGCCGCCAGGCCGCTCAAGGCGCGCACGGCCGGTGTTGGGAACACCATGGCCCCGACTTCTTTGAGGTTGATGCCGGTCAGCACCACGTCTTGGATGAACGGTGCGCCCGCGGCAATGATCTTGGCGCGCAAAGGCCCCACGCTCACAAAGGTGCCGGTGGCCAGCTTGAAGTCTTCGGCGATGCGGCCATCAAATTTCAAGCCCAGGTGCACGTCGGTCTCGTCGATCCATTTGACCGCGTCACCGGTTTTGAAGAAGCCTTCTTCATCGAATGCGCCCGTGGTTTCTTCCGGGTTGCGCCAGTAGCCGGGGGTGATGTTGGGGCCACGGTAACGCACCTCGGTCTTGCCTTGCGTGTCCACCAGCTTGAGCTCAAGGCCGGGGGTTGGCACACCCAAATCGCCGGCTTGCACCAAGGGGTTGGTCACAAAAATGCCAAACGGCCCGGATTCGGTCATCCCCAGGCCCGTGCCCATGACGATGCGCTCGCCGATCTCGCGTTCTTGTGATTCGTACAGGCTGTCCCAAATCGGTTGGGCCAGCGCGGCACCGGCATAAAAAAACATTTGCACCCGCGACAACAGGGTTTGGCGCAAGGCGTCATCGGTTTTCATGGCGTTGGCAATCGCCTCAAAACCCGTGGGCACGTTGAAGTAAACGGTGGGCGCGATCTCGCGCAGGTTGCGCAGCGTCTCGCCAATCAGTGCCGGTGTGGGCTTGCCGTCGTCGATGTACAGCGTGCCGCCGTGGTAGATCGTCATGCCCACGTTGTGGTTGCCGCCGAAGGTGTGGTTCCATGGCAGCCAGTCGACCAGCACCAGTTCTTGCTCTGCCAGCACGGGCATGGACTGCGCCATTTGCTGCTGGTTGGCACACCACAGGCGCTGGGTGTTGATGACCGCTTTGGGCAACTTGGTGGAGCCGCTGGTGAACAAAAATTTGACGATGGTGTCGGGCCCGGTGGCGGCCATGGCCGCGTCTACGGCCGCTGTAGCGGGGGTGGCGCACAGGCTCTCAAAGGCGGTCACCTTGCGGCCATCCACACCGCCTTCACACATCACCACTTCCATGTCGTCACTGACCGTGGCCGCAATCGCTTTGGCGTACCGGGCGTCGGAGGCGAACACCAGACCGGGGGTCACGGTGCGCAGCACATGCTTGAGCTTGTCGTAGTCCACGCTCACCAGCGAGTAGGGCGGCGAGGTGGGCACAAACGGCACACCCGCCACCATGGCGCCCAATGAAAGCAGCGCGTGCTCGAGGCTGTTTTCGCTCAGGATGACCACGGGCCGCTCGGCGCTCAGGCCCCGGTCGATCAAGCCTTGCGCAATGCAGCGCGCTGTCTGCCAAGCTTGCGCATACGTGATGTGCTGCCACTCTCCTGGGGTGCCGTCTGCCTGCTTCACGCGGCGCGCCATGAAGCTGTGGTCTGGTTTGGTTTGGGCCCAGTGCTGCAGCCGGTCGGTCATGCGTTCGGCAAAGGGCTGCAGAGGCTGCTCGGCCTTAAGGTAGCGCGTGCCGGGTACGCCATCGCTCACGGTGACACGGGTGACACCGAACTTCAGGGGACGAAATTGGGGGGCGGTCATTTTTTGTCTCCTCCAGCCGGTTCAGTCGGCTTTTTGGACTTTGGCGGCCTTGCCTTCCAAGAAGGCGCGCACGCGGGCTTTGGCTTCTGGGGCGGCTTGGGCGATGGAGGCGACCAGGGCTTCGGTGAACAGCCCGTGGTCTGCCGGCTGCTCGGCGATGCGGGGCAGGGCGTGGGTCAGGGCGAAGTTGGTCATGGGGGCGTTGGTGGCGATGCGGCTGGCCAGCTCTATGGCCTTGGCCAAGGCACCGCCGTTGGGCACCAGGTATTGGGCCAAGCCCACACGCTCGCCATCCACGGCGTTGTAGACGCGGCCGGTGAGCATCATGTCGGTCATGCGGGCGGCGCCGATCAGCTTGGGCACGCGCACCGAGCCGCCGCCACCCACAAAAATACCGCGTGTGCCTTCGGGCAGCGCGTAAAAAGTGCTTTCATCGGCCACGCGGATGTGTGCCGCAGACGCCAACTCCAGGCCACCGCCCACCACCGCGCCGTGCAAGGCGGCCACCACAGGCACCCGGCCTTGCTCGACCGCGTTCAAGGCCACATGCCAGCCACGCGAATGAAAAATGCCTTCACTGGCGTCACGCTCCTTGAGCTCGGACAAATCCAGTCCGGCGCAAAAGTGATCGCCTTCGCCGTGGATGACGGCGGCACGGGCCTCGGCCGGCAAGTTCTGAAAGACATCGCGCAAGGCTTCAATCAAGCCGTCGTTGAGGGCGTTTCGTTTGGCTGGACGGCACAAACGCACCACGGCCACAGCGCCCTGCATCTCTAGGGCGATGCCGTTGGCCAGGGCGCGGTCAAGGATGGGCTGATTCAAATTTGTCATGGGGGCGTCGCTTGAAAGACATGACCGATCGGTCAAAAAGGTTATTATTGATAATCATATTGTGCTTGTCTGAGGGTGTTTTTGATCTTGGTAATTACCCTTGCTTGAGGTGAAATAACCAGACCGCTTTGGCGTGAGGAACGCCTAGGGATGTCTTAGCATTGGCGTCCAGAGCAATGGCCAAAGCATCGGGGGCCGTTTGCCAGCCCTTGGCTCAAAAACCGCGTTTTGTTTGGCCGCACGCCCCCGCTGATCAAGACCAAGCGCGGGATGAAGGGCTTTGAAGTGGCCGATTTCAAGCTGTCAGAGCGACAGCAGAATCAAATTGACGGGTCTTGTGGTGCAGGGCTTTGCAGCAGTTGGTCCATAGGCCAGTTGAGCAGCTCGGCCAAGCGGCACACCACCCAGCGGGCTTCGCTGGGGATGACCACCGAGGGCTCCGCCAGCAGCCCAAGCTCGCATTGCTGCAGCACCAGGTCTTCGGTGATGCCCAGGGTGAACTGCATGTTGGCGGCTTTTTCGGTCAACAGGTTGGCCAGGTCTTCGCACAGCTCGTAGCGCTGAGCCATCTCGCGTTGGCCCAATGTGGGTTTGATTTTTCCGGGGGGAACGTAAAGCGCCATGAACGATGGCGGGATGTGGATCTGGAATTCTTCGGTCATGGCGGTGGGGAGTTCTGGGGTGCATTAACGCACAGACCGCAGCCCATGCTCGCCCTGCAACGGTGTCGACGCGGCCTTTTCTGTCACCGGCGGTGGCCGCCCCGTTTGGTGTGCAGCTCAAAAAACCAGCTGCCACACCAGGCCGATCACCGTGCACAAACCCAGCAGCCGAAACACACTGAGCTGCTGGCGAACCAGCAGCCAGACCGCCAGCAGGGTGAGCAGCAGGGCGCCCACATCGGGCAGCATGTGCCAGCCCCCGGGCAGCCAGGTTTGGCGCGCAAAAGTGCCCGCCAGGTGCACGATCACGCCAATCACGGCCGCCGTGATGCCTTGCAGAGGCCCCGCCAGAGAAGGCAAATGCCGGGTCGACTCGACCAGCGGCCCCCCCGCCAGAATGAACACGAAGGAGGGCAAAAACGTGAACCAAGTCACCACGCAGGCCGCAGCGATGCCGCCCAGCAAGGGGTTTCCCAGCAGGGCTTGGCTGTGGCCGCCCAGAAAACCCACAAAGGCCACCACCATGATCAGGGGGCCCGGCGTGCTTTCGCCCAGGGCCAGTCCATCCATCATTTGCGCGGCGCTCAGCCAGCCATACTGCGCCACTGCCGCTTGTGTCACAAAAGGCAGCACCGCATACGCGCCGCCAAAAGTGAGCAAAGCCGCTTGCGTGAAAAAACCACCCATCTGCGTGAGCGTGTGCCCCGTGCCCAAGCCCAAGGCCATCAGGCCCAAACTCAGTGCCCACAGGCCCAGCCCCAAGCCAAGTGCACGCAGCAGGCGAAGATGGCTGTAACGCGTGTGCTCAGGCGGCAGGTGGGCGTCTTCCAATTCGTCGGGGGGCTGTGGGCTGGCCACATGCGCAGGGCTTTGACGCGTCAGGTAAAAGCCCACGCCCGCAGCGCAGGCCAAGATGACCGGAAACGGGATCTGCCACACCATGCCCAGCAATGACAAAATCGCCACGACCCACAGCCAACGGGCTTTCAAGGTGCGCAGTGCCATGCGGTGTGCGGCTTGCAACACCAGAGCGGTCACGGCGGGCTTCAGGCCCCACAGCAGGGCTTGTCCCCAAGGGTGGGTTCCCCAGGCGGTGTAGGCCCAGCTCAGCACGATCAGCAGCAGCAAAGAAGGCAAGACAAACAAGGCCCCCGCCGCCAGCCCGCCGCGTGTGCCGTGCATCAGCCAGCCGGAGTAGGTGGCCAGTTGCTGGGCTTCGGGACCGGGCAGCAGCATGCAGTATTGCAGCGCATGCAGGTAGCGCTTTTCTGAAAGCCAGCGGCGGCGCACCACCAGTTCTTCGTGCATCAAGGCGATCTGTCCGGCGGGTCCACCAAAGCTCATGCAGCCCAACCAGAACCAGAATTTGATCGCCGCCCTGAAGCTGGGCAGCGCCTGTGCGTCCGAAGCCTGCGGGGTGTTCATGCCTGCTCGAAGTGGCTGCGAAATGCCTGCACAAAACCAGGCGTGCCACTCAAAGTCAGGCTCAGCGAGAGACTTTGCGAGCCGATCGGCTGGGGCAAAAGGCTCAGTTGTCCGGTGCTTGGCACAAAGCGGGGTGTGGCCACCTGGGGTTTGCTGCCTTCGCGCAGCAGCGTGACCTGCAGGTCAAAATCCCAGTTGGCACCGTTTTCAAGGGGGCCAGGGCCCTCGTGGTCAAAGCCGTGTGCCCAGCGCAGCACCTGCGCGACCTCTTCCAACAAAGCCGTGTTGTGTTGGGGGGCAGGTTGCGCCAGCGCATCCCAGCAGACCACGCCCTCGGCATCCTCGCTGCAGTCAAAATCAAGCAATTGCAAATTCATGCGTCCGTTCCATGCGTTTGTTTATCAAACCAGTCCCAATTGTCAGCTTAATTTTCAGCTTAATTTTCAGCTGCATTGGGGCTGTTCGATGTTCGGATGCGGTTGGCTGAGCCATTTCATGGGCTCAGCTGCAGCCTAGGGGTTGCGGCGCTTGAGCGTCTCACACCGTGGCGATGGGCGTGGCCGGTGAGCCAATGGCCCCAGGCAGGCGCAGGGGCGGGGCGGTGAGCAAAAAGCGGCTTCGGCCGTTCTGGCGCAGCCAGTCGGCCAAAGGGGTGAGGTGCCAGATTTCGCCCAGATGCACGCCCAGCTTGAACAGGCAATGCTCGTGCAAGGGCAAAGCCGCGCAGCTGCCGGGTCGTGGCGAGGCGGGCAAGCCTTCGACCGCGTAGTTGTCGGCGATCAGCGCCACCAGGCCCGAATCGGTGATCCACTGCAGCAGCCGCTCGTCGCGCCCTTCGAGCACGGCACACGAGTTTTCCACCGCATGCGGGTCGGGCTGTTTGTTCATCTCCAGCAGCAGCTGCGCAAAGCCTGTGTGCAGGCACACCATGTCGCCGGGCTCTATCACCACTTGGTCTTTTTTCAGGATGTCCATCAGCAAGTCATAACCCACCCGCACCCGCTCGCGGCCCAGGTGGGCATGCAGGTCGATCATGACCGCGCGGCCTTGCACGCAGCGCTCAGACATCTTCTCGATGCCCAAGGCTTTGGCCGAAGAGGTGGATTCGCGGGCGATCTCCGGAAAACCAAAAATCCCCGCGCCTTCGCTGCCGCTGGGCCCCACCACATCGGTGCCGGCGCGAAAGCCGTTGTAATACACCGGCTCGGGCACGCCGTCGCCGTTGGCGTCGAACATCGAGCCCACATGCGCCAAGCTGTCCCACTGGGTGCTGTACTGCAAATGCATGATCACCAAGTCGTCGCACACCACATCGGTGCAAACCGGGTCGTCACACCACAGCTGGTAGTTCATATTGGGTTTGTCGCCGCGCAAGGTGGGGCGCAGCACCGGCGGCTGACGCCGGGGGTTGAGCACATTGCCCCCCGGAAAATCCAGCGGCAGGCTCAGGTTGAAGGTTTGCCCAGTGCGCACTTCTTGCATGCCTTGCAGCACTTTGTCGGGCGTCAAGAGGTTCATGCGCCCGCATTGGTCGTCGGGCCCGAAGTCGCCCCAGTTCGAGCCCAGTGGGCGCTGTTTCCAGCGGGGGGATGAAGACATGTCTGACTCCTTTGGTGGCTGCCCAAGCACAAAACGCGTGCGTGCCATCTTGTGCGCTGGTGGGCTGCTGGTGTGTCACCGAGCTGACTTTGAGTCGCAAGCCAGGCCGCACCCGTGATTTTGTCCTGTGATGTCTTGCAAAGCGACGCGTGTTGTCGGTCGGCACCTTCAGGTCCGATGCGCATGGTTTTGCATCAGCGTCATGTTGGGGCTAAAGCCATCGGCCTACAAGGCGAAAACGCCAAAAATTTCAGCATTCGCGGTCGAATCATGGTCCGGGTGAATCCGACGCTCAGTGGGTCAATCAGGTGGGCTGCCTTGAAACTCGCGCCACAACAAATACAGGCCGCTGGCCACCACCACCAAGGCACCGAGCACCACGGCCAAGTCAGGCACTTGGCCAAAGACCAGCCATCCCAACACGGTCATGTAAATGATTTGCTGGTACAAAAACGGACCCAGCACTGCCGCCGACGCATAGCGGTGCGCCACGGCCACAAAGTAGTGGCCAATGCCGCCGCACAAACCGGCCAGCGCCATCACAAACCACTCCAGCAGCGTGGCCGGGTTTTGCCATTGCCACAACGCCACAGGGGTGAGCACCAAGGTCGCCACCACCGCCGAGGTCAGTTGCGTGGTGGCCGGGTTTTCGCTGCTGGCCAAGTAGCGCGTCATCATGTTGAAGAGCGCATACAAAATGGCATTGAGCGCCGACAACAAGATGGCCGGGTGAAAGCCTTGGCTGCCGGGGCGGATGATGACCAGCACGCCCGCAAAGCCCACCGCAATCGCCAGCCAACGCTTGGCGTCCAGCCGCTCACCCAGCCACCAAGCGGACAGCAGGGCAATCAAAATCGGCACGGAAAACTGCATGGCCCCGGTCTCGGCCAGCTGCAAATACTGCAAGGCCCAGAAGTTCAGCGCGGTCATGGACGCCAGCATCAAGCCGCGCAGCAACTGCAAGCGCGGGTGCCGCCAGCGCAGCAAATCGCCTTTGAGCGAGGGCGCAAACACCGCAATGGAAAACAGCGAATGGGTGAGAAAGCGCATCCACACCACCTGCATCACGGGCAGGGTGAGCACCAGCCACTTGGCCGAAGCGTCGAGCGTGGCAAACATCAAGGTCGTTACCGTCACCAGCGCAATGCCGATGCGGCGGTGCCGGGCGCTGTCGCTGAAAAGCTGGCTCATGGGCTGGGTGAGATGCCGTCGGGCTCAGCGCTTGGCAGGCGTCTCCAGCCCGCCCATGTAAAAGCGGTTGAAGGTGGGGGAGATGATCAATTCATTGATGCAGGTGCGGGCAGGCATTTGCGCCAAAAACAAAATGGCTTGGCCCATGTCTTCGGCCTGCACCATGCGATCGCGCTGCTCGGCAGACGGCGGCACGGGCCGCTTGTCCAGAATGGGCGTGGCCACTTCGCCAGGCAAAAGCGAGGTGGCGCGGATGCCGTGTGCGCACTCTTCCATGTTGATGGACTCGCTCAGGGCCAGCACGGCGCGTTTGGTGGCGTTGTAAGCCGGGCCGGTGAGCTTGGATGCGTAAAGCCCTGCCCAAGACGACACGTTGATGATCAAGCCGCCTTGTTGCTGGCGCATGGCAGGCAAGACCGCGTGCACGCAATAAAACAAACCTGACAAATTGATGGCCACGACATCGTCCCAAGCCTCGGGGGTGACCACGTCGAAATTGCGCTGCGTGGCATTGGTGCCGGCACTGGTCACCAGAATGTCGATGCGGCCATGTTTGTCCAAGATCTGCTGCGCTGCTGCTTTGACGGCATGTTTGTCGGCGACATCCAGCAGCAAAGCTTCTGCGCTGCCCAAGCCCTGCAGCGTGGCCAGCGCGCTGGCGTTGGTGGCGGCGTTGCGACCTGAAATGACCACATGGACCCCGGCCTTGACCAGCTCGATTGCGCCCGCCAGTCCGATGCCGCTGCCTCCGCCGGTGATCCAAGCAATTTGGCCGTTGAGGGGGGTGTTCATGGCAGGGTCCAGTTCAGGAAAGTAGGGGCGCGCCGGGCTCAGTGAGGTGGCGCTCGGGGCGAACAAGGCTTGAATATAAGCAGTCTTGTGCCTGCGGATGTGCTGCTCAGGTGACAGCGCTGACCAGTGCCGGCCCTGCAGCCTTTTGCGTGCCGGGTGATAAATGCCGATGCACTGGATGAAATGCGTGCGAATCGGACACAAAAAAGCCCACGTTGGACGTGGGCTGTTTTGATGGATGGTGGCTCCTCGACCTGGGCTCGAACCAGGGACCTACGGATTAACAGTCCGGCGCTCTACCGACTGAGCTATCGAGGAACAGCTTTGAATTATAGAGTGATTTTTAGCCTGTTTTGAGAAGGGGCAGCAGATTTTTTGAAAATCTTCTCGTGCATCTTTCAGAAGCTGGCCTTGACCGCCACACGCAGCGTGCGCGGTGCACCGGGGTACAGGTAGTAGTGGCCGTATTGTTTGGGCGATTCACGCCAGTAATGGCGGTCTGCCAGGTTGTCGATGGCCAGCGTCCATTGCGTGCGCGTGCCCTGGATGCGCGTGACGTAATGCGTGGCCAGATCGAGCGTGGTCCAAGCGGGCAGTTGGATGACGGCATCCTCGGTGACGCGGCGGGTGCCTTCGTGGTTCAAGCGCAAGCTGCTGCGCAGACCGGGGACGCCTGCGAAGCGGTATTGCGCCATGGCGCGCAAGTTCATGCGCGGCACGTTCAGTGCGCGTTGGCCGTTCACGCTGGGGTCAATCTCAGCCGCTTGGCGCTTGGCGTCTGTCCAAGTGGTGGCGATGTCCCATTGCCATTGCGCTTGGGTCAGGCCAGCCGACAACTCCAGCCCCCGGTGGCGGGCTTGGCCGTCGATTTTTCGGGTGCAGGTGTTGGCCTCGTCGCAGGCACCTTCGTCGCCCGCCACGGGGCGGGTGATGTCAAACCAGCTCGCTTGCCAGCGCGTGCGTGCCCATTGGCCTTTGACGCCGATCTCGAACTGCTCGCTGCGCAGCGCGGGCAGGGCTTGCCCGGCGTTGGTGTAGCGGCTGCGGTTGGGCGCGACGTCGGTTTCAATGCCTTCGCCGTAGCTGCCGTAGACCAGGTAGGTGGGCGTGATCTGGTGTGTCAGGGCCAGCCAGGGGGTGTTGAAGCTGCGCTCGTCCTGCACCGCACGGCTGCCGTCGGTGCGCTCGCTGGCGCGGTTCAGGCGCGTGTGGCGCAAGCCCAGCCACAAGGCGGTTTGCGCGCTCAGTTCGATGCGGTCGCGCAGGGCGATTTCGGTGGTGTATTCGCTGCGCTGGGTGTTCAGGTCGCCCGGTGTGGGCTGGGCTTCGGGGCTGTCGGATGTGCCGTCGATGTTGCCCGTGCCCGCCCAGTTATAGGCTTGCATGGCCGAAGGGCGGTCCAGCAAGCGGCTGCGCATGATGCTCAGCCCCAGGTGGTGGCGCAGACCGGCCAGTTGCACCGAGCCATTGAGTTCGGTTTGCAGCGCATCGCTGCTGCGGCGTTCGTTGTCGCTGCGGTAGTCGTACAGGTCAAAGCCGCCGTTGCTGCAGTACTTGTCGCCAACCCAGTCGCCGCTGGGTGTCGTGCAGCCAAAGGCATAGCTCAATCGGTCGTCGGTACGCAAGCGTTGTGCGCCGTATTGTGTGGTCCAAAGCCAACCGCCGTCGAGGTTTTGCTTGAAGCGCAAGCTGCCCGTGGTGCCCGCAAAAACGCCGGGCACCGACCAAGCCTGGCGCGTGATGTTGCGCTTGCCATCGACCGTGGCCGGCAGGGAGGGCGCGCCGTTCAGGGGGTCGGTCGCGTTGGCCAGCAAGCTGTAAGCGTTCACGCCCATTTGCTGGCGTTCGCTGCGCTCGATTTCCCATTCCAGACGGCTGTCGGGCGTGAGGCGCCAGTCCATGGCCAAGGCAAACAGTCGGCGGTGGCCTTGGGTGTTTTGGATGTAGGGGTTCAGGTCTTCATAGGCCGCGTTGAAGCGGTAGCCCAGCGCCTGGTCTTGGCCAAAACGGCCGCCCAGGTCCAGCGCGATGCTGCTGCTTTGGCCTGGGCCGAAACTGGCGCTCACGTCACGCACGTTGGTGTTTTGGGCCGAAGGCGGGCGCTTGACCACGTAGTTCACCAAACCGCCCGGGGCGCTGGTGCCCGCCTGGATGCCGCTGGTGCCCTTGAACAACTCGATGCGTTCCTTGTTGTCCATGGGGATCATGGTTTCGGCCGAGATCGGCAAGCCTTCGCGGCGGTAGTTGTAGCGGTTGTCCAGCGTGTAACCGCGCACGCTGAGCATGTCCCAGTAGGCGGGCGAGTTGTAGCTGTCGGCCACGCTGGCATCGATGCGCAAGGCGTCGGACACGCGCTGCGCACCGATGTCTTGCAGGGTTTGCCGGTCGATGGTGGTGGCGCTGAACGGCGCTTGGCGCAGCGGCACATCGCCGAAGCCGCTGACCTGTGAGGGTGCGGTGTCGGTGATGGTGATGTCGGTGAGGCTTTGGGCCGAGAGCCCGGTGGCCGTCAACAAGGCGATGGCGCTGGCGACGTGGGTGGCGCGAAAAGCAAGGCGGTCAGACCTGCGCGAGCGAGATGAAAAGATGGGCGAAAAAAATGCCATGACGTTTTTCCTTCAACGTTATGGCAGGTCGGCTGACTGGGAGCGCGGCACGCGCCAGACGGTGCGTTGGGAGTGCGGCGTTCTTTTGACAAGCTTCCCTGCGCGAGGATTACCTCAATCAGGTTCAAAGGGACTTTCTCAGTCGATGGCTGGGCAGCCATCAACACCCCTAGCGAATGCACCGCAGGATTGCGGTGCGGTGTGAATTCTAGGCGATGCCCAAACGCTGGTGCAGCAGCGTGGACGTTGTCGTGTACTGCAGAAGGGTCTTTTCAGTGGGCCGCAGCAGGGCCACGGCTCCGAAGGCGGCCAGCGTGGCTTCGTGGAAACCGCAGAGGATGAGTTTCTTTTTGCCAGCGTAGGTGTTGATGTCACCCACCGCAAAGATGCCGGGCTCCGAAGTCCCGTAGTTCTCGGTGTTGACCACCAGTTGTTTGCGCTCCATGGCCAGGCCCCATTGCGCCACGGGCCCCAATTTGGGCGACAGGCCCAGACAGGTTTGCAGCGTGTCCAGGTACAGCCATTCGGCTTCGCCTTGCGGGTTGAGCAGTTCCAGCGCTTGCAAGCGACCAGCTTCGGTGCGCAGGCCCGTGGGTTGACCGGCTACAAAGCGCATGCGGCCGTCGGCGCAGGCTTGGCGCATTTGTGCGGTCAAGGCGGGGTCGGCGCTGAACTGATCGCGGCGGTGCAGCAGCGTCACGCTGGCGGCTGCTTGCGGGCCTTGGCACGCATCGAGGCAAGTTTGCAAAGCGCTGTCGCCGTCGCCCGCCACCACCAAGTGCTGGCCTGCCCAGCGCTCTGGCGCGGGGTGTTCGGCAAAGACTTGTGTGCCCTCAAAAGCCGCCAGGCCATCGAGCACCATGCGGCGCGGCACAAAAGCGCCGACGCCCGCAGCGATGAACAGGGTGGTGGTGCGAAAGGTCTGGCCAGCACTGGTGGTCACCAGCAGGCGTTGATCGGGCAGGCGCTCGATGCTGTCCACTTGCTGGCCCAGGTGAAGGGTTGCGTGGAAGGGGGCAATTTGTTGCTGCAAGCGCTCGATCAGTTCGAGGCCGGTGCAAAACGGAATGCCCGGGATGTCGTAGATGGGTTTTTGGCCATACAGCTCGGCGCATTGGCCGCCCACATGGG
>OBPM01000110.1_pt1 | contig 13260 bp, 12 predicted proteins | sample 1493981 | NCBI WGS metagenome assembly OBPM01 (sample SAMEA3275485, study PRJEB22092) | marine metagenome | reverse complement strand
CGACATTCTGCATCGAGAACACCAGAGGCGGGCGGATTTTCAGCACATGCGCCTGTGGTCCGGTGGCCGAGATCAGCACCCGCGCCTCGCGCAGGCCATTGACGATCCGCCCCGTCAGGGCGGCATCGGGCGCGCCATCGCGGATGATGTCTTGGCCCAAGAACAGCCCCACCGCGCGCAGCTGCCCCAAACACTCAAAGTGGCTGGCAAGCCCGCGCAGGCCTTCGGCAAAGGCCGCCCCCACCACGCGGGCGTTGTCTTGCAGATGTTCGTTTTGCACCACCTCTAGCACCGCCATCGCCGTGGCCGCAGCCACCGCATTGCCGCCAAAGGTGTTGAAATACCGCGCCTTTGAGCCAAAGGCCGCAAGCACCTCTGGCCTGATCACCAGTCCGGCCACCGGATAGCCATTGCCCATCGGCTTGCCCAGACTGACCATATCGGGGATCAGGCCGTGGCGCTGAAACCCCCACATCGCCTCGCCTGTGCGACCAAAGCCGGGCTGCACCTCATCGGCAATAAACAGCCCACCTGCCGCGCGAATGGCCTCGGCTGCGGGGCGCAAGAACCCTGCGGGGTCAACGAAGACCCCATCCGAGGAAAACACCGTATCCACGATCAGCGCCGCAGGTTTGATGCCGTGGCGCAGCAGATCGTCAATCGCCGCTTGCACGCCTGCGGCAAAATCGGCGCCCACATCGCCCGCACCCTTGGGCGCAGGCACCAGCCGCACGTGTTCGCCGAGTGCAACGCCAGTGCCAAGGCTGGGCGACATGCCGGCGATGGTATGGGTGACGCCGTGATAGGCGTTGTCGGTGACGATAAACCCGGTGCCGCCGGTATGGGCGCAGGCGATGCGGTAGGCCAGATCATTGGCCTCGGACCCGGTGCAGGTCATCATCAGATGGCTGAGTTCGCTGGGGAAATGCGCCAGCAAAGCCTCGGCGTAATCCAGCACGGTGTCGTGCAAATAGCGGGTGTGGCTGGCAAAAACCGCCGCCTGCCGCGCGGTTGCGGCCACCACATGCGGGTGGCAATGCCCCACCGAGGCCACGTTGTTATAGGTATCCAGATAGGCCTTGCCGTCTTTGTCATAAAGCCAAACGCCTTCGCCGCGCACCAGATGCACCGGCGTTTCGTAAAACAGCCGATAGGCCGGACCCAAGGCGCGCACGCGGCGCGCCACCAGCGCTTGATCCTCGGCCGAAAGATTGCCGCGCCCTGCCACATAGGCGTTCACCATTTGGCCGGTATTGGTCATAGCTGCTCCAGTTCTTTTAAAACGCTGCTGCGATCTAGCTCTGCCAAGGCGATCAGCCCGACGCGGGCGGCGGCGAAATTGCGCAGGATATAGGCTGCATTTTCAGGATAGCGCGCCGCACGCGCCGAGGTGATGGCGATGGTGGTCAGCATCCGCGTCGCCGCCAGATCGGGCAGCAAGGCGCGCTCGGTCGCGGTCAGCGGCAGCACGGCGTGATAGGCGCGGGCAAAGGTGGTGAGGCTGTGCAATGGCGCGCGCGGGTCCAGCTGATAGGCCGCCGCAATCGCCACATCGCAGATCAGCGGCGTGCGCACCATATCGCCAAAATCCAGCACACCTGCGATGCGGTCGGGCGCATCGGGGGCGCAAAGCACGTTATGCGGGTTCAGATCGTTATGCACCACCTGCCAGCGCAAATCGGGCAGGGCGGGGGCGATATCGGAGTGGTAGCGCGCAAGCGTGGCCGCCGCCAAATCGCGCAGCGCAGGGTCGGCAATCGCGGGCAACAGGGGCTGCAAGGCGGCGGCCTGTTTCAGATCCCATTGCAGCACATAATCTGCGGCCGGATGCGAAAACCCCTGCAAGCCCAGCGCCAGCCGTGCCGCCATCCGCGCCAGATCGGCAGCCTGCGCATCCGTAGGCGGGGTCAGGTGCTGCGGTGTGCCCTCCAGATAGGTCAGCACCCGCAAAATTCCTTGCGGGGTCGGCACTTGGGTCTGGCCGTCAAGGCTGCGGATCAGCCGCGGCACCGGCAGGCCTGCGGCTTGCAGATGCAGCAGGGCGCGGGTTTGAAAATCGGTCACCTCGGCAGGTTCGGCGGGGTTGGCAAGCTTGATCACATAGCCCTGTTCGGGCGTGGCCAGATGCAGGTTCAAATCCCGCTCGGAGGTCAGGGCGCGCAGTGGGCCGCGCAGGCCGTAGTGCTGCGCCACCAGCGCGGCCAGATCGGCTTGCGCCATCTGCGGCGGTGCCGAGCCAAGCAAAGATCCAAGCGTCGCGTCGGTCATATCTGCCCCAAACTCTGTGACGCCACAGGGCCTTGCGCGCAGGGCCTTGTCAAGCGGTCAGCGCAGCCCTTGCACCTTTGCGCCAAATCCCTAGGGTCGGCGCAAAAGGAGCCTGTGATGCCAGAAACCGTCTTGCCCCCCGTTCTGATCGTCGCCCATGGCCAGCCCGCAGCGCCAGCCGCTGCGGCAGCCGAGCTTGCGCGCTTTGCAGCTCAGGTTGCAGCGCTTTGTCCGGATCGGCAGATCGCCTCGGTGACTTTGGCCGAAGAGGGCGGCTTGGCCAAGGCCGTGGCCGCCTTGGGCGCGGGGGGGCGGCTGTTTCCGATGTTCATGGCGGGCGGCTGGTTCACTCGCGTGCATCTGCCTGCCAAGCTGCGCGAGGCGGGGGCGCTGGGCTGGCAGGTGCTGGAGCCCTTTGGCTGCGACCCAGCGCTTGCCGATCTTGCGGTGACTTTGGTGCGCGAGACGGCGGCGCATCAGGTGATTTTGGCCGCGCATGGCTCGTTCAAAAGCAGCGTGCCTTCGGATATCGCCTATGCTTTGGCCGAAAAGATCAGCGCCGAGACCGGGGCCGAGGTGCGCGCAGGCTTTATCGACCAAGACCCGCAGCTTGCCAGCCTGACGGGGTTTGGTCAGATCTGCCTGCCGTTTTTTGCAGCCGCAGGCGGCCATGTCACCCAAGATATTCCGGCAGCTTTGGCGCAGGCGGGCTTTGCGGGTCGCATCCTGCCGCCCATAGGGCTTGATCCGCGGGCGGTGGCGGTGGTGGCCGCGGCCTTGCAGGCAGGTCGCCCGGTCTGCGCCACGGCCTGCCGCTATCAGCGCTAGACCGTGTGCAGGTAAAGGTCGAAATCCACCTCTGAGACCCGCCGCATCACCCGCGCATATTCGGCGGCTTTGATCGCGGTAAAGGTGCGGTGCATCGCCTCGCCCAAGGCCTGCTTTAGGAAATCGCTGGCCTTTGCGGCCTCAATTGCCGAGCGCCAATCGACAGGGATCGCAGGCGCGTCTTGGCCGGCGTCATAGCCGTTTCCGGTGGTTTCGGGGCCGGGGTCGATCTGATGCTTTAAGCCGTGGCGAATGCCTGCAAGCACGGTTGCGGCCACCAGATAGGGGTTGGCATCCACCCCCGCTGGGCGATGTTCGATCCGGCGCGCGCGGATATCGCCTGCCGGAATCCGCAAGGCGACCGAGCGGTTGTTCACCCCCCAGGTCGGGCTGACCGGCGCATAGGAATTGCTGGCAAAGCGGCGCCAGGAATTGGCATGCGGTGCGAAAATCAGCATCGATTCCGCCATGGTGGCGCGCAGACCGCCAATCGCATGCAGGATCGTCGGGTTATACTGCCCCTCATTGGCTTCAACAAAGACATTGACCCCAGCCTGATCCAGCATCGAGACGTGGAAATGCATCCCCGAGCCTGCGTAATCTTCGTTCGGTTTCGCCATAAAGCAGGCGGTCACCCCATGCAGCCGCGCATGGCTGCGCACGATGCGCTTGAGCCGCAGCAGATCGTCCGCCGCCTGCATCACATCTTCGCGGTAATGCAGCGTCAGCTCGTATTGGCCGGGGGCGAATTCTGAAATAAGCGTCTCGGCCTTGATCCCGGCCAGCTTGGCATCGGCATAAATATCGTTGAACAGCGGCAACATGCCGTGCAGCTGATCGACCGAATAGACATCGGTTTTAGAATTGCGCCGCCCGTCCAAGACATCGCGCGCAGGCACCATCTTGCCATCTGCGCCGCGCTCGTTTTCCAGCAAGAAGAACTCCAGCTCGAAGGCCCCCGCCGGATGCAGCCCCTCGGCGGCCAGCGCCTGCACTTGCGCCGCCAGCGCGTGGCGCGGGTCTTCGGCCATCGGCGCGCCGTCAAGCGTATAGACCGACATCAACACCTCGCCGCGCGCCGGTGTCGAGCCATAGATCGCCCGCAACGTCCCCGGAATCGGCCAAGCCCGGCGGTCGCCGTCGCCCTCATCCCAGATCAGCCCGGTTTCATGCACATCTTCGCCGCAGATATCCAAGCCAAGGATCGAAATCGGCAAATGCCGCCCGCCCTTATACATGCCCAGCAGCTCGTGGCGCCGAATGATCTTGCCGCGCCCGATGCCATTGGCATCATGCAGCACGATGTCAAAGGCCTCGATCTGCGGGTGGGCGGCCAAAAAGGCTTCGGCCTCGGCAAGGGTGGAACCAGAGGGGGAGTGGGTCATGCTATGCTCGGAATAATTCTGTCAGGATTTCGTCAAAGGCTTGGATCAGGCGATCAACCTGCCGCTTTTTGGTGGCGGGGCTGATCAGCATCATATTGTGAAACGGCGCGATCAGGCTGCCGCGGTTCAGCAGCGCCAGATGCAGCGCAGATTCCAGCTGCGGCTGATGAGCGGCTGCGGCCTCGGTGCCATTGTGCAGCGGGCCGGGGGCGCAGATAAATTCAACCCGCGCACCAACCCGCACCACATGCCAAGGCGCTGCATGCGCGCCAATCACCCGCGAAAGCCCCGTGGCAAGCCGTTCGGCAAGCGCCTCCATATGGCTGTAGTTGGCCTGCGTCATCACCTTGTCCAAGGTGGCGACAAGGCAGGCGCATTGCATCGGATTGGCCGAAAGCGTGGTGCCCATGCCCGAATGTCCCGCCGCGCGGGCAGCATTGGCAAGGCTGTAGCGCGCGGCCAGATCCTCGGTCAGCCCCCAGACGGCGGTGGGCATGCCGCCCGCCACGCATTTGCCGACAACAAAGATGTCAGGCTCCAGCCCATGCACGCGGGTATAGCCGCCCAAGCCGCTGGAAATCGTATGGGTCTCGTCGATCATCAAAAGCGCGCCGGATGCGCGGGTCAGTGCGCGCAACCCCGCGTGAAAGCCCGCATCGGGCAGCACCATGCAAGAGTTGGTCATCACAGGTTCGGTCAGCACGGCGGCCACATCGCCCTTGGCCAAGGCGGCCTCGACCGCCGCCAGATCGTTGAACTCGACACAAACCGCGCCCAGCGTCAGATCGGCGACTTGGCCCAAAAGCCCCTGACGGTTGCAGGTTTGCCCGCCCGCCAGCTCGACCATCACATCGTCCACCGTGCCGTGATAGCAGCCGTTGAACACCAAGATCTTGGGCCGCCCCGTCACCGCGCGGGCCACCCGAATGGCAAAGCGGTTGGCATCGGTGGCCGTGGTGGCAATCTGCCAGCGCATCGCCCCAAAGCGCGCGTTCAACAGCGCGCCTGCCTCCAGCGTGGCAGGGCTTGGCAGCATATAGGTCAGCCCGCGTCCGGCTTGGGCGCGAATGGCCTTGGCCACCGCAGGCGGTGCATGGCCAAACATCGAGCCGGTATCGCCCAGACAGAAATCGTCGATCTGATAGCCGTCAATATCGGTGATCCGCGCGCCCTTGGCCTTGGCGATCAGCGGCAAATGCGGCATCGACCAATCGCGCATCCAATGCAGCGGCACGCCGTCTAAAAACGCATCCGCCCCCGCAACCAAAGCCGCCTTGGCCTTGGGGCGCGTTTGCGCAAAGCGGTTGGATTCGCGCAGATGCAGCCCCGCCAAACGGTCGGCGCGCACTCCGGCGATAACTGCATCAGACATCATGACCCCCGCATTCTTCCCCTGCTTATGCCGCAGAATTTGATCAAAAGAAAGGGTCTAGCGCGGCACCCGAATTTCGATCATCCGCGGCCCCGATTGCGGCTGCGCCAGGGCCCGGGTCAGCGCCTCGGGGTCGGGTGGCAGCGCGGTGAAGGGCAGATCGCAGGCCTTGGCGAAGGCCTCCATCTGCAAGGGCGAGGGGGTGCAGCCAATCACCTCGGTCGCAGCCCCGCGCATCGCATCGGCGATTTCGGCAAAGGCCGCGTTGTTCCAGACCAGAAAGGTAATCGCCAAGCCTTCGTCAACCGCCGTGCGCAATTCGCCCGAGGAAAACTGCAAACCGCCATCGCCGATCAGGCAGACCACCTGCGCATCGGGGGCCGCCAGTGCAGCCCCAACCGCGGCTCCGGTGCCAAAGCCCAAAGCACCAAAGCCGGTGGCGGCATTGAAATAGCCGCCCGCGCGGTCGTGGTCATAGTAAAGATTGGCGGCATAGACCGGCTGCGTGCTGTCGCCCACAATCAGCGCCTGCGGCAATGCGCTGCGGATCGCTTCGACCATCTGCAACCGCGCTGGCATCTGTGGGTCCAGATCTGCAAGCTCGGCCCTTGCCGCCTTGCGTGCTTTTGCAGCGCGCGCGGCGCCCTGTGACGGCTTGGGCGCAACCATGTCCAGCAGCGCCGCCATCACCGCCCCCGCATCACCCACCAAGCGCTGGGCAGCTGGGTGGCGCGCAAGTTGTGCAGCGCAGATATCGACGCGGATCATCGCCGAGACATCGGGCCAGCCGCCGTTGACATACATATCATAATCGGTCGGCCCCAGTTCGGTGCCAATCGCCAAGATTTGGCCGGCGCTGCGCACCAGCGCGCGCACGGCCTCTAGGCTGGGCGAGGCCGGCACCGTCAGGTCATGCCCGTGCATGATCCCGCGCGCATTGACGGTCTGCACCACCGGCGCGTCCAGCTTTTCGGCCAAGGCTTGCAGCGCTGCCCCGTGGCCGCGCGCACCGCCGCCGGCCAGAATAACCACATCGCGCGCGCCGTTCAGCGCCAAGGCGGCGGCTGTCAGATCGGGCAGCGCGGCGCGCGCCGGTGTTTGCGGTGCGGGCAGCGCGGGGCAGGGCAGTGGCATCACATCGGTCGGCACTTCGATATGCACCGGGCCGGGCCGACCGGTGGCAAGGCTGGCAAAGGCCCAATCCAGCACCTCGGGCAGATCCTGCGCCGCCATAAGGCTGCGCGTTGGGCAAAGTGGGCGGATCATCGCCGCCTGATCCGGCAGCTCGTGCAGCAGCCCTAGGCCCTTGCCCAAACTGGCGCGCCGGTTCACCCCCGAGATCACCAAGATCGGCACCGAATCCGCCTTGGCCTGCGCCATCGCGGTCAGCGTGTTCAACAGCCCCGGTCCGGTGATGACAAAGGCCACCCCGACCTTGCCCGAGACCCGCGCATAGCCGTCGGCCATAAAACCGCAGCCCTGCTCGTGGCGTGCGGTGACATGGCGCAGCGAACTGCCCGACAGACCGCGATAAAGTTCGACCGTATGCACGCCGGGAATGCCGAAAACCACCTCGACGCCGCGCGCGGCCAGACCTTCGATCAAACGCTCGCCCACGGTTTTCATGCGGCGACCCTCCGGCTGGCGACAAAGCGCAGGATACGCGCGCAGGCCTCGCTGATCAGCGCATCGTCAAGCGTCAGGCTGATCCTGATCCAGCCCGCCAGCCCCGCGCCAAAACTTTCGCCCGGCATGACGGCGACCTTTTGTTCGGTCAGCAGAGCCTCGGCAAAGGCCTCGCCACTCAGGCCCGTGGCGCGAATATCGACCACGGTGAACATTCCTGCCTCGGGGCGCTGCACCCGCAGCCCCGCGACACCGTCCAAAAGCTGCGAAATCATGCCCGCACGCCTGCCAAAGCGCTGCGCCATGCCGCGCGCCACTTCAGACGGCGCGCTGACCGCAAGCGCGGTCATATCGGCAATAAAGGGCTGATTGCCAAAGAGCATCGTTTCGGCCACCGGCAGCAACCTGTCGGCAAATTCCTGCGGCCCCACGCACCAGCCCGAGCGAAACCCCGGTGCCGCATGCGATTTCGAGATCGAGGCCGCAACCACCACCCGTTCGGCCAGATCGCCGTGCGACAGCGGCGAAGCAAAAGCAGCACCTTCAAAGATCATTTCCTCATAGACCTCGTCACTTAGCAGCCACAGATCATGCGCCTTGGCCACCGCCCCCAGTGCTGCAATATCCGCGTCACGCAAAATCGCGCCGGTGGGATTGTGCGGCGTGTTCAGAAAAATCAGCCGCGAGCGCGGGGTGATCCGCGCCGCCACATCTGCCGCCTGCATGCGAAAGCCATGTTCGGCCCGCAGCGGCACCGGCACCACTTTGGCCCCGGTGGCCGCGATAATGCCCTCATAGGTGGCATACATCGGATCGCCCAGCAGCACCTCGTCGCCCTCGCCAACCAGCGCCATCATCACCGCGTAAAGCGAGGTTTGCGTGCCCGGAAAGGCGGTGATCTGATCGGGCGCAATCACTCGCCCCGACCGTGCAGAATAGCGCGCGGCCAAAGCCTCGAGCAGACCTGCCTCGCCACGCCCGTTGGAATAGCCCAGACGCCCCGCATCCATCGCGCGTTTTGCCTCGGCCACAAGCGCTGCGGGCGTGGGCACATCCGGCTCGCCGATGGTCAGCTGAATAACCGGCTCTCCGGCCGCTGCCATTGCCTTGGCGCGGGCATGGACCGCCCATTTCGCCCCGCCCAAATCGGCCAGACGCTCGGTGATTTTCGCATATTTCATCGCATGTTCCGATCTGTTTCATGCGCCGCCCGCAGGTCGACGCCCAGCACTGCCCCCGCAGAGATCAGTGCAATTTCAATCACCTCGCCCGCCGCAAAGGCCTCGGGCAAAAGCGAGCCTTCCATCCACAAGCCGTCGATGATGCTGTTGCAGGCAATCGCGGCGCGGCGGGCATCCAGCGCCGTGCTGCGCTGCGGCAAATTGGCAATCAGCGCCTGCAACTGATCGCGAAAGCCCAGATAGCTTGCCGCATGCACCGCGCGCATCTCGGGGTCGCGGCGGGTCTCGTGCAGAAACCCCGCCCAAAGCCCCACCGCCAGCGCATCGACCACCGGCGCGCTGACCGAGGCCACAATGAAGCGCGCCAAACGCATCGCCGGATCGTTGGGCGCGCCCTGCAAGGCCGCCGCCGCTTGCGCCGTCATCCTTTGCATGAACACGCCATATGCGGCCCGCGTCAGCGCGTCTTTGCTGGCAAAGTAATGTCGGATCAGCCCTGCCGTCACCCCCGCCCGCGCCGAGATCGCCCGCACCGTTGCCGCTTGCGGTCCGCCTTCGGCCAGCAGATCCAGCGCAGCCGTGATCAGATCATCGCGGCGACGATCCTCGGTTTCGCGCTGAAAGGGGCGGCGTTCGGTCATTGCAGGCCTTATTATACGGTTGTGTAATAAGGCCACTCTCACCGCAGAGCCGGGTTTGTGCAAGGGCTTTGGCGCAAAAGCGGCGAAGTTTAGCGCGCCACATCCTTGTGGATGATCACATCGGCCTGCGGATAGGCCTGCAAGATCGCTCGCCGCAGGGCCGCGCCAATCGCATGCGCCTCGTGCAGGGTCTGCGCGCCGTCCAGCTCGATATGCAAATGCACAAACACCCGACTGCCAGCGGTGCGGGTTTTCAGGTCGTGAAAGCCATGCACCTGCGGCCAATCGCGGGCAATGGCGGCAATGCCTTCGACGATTGTAGGGTCGGCGGTGCGGTCCATCAGCGCGTCCCATGCGCCCTTGCCGATGCGCACCGCGCCAATCGCCAAAAGCCCCGCCGCGCCCAAGGCCACGATGGAATCAATCGCCCCCAAGCCCAAGGATTGCGACGCCCAAAGCGAGATGATCGCGCCGATATTGGGCAACAGATCGCCCAGATAATGCAGCCGGTCGGCTGCGACCACGCGGCTGCCAGTGCGCCGCGCGACGCGGCCCTGCCACCAGACCAGCGCCAAGGTCAGCACCACCGAAGCCGCCATCACCCCGATGCCCGCAGATTGCGCGCGCAGGGCTTCGGGTGCAGGCGCCAGCAGCCGCGCCACCGCCGCCCAAGTGATCACCCCTGCCGAGATCAGCACAAACAGCGCCTGCCCAAGCGCCGCCAGATCTTCGGCCGAGGTATGGCCAAAGGCGTGATCCTCGTCTGCGGGCTTTGCGGCATAGACCAAGGCCGCCGCCGCCCCCAGCGAGACCATCAGATCCATCGCCGAATCGGCAAGCGATGCCGCCACCGACAAAGCCCCCGTCGCCGAAAGCGCCCAAAGCTTTAGCGCCACCAAAATGGCCGCAACACCCACCGAGGCTAACCCCGCCGAAAGATTCAGCTTTACACTCTCGCCGCTGCTCATTCTGCCCTCGCCCCTAAAACCCGCGCTCTACGCGCTGGGCCACAGCCGCGCAAGCCAGAGTTTAAGTCAAAATCTCTTCAGGATCGACACCCCAAAGCGCAGTCTTCAAGATCCAACCCTTATCACCATCGGTGCTGACCCGACACCAATCGCGGTTGCATTCCAAAAGCTTGCCGATCACATTGCGTTCGGCTTTGAACGAGACCGCTGCGCCCGCCTCGGGGCTGTCGTGGAACTCGGCCAAGTCTTGCACCACCAAAACCGTACGCACGCCCGACAAAAGCGAGTAATGCACCCAGCCGCCCATGCCCTCTTGGTCTTCAACGCGGCGCCAATGCTCGTGTTCGGCGGTGATCTTCAACGGCATCCCCGAGGCCTTGAACACCCAGTCAATCCGGTGCGTCAGGCTTGGTCCGCGCCGCGCATTGCCCTCGCGCCCCTTCAGGCTGACATAGCGCGGGATCGGCAGATTGGTGACAGCGCCCTTGGTGGGGTCACGTACCACGGGCTTTGCCGCCGCCGCAGGGTCTTGGTCTTGCAAAGCCTCATCGGTGCGGGCTGCGGCCTCATCGGCTTGCGACTCCTGCGCTCGAGCGGGGCCTGCCCATGCCAAAGCAAGGCCCGCCAGCGCCGTTGATAAAAACTGTTTCCGATTCATCCTGCCGCCTCTTTGCGCGAACGGGGGCTTGTGGATTGCCCCGCTTGTCGTCACCTTGACAAAGATTACACCGATTTGGAAGTGCAGGGAGGCCAAGATGCCCGCAACCCGTCTAAACGTTGTCGTGACCCGCCGTCTGCCGCAAGCAGTCGAGACGCGGATGAAAGAGTTGTTCGATGTCGAATTGCGCGACCCCGACACCACGATGAGCCGCGAAGAGCTGGCCGCAGCGATGCGGCGCTGCGATGTGCTGGTGCCAACGCTGACCGATCATATCGACGCCGCCCTGATCGCCCAAGCCGGTGACAAGCTGCGGCTGATCGCCAATTACGGCTCGGGGGTGGATCATATTGATGTCGCCACTGCGCGCCAACGCGGCATTCTGGTGACCAATACCCCCGGCACGGTAACCGAAGATACCGCCGATATGACGCTGGCGCTGATGCTGGCGGTGACCCGCCGCATCCCGCAGGCCTTGGCAGAATTGCAAGCGGGCACATGGCAAGGCTGGTCGCCGATGGCGCATCTGGGCGGGCGTCTGGGCGGACGCAGGCTGGGGATCTTGGGGATGGGACGGATCGGCTCAGCGGTGGCGCGCCGCGCCCGCGCCTTTGGCCTGCAGGTGCATTACCACAACCGCAAACGCCTGCGCCCCGAGGCCGAGGCCGAGCTAGAGGCCACCTATTGGGACAGCCTCGATCAGATGATCGCGCGGATGGATATTATCTCGATCAACTGCCCGCATACGCCCTCGACTTTTCATCTGCTGAACGCGCGGCGGCTGAAACTGCTGAAACCTTCGGCGGTGATCATCAACACCTCGCGCGGCGAGGTGATAGACGAGAATGCCCTGACCCGCGGCCTTGCCAGTGGCGAGATCGCAGGCGCGGGGCTTGATGTCTTTGAACATGGCACCCAGATGAACCCGTCGCTCCGCGCACTGCCCAATGTCGTGCTCTCGCCGCATATCGGCTCGGCCACGGTCGAAGGCCGGCTTGAGATGGGGGAAAAGGTGATCATCAATATAAAGACCTTTGCCGATGGCCACCGCCCGCCAGATCAGGTGGTCTCCAGCATGCTCTAGAGCGCGCGCGGCACGGTTGCAGTTTTGGAACAGGAGCCTTAGGTAAGGATCACAACAATAACACAGGGCCTGACATGGAAATCTTCACCTCCGCCGGATTTCTAGCCCTGCTGCAAGTGATCGGAATTGATCTGGTTCTGGCAGGCGATAATGCGATTGTTATCGGGCTCGCCGCCGCAGGTCTGCCGCAGGCAATGCGGGCCAAGGCCATTCTTGTCGGCATCCTTGCCGCGACCGTGCTGCGGGTTTGCTTTGCGCTGCTCACCACGAAACTGCTGGCCGTTGTCGGACTTTTGCTGGCCGGAGGCGTGCTGCTGCTCTGGGTGTGCTGGAAGATGTGGCGCGAATTGCGCGAAAGCCATGACGCAGATGGAGCCGAGGCGATTTCAGGCCAAGATCTGAACGGCGATGGCAGCATCGCCAGCGGCGCACCGGTCAAAACCTTCCGCCAAGCGGCGCTTCAAATTGTGATCGCCGATATCTCGATGAGCCTTGATAATGTTTTGGCTGTTGCAGGGGCTGCGCGTGAACACCCCACAGTGCTGGTGATCGGTTTGGTGCTTTCCATCGCAATGATGGGCCTCGCCGCCAGCTTCATCGCGCGGCTTTTGCACAAACACCGCTGGATCGCCTATCTTGGCCTTGCCATCATTGTCTATGTAGCACTCGATATGATCTGGCGCGGCTGGCACGAAGTGGCCCCGGTGGTACTGCGCGCGCTTTAATCTGACGCGCGGCTTTGGCGGTGCGACCTGAACGCTCCGCGGGGGATATTTAGGCCAAGATGAAAGCCTGCCAATTTCATCTTGGTCTAAATATCCATTCAACAGCACGGCTCGCGCGCTGGGTCAGGACGATCTTGACCGTGCAGCTAAAACCGCGTGGCGCGATAGGCGCTGATGTCGATTGCGGATGGGCGGCCTGCCACCAGATCTGAGACGATGCTTGCCGTGATCGGGGCAAGGGTCAGGCCGATATGGCCGTGGCCATAGGCGTGGATCACCTCTGCCCCTGCGGCGCTGCGGCCTATGACCGGTAGGCTGTCGGGCATTGAGGGGCGAAAGCCCATCCAGCTGCGATCGGGCGCGCCGAGGTCGGGGAAGATGGTCGATGCTCAACTGCATCAACGGCGTGTACACGCCGCAAGAAGGCTCCATCACGTTTCGTGGCCAAACCTTTGGTCACATGGACAGCCACCAAGTGGCCACCATGGGCATTGCGCGCACCTTCCAAAACTTGGCCTTGTTCA
>OBPM01000109.1_pt1 | contig 13325 bp, 11 predicted proteins | sample 1493981 | NCBI WGS metagenome assembly OBPM01 (sample SAMEA3275485, study PRJEB22092) | marine metagenome | reverse complement strand
TTTTGGTTCTCAGTCCCCGGCGGACGAGAGGCGAGCGCATAAGCACCCGAACATCTCGATACACACCGCCGGAGCCTCACAGCCCGGCGGTTTTTTTTGACTTTTTTTCAATTTTCAGGAGCCCACGATGAATGCCAAAACCACCGCCCCCGACAGCGCGTATCCGAATGCAGCAGACCGCACCGGCCAGACGGACAACGAACGCATCAAGGACATCACCGTGCTCCCGCCACCCGAACACTTGATCCGTTTTTTCCCGATCGCCGGCACGGCGTCGGAAGCCTTGATCGCCCAAACCCGCAAATCGATCGCCAGCATTGTGCACGGCCAAGACGATCGCTTGCTCGTCATCATTGGCCCTTGCTCGATCCACGACCCGGCCGCAGCCCTTGACTACGCCCGCCGCCTCAAGCCCTTGCGCGAGAAGTACGCTGACACGCTGGAAATTGTGATGCGCGTGTACTTCGAAAAGCCCCGCACCACCGTGGGTTGGAAGGGCTTGATCAACGACCCTTACTTGGACGAGAGTTTTCGCATCGATGAAGGCCTGCGCATTGCCCGCCAGCTGCTGATCGAGATCAACCGCCAAGGCCTGCCCGCAGGCAGCGAGTTCCTCGACGTGATCTCGCCCCAGTACATTGGCGACCTGATCAGCTGGGGCGCCATCGGCGCGCGCACCACCGAAAGCCAAGTGCACCGCGAGTTGGCCTCGGGCCTGTCGGCCCCCATTGGCTTCAAGAACGGCACCGACGGCAACATCAAGATCGCGACCGACGCGATCCAGGCGGCTGCCCGTGGTCACCACTTTTTGTCGGTGCATAAAAACGGTCAGGTCGCCATCGTGCAGACCCAAGGCAACAAGGATTGCCACGTCATCCTGCGCGGCGGCAAAGCCCCCAACTACGATGCGCAGAGTGTGGCCGCCGCCTGCAAAGACTTGGAGGCCGCCAAGCTCCCCGCCACCTTGATGGTCGACTGCAGCCACGCCAACAGCAGCAAGAATCACGAGCGCCAGATCGACGTGGCCAAAGACATTGCTGCGCAAATCAGCGGAGGGTCACGTCAGGTGTTCGGTGTCATGGTTGAGAGCCATCTCTTGGGTGGCGCTCAAAAATTCACGCCCGGCAAAGACGACATGACGAAACTGACCTATGGCCAGAGCATCACCGACGCCTGCATTGGCTGGGACGACAGCGAAGCCGTTTTGCAAGTGCTGTCCGATGCAGTGAAGGCGCGCCGCGCCCGCTGAAGTGTGCTTGATTTTCAGGTCGGTACCCTAAGCTCCGATGGCCATCAAACCGTGCGGCGAGGGTCCGACGCGAGGTGGTCAACAAACCGAATGTCGGACCTGAAGGCACCGACCTACGGGAGCCGTGTGTTTGTCGGGCCTTCAGGTCCGACAACGGGACCTCGGCAAAGGCGCAAGCCGCTGCCCCGTGGGTGCCGTGTGTTTGTAGGTCGGTGCCTTCAGGTCCGACAACGGGACCTCGGCAAAGGCGCAAGCCGCTGCCCCGCGGGGGTCGTGTGTTTGTAGGTCGGGGTCTTCAGGTCCGACGCAGGGACCTTGGCACCGTTCAAGCCGCTGCCCCACAAGGGCTTGATGTGAAATCAGTCTGCCAAAGCGGCCAGCAGTTTGGCGTGAATGCCGCCAAAGCCCCCGTTGCTCATGCACAGCAGGTGGTCGCCGGGCTGCACTTGCGCCAGCACCTGCGCAATCACCTCTTCTATGTTGGCACCCACTTGCATCCTGGCCCCCATGGGCCTTAGGGCTGCAGTGGCATCCCAGCCCAGTCCGCCCGAATGGCAAAAGGCCAGATCGGCTTCTTCCAGGCTCCAGGGCAACTGTTCTTTCATGCTGCCCAGCTTCATGGTGTTGCTGCGTGGCTCGAAGATGGCGAGGATGCGGGCTTCACCTACCTGGCGGCGCAGGCCGTTGACGGTGGTGCGGATGGCGGTGGGGTGGTGGGCGAAGTCGTCGTAGACGGTGATGCCATTGACGGTGCCGCGCACTTCCATGCGGCGCTTGACGTTTTCAAAGCTGGCCAGCGCCTGTGCGGCCACGCGCGGGCTCACCCCCACATGTTCGGCGGCGGCGATGGTGGCCAAAGCGTTGAGCTGGTTGTGCACGCCGCCAATGGACCACTGCACTTCGGCCACCGTTTTGCCGGCTTGCAAGACTTTGAATTGCGCAGGCTCGCCTTCAGCCACGAAGTCGCTCACGGCGGCGCCAAAACTGCGCACCTCGCTCCAGCAGCCTTGGCCGAGCACACGCGTCAGGCTTTCTTCCAGGCCGTTGACCACCACCCGGCCCGAGCCGGGAACGGTGCGCACGAGGTGGTGGAACTGGCGTTCGATGGCGCTCAGGTTGTCAAAGATGTCAGCGTGGTCGAATTCCAGGTTGTTGAGGATGGCGGTGCGCGGTCGGTAGTGCACAAACTTGCTGCGCTTGTCGAAAAAAGCGGTGTCGTATTCGTCGGCTTCGATGACGAAGTATGGGCCTCCACCGAGCCGCGCCGAGATGCCAAAGTTCAGCGGCACGCCGCCCACCAAAAAGCCGGGGGCGAGTCCGGCTTGTTCCAACACCCAGGCCAGCATCGAGGTGGTGGTGGTTTTGCCATGGGTGCCCGCCACAGCCAGCACATGCTTGCCTTGCAAGACGTGTTCCGACAGCCACTGCGGGCCGCTGGTGTAAGGCGCGCCTGCTTCCAAAATGGCTTCCATCAGCGGAAATTTGGGGCTGCCGTCGGGCAGTCGTGCGCGGCTGACCACGTTGCCGATCACGTACACATCGGGCTTCAAGGCCATTTGCTCAGTGCCAAAACCTTCCACCAGATCGATGCCCAAAGCACGCAGTTGGTCGCTCATCGGCGGGTAAACGCCGGCGTCGCAACCGGTGACTTGATGGCCGGCTTCGCGTGCCAGCGCGGCCAAGCCGCCCATGAAGGTGCCACAGATGCCCAGGATATGTATATGCATGCCCGGATTTTAGGGGGGCATCGGCTCGGTCTCGCCTTGGGCGGGTCACAATCGGTGCCCATGAATGACTTTGCCCTTGAAATTGCCGCCACCGCGGCCCGTTTGGTGGTGGAAGAAGGCTTGGCTTTTGGCCCCGCCAAGCACCGCGCCCTCAAAGAGTTGGGCTTGCCCAGCCGTACCGCCTTGCCCACCAACGATGTGGTCGAGGCCGAAGTGCGCGACTACATCGCCTTGTTTTGCGCCGACACGCAGCCTGGTGAGTTGCTGGCTTTGCGCGAATTGGCCAAGGTCTGGATGCAGCGCCTGACTGAATTTCGACCGCACCTGGGCGGCGCGGTCTGGCAGGGCTGGGCCACACGCCTGTGCGATGTGGATTTGGCCTTGTTTTGCGACGACCCCAAATCGGCCGAGATCGCCTTGATCAACCAGAACCAGCGCTACGAAGCGCAAACCGTGCGGGGCCTGCACGGCGCGGATGTGGAGGTGCTGAGCGTGCACAGTTTTTGTGAGGCGTTGAACGAAGATGTGGGGGTGCATCTGCGCATTTACGATCTGGATGATCTGCGCGGTGCCTTGCTGCCCGATGCGCAAGGCCGCTCACCGCGAGGGGATTTGCCCGCTTTGGAGCGCCTGCTGGCGGCATGAAAGACAATTTGCACATGAACAATCAAAGCTCTGGCGCTTCAAGGCGCAATCTGGTGTTAGGGGCGGGTGCGGCGGCGGCTGTGGCGGGCGTGGGGGCGGCATTGTGGCGTTTTGAGCCCCGGGACGTGGCCGATGCGGCGGACCATCCTTTTTGGGCGCAGCAGTTTGAAAGTCCGTCCGGTGAAGTCCTGTCCATGGCGGTATGGAGGGGGCAACCTATGTTGTTGAACTTTTGGGCTACATGGTGTCCGCCCTGTATCGAAGAGTTGCCGATGATCGATACCTTTTGGCGGGAAAACAACCCTAAAGGCCATCAAGTGGTCGCTTTGGCCATTGATCAGCCGAGTGCTGTGCGGCGCTTTCTGTCCAAAACCCCGCTGGGGTTTCCCGTGGGTTTGGCGGGCTTGGAGGGCACAACGCTGGCCAAGTCTTTGGGCAATGCCGCCGGTGGCTTGCCGTTTACGGTGTTTTTCAAAGCAGATGGCAGCATTTGGCGGCAAAAAATGGGGCAATTGACGCAGAATGATCTGAACCAATGGCGTGATGCCAACCTTTGAAGAGGCTCTAGACCCAGAATAGCACGCCCGCGTCAAGCAGGCATGCTTAGGCCAGTGTGTTGCAGGCCTGCGCGGCGCTCAAAATGGCGCATTTCGACGGCGTTGCTTAAATTTGGTGTAAATTCGATCCATTACATGTGCTCAAAGCATCGGAGGATTTATGGATTTACGCAAACTCAAAACACTCATTGACCTGGTGTCCGATTCCAACGTTTCGGAGCTGGAAATCACCGAGGCCGAAGGCAAAGTTCGCATTGTCAAGAGCATGGGTGTGGCCGCGCCGGTGGTGATGCAATCCGCCCCTCCGGCGGCTGCCGCCCCTGCGGTCGCAGCGGCTGTTGCGCCCGTTGAGGCCCCTGTGGTGGCGGCTGCGCCCGTCGGTCATGTGGTCAAGTCGCCCATGGTGGGCACGTTTTACCGATCTTCCAGCCCCGGTTCCGCTCCGTTCATCCAAATCGGCTCGGTGGTCAAAGAAGGCGACACCTTGTGCATCATCGAAGCCATGAAGATCCTCAACGAGATCGAGTCCGACAAGTCCGGCACCGTGACGCAAATCCTCTGCGAAAACGGTCAGGCTGTGGAATACGGTCAGCCTTTGTTCGTTGTCGAATAAAACCACGGGGATTTCATGTTCAAGAAAATCCTGGTCGCCAACCGAGGTGAAATCGCCTTGCGCATCCAACGCGCTTGCCGAGAGTTGGGCGTCAAAGCGGTCATGGTGTACTCCGAAGCCGACCGAGATGCCAAATACGTCAAGCTGGCCGAAGAGGCCGTGTGCATTGGGCCTGCTGCCTCACCATTGAGTTACCTCAACATGCCCGCCATCATCTCGGCGGCCGAAGTCACCGATGCCGAAGCCATTCACCCTGGCTATGGTTTTTTGAGTGAAAACGCGGACTTCGCTGAGCGGGTCGAGAAAAGTGGTTTCCAGTTCATTGGGCCTACACCTGAATCCATTCGCATCATGGGTGACAAGGTCTCGGCCAAGCAAGCCATGATCCGTGCTGGCGTGCCTTGCGTGCCTGGCTCAGAAGGTGAACTGCCTGACGATCCGGTTCAAATCCGTCGCATTGCCAAGACGGTGGGCTACCCCGTGATCATCAAAGCTGCTGGTGGCGGTGGCGGACGAGGCATGCGGGTGGTGCACACCGAAGCCGCGCTCGTCAATGCCGTGCAAATGACCAAAGCCGAGGCCGGGGCCGCCTTTGGCAATCCTGCGGTCTACATGGAAAAGTTCCTGCAGAACCCGCGCCACGTAGAAATCCAGATCATGGCGGACAAGCACCGCAACGCCGTGTATCTGGGCGAGCGAGACTGCTCTATGCAGCGGCGTCACCAAAAAGTGATCGAAGAAGCGCCGGCACCGGGTATTCCCCGCAAGCTGATCGACAAGATCGGTGAGCGCTGCGTGGCCGCTTGCAAGAAGATCAACTATCGGGGTGCAGGGACTTTTGAGTTCCTCTACGAAAACGGTGAGTTCTACTTCATCGAGATGAACACCCGTGTGCAAGTGGAGCACCCGGTGACCGAATGGGTCACGGGTGTGGACATCGTCAAGACCCAAATCATGGTTGCAGCTGGCGAAAAATTGCCTTTTACCCAACGGCAAATCCAGATTCGGGGCCATGCCATCGAATGCCGCATCAACGCTGAAGACCCTTTCAAGTTCACGCCTTCGCCCGGCCGCGTCACGTCCTGGCACATGCCCGGTGGACCAGGCGTGCGGGTGGATTCTCATGTCTACAACAACTACTTTGTGCCTCCGAACTACGACTCCATGATCGGCAAGCTGATCGTGCATGGCGACACCCGCGAGCAGGCTCTGGCCCGCATGCAGACCGCTTTGAATGAGACGGTGATCGAAGGCATCAACACCAACATTCCTCTGCACCGCGAGCTGATGGTGGATGCCAAGTTCATGCAGGGTGGCACCAACATCCACTACCTGGAGCACTGGCTGAGCCAGCACAAGCGCTGAACCCTTATGTATGAACTGAGCCTGTTGTGTCCCGAAGACCGGGTGGATGTGCTGAGCGAGGCCTTGGATGCGCTCGACGCTCTGAGCGTGTCGGTGGAAGACGCGGATGCCCAAACCCCGGCCGAACAAGCCCTGTTCGGCGAGCCTGGCATGCCGCCGCCCAAAGAGGGTTGGCAGCGTTCGCGCATGGTGGCCTTGTTCGCCAAAGAGCCCGCCGCCCAAGAGGCCGCTGATTTGCTGTTGGCGCAGGACTTTTTTGAAGACTGTGAGCTGCTGGGCATCCAATTGTTGGCCGACCAAGATTGGGTGCGTTTGACCCAGTCGCAGTTTGCACCGGTGGAGATCACCGCTGATTTCTGGATTGTTCCCACATGGCATGAACCGCCTGAGCAGGCGCGTCAGATCATTCGTCTCGACCCAGGGCTGGCCTTTGGCACGGGTACCCACCCGACCACCCGCATGTGCTTGCGCTGGATTGCCCGGCATGGCGTGCAAGATCAACGCGTTTTGGACTATGGTTGCGGCTCGGGCATTTTGGCCATCGGTGCAGCCAAATACGGTGCCACGGTCATCGATGCGGTGGACATTGACGAGGCGGCCGTGACCTCGACCGAACTGAACGCCCAAGCCAACGGTGTCAGCTTGCAAGCCGGCTTGCCAGACAAGGCGCAAGGCTTGTACCAGACGGTATTGGCCAATATTTTGGCCACGCCACTCAAAGTGCTGGCCCCTTTGTTGTGCGCCCATGTGGCCCCCGGGGGTGCCCTGGTTTTGGCAGGCATTTTGGAGCGTCAGGCCGACGAGCTCAAAGCCGCTTATGCCCCTTGGATACGCTTGGAAGTGGCGGACACCCAAGAAGGCTGGATTTTGATGACTGCTGAGGCGCTGGCTTAGTCCGCTGATCACCTTTTTCGCCTGACTACAATCTGGCCATGAACTCGATCACCCGTTGCCCTTCGTGCGCGACCCATTACCAAGTCGCCAAAGCGGATATCCAAGCCGCCAAAGGGTGGCTTCGGTGCGGGCAATGTGGCCATGTTTTCGACAGCACCGGTCTGGTGTTGCGTTGGACACCACCGGCCTTCGTCGCCCAAGAGCCTGTGGTTGCACCGGACCTGATGGCCGACAACGACTTGGTGGCAGATCCCTCGGATCGATTGGCGCTGGACGATTTGCTTCAAAAGGAAGACCGTTCGGACACCAAGCCAGCCGCCGGTGCTGAACTGGTGGCTTTTGAGCAAGCCCTGTCGAGTTTCAAGCCCACATTGGATGCACCGTCGTCCGCCGCAATGGATGGGCCGCAGACCACTGCGAAAAGCTCAATACGGGTGACACGCTATGCCGTGTGGGTGCTGGCACTGGCCTTGGTGTTGCAGTTGCTGTTTGTGCAAAGACATGCAATTGCCGCCTATTGGCCCAAGAGTGCGTCTGTCATTCGCCAAGTGTGTCAGTCCATCGGTTGCCAAGTCAGGCCATTGCGCGATGCCCAAGGGTTGGTCATTGACAGCTCTGAGCTGATCCAGCGCGGTGAGGGCCATGCTTTGCGTTGGACCGTGCGCAACACCACTGCTCAAGTGTTGGGCATGACCTCTTTGGAATTGACTTTGATGAACGGCCCCGAAAAAGTGGTCTTGCGCCGTGTCTTTTCACCCGAGCAGACGGGTGCGCCCGAGGTGTTGGCCCCGGGCCAATCTTGGTCTGGAGAATTGATGGTTCGGGCAGATGCCGAGTCGACGTTCAGCGATTACCGCTTGCTGAGTTTTTACCCCTGAGCTTTTGGACCTTGTGCGCTGCAGTTGCATGGGCATGAAAAAAGCCCATCACTGTTGCCAGTGACGGGCTTTGCGGCTAGCGCCTGAGCGTTGAATCAGGGCTTGGCGGCCGATGGAAACGGCCACGCTGCTTGAGGATTCAAAGTCGTTTGAGCAGCCGGGGCAGCGGGTGCTTTGGATGCCTTCTTTGCAGCAGGCTTTTTAGCGGCTTTTTTCACGACCGCTTTTTTGGCAGCAGGCTTTTTGGCGGCAGTTTTCTTGGCTGCTGCTTTTTTGGCCGGTGCTGCTTTTTTAGCGGCTGGCTTTTTGGCTGCGGCTGCTTTTTTAGCAGGAGCGGCTTTCTTAGCGGGTGCTGCTTTTTTAGCGGCTACTTTTTTGGCAGCTGGCTTTTTGGCTGCGACTGCTTTTTTGGCAGGAGCGGCTTTCTTAGCGGGTGCTGCTTTTTTGGCGGCTACTTTTTTGGCAGCTGGCTTTTTGGCTGCGACTGCTTTTTTGGCAGGAGCGGCTTTCTTAGCGGGTGCTGCTTTTTTAGCGGCTGGTTTCTTGGCTGCAGCTACTTTTTTAGCTGGAGCCGCTTTCTTGGCCGGTGCGGCCTTTTTCACTGGAGCAGCTTTTTTTGCTGCTGCTTTTTTTGCAGTTGCCATGATTTTCTCCTTGATCAAGTTGAGAACTCAACGGAAAGGGAACGCTTGGTGCTTGTTGGATTGCACAAAGCGATCCATGGTGCTGAGGGAACCCCCAACACCATGAACGCAGAAAAACCACAACGCCCAAAATCCGGAGAGATTGTGGCGTGTGGTTTGAAGAGGGGATTCATTTTGATGGGCGTCAGAGGATCAGTCCCAGGACAAAGCCCCGCCAGTTTGGTATTCGATGACCCGGGTTTCAAAGAAGTTACGTTCTTTTTTCAGGTCGATCATCTCACTCATCCAGGGGAATGGGTTCTCTTCGTTCGGGAAAAGGGCTTCCAGTCCGATCTGGGTGGCACGGCGGTTGGCAATGTAACGCAAATAGCCTTTGAACATAGAAGCGTTCATGCCCAGCACCCCGCGTGGCATGGTGTCTTCAGCGTAGCGGTATTCCAACTCCACGGCCTTGAGGAACAAGTCCTTGATTTCAGCCTTGAACTCGGCAGTCCACAGTTGTGGGTTTTCAAGTTTGATGGTGTTGATCAGGTCAATGCCAAAGTTGCAGTGCATGGACTCGTCACGCAGGATGTATTGGTATTGCTCGGCAGCACCGGTCATCTTGTTCTGACGGCCCAGGGCCAGAATTTGGGTGAAGCCGACGTAGAAGAACAGACCTTCCATCAGGCAAGCGAACACGATCAGCGACTTGAGCAGGGTCTGGTCGTTTTCTGGTGTGCCCGTCTTGAAATGGGGGTCCATGATCACGTTGATGAACGGGATCAAAAACTCGTCTTTGTCGCGGATCGATTTGACTTCGTTGTAGGCGTTGAAAATCTCACTCTCGTCCAATCCCAATGACTCAGTGATGTATTGGTAAGCGTGGGTGTGGATGGCTTCTTCAAAAGCCTGGCGCAACAAGAACTGACGGCATTCAGGGGCGGTGATGTGGCGGTAGGTGCCCAAGGTGATGTTGTTGGCGGCCAGTGAGTCGGCCGTGACGAAGAAGCCGAGGTTGCGCTTGACCATGCGACGCTCGTCTTCGGTCAGACCGTTCGGGTCTTTCCACAAAGCGATGTCGCGGTTCATGTTCACTTCTTGCGGCATCCAGTGGTTGGCGCAAGTGGCCAGGTATTTTTCCCAAGCCCATTTGTATTTGAAGGGCACCAACTGGTTGACGTCGGTTTGGCCGTTGATGATGCGCTTGTCTGCGGCATTCATGCGGCGCGGTGCAGCGGCTGGATTGGACGTTGAAGACGCCGATGCCGCAGACGCCGAGGCGCCAGATGGAGAAGGCATTGCAGGTTGCAATGCAGGTGTCGTTTGATTGTCCCAGGAGAGCATAAAAATTCCAGTTCTCAAATTATGAAAGCATGCCTACAAATTGCAAAGCAGTGATTCGCTTTATGCGACGCGCTGTGTCGGAAGTGTTGTTCAATAGCATCGAACGGCGCGCCGATGGGCGCTGTTCGATGCAAGTGAAATCACTGGCAAGCTTCGCAGCCGGGATCGTCGATGGCGCAGAACTTGATGTCCGTGGCTGGAATGGCACTCATTTGGGCTTGCGCCGCAGCAGCGGCCGCTTCGATGGCATTCATGCCGCCACTGGGTGCACCCGATGAAGACACAGCGTTGTGGGAGCCGGCATTCACGGTGGACTTCTCGACCTGAGTGGCGCTGGACGTGCGCAGGTAGTAGGTGGTTTTCAGGCCACGCAACCAGGCGAGCTTGTAGGTGTCGTCGAGTTTCTTGCCCGATGCACCGGCCATGTAGATGTTGAGCGATTGCGCTTGGTCGATCCACTTTTGACGGCGTGCAGCCGCTTCGACCAACCAGGTGGTCTCGACTTCAAAGGCTGTGGCATACAAAGCTTTGATGTCTTGGGGCACGCGGTCAATGGGGCGCAGCGAACCGTCAAAGTGTTTCAAGTCCATGACCATGACATCGTCCCACAGGCCCAGGCGCTTCAAGTCTCGCACCAAGTAGCCATTGATGACGGTGAATTCACCAGACAGGTTGGACTTGACCGACAGGTTGCCAAAGCAAGGCTCAATGGATGCATCCACGCCAATGATGTTGGAGATCGTGGCGGTCGGGGCAATGGCCACGCAATTGGAGTTGCGCATGCCGTCTGCCTTGATTTTCTGGCGCAGGGCATCCCAGTCCAAGGTGGCCGAGCGGTCGACTTCGACATAACCGCCACGCTCACGGGCCAGCAAATCGATGGTGTCCAAAGGCAAGATGCCTTGGTCCCACAAAGAGCCCTTGTAGCTGGAGTACTGGCCACGTTCTTTGGCCAGTTCGGTGGAAGCCCAGTAAGCGTAATAGCAAATCGCTTCCATCGATTGGTCGGCAAACTCCACGGCCGCTTGAGACGCGTAAGCGATGCGCATTTCGTAGAGCGAGTCTTGGAAAGCCATCAGGCCCAGGCCCACAGGACGGTGGCGGATGTTGGAGTCACGGGCTTTTTTGACCGCGTAGTAGTTGATGTCGATCACGTTGTCCAACATGCGCATGGCCGTGGAAATGGTCTTTTTCAGCTTGTCATGGTCCAGGACTTTGCCGCTGGCGCTGTCTTTGAGGTGGCGCGACAGGTTGACCGAGCCCAGGTTGCAGACGGCGGTTTCGGTGTCGCTGGTGTTGAGCGTGATCTCGGTGCACAGGTTAGAGGAGTGCACCACACCCGCATGTTGCTGGGGTGAACGGACGTTGCAGGCGTCCTTGAACGTGATCCAAGGGTGGCCGGTTTCAAACAGCATTGACAGCATCTTGCGCCACAGGTCATTGGCAGGCAATTTTTTGCTGGGCTTGATCTCGCCGCGTTCTGCTTTGGCTTCGTAGGCGGTGTAGGCCTTTTCGAAGTCGGCACCAAATTTGTCGTGCAGGTCGGGGCAGTCTGAGGGCGAGAACAATGTCCAGTCGCCTTTTTCCATGACGCGGCGCATGAACAGGTCGGGAATCCAGTTGGCGGTGTTCATGTCATGGGTGCGCCGGCGGTCATCGCCGGTGTTCTTGCGCAGTTCCAGGAATTCCTCGATGTCCAAGTGCCAAGTTTCCAAATAAGTGCAGACCGCGCCTTTGCGCTTGCCGCCTTGGTTCACGGCGACAGCGGTGTCGTTCACCACTTTGAGGAAGGGCACCACGCCTTGGGATTCACCGTTGGTGCCCTTGATGTGCGAGCCCATGGCGCGCACACGGGTCCAGTCGTTGCCCAGACCGCCCGCAAACTTGGACAGCAGGGCGTTTTCTTTGATGGATTCGTAAATGCCGTCCAGATCGTCGGGCACGGTGGTCAGGTAGCAGCTGGACAACTGTGGACGCAAAGTGCCGCTGTTGAACAAAGTGGGGGTGGATGACATGAAGTCAAACGAGGACAGGATCTCGTAGAACTCGATGGCACGGGCTTCGCGGTCTATTTCGTTGACGGACAGACCCATGGCCACACGCATGAAGAAGGCCTGAGGCATTTCGATGCGTTGCTTGCGTACATGCAGGAAGTAGCGGTCATACAGGGTTTGCAAGCCCAGGTAATCGAACTGCAGATCGCGCTCGGGCTTGAGCGCTTGCGCCAACTTGCTCAGGTCAAACTGTGCCAGTTTGGCATCCAGCAGATCGTTGTCGATGCCCTTTTTGATGAACTGGGGGAAGTAGTTGATGTACTCCTCGGCCATTTGGTCTTGCGCCACTTCCTTGCCCAGGATTTCCTTGGCGATGGTGTGCATCAACAGGCGAGCAGTGACGTAGGTGTAGTCCGGGTCTTTTTCAATCAGCGTGCGCGAGGCGAGGATGGAGGCCTTGTACACCTCTTCCATGGGCACGCCGTCATACAGGTTGCGCATGGTTTCGGCCACGATAGGTTCAGGGCTGACATCTTTGCCCAGGCCTGCACAGGCGTTGACCATCAGGGTTTTGAGGTAATTCATGTCCAAGGCGACACGCTTGCCTTGGTCGATGACGTGCAAGGCGGGCTCTTGGGGTGCACTGGCCACGGCTTGGGATTGTTGTGAGCGCTCTTGGGTGCGACGCTCGCGGTACAGCACATAGGCGCGGGCCACTTCGTGGTTGCTGCTGCGCATCAAGCCCAGTTCGACTTGGTCTTGCACGTCTTCGATGTGGAAAGTGCCGCCACCGGGGCGTGAGCGCATCAGGGCGCGCACCACGTTTTGGGTCAATTCCTCGACCACTTCGCGCACGCTGGCAGACGCTGCGCCTTGGGTGCCATGCACGGCCAAGAAGGCTTTCATCATCGCCACAGCGATTTTGTTGGGCTCAAACGGCACTACGCCACCGTTGCGGCGAATGATTTGGTAATGGTTCAAGGCGTTCATGACCGGGGAGCCTGTATTTTCAAGTTCAGGCAGGCTCATCAAGCCGGTAGACGTGTGGGTGATGGTCAGGTCTGTTTGCATGGTCATCTTTTAATTGAGGGTCCAGGTTGATGCGATAAAACGTGCTTGTGATGCCGTCAGGGGTATTTGTGAGAATTTGTAACGGACACTATATCTGGTGTACGAGGTCATGACAAGCCACTACAGGTAGTGTATCGGGTCCATGGGGCGTTGCCCGTTTCTTTGCCTGGTTGATGGCACGTGGGGCGTGTTTTCAGACTCTGAAAAACGTGTCCGAAACTGCAATGAACACTGGCTTTTCAAGATCAATGTCAAGATGGATGGGACTTGCAGGGAGTTTTGTGGCCGAAATGCCCGTGTTTGCGTCGGCTGAGTTGTGTTGGTTTCTGGGCTATCTGCCAAAAACAACATAAAAATAAAAA
>OBPM01000108.1_pt1 | contig 13608 bp, 13 predicted proteins | sample 1493981 | NCBI WGS metagenome assembly OBPM01 (sample SAMEA3275485, study PRJEB22092) | marine metagenome | reverse complement strand
ATTTGCAGGGGCTTGGTCATGAAATGGGCCGTTATTTTGGGGGTGGTTTGCTTGACTTTGGGTGGCGCCGCGCATGCAGCGGATGAGGCCATTGTTTTGGAGGCCCGTTTTGCAGAGCCAACCCAGCGCTACCCCCACAACATCATGGGCGCGCTGAGCGCGCACACGGATTTGGTGGTGTCGTGGGCCAACTGCAAGACCTGTCCCTCGCAGGCCCAGCATTTACGTGCGCGATTGCCCGAAGCCCTGGTGTTTGAGGACTTTGCGCCGCGCTTGGTGGACATGGACGGCGACGGCCGCTCCGAAATTTTGGTGGTGGAAAGTGACCAAGAGCAAGGGGCCCGCTTGGCGCTTTGGGCTTTGAAGGACGGTGGCTTGGTGCGTGCCGCTCAATCGGACTTCATTGGTCAGCGCTTTCGCTGGCTGGCTCCGATCGGGGTGGCCGATTTTCATGGCAATGGCATCCCTTTGGTGGCTTATGTCGAAAAACCCCACCTGGACAAAGTGCTGCGGCTGGTGCGTCTGCAGGGCGATCGCTTGGTGCAAGTGGCGCATTTGGCGGGCGTGACCAACCACCAAATTGGCCAGGAGACGGTGCACAGCCGCATCGTTGATTGCTCGGGTCGCCCCAGCATTTTGGCGCTGTCTGCCAACGGTCAACGTGTCTTGCTCATCGGCTGGACGGCCAAGGGTAGGCAGGTGCGCGACATGGGCGCTGCCGAGGAAAAACGATTGCCCCCTCAGCTGGCTTGCGCGCCCGGTGCGCTGGACTGAGACTGAGTGGGCGTGTACGCACCCGAGTCCTCGGGCGATCGGTTTGCATTTGAAAATTCTCTGGCAGTCGATGGCCGCGATGTCGACGGTGTGCGCAGCGGCTTCCTCGGCATAAGCGGCTTGAGCCAAGGCGTGGGTGTGCGCTGTGCCTTCAGGTTTGGCACTGCCCAGTTGCAGGTCGGATTTGGGGCGCTGCAAGAACGCGGTCTCGGCCGGGCTGCGCAGACCGTCGGCGTGGCACACGGCGGTGGTCTACTGGTGGGCAAACACCTTTGTCCTGTGTGGATTGCTGCGGATGCAGAAGGCGACTATTTTGGGTTGACCCAAAGACCGTTCGCGCATCCCCGACGGTGCGTTGGACCGCGCCCGGGCGCAAGTGGCTGGCCTCAGGGCAGCAGGTCGATCAGGATTTCATTGCGCCGATTCCACGGCAAAGTGAAGGGGTCGTCGTAGCGGGCGATTTGCGCCGTGGTGCTGAGCTTGAGTTGGCGTGCCTGTGCCCAGGTTTTAAGGCGGTCGGTTTGTTCCTGAATGCTCGCTTGCGTGGTGAAGCCGCTAAATCGCACGGACACCGTTTCGTGCTCGGGCACGGGGCGCAGCGTGACTTGCGGATTCAGCGGTTGGGGCAGGGTCTGAACGCTTTCGGCAGAAGGCATGACAAAGTGGACGCGCCAGCCTTCGGCCTCGGGCGTGACGGTGACGGGCGCGGTCATCGAAATTTTGCGTTGCGCGCCGAGCCCGGCTTGCAGATTGTCGCCAAAAATGTAAGCCGCAATGCGCCGAAAACCGCTGCTGCTGGCGGCGTCGAAGTCGCCTTGCATTTGCGTTTGGGCCACCGTGAAGGCGGCGTAGCGCCGCACCTCAAACGGCGGGTCTGAAACGAGCACGGTGTAACGCGGTTCTTCAGTGGCCATGGCCGCCTCGCAAAAAAGGAACAAGAGGGGAGACAGTAGGAGAAATAGTCTGCGCATCATGGGAAGGTCGGTGTTGGGGTATGTGCATTCAAGCCAATTCATCGCAGCGCGTCAGTCCCCTGTCGCACGGATACGGTCGGCGAGTGAAACTACGCGAGGCGGTGTTTGTACCGCCAGCGTAGCAAATTCAAATGGATCGGGTGGTGGGGCACGTTTTTGGCGCGCGCGCAGGGGCGTTAATTTTGTGACCTGAGCGCGCAGGCTGACCAGCGTTGAGTGGGCCTTGTTTTTGCAGATTCTTTGTCTATCGCCGAGAGTGGTTCAATCTGCATAACCTGGGTTCACCCGGTCGACCACCCGCATCAGGGCTTCAAAAAACAGGCGTTCACGCTCGCTGCGGGGGTGGCGGTCTTGTGGGCTGGGGGTTTTGATGCGTTGAATCACGGCTTCGGTCAACACGTTCAGAGGCTGGCCTGTGCCCATGGCCAGCACTTGGGTGCGGCAGGCTTTTTCGAGTTTGTACAAACGCCTGTAGGCTTGCGCCACGGTGTCACCAATCGTCATCACGCCGTGGTTTTTCATGAAGAGCACGGTTTGGCCACCGCTCATGAGCTGCGACAAACGCTCTCCCTCAGACAAATCAGCGGCCAGTCCTGTGTAGTGGTCGTCGTAGGCGATGGTGCCATCAAAGAACGCCGCAGTTTGGGTGGCGGGCAGCAATCGGTTGGCTTTGAGCATGTTCAAAGCCAGCGCCCACGGCTGGTGGGTGTGCAGCACCACTTGGGCACCCGTGATGCGGTGCACCGGGGCATGGATCGATTGCGCTGACAGCTCGACCAAGCCTGTGCCTTCCAGCGTTTCGCCCGCTTCGTTGAAAACCATCATGGTGCTGGCGCGGGCCTCAGACCAATGCACGCCAAAGGGCGAGATCAAATATTGGTCTTCGCGGCCCGGCACGGCGACGGTGAAGTGGTTGTCGATCCCCTCGTCAAAATCGTGCAGCACCGCCAAACGCAATGCGGCGGCCAAGTGCACTTTGGCTTGCCACACCGGGTCTTCTTGGGCGTGCGCTGGCGTTTGTGTGGTGGCGGAGGCGAGCGACATGACAGACTTTCGAGGGTTGGACTGGGCTTTACTCTATGCATGTGTCGTCTGCGAGCCTGTCACTTGCGCGGCAAACTTGAGGCTCCGTTGGCTTGAAGCCGCGAGCGTATCGATACCGGGTTTCACCCCGCCTAGGCTTGCCAAAGTTGAAGCAACGCGTTACTCACCCATTCCCAGAGCCACACGACATAGGCCAAGGCCGCTGCGCCTGTGGTGCATGAGAGCAGCAAGGCCAGGCCATCTCGGAACATCCAGCCCAGGCTGAGCAAGATCAGGCTGATGGCCGGCAGCACATTGCCCAGGGGCAGAGGCAAGAAAATGACCAAGCCCATCAACGCGATCCAGCTGCCCCACCACCAACGGGTGCGGGTGTTTGACCACAGAGCCCAGCGTGGGCGCAAGAAACGGTCGCTTTGCTCGTACATCCAGGCCAAACCTCGCAGGCAGCGGCCGCTCCAGCGAGCGTTCAGCTTCACCTGGCCCAAGCGGGCTGGCAGTGCCACGCTGCTGTGCGCTTGCAGCCATGCCCAAGCGATGGCCCAAATGCCCAGGCTCATGACGGTGCCCGCGCCCGCCACCGGCAGCACGCTGACCACCGCCAGCAGCATCAACAGCACAGCCAGAGACGACTCGCCGTGCAGGCGCACCAGGGTGGACAGGTCCAGACGTTGCGCGGGTGAAGCGGCGTCTGCGCTGCGGTGCTGGTTTGCCGCATCACGCAGTCGCTGGGCCAAGGGAAAGGGCACCTTGGCTAGACGGTCAGGTCGGTGCATGGTGCATCCCTTGGCTTGTTCGTCGATCCAACACCTAACGCCCTACCACCGCATGCACCATCCAAATGGCCATACCCCAACCCCACAACACCCAGATCAGCGGGTAGACGCAGTCCATCAGGCTGTTGGTCGAAGGCCGCAATGGGTTCATGGGGTGTTGTCCTTTCAAGTCGTGTCGCAATCGCTTGAGCATAGGTGTTTTTAATCAACCAGAAGAAGATTGAATTTGAGAATAACTCTTCCTTTATTCGATATTTTCTGTGGCCATTCCAGCCCTGAAAAGGGCTCGTTGACGAGCTCAAAAAAAGAGGCCACTCTCTGAAGCCCCTTACGAATTGAGAAAGAATGACGGCGAAAAACCTGGCCGCACAAGCCTTCCGGTTTTGCTCAGACCTTGGGCTTCATAAAAGCCAAAAAAAACCGCCAGGCAGAGCTGGCGGTTTTGGGTGCGTTTGGAACGCAGGCGTTAAGGCAGAGATTATTTAGGTCCCAAAACTTCGCCAAACATTTCCCACGATTTGCCGTTCCACTTCATCAGCTGCTTGTTCTCTACAGGGTAGAAGTCAGTGGGTGAGGTGTTCAGCTTGACGCCGGGCAGCAGCATGCCGTTGTCAAAGTTCTTCAAGTTGGCGGCTTGCTTCATGATGTTGGCACGCGTGAGGTCATCACCGGCTTGACGGATCACTTGCGCAGTTGCCGCAGCGTGGATGTAGCCAGAGACGTAGAAGCCTTCAGTGATGTTCGCACCGGGCATGTTCTTTTCCAACCATGCCTTGTATTCCAGGAAGCCCTTGTCGTTGGCCCAGAGTGGGTCAGCAGGGTCTTTGAAGTAGTTGGACGAAATCACGCCAATGCCATTCTCAGCACCAGCAGGAACCATCACAGAGCCCACAGAAGAGGAGACCGAGTTGAGGTAATGGGTGGGCTTCCAGCCCAATTCCGCTGCAATTTTGATCGCTTGAGCGGCCCACTTGGGTGTGGTCACGTTGAAGAAAGTGTCAGCGCCAGACGACTTCAAAGTCACCATCTGGTTGCTCACGGTGGGGTCTGTCGTTTCATAACTTGCTTTGGCGACGATCATCCCTTTTTTGGCACCCAGACCGTCCTCCATGCCCTTGAGGTAATCTTTGCCGTAGTCGTCGTTCTGATACAGAACCGCGATTTTGGCGTTGGGGTTGTTCTTCAAGATGTGTGCGGCGTAGATTTTGCCTTCGACCTGATAGTCAGGCTGCAAACCCATCGTCCAAGGGAAGTTTTTGGGGTCACCCCACTTGTGGGCACCGGTGTTCACAAACAGGTGAGGAACCTTTTTCTGGTTCATGTATTTGTGAATGGCGCTGTTAGGCGGCGTTCCCAAGGTTGCAGTAAGGAACAACACCTGTTCTTGCTCAACCAATTTGCGCGCTTGCTCAACCGTTTTTGGAGGCGAGTAGGCATCATCCAATGAGATCAAGTTGATTTGGCGACCGTTGATGCCGCCGGCTTCGTTGATGCCTTTGAAGTATGCGGAAATGGCCTTGCCAATGTTGCCGTAAGCCGATGCACCGCCGGAGTAGGGCACCATGTTACCGACCTTAACTTCTTTGTCGCTGGCACCAGGGCCATACTTGCCTGCGGCCAATGCGTGGGTACCAGACAGGCTCAGTGCAAGACTTGCCGCAAGGCTAAGCAGTTTCAATTTGCGGTTCATTTCGCGTCTCCTTTTTTCAGTTTGTTGAGCATGCCCATCACGCCGCCAGGAGCAACATAGATGAGTGCTATGAGAATCGCGCCATAGACAGCCCATGGCGCGGACTTCGAAATCTCATCGGCAACGTTGGGGATGAATTGGATGAATGCCGCGCCGAACAATGCGCCCGGAATCGACCCCAAACCACCCACCACCGCACCCACGAGGAACGAAATGGATAAAAACGAATGAAAGCTGTCGGGGGCCACATAAGCCACCGCGATCGCGCCCAAGGCTCCAGCAACGCCTGTGTAGGCGGCAGAGACCCCAAACGTCAGTGTCTTCACGGAGGCCAATTGCACGCCCAAGGCGCTGGCGGCGATGGGTTGGTCGCGAATGGCCACAATGGCACGACCGATACGACCTTTGATGAGGTTGTTGGCGAGCCAGAACATCACCACCGCGACGATCAACACGAAGTAGTACATCCAGCGGTCTTCAGACAAAGGTTGGCCTAAAAATTCCATTTCGAACAGCGGCTCAGGCTTGCTCAGAACAATGCCTTGTACGCCACCCGTATAGGCCTCGATCCCTTTGTATTTGAGCAACTGAGGCACAGCCATGGCCAATGCAAAAGTGGCCAGCGCGAGGTAGTGACCGCCCAGGCGCAAGGCGGGAAAGCCCATCAAAATTCCCGAGATCAAACACACCACAGCAGCAATGGGAATCGTGGCGTAAGGGGAAAAGCTCGCTTGGTCCATCAACACCGCAGCGGTGTAGGCACCAATGGCATAGAAAGCACCATGGCCCAGAGAGATTTGTCCGCCGTATCCCGTGAGCAGATTAAGCCCCAGCACCGCAATCGCGTAGATGATCATGAGGTTGAGTTGGAAAACGCGGAAGTCCGTCAAGAGCCAGGGTAAAACCAGCACCAACAGACCCACGGCAATGGTGATGAGCGTGCGAATTTTCATAAAGTTTTCCTTTGGCGCTTAGACGCGTGTAACGACTCTTCGGCCAAATAAACCGTTGGGCTTGAGGGTGAGGGTGCCCACAATCAGCACCAAAGCGACGGTGAGTTTGAGATCGGAGCCGATGACGTAGGCCCCCAACACGTTTTCCAGCACCCCCACAATGAAGCCGCCGATCACAGCGCCCCACGGGTTGTCGATACCGCCCAGCAGTGCTGCTGCAAAGCCGTAGAGCAAAATGCCCGCCATCAAATTAGGGTCAAGGAACATCACCGGCGCCATCATCATGCCGGCGACGGACCCGATCGCCGATGCCAGCCCCCAGCCCAAAGCCAGCATCCACGAGACACGGATACCGACCAAGCTCGCAGAATCAGGGTTCTGCGCGGCCGCCCGCATGGCCAGGCCAATGGGGGTGTAACGGAAAAACAGGTAGACCACCAGCAGCACCGCCAAGGTGACGCCCAGTGAACCCAGTTGGTGGCCAGAGATGTACTGTGGGAACACAGCGCTCGTCGTCGGAAACGGGCTGGCAAAGGCCTTCACCGTGTGGTCAAAAATCCAACCCGACATGGCGTTGAAAATCACCAGCAAGCCAACAAAAACAATCACGTTGTTGAGCACTGGGGCTCGCTCGACGGGGCGGATGAAAACCCGTTGCACAACGAGCCCACCCACAAATGCGATGCCGACCGTCAGCAAAAATGCCAGCCAATAAGACATGCCATTTTCAATGAGCGACCATGCAATGAAGGTCGCAAACGTGGCCATCTCTCCTTGGGCAAAGTTGATGTGGTGCGTTGATTGGTAAATCATCACCAGCGCCAAACCCACAGCCGCATAAATGCTGCCGTTGGCCAAGCCTGAGAATATTTGAAGAATAAAGCCGTCCATCGATGTGATCCTTGATGCTCAATAACCGAGATAGGTGCGGCGAACAGACTCGTCTGCTCGGATGTCTTCGGCTGGGCCGGACAACACCACATTCCCAGTTTCTAAAAGGTAGGCGTGGTCAGCAAGGTTCAGCGCCAAAGACGCGTTTTGCTCGACCAGCAACATGCTCACACCATCGGTTTTGTTGATGTTGCGCATGATTTCAAAAATCTCTTGAACGATCAGTGGTGCCAATCCGAAAGAGGGCTCGTCCAGTAAAAGCAGTTTGGGCCTGAGCATCAGGGCACGGCTGATCGCCAGCATTTGCTGCTCACCGCCAGACAAGGTGCCCGCTTGTTGGTACAGACGCTCCTTGAGGCGCGGGAAGCGTTCAAAAATCTTCTCCATGTCTTGACCAACGGCATCCTTGTCTTTGCGGGTGTAAGCACCTAAGCGCAAATTTTCTTCGACCGTGAGCCCGGTGAATGTGCCGCGCCCATCCGGGACGTGTGCCATGCCCATGCGGACGATTTTGTCGGTGGCCAGTCCACCAATCGGTTTGCCCACAAACACCACATCACCCGAGGTCTTGACCGTCTGGCACATGCTGCGCAAAGTGGTTGTTTTGCCTGCGCCATTGGCCCCCAAAATGGTGGTGATGCCACCTTGTTTGAGGTCAAAGCTGACGTTGAACAAGGCCTGCGTCACACCGTACCAGGCGTTGAGGTTTTTGACTTCTAACAGGTTCATGCTCACGCCCCTCCCAAATATGCGCGGATCACTTCGGGATGTTTTTGGATTTGCTCTGGCGTACCCTCGGCAATCTTTCGACCGAAGTTCAGCGCCACAATCCAATCGGAGACGTTCATCACCAAGTGCATGTGGTGTTCGACGAGCAACACACTGATGCCCATTTCATCGCGCACCTGCTTGATCAGGTCGGCCAGATCGCTGAGCTCTTCGTGGTTGAGTCCCGCCGCTGGCTCGTCCAGCAAAAGCAAGCGCGGCTGAGAGGCGAGGGCACGCGCAAACTCCACCCGCTTTTGAAAGCCGAACGGCAGGTCGCCAACCGGCCGGTGGGCAACGTCTGTCAGTTTGAGTCGGTCAATGAGCTCGTTTGCACGTTTTTTGAGATCGGTTTCTTCTGCCCGCGTTTTGGCGGTTGGCCACATGCCGCCCCAAAAGCCTGTCTTGGACTTGCTGTGGGCACCCACCATGATGTTCTCTTGAACGCTCATGGTTTTGAACATGGCCAGATTTTGAAAAGTGCGGCCAATGCCGGTGTTGGCCATCTCGTGTACCGGGGTTTGCGTGATCGACTGTCCATCAAACAACAAGTCCCCCTCTTGGTAGTCGTACAGACGACTCAGGCAATTGAACAAGGTCGTTTTGCCTGCCCCGTTGGGGCCAATCAAACCACAGACTTTGTCTTTTGGCAGGTTAAAACTGACGTTATCCAATGCCGTGATACCGCCAAAACGAACAGTGATTCCCTTGACCTGTAGCAGGGCATTTGTTTCATCGACAACCAAATCAGAATCTCCTCGTGAGCGGCAAAACGGCGCTGATCGAAAAAAGTGTAGGTGCTGATTGGGAATGTCACCCTAGGTTAAACACCAATAAGGTGTCATCTAGGTGCCATGTGTTTTGAGTGGCTCATCGACCGTGCGCGCTTGAAACGCACCGATGTGGGGCAAATTGGGCAAGCCTGTTGTGTTCAGCTTTTCAAGACATGGGGGGGTGAAAGTAAAAACGGCAAAACCTTGGCCAGCAAGCCTTCAGGCAGCTCCTCGGCCATGTAATGTCCGCAAGGCAATGCCTCGCCGCTCACGTTGCTTGCCACAGCGCGCCAATCCGCCAATGGGTTAAAGCATTTCTGTATCGCACCCTCTGCGCCCCACAAAGCCAAGAGCGGTTGGGTCAATTTTCGACCTGCTTGGATGTCTTCGCGGTCGTGAACCAGATCGATGCCAGCGCTGGCGCGGTAGTCCTCGCACAAGCCGTGCGCTGCCCCCGGCAAAGCCAAGCAGCGCGCATATTCTTGGAGTGCCAATGGCTCAAAGGGTTTCAGCCCAGCGCTGCGATTGCCCATGACTTCGCGAATGTAGGCATCCGGATCGGCACGGATCAAACGCTCCGGCATCGGGGCCGGTTGGATGAGAAAAAACCAATGCCAATAAGCGCGTGCGAACTGTTCAGAGGTCTGCGCATACATGGCCAGTGTGGGCGCAATGTCGAGCATGACCAAGCGTTCAACACAAGCAGGTTGGTCCATGGCCATGCGGTGGGCCACGCGCGCACCTCGGTCGTGGGCCAAAACTTGAAAGTGCGTAAAGCCCAGCGCGGCCATGAGACTGACTTGGTCAGCGGCCATCGCCCGTTTGGCGTAATGGGTATGGTCCGCACCGCCCTCAGGCTTTGACGAGTCGCCATAACCCCTCAGGTCTGCCGCCACAACGGTGAAATGTTGCGCCAGGGTAGCGGCCACGCGGTGCCAAATCACATGGGTCTGCGGGTGACCGTGAAGCAGCAACAGGCCAGGCCCAGCGCCACCCACAACGGCAGCGATGGACTGCCCTGTGTCGACGGTGATCGTGACATCGCGAAAGCCTGGAAACAGTTGTTGTGTGACGTTTGACACGTTCATCCTTGTGGGAGATTGACCTGGGAGGCGTGACGCTGCTTGCGCTCGTGTGCGCCATCTTCCACTGCGCCGATGCGCGGCCGATTCTTCAGAGAATAGCCATTTTCCCAAGGGCGCGTTTTGCGGTCACCTTCGCGGCACAGCCGAGCAAGCAGGCACTCTAAACTGCCTTTCGCCCATCAATCCAACCAATTCACCGTGTCCATCGCAAACTGAAAGGCCCTCTATGTCATCTTCCCTACAAGGTTTGCAGCTGACCTCCACCATTCGTGACGACGGCACCTTGGCCGTTGTCGTCCAGCCCCAGACGTTGCCCGCGCCTGCTCCTGACGAAGTGGTGATCGAGGTCCAAGCAACGCCACTCAACCCCTCTGACATTGGCTTGCTCTTTGGACCCGCTGACATGGGCCAGGCTTCGGCCTTGCCGGGACAAACAGGCATACAAGCACCGGTCTCTGCACCCGCGCTGAAAGCCATGGCCGGCCGCATGAACCAAGCCTTGCCTGTCGGCAACGAGGGCGCTGGCCGCGTGGTGGCTGCGGGCAGCGAAGCTGCTGCCCAGGCGCTGCTCGGCAAAACCGTCACAGTCATCGCTGGAGGCATGTACGCGCAATACCGCTTGGTCAAGGCCGCGCAATGCGTGGTGCTGCCCGAAGGTGCCACGCCTGCGCAGGGGGCTTCTTGCTTTGTGAACCCGTTGACGGCCTTGGGCTTTGTCGAGACCATGAAGCGCGAGGGGCACCGCGCGCTGGTGCACACCGCAGCCGCATCCAACCTGGGGCAAATGCTCAACAAAATCTGTCAGGCCGACGGCATAGAGCTGGTCAACATCGTGCGCAAACCCGCCCAGGCCGCTTTGCTCAAAGGCCTTGGGGCACGCCACATCTGTGACAGCAGCGCACCCAGCTTCATGGCGGATCTGACCGAAGCACTCGTTGCCACGGGGGCCACTTTGGCCTTTGACGCCACTGGCGGCGGCACCTTGGCCAACCAAATACTCATGGCCATGGAATCGGCACTCAGCCGCCAAGCCACGACCTACAGCCGCTATGGGTCTTCTGTGAAAAAGCAGGTGTATTTGTATGGCAACCTCGACTTGCGGCCGACAGAAATCACCCGCAGCTATGGCATGGCTTGGGGTGTCGGTGGTTGGCTGGTTTTCCCCTACCTCGAGCAACTGGGCGAAGACACCAACCGCGCCTTGCGCCAACGCGTCATGGACGAACTCACCACCACCTTCGCCAGCCATTACGCCCGTGAAATCAGCCTCAGCGATGTGGTGGACCTCGCGCAGATCGCACGCTACAACGAGCGCGCCACAGCAACCAAATTTTTGATCAATCCCAGCAAAGGCTAAAGCCCAAGCGACCGCTCAAGTAAGTTGCCGATAAAAGGAACCACGATGGCCCAGCACGACCCCCATGCTTTCATGCCCTATCCGGCGGTGCCGCCCGCCGCAGCCCAAGACGGTCCTCTGGCCGGTTCGCGCTTTGGGGTCAAAGACCTGTTCCATGTGGCCGGCTACCCCACCAGCATGGGGCAACCCGTGCTGGCGGCTTGGCTCGGCTGCCAAACAAAAACAGCGCCCGTGGTGCAACAACTGCTGGACGCTGGCGCCACCATGGTGGGCAAAACAGTGTGCGACGAGTTCGCTTTTTCTATGACGGGCGACAACGCCCACTACGGTGCGCCACGCAATGGCGCAGCGCCGACTCGGATTGCAGGCGGTTCTTCTTCGGGTTCGGCATCGGCCGTCTCCAATGGCATGGTGGACTTTGCACTGGGCACCGATACCGGCGGCTCTGTGCGTGCGCCGGCCAGCCACTGTGGCTTGGTGGGCCTGCGCCCAACGCACGGGCGGGTCAGCTTGGCCGAAGGCCTGCCCTTGGCCCCGAGTCTGGACACCTGCGGCTGGTTTGCCCGTGACATTCAGATGTTTGCGCGTGTCGGTGACGTGCTTCTGGGGCCCGACAACAAGCCCTTGCCGGCACGGCCACGCTTGATGTCGCCCACCGACCTCTGGTCACTCGCCACTGTTCAGGCCCTGGACACGTTGGGCCAGGCCAAGCAACGGGTCAACGCTGTGCTGGGCGCTGACCGGCCCGTGCAGGTCGTGCTCGAAGACATCGAAAAAATGTATTGGGCCTTTCGCTATGTACAAGGCCAAGAGGCCTGGGAAAGTTGGGGCCCCTTCATCACCCAATACGCCCCCACCATGGGCCATGCGGTGGCCGAGCGCATGCATTGGTCGGCCACCGTCACAGCCGAACAAGCCCGCTCAGCAGCGCAGTTCCGTGAACAGTTCACGGCCCACATTGAACAACTCCTCGGCGACGATGGGGTCTTGGTGCTGCCCAGCATGCCCGATATCGCGCCGCTGAAAACCACAAGTGAGAGCGAAATTGAGGACTACCGCAATCGGGCGATCCGCATGTTGTGTGTGTCCGGTTTGAGCGGCCTGCCGCAAATCAGCCTGCCCATGGCCCGCCGCGATGGGGCACCGCTGGGCCTGTCGCTGATGGGCCCACGCGGGTCTGACCGGTCCTTGATCGCATTGGCTGCTGAAATCATGGCGGCTTAAGCCAGCCGCATCGCCTGACGGCTCAATGGGCCCCGAGGTAACACCCTTCGGCCCGCTCTGCATCGGCATCGTCACCTTCTTCACTGCACAGCGCTGCGATCAAGGCTTGGTCCACCACTTGGCCGGGCAGCTGCAGTTCTTCATGGGTCCAGCGCTTGACCAAATGGCCATTGGCTACGCCGCCCGTGTGCGGGGCTTGGTAGGCGCGGCGGTGTTGCATGGTCACGCCGCTGTTGGCGTTGGCGATGAAGCGGCTTTCGCCCAAGGCCCAAGGTTCAAAGTAGGCATTGGCCGCCGTATCCACTTGGCGGAAGTAGGCGCGTGCGCCTTCGGCATTGAGCTTTTTGCGCACGGTGCGCGTGATGAGGCCTTGCAAATGGTCGAGCGCGGCGGCGTCCATCTGGTCGATGGCGGCCAGGCGCATGTCTTGTCCAGTGAGCGCAGGCGTGGCAGCCAACTCGGCGGGCAGCACTTGCACCATGGCTTTGACCACATCGTGGTGCGGTGCTACGGCGGTGGCCACGCCGCGAGTTTGCGGTTGAATAGGGCAGCGGATCTCGACAAAACGCGGCTTGACGGGGCCCGTGCAGCCGTCGTGGTGGTAATACTCGCCTTGGCTCAGCCGCCCTTTGCTGGAGCGCCCGCGCACATCGCGGTAAGTCGGGTGTGGGGTGTCCACATTCAGGCAGACCACCAAGCCGGTGGCATCCACCAATTGGTAAAAGGCCTCGCGCCATTCGGGCAAGAGCAGGTTGTTGTGCAAGTAGTCGCTGGGTGCAGCCGCTTCGTGGCCCACTTCCCCTTCGATCACCAACACAAAGGGCCTGGGCCGGCGCACGCGCCACTGGCCGTTGGCAAAGTTCAGCACTGAGCTGGCGGCGGCAGGGGGATCGTGGGCGAGGGCGTTGGAGGCCATGGGTGCGGACATGGTGAAAACTGGGTTGAGGCCTGGCTTGAAAAGTGAGGAGCCAAGTAGCCATTTTAGGGCCTTGCAGTGCGTCCTTTGTAGGTCGGAGCCTTCAGGTCCGACGTGGGGCAGGTGGACCACAGCCCTTTGACAATGTCGCGCCACAAGTGGGTGAAACGTCGGACCTTAAAGAACCGAACTGCAAGGACTGGCTGAGAGTTTCACCATCGATTCAAACACCATGGGGCCAGATCAATGGCGATTGGCTGGCCTTTGCCGAGCTAGCTATGAAGACAGCAAGCCGCAGTTGGTCAATGCAGTGCTCGCCGCCGAGCGCTCTGCATACATACAGTCGCTGCTCAAGGCGGCCAAGATCGAATGAGGCCCATGGGCTGCTG
>OBPM01000107.1_pt1 | contig 13621 bp, 12 predicted proteins | sample 1493981 | NCBI WGS metagenome assembly OBPM01 (sample SAMEA3275485, study PRJEB22092) | marine metagenome | reverse complement strand
AGGCGTTTTTGCGGCCGCTCCAGAACTTCATGCGCTGCGCTTCGTCGCGGCTCACGGTGATGGCGGTGGCCCCGCAGTTGCGCAGCACCTCGCTCATGCGGCCGATTTCTTCTTCGACTTCTTCGGGCGTGCCGTCGCTCTCGCACAAAAGAATCGCTGCGGCGCTCAAGTCGTAATCGGCGTGCACAAAGTCTTCCACCGCAGCGGTCATGGGGCCGTCCATCATCTCCAAACCCGCCGGGATGATGCCGGCCGCAATGACTGCGGCCACCGCATCGCCCGCTTTGCGCACGTCGTCAAAGCTGGCCATGATGCAGCGGGCCAGTTGCGGTTTGGGCACCAGTTTGACGGTGACTTCGGTGGTCACGGCCAGCATGCCTTCGCTGCCCACCAACACGGCCATCAGGTCGTAGCCCGAGGTGTCGAGCGCGTCGCTGCCAAATTCGATCGGATCGCCCTCGATGGTGAAGCCACGCACTTTGAGCACGTTGTGCACCGTCAGGCCGTATTTGAGGCAGTGCACGCCGCCCGAGTTTTCGGCCACGTTGCCGCCAATCGTGCAGGCGATCTGGCTGGACGGGTCGGGGGCGTAATACAGGCCATAGGGCGCAGCCGCCTCGCTGATGGCCAGGTTGCGCACACCGCATTGCACCAGTGCGGTGCGGCTCACGGGGTCGACGGTTTTGATTTGGTTGAAGCGGGCCATGGACAGCGTCACGCCCATGCGGTGCGGCATGGCACCGCCCGACAAGCCCGTGCCCGCGCCGCGCGCCACCACCGGTACTTGCAGGGCATGGCAGGCTTTGAGCACGGCTTGCACCTGCGCCTCGGTCTCGGGCAAGGCCACCACCAGCGGCCGCTCGCGGTAAGCGGTCAGGCCGTCGCATTCGTAAGGCGTGGTGTCTTCGGGGGTGTAAAGAATGGCGTCTTGCGGCAACACCCGGGCTAAGGCCTGAACCACGGCGCTTTGGCGCTCGGCACGTTCTAAGCTGGAGAGGAGTTCGGGGCTGGTGGGGCTGTTCATGTCGGCATTCCTGTCAATCTGAGCTTGACTGTAAACCGAGACAGTGGGCGAGGGGATGAAGAATCTTTCAGTCCTCGTTGAATTGGCATCCCGTGAACGTCACCAGACCGGTACCCAAACCACGCTTTTCGGACGCGGCAAGACACCTTGGCGAACAGGTCCGGCCAAAAAAGGTTGACAAAATACATTTGGACAAATACAATCCAGCCGTGCAGCACACCTCCAGACCCCGTGTCGTCGTGAGCCCTGTGATCTTCTGTATGCGCCTGAAGCGCCACGTTTCAGGCTTTTTGAGCCCAGTTGCCAGGTTTTAGGGCCTGATTCAAACCGCAACGCTGATGGGCTGTCAGCACAATTGATTGGAGAAACCATGAAGCGAATTGCTTTTCTTTTGACATCCACCGCCGCCGCATTGGCATTGACCGCTTGCGGTCAAAAAGAGCCAGAACCCCAGGCCGCGGCAACGGCACCCGTGACCGCTCAGTGCGGCAAGGTCAAAGTGGCCAATATGACTTGGCAGTCAGCCGAGGTCTTGGCCAATGTGGACCAAATCATCTTGAGCGTTGGTTATGGCTGCGATGTGGAGCTGGTGCCCGGCGACACCATGCCCACGCTGACCTCGATGATGGAAAAAGGCCAGCCCGACGTGGCCCCCGAAGCTTGGGTCAACGCGGTGCGTCAGCCGCTGGATGCGGCTGTCAAAGAAGGCCGTTTGCATTACGCCGCCCAGTCCCTGCCTGACGGCGGTGTTGAGGGTTGGTGGATTCCCAAATACTTGGCCGATGCCCATCCTGAAATCAAAACGATTGATGACGCGTTGAAGCAACCTGGCTTGTTCCCTTCGGCTGAAAACAAAGGCAAGGGCGCTGTGCACAACTGCCCGTCTGGCTGGAACTGTCAGCTGACCACTGGCAATGCCTTCAAAGCTTGGAACGGTGAAGCGCAAGGCTTTGTATTGGTGGATACCGGCTCTGCAGCGGGTCTGGATGGTTCCATCGCCAAAGCGTACGAGCGCAAGCAAGGCTGGCTGGGTTATTACTGGGCACCAACCTCCATTTTGGGCAAATACGAGATGGTCAAACTCGATGCCGGCGTGCCTCACGACAAAGAAGCTTGGGAGGCTTGTAACAGCAAGCAAGAATGTGCCAAACCAGTCAAGAGCGACTGGGCGCGTGCCGATGTCTACACCGTGGTCACCGATGACTTCAAGAAAAAAGCCGGTGACGCCATGGGCTACTTGGACAAGCGCGGTTGGAGCAACAACACCGTGAACGGCTTGCTCGCTTGGATGAGCGAGAAGCAAGCCAACGGCAACGACGCCGCCAAGCATTTCCTGCGCACCCAGCCTGAAATCTGGAAAGCCTGGGTCAGTGCCGATGTGGCCGCAAAAGTTCAGGCGAGCCTGTAAAGCATGGCGGACCTGAGTTGGCTCCAGCGCTTTCCGGCGCTGGGCGAAGAGACTTTGCGCGCCATCCGTTTGGCCATTGACGGAACGTTCCGCACTTTCACCCGTGAACATGGGGAAATGATTGAGCGCTTGTTCGATCCGCTGCGTGATTTCTTGCTGGCCTCGGAGCATTTGCTCACCCAATCGCCATGGCCACTGGTCATGGCGGGCATTGCCGCTGTGTCGTGGCTGGCCAGTCGGTCCTGGAAGATCGTGCTGGCAGCCATGTTGGCGCTGCTGTGGGTGGGGGTGTTTGGCATGTGGCAAGACCTCATGAAAACCCTGTCCATGATTTTTGTCTGCACCGTGGTGGCCATCGTGGTCGGCGTACCCATTGGCATCTGGATGAGTTATTCCAACCGCGTGCAAAGCACCGTCAACCCGGTGTTGGACGTGATGCAAACCTTGCCCAGTTTTGTGTACCTGATTCCGGTGGTGATGCTGCTGGGGATCGGGCGCGTTCCGGGCCTGATTGCGGTGGTGATTTACGCTGTGCCGCCCATGATCCGTTTCACCAACTTGGGCATTCGCATGGTCAGCGCCGAACTGCTGGAGGCGGCCGATGCCTATGGTTCTGCGCGTTGGCAAAAATTGTTGCAAGTGCAATTGCCACTGGCTCTGCCCACCATCATGGCGGGTGTGAACCAGACCATCATGTTGGCACTGTCCATGGTGGTGGTGGCGTCGATGATTGGTGTGCAAGGCCTGGGGCAACCCGTGTTACGCGCCATCACCAACCAATACTTTGCCATGGGCTTGCTCAATGGTTTGGCCATTGTGGTGATCGCCATCTTGTTTGACCGCTTGTCGCAGGCCTATGGCCAGCGTCTGCAAAAGCACAGGGAGATGCAGCATGGCTGAAGCCTTGGGCATTGAGATACGCCATCTCTACAAAATCTTTGGCCCAACGCCAGAAAAGTGCATGGCACTGGTCGAGCAAGGCATGGGCAAAGACGAATTGCGCGATGTGCACGGCCATGTGCTGGGCTTGCGCGATGTGAACCTGAGCATTGCCCCTGGACAAATTCAGGTGGTGATGGGTTTGTCGGGTTCGGGCAAAAGCACCTTGATCCGACACATCAACCGCTTGATCGAGCCGACAGCCGGTGAGGTCTGGGTGGGTGAGCAAGACGTGCTGAAGATGCGGCCATCCAAACTGAGGACGTTCAGGCGTAAGCAGGCGGCCATGGTGTTTCAGAAGTTCGCGTTGTTTCCGCACCTGACGGTGCAAGAAAACGTGGAATACGGACTGCGCATTCAGGGCATCCGCAAAGCCACGCGCCAAGCGCAAGCGCTGAGTTGGATCGAGCGCGTGGGCCTTAAAGGCTATGAAACCCATTACCCCAACCAGTTGTCGGGCGGCATGCAGCAGCGCGTGGGCCTGGCCCGCGCCTTGACCAACGACGCCCCGATTTTGCTGATGGACGAAGCGTTTTCTGCACTGGACCCGCTCATCCGCAGTGACATGCAAAGTGTCTTGCTCGACTTGCAACAGGACTTGGGCAAGACCATTGTGTTCATCACGCACGACTTGGATGAAGCGCTGCGCCTGGGCGACCGCATTGCCATCTTGCGCGACGGCGAAGTGGTGCAACAAGGCACCGGGCAAGAGATTTTGCTCAAACCCGCCGACGATTACATCAAGAGCTTTGTGCGCGAAGTCAACCGCGGCCGGGTGATCCGTTGCAGAACCTTGCTGCAAGCAGGGCCAGCCACCGAGGGGCCCACCGTGGACTCGCAGTTGGTGATCGAAGAAGTGGCACGACTGCTCAGCGCCGAAGGCAAAGAGTCGGCCAACGTGACCAACACCAAAGGCAAGCACCTCGGTGTTGTGACCATGACGGACATCATTGCCGCCATGGTGCCGCCCAGGGACTGAGTTTTGATCTTGTTGCGCTTACAAGTCCCTGAAGAACTGCTCAATGAACCCATAATTTAAAAGGAAAAACCATGAAGAATTTGAATGCAAAACTCACCCTAGGTGCTGCCATTTTGGTCAGCGTCAGTTTCTCCCAGGCCGCCGAAGACAGCTATCAATTCTCTGGCGCATTGGACTTGGGTTATTACAAAGATTTCGACAAAGCGTCCAAGGTGGGTGGTATCAGTCGCAGCAATGTGGCGTTTGATGCGTTGAAAAATCTTGGCGGTGGTTTGGCAGGAACAGTCAAGCTCAACTCGCGCGTTTTTTTGCGGGACCCTAATGCAAAAGAAAATTTTAAAAATGAGGACAACAAATATTGGTTTGCTGGTGAAGCGACAGCAGGCTTGAAAGGGGATTTTGGCCATCTGCGGGTAGGTCGCGCCTTGACGGCACTTTGGCAAAACGACTGGGTGTACGACGCTTGGTACAACTATGACTCGATTGCCTCCCCTGCTTGGTGGACATGGCATGGTAATAGCCCGGCCGACCCCAATGCGTCTCAGAAAAACGCCAGCTTTGCCCGTTTGAACAATGGCATTTTTTATGCATCTCCTCAGTACGCTGGATTTTCAGTCGATGCTTCATTGGGGATGAAAAAACAAGATGCAGACAAGAATAAAAGCACGTCATTGGCTTTGAAATATGCACAAGGCAATTGGAATGCAATGTTCGCAACAGAAAAAACCCCAGTGGGTAACAAGATCAATTTTCTGGGCGTGCAATACAAGATGGGTATCCTGAGTGTCATGGGTGCCTATGACCATGAAAAATTGGTCGGCGGAGGCCGGAATCGGTCCGCAACCGTGTCAGCCAAGTTGGTCGATGGCCAATTCAGCTACATGATTGGCGGTGGTCGTCAACTGGATTACCGCGCGAATTTCTTGGGCTTGGGTGCGTCGTATGCTTACAAACCCAATACCAATGTGTATGTCAGTTACGGCAACCAAGAAAGTGGTTTCTGGGGTAGCAATACCAGCAAGGATGCGATGGGTGTCGGCGTGAATTACACATTCTGACCTTCAAGAGTGCCTGGCCTTTCAGGCCAGTGCCTTCTTGAGCCAGTCGGCAAAGGCCGCGCATTCCCAGCGCTCCATGGCGCCCGTGCGCCAGCACAGGTAGTGTGCATGGGGGCTGGGCACGCTGCGTTCAAACAAGCGCACCAGTTGGCCATTTTCAAGCCATGGTGCGCCCAGTTTGGTGCGGATCAGGCCCACGCCCAGGCCTTGGGCTGCGGCGTCACACATCAAGCCGATGTCGTTGAACGACGAGCCGTCGGTGGGTTCTGGCCAGTCCAGATCGTGCGCGGCAAACCAGGTGCGCCAAGGCTCCAGCGGGCTGCGCAAGAGTGCCACGCCTTGCAGGTCTTCTACGCTGGCAAACGGACCGTTCTCGCGCAGCCAAGCCGGTGATGCCAGTGGCGTCACATCGTCCTTGGCCAAACACACATGCTCCACATCCGAGTAGCGACCGGTGCCAAAGCGCACCGTCAGGTCGGCGTCTTCGGCCACCACATCGAGCAGGGGAATGCTCACTTGCAGCGTGATGTCGATTTCGGGGTAGGCATCCAGGAAATTTTTCAAGCGCGGCATCAACACCGAGCGCGCAAAGGTGGGGGTGACCGCCAAGCGCAGCTTGCGCCGACCCGGCGTGTTGCTGGCGCTGGGAAAGCGTTGCAGCGACACCAGGCCCTCGCGCACATGTGCCAGGTATTCGATGCCTTCGGTGGTGAGCGAAAAATCGGCCCGGCCAAAAAGTTTGGTGCCAATGATTTGCTCGAGCTGCTTGACGCGGTGGCTCACGGCGCTGGGCGTCACACACAGCTCTTCGGCTGCTTGGGTCACGCTGCGCAAGCGGGCCAGTGCCTCGAAGGTGAGCAGGCATTGAATGGGGGGAATGCGCGAGTGGACCGACATGGTGCTGGCCTGTTATTTGAAAATCACGGTCTTGTGACCGTTGATCAGCACGCGGTGCTCACTGTGCCATTTGACAGCACGGGCGAGCACTTGGCTTTCGGTGTCGCGACCTTGGGCCGTGAGGTCTTCCACGGTTTTGCTGTGGTCCACACGCGCCACGTCTTGTTCGATGATCGGGCCTTCGTCCAGGTCGGCGGTCACATAGTGGGCGGTGGCACCGATCAGCTTCACACCCCGGTCATGGGCCTGGTAGTAGGGCTTTGCCCCCTTGAAGCTGGGCAAGAAGCTGTGGTGGATGTTGATGGCGCGACCGGCCAGTTTGCGGCACAGGTCGTCGCTCAGGATTTGCATGTAGCGTGCCAGCACCACCAACTCAGCGCCTTCGGCCTGGATGATCTCGAATTGCTTGGCTTCGGCCTGCGCCTTGTTGTCTGCGGTCACCGGAATGTGGTGAAAGGGCACGTTGTAGCTGGCGGCCAGTTGGTAAAACTCGCGGTGGTTGCTGACGATGGCGCGGATGTCCAGGGGCAGCAAGCCGCTTTTCCAGCGGAACAGCAAATCGTTTAGGCAATGGCCATCTTTGCTCACCAAGAGCACGGTGCGCATGGGCTGCGCAGTGGCGTGCAAATGCCATGTCATGCCAAATGTTTGGGCAAATTCGCCCCATTGCGTTTCCAGCGTTGCGGCTTTGGCTTGATCACAGGCAAATTGCACGCGCATGAAAAACAGGCCGGTGTCATGGTCGTTGTACTGGGCCGCTTCTTCGATGTTGCCCCCGCGTTCGAGCAAAAAGCCCGAGACGGCATGCACGATGCCGGTGCGGTCGGGGCAGGAAAGGGTGAGTATGTAAGTGGTGGTCATGTTGAATCCGCTTGCCAACGCCGGGTTAGGCGTTTGACTGTCTCGCGTCTAAGGAGACGGGGCTATTGTAGAGAAAGGCTTGGTTTAAACATTAGAAATGCCAACACCTGCACAAGGCTTGTCCGAGACTGGACAGTTGTTGGCGCGATGAGGCTGTCAGAAGCCAGTTGCAGGCGTAAACTGTGTCCCTTATTAGACATTTAAATACCGGAGCATTTGCCGTGGCCCTTACCGATCTGAACATGGACAACCAGTGGTTGCCCTTTACCCCCAACCGCACGTTCAAGCAAGACCCGCGGGTTTTTGTGGGCGCAGAAGGCATGCACTTCACCACCCACGACGGTAAAAAAGTCATTGATGGCATCTCCAGCCTGTGGTGCGTGGGCGCGGGCCACAACCGCCGCCCAATCAACGAAGCCATCAAAAAGCAGCTGGACACGCTGGACTACGCCACGGCTTTTCAGGCCAGCAACGACAAGGCTTTCAAGGCGGCGCAGATGATCGCCGACATGGCCCCTGGCGACTTGAACAAGGTGCTGTTTTGCAACTCGGGCTCGGAAGCGGCCGACACGGCGCTGAAAGTGGCGCTGGCCTACCACCGCGCCCGGGGCGAAGGCCACCGCAACGTGTTCATTGGCCGCGAAAAGGGCTACCACGGCGTGAACTTTGGCGGCATGAGCGTGGGCGGCCTGCCCGCCAACCGCAAGGTGTACGGCGCGCAGCTGCTGCCGCGTGTGGACCACATGCGCTTCATCCACGACCCGGTGAACCACGCCTACATCCACCACGAGGAGCCCGTGTGGGCCGAAGACCCGCTGCTGGAGCTGGAAAACCGCATTTTGGTGTTGCACGATCCGAGCAACATTGCGGCCGTGATCGTCGAGCCGATTGCGGGCAGCGCGGGCTGGTACATCCCGCCCCAAGGCTACGTGAAGCGCCTGCGCGAGATTTGCGACAAGCACGGCATTTTGCTGATTTTTGACGAAGTCATCACCGGCTTTGGCCGCTTGGGCGTGAACTTTGGGGCCGACTATTACGGCGTGGTGCCCGACATGCTCAACTTCGCCAAGGCGGTGACCAACGGCGTGATTCCGTTGGGCGGCGTGATTTGCCGTGACTTCATTTACGACGCGATGATGAACGCCAACGCGCCAGACCACGCCATTGAGTTTTTTCACGGTTACACCTACTCTGGGCACCCGGTGGCATGCGCGGCGGCGATTGCCACCTTGGACCTGATGAAGGAAGAAGACTTGTTTGCCCGAGCCGGACAAAAGGGCCGGATTTTGGGCGATGCGATGCACAGCGCGCTCAAGGGCTTGCCCAATGTGATCGGCATCCGCACGCTGGGCCTGGCGGGCGCGGTGGAACTGGCCAGCATCCCGGGCACGCCCGGCAAGCGGGCTTATGACATCTTCATGGACTGCTTCCACAAAGGGGTTTGGGTGCGCCCTGCAGGAGAAAACCTGGTGATTTGCCCACCCTACATTGTGGAAGACGCGCAGATCGACCAGATCGTGCAGACCGTGGCCGACAGCATCCGTCGCCACGCATGAACCGATGGCTTGCATGGCTTGCCAATCGACCGCCCGTTTGGGCGGTCTTTTTTTGACACGATGAATTGGCGTGAAATGGCCCGAGTGGCCAACACCTTGCTTGCGGCGCTGGCGGCGGCGCTAGTGTGTGAGTGGCTGCACACGCCCATTCCCTGGATGCTGGGCCCTTTGCTGGTCACGGCATTGGCGTCGGTGTTGGGCGCCCCTACGCGCAGTTCGGTGCTGTTGCGCAATGGGGGGCAGTGGGTCATTGGCGCGGTGTTGGGCTTGTATTTCACCCCGCAAGTAGGCGCTTTGGTGGTCGGCTTGTGGTGGGCGATTGCGCTGGCCGTGTTGTGGGCGCTGGGGATGGGGGGCTTGTTTGGTGGCTGGCTGCAACGCCAGCATGCGGGTGATTTTGCGCACCTGCCGCCGGGCGCTTGGCGCGCCACCAGTTACTTTGCCAGCGCCATTGGCGGGGCCTCGGAGATGACCTTGCTGGCCGAGCGCCACGGTGCCCGCACCGACTTGGTGGCGGCAGCGCACAGCGTGCGCTTGGTCATCGTGGTGGTGTCGCTGCCTTTTGCCATGCAGTGGGCACAAAGCCATTGGGGTTTGCAGGTCGATGCCCGTTTGTTGCCCAAGCCCGGCGAGGTGCATTGGCCAGGCTTGCTGGTGCTGGGTTTGGCTACGGCGGCAGGTGGGCTGGTCATGACCGCGCTCAAACGCACCAACCCCTGGTTCATGGGCGCATTGCTGGTGTCCATGGGCTTGACGCTGGCCGACTGGAATGGGTCAGCCGTGCCCAAAAATTTATCGGACGCGGCACAACTGGTGATTGGTGTGAGCTTGGGCGTGCGGTTTCAGCGGGAGTTTGTGCACACCGCGCCGCGTTGGTTGGCATCGGTCGCCAGCGGCACGGTGGTCATGATGGTGTTGTCCTTGGGCTTTGGCTTGGCGCTGTCATGGGCCACAGGCTTGCACCCAGCCACCATGATTTTGGGCACAACCCCCGGGGGCATTGCCGAGATGGCGATCACGGCCAAGGTGTTGCAGTTGGGCGTTCCGGTGGTGACGGCGTTTCAGGTTTGCCGCCTTGTCGCCGTTTTGGTCTTGGTGGGGCCGCTGTTTCGGTGGGTGCTGGGGCCAGAAAAAAAGGCTGATTTGCTGGTCTCAGGCTTGGGTGACAAATCTTGAAGGCCGCGAGCCAGGATGCGCCTCAATGGCGCAGGGCTCAGTGGACCACCACCGGCTGCTGCGCCAATCCGGTGTAGCCCTCCAGGGTGTCTTCGACTTCTTCTTGCGTGGGCGTGTGCTGCTGCCAGGCTTGAATTTGCTGCTGGAACATTTCTGCCCAAGAGCCATCCAAGTAAACCTCTTTGCCTGAGCGTTTGTCCACGATCTCAAAACCATGGCGTTCCAGCAAGGGCGTGCTGGGGGCCGGCGCAGCCTCGCTGGGCGCGTTGGCCAGCATGTGCATCACAGCGAAGGTTTCCGATTCGTACAACAGGTTCATGCCTTCATTCTCCCTCAACTTGTCGCTCGCAAGTGGGTGCACTTGTAACAACTTCAAGTGGGTGTGGTTTTTCGGCCGAGGGACTGAACTGGGGACTTCACTCGGGCAAGACCGCAGGGCTTGGGGGCAGACCGGGCAAAAATTCACGCTGGGTCAGATGCAGGTCGATGAAGCTGCCATTGGCTTGCGAGATGCGCAGTCGTGCTGGCAGCCAATCGTGCTCGGGGCTCAACCAGAATGCCACCTGTGCGTCGTCGCGTGGGTGTCGACGGGCCACCCATTTGCTGGCTTGCAGGGGCCGTCCGTCCAGTTGCAATGTCTCGACCTGCTCCAGGGTCAACAACCAGGGCAAGGCATCACGCACTGTGGCAGTCTGAATTTGCAAACGGCTGCCGGGCTGCAAGCCCCCGCCGGCTTTGGCCATGGCGACGGCCAGTTGCGCGTAAAGGCTCACCTGATCTTGGGCGCCGTCCTGCAGTGGTACCGCTTGGGGGTTGTCACTGAACACGATGCGCCTGGCTTGACGGTCAAAGTCGGCCGTTTTCCCTTTTCGCCAATCGTCTGAAAACCGATGGGGTGCCAGCCCGGCCGGGGTGATTTGGCCCGTGCTGCGCCATTGGCGCGAGCCGAGCAAAAAAACCTTGATCGACAAACGCATGTCGTACGCGCTGGCGTTGTGTTGCCAGCGCAACTCACCGCTGGCTTGGTAGGGGATGCCTTTTTCCTGGCCATTGAGTCGGTAGCTCAGCAAAGCCGAGGCGGGTAACGCCGAGGCCTCTGGCTGCAGCGGCTCTGCGGCGTCAGCCCCTTTGAGCCACAAGCCCAGGGGCATCAGGCGCAACAGACAAACCCAGCTCAGCAACTGGCGTCTGTTGGCCTGCGTTGGGTGCTGGTGGCTTGGCATGGGGCAGGGCCGGTGGGGTAAGCCAGCGGCATTCAAGCCGTGCGCCAGCCCAGGTCGGCCGACAGTTGGTGCGCAAATGCACGCAGCGGCTGAGCCACGGGGCCATCCCAGTCGGCATCCAGCGTGGCCGATGAGCCCAACGACACCACACCCAAGGCCAAATGCCCGCCTGCATCGAACACGGGCGCGCACAGGCCTGAAATGCCCGGCAACAGCACATTGACCACGCGGCCCAGCCCTTGCGCCCGGGTCTCGCTCAGCATGGCTTGCACTTGTGCCGGGGTGGAGGGTAAATCGCTGCGGCCGAGTTTGCGGGCCAAGGCCAGCTCGGCGTCGATCATGGGCTGCGCCTTGTTGGCTGCGCCGCCGTGGCCGATGAAGGCGGCAAAACACCGGCCCGTGGCCGACGACAAGAGTGGCATCACATCCCCAAGGCGCAGGCTGACGGGCATGGCCAGCGGCGTTTCTTGCCAATGCACCAAGGTCGGACCCCGGTTGCCCCAGACAGCCAGGGCCAGGGTGTGGCCGGTTTGGTCCATCAAAGTGGGCAAGCGCTCACGCGCCAGTTTGACGGCGTCTAAGCGAGACAAAGTGGCCAAACCCAGGCGCAATGTGGCGGGACCGAGTTCGTAGCGGGTGTTGGCGTCCTGCACCACCAAGTTCAGGCGCTGAAAGCTCACCAAGTAGCGGTGGGCTTTGGCGGCACTCATGCCCGCCGCACTGGCCAAGTCGCGCAACATCAAGGGACCCGGTGCCTGGGCCAGCACGTCCAACAGGGCAAAGCCCACCTCTACCGACTGGATGCCTGCGCGCTCTTTGTCCCCGTCTGGGGTCGTGTCCAAGGTGCTTTCGGTGGCCATATGCTCTAGAATCTGGTTTCGTTTAGTTAAACGAGTTTAACAATGCGTAATTTAATGCGTGATTCAGCCTTGGCGAACTTGGCCTTGAATGACGGAACAAACAGGTAAACATCATGAAATTGGCGACCTACAAAGACGGCTCACGCGATGGACAACTGGTGGTGGTTTCGCGCGATCTGAGCACCGCCCATTATGCGACCGGCATCGCCAGCAAACTGCAGCAAGTGCTGGACGACTGGAACTTTCTGGCCCCGCAGCTCGAAGACCTGTACACCACGCTCAACCAGGGTAAAGCCCGCCACGCTTTTCCGTTTGACCCAGCGCAATGCATGGCTCCACTGCCCCGTGCCTACCAATGGGCCGACGGCTCCGCCTACATCAACCATGTGGAGCTGGTGCGTGCGGCGCGCAACTCCGAAGTGCCCGCCAGCTTTTACACCGACCCCTTGATGTACCAAGGCGGCAGCGATGACTTCATTGGCCCTTGCGACCCTGTGGTTTGTGCCAACGAAGCTTTTGGCATCGACTTCGAGGCCGAGATCGCCGTCATCACCGGCGATGTGCCCATGCAAACCAGCGCCGACGACGCCGTCGAAAGCGTGCGCCTGATCATGCTGGCCAACGATGTGAGCCTGCGCAACCTGATTCCTGCCGAGTTGGGCAAAGGCTTTGGGTTTTTGCAAAGTAAACCCGCCACCGCCTTCAGCCCCGTCGCTGTGACGCCCGACGAGTTGGGTGACACTTGGCAAGGTGGCCGTGTGCACCTGACGCTGCAGTCCACCTGGAACGGCCGCAAAGTGGGCATGTGCGAAGCCGGCCCCGAGATGACCTTCCACTTCGGCCAATTGATCGCTCACATCTGCAAAACCCGCAACGTGCGCGCCGGCTCCATCGTGGGCAGCGGCACGGTGAGCAACAAAAGCGTGGAAGTCAACGGCAAACCCGAGTGGCCCAAAGGCTACAGCTGCATCGCCGAAAAACGCGCCATCGAAACCATCCTGGACGGCAAGCCCAGCACCGAATTCATGAAGTTCGGCGACACCATCCGCATCGAGATGAAGGGCCAAAACGGCGAAAGCTTGTTTGGCGCGATCGAGCAGGAAATCGTGCCGTTGGCCCAGGCGTGACACCCTTTTGAAGGCGAGTGAAGCGTAAAAAAGCCGTTTACGCTTCATCCATGAAGCGCAAACGGCGATGGTGGCAGAGGACGGTCAGCCCAGCTTCTTCATCAACAAAGCATTCACCTGCCCCGGATTGGCCTTGCCTTTGCTGGCTTTCATGATCGGGCCGACCAAGCCGTTCAGGGCTTTGGTGTTGCCGGCCTTGAACTCTTCCACGTTCTTGGGGTTGGCAGCCAAGACGTCGTCAATGATCTTTTCCAGCTCTCCGGTGTCGTTCATCTGCTTGAGGCCTTTGGCTTCAATGAGGGCGTCGACTTCGCCTTCCTTGTTCCACAGACCTTCAAACACCTGACGCGCGGCGTTGTTGCTGATGGTGTTGTCGCTGATGCGGCCGATCAGGGCGGCCAGTTGGGCAGCGCTCACCGGCGCTTGCTCGACGGCCATTTCGCTGGCGTTCAATCGGCGTGACACTTCGCCCATGATCCAGTTGCTGGCCAGTTTGGCTTGGCCGCAGGCTTT
>OBPM01000106.1_pt1 | contig 13709 bp, 15 predicted proteins | sample 1493981 | NCBI WGS metagenome assembly OBPM01 (sample SAMEA3275485, study PRJEB22092) | marine metagenome | reverse complement strand
GGCTTCTTCGCGCCGTACTTGGAGCGAGACTGCTTGCGGTCTTTCACGCCTTGCAAGTCGAGCGAACCGCGCACGATGTGGTAACGCACACCGGGCAAGTCTTTGACACGACCACCGCGCACCAGAACAACAGAGTGTTCCTGCAGGTTGTGGCCTTCACCGCCGATGTAAGAAATGACCTCAAAACCGTTGGTCAAGCGCACTTTGGCAACTTTACGCAAAGCGGAGTTAGGCTTCTTAGGCGTCGTGGTGTACACACGGGTGCACACGCCACGGCGTTGTGGAGAGTTTTGCATCGCAGGGCTTTTGGACTTGATCGTTTCGACCTCGCGCCCCTGACGCACCAATTGATTGATGGTTGGCATTGTTTGTAACGTCCCTAAACGTTGAATTTTGACAAAAGAAACTTCCCCGCCCCAAAAGCGGAAAAGCCCGCCAGTATAACCGCCTGTCGGGCCGTATGGCAAGTTATCCACAATTTGCCGGGGTGGACCGCCAAAAAATCACTTGATCCACAGGCGTACAGCATCCCAAGCGCGGCCCCAAATGCCGGCCTGTTCGACCGGCTCAAGCACCACCAAAGGCACCTCAAACAAGGCTTTGTCACCTTGAAACAGCTTCAGACTGCCCACGGATTGACCTTTGGTGAAGGGCGCAACCAACGGGTCGGGGCGAACCACTTGCGTTTTCAGCTGGGCTGCACTGCCTGCTGGCACGGCCACCACCAAGGGGCGCAAAGCACCGAGTTTGAGCACGGGCGCCTTGCCTTTCCACACCGAGGGGGTGACCACGGCCTGGTTGGCATCGAACAACTTCACCGCATCAAAGGCCGAATAGCCCCAATTGAGCAGCTTTTGGCTCTCGTTGGCGCGTGCATTCTCACTGTCGGCGCCCAACACCACGCTCAACAATCGGCGCGCCCCGACATTGGGAAAGTCTCGCTTGGCAGAGGCCACCAGGCAATAACCTGCGGCCTGGGTGTGGCCAGTCTTGAGGCCGTCCACCGTGGCATCGCGAAACAGCAACAAATTGCGGTTGGTGTCGTTGGCCGCAGGTGTGCCGTCGTAGCGGTATTTTTTGATGGCGTAATAAGGCACATATTCAGGAAAATCCCGCATCAAGCGTGTGGCCAGCACCGCCAAATCGCGGGCCGTGGTGGTGTGGCCCGGCGCGGTGAGGCCTTCGGGATTCTTGTAGCCGGTGCTGTGCATGCCTAAAAAGACGGCTTGGTCGTTCATGCGTTGCACAAACCGCTCGACGCTGCCCGCCACCCCTTCGGCCAAGGCCACCGTGGCGTCATTGCCCGACTGGACAATCATGCCTTTGATCAGGTCCTCCACCGGCACCTTCATGTTCGGGTCGATGAACATGCGCGAGCCCGGCATTTTCCAGGCGCGCTCTGACACGGACAACTTCTGTTGAAGTTCAATTTTGCGGTTTTTCAGGGCGTCAAACACCAAATAAGCCGTCATCAATTTGGTCAGTGACGCAGGCTCTACCGCCATATCGGGGTCTTTGGCGGCCAGCACTTGGTTGGCTGTCACGTCCATCAACAAATAAGCCTTGACCGCCAGCGCGGGCGGTTGTGGCATTTGGGCTTGCGCCCCATAGGCTGCGATCACCAGCAAACCACTGGTCAAATATTTCAAAAATTTGTTCATTCGAATGCTTGTCATTTCGAGTTCCTGCGCGATGCGTGCATTCACACAGTTAGGCCACTGGGCAGGGCAAAAAAAACGGTTTGGACGCCATGGCATGGCCCGTCGTTTTGAAGTCAAGCCTTCAAATGCCGAACCACCAAAGCCTTCAAAAGTGGCAATTGTCCGTGAAAGAAATGCGACACCCCGGGAATTACCGTGATGGGCAAGGATTGCGGCCTGGCCCAGTCCATCACGCTGGCCAGCGGCACCGTGTCGTCCTGTTCACCATGCAACACCAGGCATTGTTGGTGCAGCTCAGGGGCCAGCGGGGCCACCTCAAAACGCGATGTAGCGGTGCCCACCAACACCAATTTTGCTGGCGGCCTGCTGGCGGCCAGCGCCTGCACGACATGGCTGGTCACAAAAGCGCCAAATGAAAAACCAGCCAGCGCCAGCGGCCCCTCGGGTGCCACTTGGTCGATGATTTGGCGCATGTCGGTGGCTTCACCGCGACCCGCGTCGTGACTGCCCGCACTGGCACCCACGCCCCTGAAGTTGAAGCGCACAGCCCGCCAGCCGCTTTGCACAAAAGCGCGTGCCAGTGTCTGCACGACCTTGTTTTCCATGGTGCCGCCAAACAAGGGGTGCGGGTGCGCGATGACGGCCGTTCCAAGCACCGGGCCGTCTTGCGGTGTGTCCAGCAGGGCTTCCAAGTGGCCCACCTCACCTTGCAGGCGCAGCATTTGGGTGGCTTGGTTCATCAGCGCCCCAAATGCGCGGGCGTCAGCAAACGCTCAACCACTTGGCCGTTTTTCAGGTGCGACTCCACGATCTCGTCGATGTCGCTCTGATCGACATACGTGTACCAGACGGCTTCGGGGTAGACCACAGCCACGGGACCGCCTGAGCAGCGGTCCAGGCATCCGGCTTTGTTCACGCGGACCTCGCCAGGGCCCGCCAAACCCAGCGCCTTCACACGGGCTTTGCAATGGTCAAAAGCCGCTTGTGCATCCTGCTGCGCGCAGCAAGCTTCGTTGTTTTTGCGTTCATTCAGGCAGAAAAAGATGTGCCGTTTGAAGTAAGGAGGGGTCGGTTCAATGCTCATGGCTTGATTTTAGGGCCGCGTTTGCGCTGAGTTGATTCCCCTCGCATGCGAAGGCCCCACCCGGGACAAGCGGTGCACCAAATACACCAGCAAAGCGTAAGGCCACAACCAGCCCAGCCATTGAATCAGGCCATGAAAGCGGATAAATCGGCCTTGCTCCCATGTCTGCAGCGTCATGGCAAAGTAGGCATCGGCCGAGGCCATGTTGAGCAAACTCAGCTGCAACACCAAAGCGGCCAAGGCCAACACCCAACACAGTCGCGGCGACATCAAAGCCAACAGCACCGCCAAGCCCACCGCCCACACCCCGCCCCTGAAAACTTCAGGACTGACCCAAACCCAGGCGTGGACTGGGCCGTATGTCAAAGCGGCAGACAGCGCGCTGGCCAGCCACCCCACCGTCAAGCAAACACCCGCAATGGCCCAACGTTGCTCCCTGCGGCGCACCACGCCATAGGCCAATAAACAGGGCAGCAACAATCCCAAGGCAATGCAAACCGTCTCGGTGATGGGCAGCAAAGGCTGCAGCTCCACCTCACGCACCGGCCACCACTCCAGCCAAGGCGTGCCTTGCAAGGCCTCGACCCAGGTCAATTCCAATCGTTCGAAAACATGGCCCAAGCCAAATGGCACAGGCGCTGGAAACAGCAATGCCAAAGGCCAAATGGCCAACAAGGCCAAGGCGCCGCTGGCCTCTGCCTCAAACCAGCGGTCTTTGAATCGGCTCCAGCGCTCAATCAGCCCCACCCATGCCAAGCCCTGCGCCACCACAGCACCTGCCCAAGCCCCGAGCACATTCAAGGCCGTGTCCAAATTGGACGGCACACGCACGGGTAGAAACATCTGCAAGGATTCCATCGACAGCGACAGGCCCGCCGCCACCAAACTGGCCATCACGACAGCGGGCCAATCGCGTCGGCTGCGGTGCACGGCCAGCGCCAGCAAAAATCCCAGCGGGGCATAACCCAATACATTGGAAAAAACGTCGAACCCGGTCCAGTAGCGCGGCCAAGGGGCCGTCAAGAAAGACCAAGACACAAGGCCTTGAAAGCGCCAGTTGTCAAACGGGTACAAGCTGGCATAAACAATCAGGACCGCATAAATCCAGAACAAAGGCCAGACTGCCGTTTGACGCCGAGTCAGGGTGCCCATGCCGTCTGCCAGACCTTAAAAAGGCTTGACCACCACCAAAATGACCGCCGCCAGCATCAGGATCACCGGCGCCTCGTTGAACCAGCGAAACCAGACATGGCTGCGCTGCATCTGCCCGTTTTCAAACTTGCGCAACATCGCCCCACAACTGTGGTGGTAACCCAACAAGGCCAGCACGATCAGCAGCTTGGCATGCATCCAGCCCTGCCCAGGCCCCATGCCAATGCCGTAATAAAGCCACAGCCACAAGCCCAGCGCCAGCGCGGGCACTGCCAAGATCGTCATGAAACGGTAGAGCTTGCGAGCCATCAGCAGCAAACGCTCACGCTCAGCCACAGAGCCTGGTGGCACCATCGCCAAGTTGACGTAAATGCGGGGCAAGTAAAACAAGCCAGCAAACCAGCTGGCGATGAAGACGATGTGAAGGGCTTTGATCCAGAGCATGCTGACAGTGTAGCCAGAGATATTTAGGCTGGCCGCCTTCATGCAAGCCTGAACCGGCGCGGCACAAAAAAACCCCCGACCTGGGGCCGGGGGTGGGAAGCCTTTTTGCTGTCACACATCAAGGCGCCCGCTCAGGGAGGAAAAGCGGGAGGCAGCAAGCTGCCCGAGGTCGAATTTACCAAATAACAAAACCAACAACAAGTTTGATTTTGTTGTTTAAGTGGTTATTGATGCTTAAGAATCAAACTGTTCTTGTTTGGCCGGCCCGGCAGGGCCACCTGCGCGACAGGGCGCAGGGTCTGCCGTTTGCATCTTGCGGCACTTCAGGCACAATTTTCGACATGAACCCTGTCGCCTCCTTCCCCGCCAACCGCCCACGGCGTCTCCGCCGTGACGAATTCACCCGCAACTTGGTGCGCGAGCACCGGGTCACAGCACACGACCTCATTTATCCGGTCTTTGTGCTGGACGGGCAAAACCAGCGCCAGGCCGTGGCCTCCATGCCTGGTGTGGAGCGCCTGAGTTTGGACCTGCTGCTGCCTGTGGCCGAAGACTGCGTCAAGCTCGGCATACCGGTCATGGCGCTGTTTCCCGTGATCGACGCCTCACTGAAAGACCCCACCGGCAGCGAAGCCATGAACCCGGGCGGCCTGGTGCCCCGTGTGGTGCGCGAGCTGAAAAAACGCTTTCCAGAGCTGGGCGTGATGACCGACGTGGCGCTGGACCCCTTCACCAGCCACGGCCAAGATGGCCTGCTGGACGAAACCGGTTACATCCTGAACGACGAAACTACGGCCGTGCTGGTGCAGCAAGCCCTGACGCAAGCCGAAGCCGGCGTCGACATGGTCGCACCCAGCGACATGATGGACGGGCGCATTGGCGCAATCCGCCAAGCGCTCGAGGCGCGTGGCCTGATCCACACCCGCATCATGGCCTACAGCGCCAAGTACGCCAGCGCCTTTTACGGCCCCTTCCGCGACGCGGTCGGCTCGGCCGGCAACTTGGGCAAGAGCAACAAAAAGGTCTACCAGATGGACGCCGGCAACAGCGACGAAGCCCTGCGCGAAGTGGCCATGGACTTGGCCGAGGGTGCCGACATGGTCATGGTCAAGCCCGGCATGCCCTACCTGGACATCGTGCGCCGCGTGAAAGACGAGTTCAAAGTGCCCACTTTCGCCTACCAAGTGTCAGGCGAATACGCCATGCTCAAGGCCGCTGCGCAAAACGGCTGGCTTGACCACGATCTGGTCATGATGGAAAGCTTGCTGGCGTTCAAGCGGGCCGGTGCCGATGGCGTACTGACCTACTTTGCACGCGATGCGGCGCGCTGGATCGCCAGCCATTGAACAACGCACCAGGCCCCGTCCACATCCCCGGTCTCAGGGCCTTTTGCATTCGCGGCAACCAAGCCGTGGCACTGCCAGCGGCATCCGCTGAGCCCGCATTGCCACAGGCCTTGCCCGAGCAAGGCTTTCTCTGGTTGGCTTTTTCACGCTCGCATTTTGAACGCCACTTGCCCGCCATCCAAGCCTGCCTGAACCAACTGACTGGGCAAGGCTTGGTCGACCTGCACGTTTCGGACTTGCTCAACGGGCAACTGCCCTCGCGCTACGACTTCACCTCGCATTACGACCTGCTGGTCTTTCGCCGATTGGCCCAGCAGTCCACGGCGGCCGCCTTGCACAACGACGCCGATGCCGCACACGCCCCGAGCAAGCGGCCAGGCCCGCCCATCTTGCTGCGCATTGACACCAATCCCGTCGGCTTTGTGGTGTTGGACCGGGTGCTGCTGAGCGTGCACCCCGACGACTGCGCCGTGCGCGAGGCCTACGCCAGCCGCCTGCTGAACGTCAGCCCCGATGTGTCCCCCATCACCGACCCACGCTCAGCCGGGGCACGCGGCATCCCGCTGAGCCCGGCCGACATGATGCTGCGCATCATCAGCCACATGGTGGACGCTTACCTGGATTTGCGCCGCGAGCTGAGCCGTCAACTTGACCACTGGCAAGCCGAATTGATCCGCCCCAGTGCGCGTTTTCGCCGCTGGGACGCCTTGTTGCAAGCCCGACTGGCCCTGCACCAACTCGAAGACCTGTGCGACGACCAGCACACGGCCATGCTCAACTGGAACGAAAGTCTGGACGATTGGGTGGTCAAAGATACCCCGGCTGCACTGCGCGAGCATGAGCTGTTGAAGGTGCGCTGCCGGGATGTTTTGGAGCACATCGACCGGGTGGTCAACCACATGCGTCGCCTAGAGCACAACACCGAGACGGCTGTGCAAATGCACTTCAACGCGCAGGGCAACCGCACCAACGACATCATGCGCACCCTGACGGCACTGACCGCAATCTTCTTGCCGCTGAACCTGATTGCCGCCGTGTTTGGCATGAATTTCGAATTCATGCCATGGCTGCACACCGCCAGCGCTTTTGGATGGACGCTGGGGGGTATGGGCGCGATCGCCCTCAGCATGGGCTTGGTGTTTTGGCGCAAGCGCTACTTGGCCCGCTCTGGCGAATAAACCCTCTGTTGGCGCACACCCGAGTAGACATGCCTTTGGCTGTCATGGATACCCGCATGCGCAGGCGGGCCCAACCCGCCCCATTCAGCCCAAATGCTGCTTGAAAAACGCCAACGTGCGCGCCTTCGCCAGCTGAGCCGAAGGCGCATCCCATGAACCGCGCTGGTCGCAGTTGAAGCCATGGTGCGCCGGGTAAGTGAACACCTGCACTTGCGGATGTGCATTTTTAAAAGCCTCGACCGAATCCAGCGGGATCCATTTGTCTTCTTCAGCAAAATGCGCCATGACCGGCACCCGAGCTTGGCGGGCGATTTCGGCATCGGTGGTGACACCGCCTCCGTAATAGGGTGCTGCCGCACTCAAACCAGACAAAGTGCAGGCCGCACGCCAGGTCAGCAAGCCGCCCCAGCAATACCCCACGATGCCGACCTTGCCACCTGAGACCTGCCCGGCGTGGTCAATGGCCGCCTGAATGTCTTGCATCACGCCCGGTGCAGGCAAGGCCTCCGCCGCCGTTTTGTAACCGAAGCCCTCGCCCATGTCGGCATCGGTATAACCCAGCTCCACCCCCGGCTTGACGCGGTGAAATGCGGCTGGGGCCACAGCCAGGTAACCCTCTGCCGCATAGCCATCGGCCACAGCACGAATGTGGCTGTTGACGCCAAAAATCTCCTGAATCACCACCACCGCCCCCTTGGGTGTCCCAACAGGCCGTGCCTCGTAGGCGGGCACTTGGGTGCCATCTGCGCTTTGCAGTTCAATCATCGTTCCCATGTGTTGTCCTTTCAAGTACAAACATCTTCAACAGGCCAGCGCACGCTCGACAAAATCGAGACGGTCCTGGCCCCAAAAAATCTCGCCACCGACCCCATAGCTGGGCGCGCCAAACACCCCTGCATCGATGGCCGCCTGGGTGTAGCTTTCGTAGCGCTCTTGCACCGCCTGGCTGCGCGAGGCCTCCATCCACTGGGCCGGCAGCCCCTGCTCGACGAGCAGCTCGGCCAACACCTGGGTGTCGGCCATGTTGCGCTCTTGCGCCCAACAAGCCGTCAAGATCGCGCCCGCGATCTTCATGGCGGCCAGCGGACCTTGCGCCAGATCGGCCGCAATGATCAGACGAGCCGAATCGTCACCCCCGACGGGGAAGTACTTGGGCTTGAGGTTCAAAGGCACATTCAGGTGCTGGCTAAAGCGCTGCAACTCCACCAAGCGGTAAGCCTGTCGCTGCGGCGCACGCTGACCCAAAGGCAAGCCACCCGAGATCGGGAACACCTTGCCCCCCAAGTCAATCGGCATGACGCGCACCGTGGCCCCGGTGCGCTGCGCAATGTCGGCCAAGCGTTGGTGGCCCAAATAAGCCCAGGGGCTTTGCGGTGCGAAGTAATAGTCCACTGTGCGACCCATGCCCACTCCTTGTGTGTTGTGTAATCGTTGAACAATGCAGCGGTTGTAACCGCAACAAACCATTTTTGCAGGAGACGAGCGATGAACAAGGTCTTGTTGGTGACCGGCGGCAGCCGGGGAATTGGGGCCGCCACGGCCCTGCTGGCGGCCAAAGAAGGCTGGTCTGTGGCCGTGAACTACACCGCCAACTCGCTGGCAGCCGACGAAGTGGTGCGCCAGATCCGCGCCTCGGGCGGACAAGCCATGGCCGTCCAAGCCGACGTGGCCGACGAAGACCAAGTGCTGCGCATGTTTGAACACATCGACGCCAAAATGGGGCGTCTGTCAGGCTTGGTCAACAACGCCGGCGTGGTCGATGTGGCCGCCCGGGTGCAGGACATGAGCGTGGCCCGCTTGCGGCGCATGTTCGACATCAATGTGATCGGCAGCCTGATCTGCGCACGCGAAGCCGTGCGCCGCATGAGCACACAGCTCGGTGGCGAAGGCGGCAGCATCGTCAACGTGTCCAGCGCTGCAGCCCGCCTGGGCTCACCCAACCAGTATGTTGACTACGCCGCCGCCAAAGGCGCGATCGACGCCTTCACCCTTGGCCTGGCCAAAGAAGTGGCGGGCGACGGCATCCGCGTCAATGCGGTGCGCCCCGGCCTGATCGAAACCGAGATCCACGCCTCAGGCGGCCTGCCCAACCGTGTGAAAGAACTGCAACACCTGGTGCCCGCCCAACGCGGCGGCACCCCCGAAGAGGTGGCCGAAGGCATCGTGTGGCTGCTGTCCGACAAAGCCAGCTACACCACCATGAGCTTTCTGGACATCTCAGGAGGCCGGTGATGGCCCAAAGCACCGCACACATCAAGTACTACTGGGAAGACATGGCCACAGGCCAGGTCCGCGACCTGGGCACCATCACGCCCACCCGCGAAGAGATCATCGCCTTTGCCACCCAGTTTGACCCGCAACCCTTTCACCTGAACGACGAAGCCGCCAAGGCCTCGGTCTTTGGCGCACTGTCGGCCAGCGGCTGGCACACCTGCGCCATGGCCATGCGGCTGATGGTGACGAACTTTTTGCACGAAACCTCCAGCCTGGGCTCGCCGGGACTAGAAGGCATCAAGTGGCTCAAGCCGGTGTATCCGAACGACACCCTGCGGCTGCAAAGCACCGTGCTCGAGACCAAACCCATGGGCAAACGCCCGGACGTGGGCATGACGCGCAACCTTTGGGAAATGTTCAACCAGAACGGTGACAAAGTGCTGCACATGGAAGGCTGGGGCATGTTCAGAAGGCGCACACCAGCGGCATAAAAAATCAGCGCCTGCGCGTTGGCCGCCGCCTTCGGCGGCACAATGCGCCCATGGATTTCAAACCGCTCATCACCCTGCTGGCCATCGTCAACCCCTTGGCCATCGTGCCGTTTTTCATCCACTACACGCAAGACTTCAGTCTGGCCCAACGCCAACGCACCATCTGGGTGTCGTCCTTTGCCGCGTTTGTGGTGATCGCCGCCAGTGCCTTGTTGGGGCTGCAGATCCTGGCGTTCTTCGGCATCTCGCTGGCCAGTTTTCAAGTCGGCGGGGGCCTGCTGCTGCTGACCTCGGCCCTGTCCATGCTGAACGCCCAACCTGCGGAAGCCCGCGTCAACGCAGACGAAGTGCACGATGCCGAAGCCAAAGCCGCCATGGGTGCCAGCATCGCCGTGGTGCCGCTGACCATTCCCATGCTCACCGGCCCCGCCACCATGTCCACGGTGGTGATTTATGCCGAAAAAGCTGAAAACCTGACCCAGCTGGGCACCTTGGTCGCTTACGGCGTCGTCATCTCCTTGGCCACCGCCGTGTGCTTTACTTTGGCCACCCCGATTGCACGGTTTTTGGGCAAAACCGGCATCAACGTCATGACCCGACTGATGGGTTTGATTCTGGCGGCGCTGGCCGTTGAAGTGATGGCCGACGGGCTGCAAAAATTGTTTCCGCTGCTGGCGCGGGGCATATGAAAGATCAAGGCAGCATGTCAAGCACAACACCTGTACAACTGACAGGCTTAGGCTTGCGCTCAGCCATCCAGTCCTTGTCTTGCTGACGCGCCACCATCCTGACCAAGCAGCGCTGTTTCAGGCACACGGGCGCACCTACTGGCAGCCCAGCCGCAAGGTGCCCGTGTCCACTTGGGATTGCCGACCAGGCACAACGGTGGCGGATGCGTTCACGCTGGGGCAAGAAGATGCACTACGGGTGCTGGCTGATGGCCAGATCCAACTCAGCATCTGACCTCCTGTGCCGCTTCGACCACCTCATCCAATGCAACGCGAAATAGCCCATGATTGGCTGGGTTGGATTTAAAAGATCCAAGAGTCTGCAGGCATCTTGCCAATTTTTGCCAAAATCACTATGCTGAGGACATGAGCACCATGAACATTTCCCTGCCCGAAACCTTGAAGACTTTCGTGGATATGCAAGTCAGCCAGCGCGGCTACGGCACCAGCAGCGAGTATGTGCGTGAGTTGATACGCAAGGACCAGGATCGCCTGCAATTGCGTGAACTGCTCCTGACCGGTGCGGGTTCCGCACCCACTGATCCCGTCAATGCGACTTACTTTGACGGCTTGCGTGAACGGGTTCACCAAGCCACCCGGACCCACTCACCCCGGTGAAAACAAAGCCAGTCATCCCACGCGAATTGGCCCTTCGGGATGTTGAGCAAGCTGTTGCCTACTATTTAGACGAGGGCGCGCCATCTGCTGCTCTCGGTTTGATTGATGCGCTGGAAAAAGCCTATGCCCACATCGGTCGACACCCCGCCACGGGATCGCCACGGTATGCCCACGAATTGAACCTGCCGGGTCTTCGGTTTTGGCCTCTGACCCGCTACCCACATGGTGTTTTTTACACCGAAAAAGCGGACCACATTGATGTTTGGCGCGTACTTCATGGTCAACGCGATATTCCAGCCTGGCTTCAGACCGAACCCGATTGAGTTCGCCTTAACGGCATTAGAACAGCGGTGCCAAGTCTTATCGGTGGCGGGAAATCACACCCCAAACCCGCCCTCAAGCCCCTTCTTCAAATGACCCACCAACGCCGTCACCGCCCGGGGCACATGCGGTGAATACGGGCGGATGGCGTAAATGGTTTCGGCAAAAGCCCCGACGGGTTTCCAGCTCGGCAGCACCCGCACCAGCTTGCCTTGGCGCAGAGCAGCTTGGGCGCTGAAATCGGGCATGAGGGCAATGCCCGCACCGGTGAGCGCGGCTTCGCGCAGCGCTTCGCTGTTGTTGGCGGCGAAATTGCCCGTCACAGGCACGGTGACGCGCTCCGCAGCGTGTGAAAGCGAACGCGGCTCGAAGGTCCAGGCCGGGGTGTCTTGCGAGCGGGGGTAGTGCAGACAGTTGTGGGCTTGCAGGTCGTGCGGCGTTTGTGGCTCGCCCTGTTTGCGCAAATACGCACGGGTGGCGATCAGCACCGATTCTGTGGGACACAGCGACCAGGCCACATGCGTGTCCGGCGGGTGGGCGGTGTGGCGTATGGCCAGGTCGTAGCCTTCGGTGGCCAAGGCGTTCAGGCGATCGGACAGGTCCAACTCCAGGCGCACATCCGGAAAGTCTTTCAGGAAATCGGCGAACAGCGGCACCAGCTGCTGACGGGCCAGCGCCACGGGTGCGGTCACCCGAATCAAACCGCCGGGCTGCTGGGCCAGGTCGCGCACTTGCGCAAAACTTTGCTCAATTTGCTCGAACGAGGCGCGGGTGTCGTCCACCAACTTTTGTCCGGCCTCGGTCAGGCGCAGGCTGCGGGTGGTGCGCTGCACCAGGGTGACTTTGGCGGCCCGCTCCAGCTCGGCGATGCGTTGGCTCATGGCGGCCTTGCTGACACCCAGGCGGGCAGCGGCAGCGGTGTAACTGCCTTGCTGTGCCAGCACACTCAGCCAGTGCAGGTGGGTCCAAAGGGTGGTGATCTTTTGCTCTTCCATCCAAGTATTGTTCACTATTTTGAACAATCAATTCAGCTTTATGGCATTGCCGGGGATGGCAGGGGTGCCTAAACTGTCACACGCAATGCGTGTGCTCACCCATATTGGCGATGGAACGGTCAAAGCAAGATCGCAACATCGCTCACAGGGTGGGCTCCGACAAGAGACACATCGACAAGCAACCGGCGCAAGCCACAAGGAGTCCCCATGAGCATCACCCACATCGGCCATTTCATTGGCGGCCAAGTCGCCGCAGGCACTTCGGGCCGCAGCCAGCCCGTGACCAACCCGGCCACCGGTGCCGTGACTGGCAACGTGGCCTTGGCCAACAGCGCCGAAGTGGCCAAAGCCGTGGCCGCCGCGCAAGCCGCTTTCCCGGCTTGGGCCGACACACCGCCCCTGCGCCGCGCCCGCGTGATGTTCAAGTTCCTCGAACTGCTGAACACCCACAAAGACGAGCTGGCCCACATGATCACCGCAGAGCACGGCAAGGTGTTCACCGACGCGCAGGGCGAAGTTTCGCGCGGCATCGACATCGTGGAATTCGCCACCGGCATTCCGCAGCTGCTCAAGGGCGACTTCACCGACCAAGTCTCCACCGGCATCGACAACTGGACCCTGCGCCAGCCTTTGGGCGTGGTCGCGGGCATCACGCCTTTCAACTTCCCCGTCATGGTGCCTATGTGGATGTTCCCGGTGGCCATTGCCGCAGGCAACACCTTCATCTTGAAGCCCAGCCCAACCGACCCGACGCCTTCGCTGTTCATGGCCGAGCTCCTGAAAAAAGCCGGCTTGCCGGACGGCGTGTTCAACGTGGTGCAAGGCGACAAGGAAGCCGTAGACGCGCTGCTGGAGCACCCCGATGTGAAGGCCATCAGCTTTGTGGGCTCCACACCGATTGCCAACTACATCTACGAAACCGGCGCGCACCACGGCAAGCGCGTGCAGGCCCTGGGTGGTGCGAAAAACCACCTGGTCGTCATGCCGGACGCCGACATCGACCAGACCGTGGACGCCTTGATTGGCGCAGGCTACGGCTCGGCCGGCGAGCGCTGCATGGCGATCTCGGTGGCCGTGCTGGTGGGCGATGTGGCCGACAAGATCTTGCCCAAGCTGATCGAGCGCACCAAAGCGCTGCAAGTGCTCAACGGTGAAAACCTGGCCGCCGAGATGGGCCCCATCGTGACCGACGCGGCACGTCAGCGCATCAAGGGTTACATCGACGCGGGTGTGGACGAGGGCGCCAAACTCTTGGTCGACGGCCGCGAGTTTGACGGCGCAAAAGCCGGTGCCGGTTGCGACAACGGTTTCTGGCTCGGCGGCACGCTGTTTGACAACGTGACCACCGACATGAAGATCTACAAGGAAGAAATCTTTGGCCCGGTGTTGTCATGCGTGCGCGTGCCCGACTTTGCGACCGCCGTGCAAATCATCAACGACCACGAGTTCGGCAACGGCGTGAGCTGCTTCACCCGCG
>OBPM01000105.1_pt1 | contig 13755 bp, 14 predicted proteins | sample 1493981 | NCBI WGS metagenome assembly OBPM01 (sample SAMEA3275485, study PRJEB22092) | marine metagenome | reverse complement strand
GCAAACAAATTTTCACCATCAACTTCTTCACAAAGTTATCCACAGCCTGAGCCCTGCAAAAAGGCCCGAATCACCCAACAACGCTCAGCCCAGAGTAAAGATCCCCGCATCGTCGATAATCAGGAGCTTTTTCACTGCGTCTCCCCAAGAAAGAACTGTTTTGTTATCCATCATTCAAGCCGCTGGATGGCCGATTTGGCCGCTGATTCTGTGTTCCGTTTTGGCCTTGGCCCTGATCATTGAACGCCTTTTCCAGCTTCAAACGAACAAAGTGATTCCCCCCCAAACCCTGGCGATGGCGCTGGACGCCACGCGTCGCAGCTTGCCGCCGGAAGAGTTTGCCGTTCAACTCGACAAAATGGGCGTGCTGGGGCCCGTATTGGCAAGTGGTTTGCGTTGTCTTCAACATGACCCCAAGGCTTCTGACGAAGACATCAAGTCCAGCATGGAAATGGCAGGTCGCTTGGCGGGCAGGCAACTTGAGCGTTACCTGACGGCGCTGGGCACCATTGCCTCTGCGGCCCCGTTGCTCGGTTTGCTGGGCACGGTGATTGGCATGATCGAAATTTTCTCGGCCCACACCGCTGGTGGCAGCCAACCGGCCCAATTGGCTTACGGTATTTCGGTGGCGCTTTACAACACGGCTTTTGGCTTGATCGTGGCCATCCCGGCTCTGATGTTTTGGCGTTACTTCAGAACCTTGGTGGACAATACTTTGCTGTCCATGGAAGTGGCCAGCGAACAATTCGCCCGCCAACTGAGCCAATTGCACCGCTGAATGGATTCCCCGTGAATTTTCGCCAACGCAAGCCCACGACCGAGCCAGAAATCAACCTGATTCCCTTCATCGACGTCTTGTTGGTGGTTTTGATCTTTCTGATGCTGACCACCACCTGGTCTCGGTTGACTGAAATCAACCTGAATCTGCCTCTGGCCGACAGCCAAAAGCAAAAAGAGCGGCCTCAGCAAATTGTGCTCACGGTCAATGCACAGGGCCAATACACCCTCAACAAATCCGCCATTGGCGGCACATCGGTCAGCGCGCTGGCCAGTGCTTTGGCGCCCTTGGCTTCCAAAGAGGTGACCTTGGTGATCAGTGCAGATGCGCAGGCCACCCACCAATCGGTGGTCAACGCGATGGAGGCAGCCCGGCGCACCGGCTTGTCGCAAATCACCTTTGCCACCCAATCGCCGGATCCTTCAGGGTCCTGACAGGGCATGAACATCTCGTCCTGGCTGCACCAGCGACTGCCCCAGGTTTGGCTGTCGCGCAACCTGAGCGCCCGTCTGCTGTGGCCGCTGGCGCTGCTTCATGGCGCGGTGCGCAAGGCGCAGGGCCTGGCTCGACGCCTGGGTGGACGCACCCCACAGCGCTTGCCTGTGCCGGTGATTGTGGTGGGCAATGTGATCGCGGGCGGTGCCGGCAAAACGCCCTTGACGATGGGATTGGTTCAGCATTTGCAACAACAAGGATGGCAGCCTGGCGTCATCTCCAGGGGGCACGGCCGTCAGACCCGCGACACGCGGGCCGTGATGACCGACAGCTTGCCCGCTGATGTGGGCGACGAGCCTTTGCTCATTCACCAAAAAACGGGGGCCCCGGTCTGGGTGGGCGCTTCGCGCGCCGACGCTGGTCGTGCGCTGCTGCGGCAACACCCGCTTGTCAATATCTTGGTGTGTGACGACGGCTTGCAACACTGGGCCTTGGCCCGCGACCTGGAAATTTGCGTGATGGACGCCCGGGGTGTGGGCAATGGCTGGCTGCTGCCCGCAGGGCCTTTGCGCGAGCCTTGGCCTAAAAAGGTGGATCTGCTGCTGCACACGGGCCCCAATGACTTGCCTGGCGGCTTTCTGGCAAAACGCCAGCTGGCCAGCTTTGCACTTGACGCACAAGGCCAGCAAGTGCCTTTGGCCAGTTTGTCCCATCGGCCGGTGGATGCCGTGGCGGGACTGGCCCAGCCAGACGCATTTTTCACCATGCTGCGCCAGGCAGGGCTCTCGCTGAACCACACCACCCCCTTGCCAGACCACTTCGATTACGCCAACTGGCCAAGCGATGCTTTGCCACGGCCCTTGCTGTGCACCGAAAAAGACGCCGCCAAACTCTGGCAGCGGCAAGCCCAAGCCTTGGCAGTGCCTTTGGAACTGACCCCGGAGCCTGCTTTTTGGCAGGCCCTGGACCAGCTCATGGCCGAAAAAAACATGCGCTGAACGGTCCGGTACAAAAACCTCAGCCCAATTACAGACTTCAGAGGCGGCACACCAGCGCCCGTTATCATTGCCGCATGGACACCAAATTGCTTGAATTATTGGTCTGCCCGGTCACCAAAGGACCGCTGGATTTTGACCGCGACGCGCAAGAACTGCTTTCGCGCAGCGCCCGACTGGCTTATCCCGTGCGCCACGGCATCCCCATCTTGCTCGAAAACGAAGCACGCACCTTGAGCGATGCCGAAATCGAGAAGCTGGCGGCTTTGCGTCCCGCCCTTTGACGCTCCCCGCATGAGCCACGCAGCAGCCCAAGCCGGCTTCACCGTCCTGATTCCGGCACGCATGGCGTCGAGCCGCCTGCCCAACAAACCCTTGGCCGACATTGCCGGCGTGCCCATGGTGGTGCGCGTGGCCCAACGCGCTCAACAGTCCAAGGCCAGTGCGGTGGTGGTGGCCGCCGACGATGCGCGCATCGTGCAAGCCTGCCAAGACCACGGCATCACAGCCATCTTGACCCGGCAAGACCATGCCAGCGGCAGCGATCGCTTGGCGCAAGCCTGCGAAATGCTGGGCCTGCAAGCCGATGCAGTGGTCGTCAATGTGCAAGGCGATGAGCCGTTGATCGAGCCCGAGCTGATCAACCAAGTGGCCCGGCTGCTGATCCAGCGGCCAGAAGCAAGCATGAGCACCGCGGCCCACGCCATCGCCAGCCTGAGCGACTTCACCAACCCCAATGTCGTCAAAGTGGTCATGGATGCACGCCAAATGGCCTTGTATTTCAGCCGCGCGCCCATTCCCTGGTGGCGCGACGGACAAAACGGCCACGACATCACACAACTGCCCAGCCCGCCGCCGCTGCGGCATGTGGGCATTTATGCCTACCGTGCCGGGTTTTTGGCGCAATTTCCCCAACTGCCGCCTGCGCCCATTGAGAATTTAGAGTCGCTGGAGCAATTGCGCGCCCTTTGGCACGGTCACCGGATTGCCGTCCACATCACCGAGCAAGCCCCCGGCCCCGGGGTCGATACCCCAGAGGATTTGGAGAGGGTTCGCACGCTCCTGGAGACGTAAGCCTGGCTAGAGGCTCCCGTGATATTCTCAAGTCAGCCGTCAGAACCCAAGGACCCCGCCGAGGTCCACCTGACCATTCCCCATGACAAGCTATAAGGAACTTCCATGAGACTGATTCTGTTGGGCGCACCCGGCGCCGGCAAAGGCACCCAAGCCACCTTCATCTGCCAAAAATACAACATCCCCCAAATTTCCACCGGCGACATGCTGCGCGCCGCAGTCAAAGCAGGCACCCCACTGGGATTACAGGCCAAAGCCGTGATGGAGTCCGGCGGCCTGGTCAGCGATGACCTGATCATCAACCTGGTCAAAGAACGCATCGCCCAAGCCGATTGCGCCAACGGTTTCCTCTTTGACGGCTTCCCCCGGACGATCCCCCAAGCCGACGCCATGAAAGCGGCCAACGTGAAGCTCGATTACGTCCTCGAAATCGACGTGCCTTTTGACGCCATCATTGACCGCATGAGCGGCCGCCGCTCGCACCCCGCCTCAGGCCGCACTTACCATGTCACTTTCAACCCACCCAAAGTGGCTGGTGTGGACGACGAAACGGGTGAACCCCTGGTGCAACGCGCCGATGACCAAGAAGAGACCGTCAAAAAACGTCTGGATGTCTACAGCGCCCAAACCCGCCCCTTGGTGGACTATTACGCCAACTGGGCCAAATCAGACGCCGCTTCGGCCCCCCAATACCGCGCCATCAGTGGCACCGGCAGCGTGGAAGAGATCACCGCACGGGCCTTTGCGGCACTGTCCGAATAAAGCAACAGCCTGTGCTGCGGCCTGTGCCGCCCACCCCCAACAAAGCCCCGTCCAGGGGCTTTGTTGTTTTTAAAACGCTTGCGCGAAAAGGTGGCATGGGGAACACACGTCAGTGGGCGGCATGAACAACCATTAAAAAAACGAAATGGGTGACTTTTCGTGGTTTTTTGCATGAGAGGCTTGCACAAGTCAGAAAACTGTTTAAAAATACAGTCACTGGATGAAAAAACAGTCATCTTGCAGACCAAGGACACCCCATGACCGACAGCCCCAAACTGACAGCCCGGCAACAAGAAATTCTGGAACTCATCCAGAACACCATTGCCAACACCGGTGCGCCACCTACCCGCGCCGAAATCGCCAATGTGTTGGGCTTCAAGTCGGCCAATGCCGCAGAAGAACACCTCAAGGCTCTGGCCCGCAAAGGGGCGATCGAGTTGGTCAGTGGCACCTCGCGCGGCATCCGTCTCAAAGGCAGTTCACGCAGCACCCTGCGCGCGCCCTCCGATTTGTTCAGCCTGAGCCTGCCGGGCCTGGGCCAATTGTGTCTGCCCCTGGTCGGGCGTGTCGCTGCAGGATCGCCCATCTTGGCACAAGAACACGTCGACAAAACCTACCAAGTCGAAAGCACTTTGTTTGCGCAACAACCCGACTATTTGCTGCGGGTACGCGGTATGTCCATGCGCGATGCGGGCATCATGGACGGCGACCTGTTGGCCGTCAAATCCACCAAAGAAGTGCGCAATGGTCAAATTGTGGTGGCACGTCTTGGCGATGAAGTCACCGTCAAACGCCTGCACAAAACCAGCACCGGCATTGAACTTTTGCCCGAAAACCCCGATTACCCCACCATCGTGGTGCACCCCGGAGAGCCTTTCGACATCGAGGGCTTGGCCGTAGGCCTGATCCGCAACAGCTTCGTCATGTGACATTTTTCCAGTCCTGGCTTCAGGTGGCGGGCGCTGTTCATCAGCCCTGAAACCAGCGACTTTCCTTTGCAATCCTGCCTGTGTCCAACCTCCATGCTTTTGAAAGGTTTCACATGGGAATCGCTCTGCTTGCTCTGACAGGTCTGTTCAAGAACTTGTCCACACCGTCCACCACCACACAAATTTTGCCCAAAAGGCATTTGGGCCGCATACACCCCGTCTGGGCTGCGCGGCCCAGCCTCTGCGCCACACCGGCTCTGGCACTGACCAAAGCGGCCAGCCGAGCGCCAGGCCTGCGGGTGTTGCGCATTCAGGAATCGGGGCAAAGTGCGCCCAGTGCCGGGCGCATGGTCATCTCGGGCCGCATGGCCGATGTCTGCGCCGAACTTGACCGCCTGGTGGCCTTAGAGGCCCAACACCGCCCAAACTGAACGTCACCAACATCGGCCAAACGGACACCCCTCGCACCGTTTTGGCCGGTTCTTGGTTTGTGGTGAAAGAAACTGCAAACAAATCCTCCTTGCCAAGGCCAAAGCTCGCCGACTGACAAGGCACAATGTCGTGCATGAACATTGTGATCCTCGACGACTACCAAGACGTCGTCCGCAAACTCGACTGCGCAGCCAAACTCGAGAATTTCCCAGCCAAGGTCTACACCAACACGGTCAAGGGCATTGGTCAACTGTCTGTTCGTCTCAAAGACGCTGATGTGATTGTCCTGAACCGAGAGCGCACCATCTTGAATCGGGCGCTCATCGAAAAACTGCCTCGCCTCAAATTGATCGCGCAAACAGGCCGTGTGGGCAGCCACATCGACTTGGCCGCCTGTACCGAGCGTGGCGTGGCGGTGGCTGAAGGCGTGGGCTCGCCCACTGCACCGGCTGAGCTGACTTGGGCCCTCATCATGGCTGCAGCCCGCAGGCTACCTCACTACATCAGCAGCCTCAAACATGGTGCTTGGCAACAGTCGGGCCTGAAATCCAGCGCGATGCCGGTCAATTTTGGCTTGGGCACTGTGTTGAAGGGTAAAACGCTGGGCATTTGGGGTTACGGAAAAATTGGCCAAATGGTGGCCAGCTATGGCCAAGCCTTTGGCATGCATGTTCAAGTGTGGGGCAGCGACGAATCACGCGTGAAGGCCGTCACAGACGGCCACATTGCAGCAACCAGCCGCGAGGCATTTTTTCAAACTACTGACGTGATGTCGCTTCACTTGCGGTTGAATGAAGTCACGACGGGCATCGTCACCAGCGAAGACTTGGGCTTGATGAAACCCACCGCTTTGATCGTCAACACCTCCAGGGCCGAACTGATCGAGCCCAACGCCTTGATCGGTGCCCTGAACCGGGGACGCCCAGGCATGGCCGCAGTTGATGTGTTCGAGTCGGAGCCGATTTTGCAAGGCTCCGCACTGCTGCGCTTGGAAAACTGCATTTGCACACCGCACATCGGCTACGTTGAAAAAGACAGTTACGAGCTGTATTTTGGTGTGGCGTTTGAAAACGTCGTCAACTTCATCAAGGGCACACCGACCAACATTGTCAACCCGGGCGCATTACAAGTGCGCCGTTGAAGGTTTGCCAGCGTCCCCCTACCATCGACCAACAGTCAACTCGGTAATAATTGTTTTTTGACCCGGTCGGCTGTGGCCCTCTTTTGAGCCCGCATGGCGGTTTTTTATTGACCTGGCCCTGTGGCTTGTTTTGCATTCACTTTTCAACATGACCCTCGCATTCACCCAAGTTGCCGTCATCGGCGCAGGCGCCATGGGGCGCGGCATTGCCCAAATCGCGGCCCAGGCAGGTAGCCAAGTCTGGCTGTACGACACCCAAGCCGACGCCATTGCCAAAGCGCGTGATGCGGTGTTTCAGCAATGGGACAAGTTGCAAGAAAAAGGCCGTCTGACGCCTGAGGCGGTGGCTGGTCACAAAAGTCGTCTGTTGGCGGCCAGGAGCCTGCAAGATTTGGCAGGCTGTGATCTGGTGGTCGAAGCCATCGTCGAAAAAATCGAAATCAAGAAAAGCCTGTTCACCGATCTGGAAAAAGTGCTGGCCCCCACCGCTGTGCTGGTGACCAACACCTCGTCACTGTCCGTGACCGCCATTGCTGCCGCGTTGCAGCGCCCAGCCCAGTTTGCCGGTTACCACTTCTTCAACCCCGTGCCCCTGATGAAGGTGGTCGAGGTGATCGCAGGGCTCAAAACCGATCCGGCTGTTTGCCAACGCCTGACCGAGTTTGCGCGCCAAATGGGCCACACGCCCGTGCAAGCCCAAGACACGCCGGGTTTCATCGTCAACCACGCCGGTCGCGGTTATGGCACGGAAGCGCTGCGCATTGTGAGCGAGGGCGTGGCCGACTTCGCCACCATCGACCGCATCCTGCGCGATCAGGTGGGCTTCAAACTTGGCCCCTTCGAGCTGTTTGACTTGACGGCGCTCGATGTGTCCCACCACGTCATTGAGGCGATCTACCACCAGTATTACGAAGAGCCACGCTACCGCCCCAACGTCATCACCGCTCAGCGCTTGGCGGGTGGCGTGGTCGGCAAAAAAGTGGGCGAAGGCTTCTACAAGTATGCGGACGGCGCAGCCCAAGTGCCCGCCGAACCACCGGTGCCTGTGGTGGACAACATCCCGCCCGTGTGGGTCTCGCCTCGCGCCGCCCGCCGCATGGAGCTGCTGCAGCTGCTCAAAGACCTGGGCGCCCACATCGAAACCGGCGCATCGCCCTCACCCGAAGCCTTGACCATTGTGGCCCCGCTGGGTTTTGACATCACCACCGTGGCCGTGGTCGAGCGCCTGGACCCGGCCCGCACCGTGGGCATCGACATGCTGTTTGAGGACGCTTCCACCAAGCGCCGCGTGCTGGCCACCAACCCGGCCACGCGCATCGACATGCGCAATGCGGCCCATGCCTTGTTTGCGCGTGACGGCAAGGCCGTGTCGGTGATCCGTGACAGTGGTGGTTTTGTCACGCAACGTGTGGTGGCGACCATCGTCAACATCGCGTCCGACATGTGCCAGCAGCGCATCTGCAGCCCGCAAGACCTGGAAACCGCCGTCACCTTGGGCCTGGCCTACCCCATGGGACCCTTGGCCATGGGCAACCGCTTGGGACCTGACAGCATTTTGGAAGTGTTGTTCAACCTGCAAACCGTTTATGGCGACCCCCGTTATCGCCCCAGCCCTTGGCTGCGCCGCCGTGGTGCGATAGGCCTGTCGCTGATGCACACGGAAGAACAATGACTTTGCGGGACAGATCTTCAGCTCTGTTCCCAACTGATTTAAAAATATGACCGCCCAACTGCTCAGCACCAGCGAAGGCCGGACCTTGGTCCTGACCCTCAGCAACCCAGAGTTTCGCAACGCCCTGGGCCCCGAGATGTACGCCGCAGGCGTGGAAGCCCTGAACGTGGCCGAATCGAGTGCCGATGTGCGCAGCGTGGTGATCACCGGAGCCAACGGCATCTTCTGCGCAGGCGGTAATTTGCAGCGCTTGCAAAACAACCGCCAGCAGCCGCCTGAACACCAGGCTCAAAGCATTGAAGGCCTGCACAACTGGATCGAAGCCATCCGCACCTTCCCCAAGCCCGTCATCGCGGCAGTTGAGGGGCCTGCAGCCGGCGCTGGTTTTTCATTGGCGCTGGCCTGCGACATGATCGTGGCCGCGCGCAACAGCGTGTTCGTGATGGCTTACAGCTCCATTGCCCTGTCGCCCGATGGCGGCGGCAGCTGGAGTTTGTCGCGTGCTGTGCCGCGCCAATTGGCCACCGAACTCCTGATGTGCGGCGAGCGCATTGGGGCGGAGCGCCTGCAACAACTGGGCGTGGTCAACCGCTTGACCGATGCGGGCCAAGCCCTGCAACACGCCTTGGACTGGTGCGAACAACTCAACACCCGCGCGCCCAATGCCTTGACCAGCATCAAAGATTTGCTGAACGATGCCGACGGCAGCAGCCTCAATGCCCAACTGGCACGCGAGCGGGATCACTTTGTCAAAAACCTGCACCACCCCAACGCGGGCGTTGGCATTTCCGCTTTTTTAAACAAGCAAAAACCCGAATACGAATGATGCGGCTGGTCCCCCAGGCGACAAAAATCTGATTCACAGTCACTCAAAGGACAGAACATGGACGAGCCCATTCTGACAATGGAGGAAAGAGAGTCGATCAACAACGGTCGTTGGTTCTCTAGTCTTTCACCTTCACTACGACACGACATACTTCGATGCGCTTACGTCAAACGTCACAAGGACGGCGATATGCTCGCTGCACGGGGAGATCCACCCGAGCAGTGGATCGCCTGTGCCAAGGGCGCGGTGCGCGTGAGCTCGACCTCGGTGTCAGGCAAACAGATCACCTTGACCTATGTGGAGCCAGGCATTTGGTTTGGCGATGTGTCGATCTTCGACGGAGACCGACGCACGCACGACTGCTATGCACACGGCGACACGACCACGCTGAACGTGGCCAAGGCCGACTTCAAAAAAATTCTGTCCCAGCACGTCGAGTTTTACGAAGCCATGCTGCGCCTGCATGCACGGCGCATTCGCCAACTGTATGGTTTGGTGGAAGACCTCAACACCTTGCCTTTGCGGGCACGGCTGGCCAAACAACTCAACCACTTGCTGCGCAGCTACGGCACGCCCAGTTTGTCGGATGCCAAAGCGATCCGCATCAGCTTGCAACTGGCGCAGGAAGAGCTGGCGCAATTGCTGGGTGCTTCACGCCAACGCGTGAACCAAGAACTCAAGCAAATGGAGCGCGAGCAAATCATCCGCATCGAGCCGGGCGGCTTGGTGGTGCTGGACCGCGACGCGCTGCTGCTGATCGTGAACGCGGACCACTGACGCGCCACATTTCCACCCTGTCGCCGCTCACTGCGGCGACCACTGATTTTCGACGGGTCAACCCATGAGTGCTTTTGATCATTTTGTGGGGACCCGGCCTGTCACCGGCACCCACGCCTTCGACATCCCAGCCCTGGAGGCCTGGCTCAGCGCCAAACTCCCCGGCTTTGCAGGCCCCTTGAGCGTGGAAATGTTCAAGGGCGGGCAATCCAACCCGACCTACAAGCTCATCACGCCCACTTGCCAATACGTGATGCGGGCCAAGCCCGGTCCCGTGGCCAAACTGCTGCCCTCGGCCCATGCCATCGAGCGCGAGTTTGCGGTCATGAAAGGCCTGTACGGCACCGACGTGCCCGTGGCCCAAATGCATGTGCTGTGCGACGACGAATCGGTCATTGGGCGTGCGTTTTACGTCATGGAGTTTGTGCAAGGCCGCGTGCTGTGGGACCAATCCTTGCCCGGCATGTCACCTGCTGAGCGCGGCGCGATCTACGACGAAATGAACCGTGTGCTGGCCGCGCTGCACAAGGTTGATGTGGCCAAGCAAGGCCTGTCCAGCTACGGCAAACCGGGCAACTACATCGAGCGCCAAATTGGCCGCTGGAGCAAGCAATACGCCGCCTCCATCACCCAGCCCATTCCCGAGATGGACCAGCTGATCGAATGGCTGCCCAAAAACATACCGGACAGCGCCAAAGACGAGTCCATGGTCGGCGTCGTGCATGGCGACTACCGCTTGGACAACCTGATGTTCCACCCCACCGAGGCGCGCGTACTGGCTGTGCTCGACTGGGAGCTGTCCACGCTGGGTCATCCGCTGGCCGACTTCAGCTACCACTGCATGGCCTGGCACATCAAACCGGGCACCTTCAGGGGCATCGGTGGTCTTGATTTCGCGGCGCTCGGCATCCCGTCTGAGGCCGAATACATCCGCCGCTATTGCGAACGCACCGGTTTCACCACACCCGAGGTTTTGGCCAAAGACTGGAACTTTTACCTCGCCTACAACATGTTCCGCATCGCCGCGATCTTGCAAGGCATTGCCAAACGCGTCGAAGACGGCACTGCGTCCAGCGATCAAGCCAAATCCTCCGGTGCCGGTGCGCGCCCGATGGCCGAGTTGGCCTGGCAGTTCGCTTGCAAAGCCTGACACCCCCTTTTTACGACCCATCACTTCAAGGAGATAGACCATGGATTTTGAATACACCCCCAAGGTCAAAGACATGCAGGCCCGCTTGTTGGCTTTCATGGACGAGCACATTTACCCCAACGAGGCGAGGTTCTTCGAAGAGATTGCCGAAAACCGCGCCAAAGGCAACGCCTGGGTGCCCACCAAAATCGTCGAGGAACTCAAGCCCAAGGCCTTGGCCGCCGGTTTGTGGAACCTGTTTTTGCCCAAGTCGACACGCGCACCCCAAGGCCTGTCCAACCTCGAATACGCCCCGCTGTGCGAGATCATGGGCCGCGTACCCTTTGCAGCCGAAATTTTCAACTGCTCGGCACCCGACACCGGCAACATGGAAACGCTGGAACGCTATGCCAGCGAAAGCCTCAAAGACGAATGGCTGGAGCCACTGCTGCGCGGTGAAATCCGCTCGGCCTTCTTGATGACCGAGCCCGATGTGGCCTCGTCCGACGCAACCAACATCGAATGCGAGATCCGCCGCGACGGCGACGAATACGTCATCAACGGCCGCAAATGGTGGTCGTCCGGCGCGGGCGACCCACGCTGCGCGATCTACATCGTCATGGGCAAGACCAACCCCGATGCCGGTCGCCACGAACAACAATCCATGATCGTGGTGCCCGCCAATACCCCCGGCATCACCGTGGTGCGCGCCTTGTCGGTGTTTGGTTACGACGACGCGCCGCACGGCCACATGGAAGTGTTGCTCAAAAACGTGCGCGTCCCAGCCGAGAACATTTTGCTGGGCGAAGGCCGTGGCTTTGAAATCGCACAAGGCCGCTTGGGCCCTGGCCGCATCCACCACTGCATGCGCACCATCGGCATTGCCGAGCGCGCCCTGGAGCTGATGTGCAAACGACTGAACGAGCGCGTGGCCTTTGGCCGCGAAGTGGCCCGCCAGACCGTGTGGCAAGAGCGCATTGCCGAATCGCGCTGCATGATCGAGCAAGCCCGCCTGCTGACCCTCAAAGCCGCGCACATGATGGACACCGTGGGCAACAAGGTCGCGAAGGCCGAAATCGCGATGATCAAGATCGTGGCCCCCAACATGGCTTGCCAGATCATCGACTGGGCCATCCAGGCCCACGGCGGTGGCGGTGTGTCGCAAGACTTCCCGCTGGCCTATGCCTACGCCCACCAGCGCACCCTGCGCCTGGCCGATGGTCCCGACGAAGTGCACCGCAATTCGCTGGCCAAACTGGAACTGGCCAAGCAATTGGCGCTGCCCGGCGAACTCGGCATGCCCGTCACGCGCGGCAGCTGATCGGTCCCGTGCATCCCAACTCAGCAGCGTCTTTGATGGCGCTGCTGAGTTTCGTTTGGGGATGGGTCCCCAACTGGTTTGTCACGAATAAGCTCTGCAGAGCGTAGCCTGAAGAGCTGCCCGTAGGGCCTTTAAGGGTGTTGACCTCTACACATCGCGAAGCCACATTTTCGAAGCGGTGCGGTAGGCATTGTCGGACCTGAAGGCGCCGACCTACAACAGACACAAGATCGGGCTGCTCCACTCGGCTCGCCACTTCATTAGCCTCGGCCTCACGACCCCAGATGCACCAGCGTGCGCTCAGTGCAATGAACCAGCAGGCAAATCGGGCGGCAGGCCGGTGAACAAGCCGGCCGCATCTACCGGGTCAAAGCGGTATTGCGCTCCGCAAAAATCACAACCCACTTCCACCTGCCCTTGCTCGGCGATGATGCCTTCCACCTCTTCGGTGCCCAGGCTGCGGATCATGTTGCCCACACGCTCGCGGTTGCAGCGGCAGGCAAAGCGCGGACCGGTCTCGCCCATGAAGGGCTCAAACCGGGCCAGCGGCTCTTCCCAATACAAGCGGTGCAGAATCGTTTCGGCGTCCAAGCCCAACAGCTCCTCACGCTTGATGCTTTTGGTCAAGATGGAGATGCGGCTGAAGTCCTCGCTTTGGCCCAGCACCGATTCACGCATCAGCGAATCCACTTGGCCGGCCAGATTGCCCTCGCCTTCGATGGGAAGGCGCTGAATCAGCAAGCCCGCTGCCACCTTGTCGTCGGCCGCCAGCACCAGCACCGTGTCGAGCTGCTCGGACTGCAGCATGTAATGCTCCAGCACCTCGCTGATGTTTTCCAGCTTTTCTCCCCGATCGCCAAACAGCGGCACCACGCCTTGGTAAGGCTGCTGGCCGGGCAAGCGGTCTTGCGGGTCCAAGGTGATGGCGCAACGCCCTTCGTTGTTCACGTTCACCATTTGGCTCAGGGTGGCGTCGTCGGCCACCTCGCCCACCTGGGTGCAGGTGGCGCGCAGGCTCAAATCCGGTTGCACCTCCACCACGCCGAGTTTGACCGGGCCGTCACCAAAAATCTGCAGCACCAAAGCGCCGTTGAACTTGATGTTGCCCTGCATCAGCACGCCCGCCGCAGCCATCTCACCCAGCAACTGGCGCACGGGCGCGGGGTAAGCACCGGTTTCGGAATTGGCAGCGCGACGCGCCAGGATGTCTTGCCAAGCGTCGGTCAGGCGCACCAGCATGCCGCGCACCGGCAGGCCTTCGAAAATGAATTTATGGAGTTCGGACAAAGTTCAATCAACGGCCCCGTGGGGCCGATCCTCAAAAGTTAATAGTGTTTGGTTTGGTCAAAAAATCAGCCGATTTTTTTCAGGCCCGCCTTGAAGCGGCGGGCATTTTCTACGTAATGACGAGCGCTTTGGCGCAGGCCTTCGATCTGCTCGGGGCTGAGTTCACGCACCACCTTGGCAGGCGTGCCCATGATCAT